>Ga0310690_10005386_pt1 | contig 17405 bp, 14 predicted proteins | sample AusTroGonzalo_MG_2_FD_207661 | JGI IMG/M metagenome (GOLD analysis project Ga0310690, IMG submission 207661) | Bovine rumen microbial communities from tropical cattle in Woodstock, Queensland, Australia - Gonzalo_04 (v2) (version 2) | ecosystem: Host-associated > Mammals > Digestive system >...
ACGTTGCTTGAAAAAATCATGTTACTTGATTAAAGCAAATTATGAAAAAGGGACGCCTTTTTCATTCCAAATATTTAAGAAACAAAGGAAAGGAAATGAGAATATGAGAGAGCCATTAAGTGTTACGAGTATAAAAGAGTTATTAAAAGAGACAGGTAAAAGATATGGAGAAAGACCTGCTTACAAATTTAAAACAGAAACTCCTGGAGTTTTCAATACGATTTCCCATAAAGAAATTAGAGCGATGGTGGATAATTTAGGAACTGCTTTGGTTGATTTATTAAATTTGAAAGGTAAAAGAATTGCTGTAATAGGAGAAAATAGATATGAATGGGAAGTAGCTTACTTTGCTATTGTAGCGGGAACAGGAGTTGTAGTTCCATTAGATAAAGCACTTCCAGAGAATGAATTAGAGAGCTTAATTAGACGTTCAGAAGTAGAAGCAATTTTCTATTCTAGAGTTTATGAGCCAACTTTGAAAAGATTGCAGAAAGATGCAACAACAGCGTTAAAACATTTAATTTGTTTTGATGCAATGGATCATGAAGATGGTGTATATTCTTTTAAAGAATTAATAGCCAAAGGAAGAGAATTAGTAGAAAAGGGCGTTAAAGATTTTATAGATACAGAAGTAGATCCAGATGCTATGGCTATTATGTTATTTACATCAGGAACAACTTCTCAATCTAAAGCTGTTGCTTTAAGCCAAAGAAATATTTGTGCGAACTTAGATGCCATGAGTGAGATTATCTATAATGTGGATTGTACAGATACATTTTTATCAGTACTTCCTGTACACCATGTGTTTGAATGTTCAGCAGGCTTTATGCTTGCTACGTATTTGGGAGCTTGTACCGCTTTCAATACAGGACTTCGTCACATCATGGAAGATTTAAGAGATTTCCAAGTTTCCTTTTTAGTATGTGTGCCTGCCTTATATGAGATGATGTACAAAGGGTTATTAAAAAATTTGGAAAAAGCGGGAAAGTTAGAAGCTGTTATGGCTTTGGCTGAAGCACATAAAAATGATACCATGCAACAGAAAGCAGAGATTTTTAAAGAGATTCATGCTGCTTTTGGCGGCCATGTAAAGATATTTATTAGTGGGGCTGCAGCGCTAGATATCAATGTGGAAAAAGGTTATAGAAACTTTGGTATTAATATGGTACAAGGATATGGTTTAACAGAAGCAAGCCCAGTTGTTTGCTGTAATCATAGTTCTACCAAAAATCATGATAAACATGTTTATGGTTCTATTGGTAAAGTGGTTATTAATGGAGAAGCTAAAATCGATCATCCAAATAGCGAAGGATATGGAGAACTTTTATATAGAGGGCCAAATGTTATGTTAGAATATTATGGCAATAAAGAAGCTACGAAAGAAACCATTGAACCAGATGGTTGGCTTCATACAGGTGATATTTGTAAAATTGATGAGGAAGGTTATATCTTTATTGCGGGAAGACAAAAGAGTGTTATTGTCTTAAAAAACGGTAAAAATATATTCCCAGAAGAAATGGAAGCTTTGGTGAATAAGATTGATGGTGTAACAGAATCTATGATTTATCCAGTTTTAAATAATGATGCGTTAGATGAGAATGATATCAAAATTGGTGTAGAAGTGGTTTATGATAAAGCAATTATGAAAGAAATGTATAATGCAGAAGACGAAGAAGAAGTTTATCAAGTAATTAATGAAAAAATTAAAGAGATTAACAAAACAATGCCACAATATAAAGCAATTAGAGCAGGTGTTATTGTAACAGATGTTCCATTAATTAAAACAACAACTGGAAAAATTAAGAGATATGAAGAAATCAAAAAAATAGAAAAATAGCATTTAAAAAAGAAAGATGATGATGAAAAATGACACATGAAGATGTGTCATTTTTTCATCATTTTGAATTTTCAATCTAATATGAGATATTTAAATTGAAAAGAATAATATAAAAGTGGAGTGCGATCTATTTCTAAAAGTTTATCGATGAGTTGTTCTTTTGTTTTAAAGAAATTATTCGATAAAATTAATCTTTGCTTTGAGTTAAAAAAACACTGATACATCAAAGATTGTTTTGGCTTTAATGAGATAAGTTTATTCTTTTTAATGTAGCGACATGCAAACATTTTACAGGCAGAATTTTGTGTAGTACATCCACCTGTTTTGGCTAAATGTGGACATGGATAAAAGGAATCCTTGGTAAAAATCCCTTTTTTTAAAAGAATAAGGTCAAAAGCAACAGCACAACATCCATCTGGTTTAGAATATCTTTTATCTGTTTTTGCTGCAGCACATAAATTATTACAAAAGTGGCAAGGATTATACTTCTTCCAAACAGTATCTAGTTCATCACAAAATTTTTCATAGGTAAATATGCACTTTTCTTTTGGGGCTTCTATTTCGATGGCTATCAAGGAATCAAGGATGGCTTGATTATAATGGGAAAGAATATATTTTATATTTTTACCATTAGAAACAGTTTGAAAGTTAATATTTTTATTTTTGAGTTGAATTAGTTTCTTAATGCAACGAGTAGCAAATTTGAAATTATTTTTAAAATCAACGAGCAAAGCAGAATTATTTTGAGGATATTTTTTGGTAAGACTAAAATGAGTAAAAGATATATCGTTGGTTAATTCACTCTGATCGATAAAAAAAGTATTATGATATAGATGTTTCATTTATTTGCCTCCTATAAAATTATATTTGTTACAATAACGAATGTCAATCAAATTTTTAAAGCTGATATCACTATTTTTATTTGACAATTACGCAATTTAGAGATATAATAATAGAGTTATAATTTAAACGGACTAAAAGAACTAAAGGTACTTAAAACATATAGATAGTAGGAAGAAAGAGGAAAGAACAAAGAAAATGAATAACGAAAAGATAAGAAATGTTGCGATAATTGCACACGTTGACCATGGAAAAACCACTTTAGTAGATGCGATGCTTAAACAAAGTGGTATTTTTAGAAATAATGAACAAGTTGATGAAAGAGTAATGGATTCTAACGATTTAGAGAAAGAAAGAGGAATTACAATTCTTTCTAAGAATACAGCTGTACATTATGGCGACTATAAGATTAATATTGTAGATACACCAGGACATGCTGATTTCGGTGGAGAAGTTGAGCGTGTCTTGAAAATGGTAGATGGCGTTCTTTTATTAGTAGATGCATTTGAAGGTGCTATGCCTCAAACAAGAGAGGTTTTGAAAAAGTCATTAGCTCTAGATTTAAAACCAATTGTTGTGATTAATAAAATAGATAGACCAGGTGCTAGACCTGATAAAGTGATTGATGAAGTATTAGATTTGTTTATTGAGTTAGATGCTTCTGAAGAACAATTAGATTTCCCAGTGGTATATGCCTCTGGAAAACAAGGAACTTCTAGTTTAGATTTATCTAAACCAGGAACGGATTTAAAACCATTATTTGAAACGATTGTGAAAACAATTAATGCGCCAACCTGTGATTTAGATGGACCAGCGCAAATGTTAGTTTCTAATATTGAATATGATGATTATGTAGGAAGAATTGCCATTGGAAGAATTGAAAGAGGTTCTTTAGAATTAAATATGCCAATTGCCATTTGTAAAGCTGATAAAACAGAGAATGCTAGAGTAACCAAGCTTTATACTTATGAAGGATTAAAAAGAATCGAAGTAGAAAAGTGTGGTGCAGGAGATATTGTTGCTTTATCTGGTGTGGCAGATATCAATATTGGAGATACAATTTGTGATTTCAATCATCCTGAAAAAATTCCATTTGTGGATATTGATGAACCTACAGTTTCTATGACATTTAGCGTTAATAACGGTCCTTTTGCTGGACGTGAAGGTGAATTTGTAACATCACGTCACTTAAGAGATAGATTGTTTAAAGAATTAGAAAGAAATGTTTCTTTAAGAGTTAAAGAAACAGAATCAGCAGATAGTTTTGAAGTTTGCGGTAGAGGAGAACTTCACTTATCTATTTTGATTGAGACAATGAGAAGAGAAGGTTATGAACTTTTAGTATCTAGACCTAAAGTTATTTATAAAGAAATCAATGGGGAAAAATGTGAGCCGATAGAAAGATTAGTGATTAACGTTCCAGATGATTGCATTGGTACTGTGATTGAAAAAATTGGAAATAGAAAAGGCGAAATGTTAAATATGGAGCCAGCAGAAACAGGTCATACGAAACTAGAATTTAAGATTCCAGCAAGAGGTTTGATTGGTTATAGAACAGAATTTTTAACGGATACCAAAGGAAATGGAATTATGAGCCATATGTTCGAAGGATATGAACCTTTTAAAGGTGAAGTTATGGCTAGAACGCGTGGAACGATTGTAGCATTCGAACCTGGAAAATCTATTACATATGGATTATATAATGCGCAAGATAAGGGAGATTTATTTATTGGACCTGGTGTAGAAGTTTATGAAGGTATGATTGTCGGTCTTAATTCTAGGAATGAAGATTTGGCAATTAATGTATGTAAAGAAAAACATTTGACCAATACGAGAGCTTCTGGTTCAGATGATGCACTTCGTTTAGTGCCACCAATCCAAATGAGCTTAGAGAAAGCAATTGAATTTATTCAAGATGATGAATTAGTCGAAGTAACACCAAAATCGATTCGATTAAGAAAGAAAATCTTAAATAACAAAGATAGAGAAAGAGCAGCGAGAAGTGCAAATAAATAAAAAGCGTGGGCACCCTTTGTTAGGGCGCCCACTTGTTTTCCTCGTGCGCAATCACCATCGCGACGAGGAGAGCCATGAACATCAAGCACGAGATAATGAGTACGATTAGCGTATTACCCTTGTAATTCGCGGGATTAATCCGTTGAATCGTTTGGGCAACCAGTAAGGTGAACAGCATGAATCCGGTCATCAGACCAAAGATTTTCATCCACCCGATTGCCAACTCATTTTCACGTTGAGTTCTTCTCCGATGTTTGATCAATCGAATCAAATTGATAAGGTAGTTCGCGATGCCGATAGCCAAACACAAGACGCTCATGACTGCAGTTGCAACTTCCATTGTCTACACCTCCCGGTGATTTATTGTGCAACACTTATATTATAATGTAATTAGCGAGAAAAATCAAGTATGACAAAATTAAAGACGAAATGAGAAGCAAATGAGGAGTGTCCCTAATGTGCATTTTTGCACATTGAAAGAACGTCCCTAAAGGAGAAAAAATGAATTTTGAAGTTTTAGAAGAAGTAAAAAGAAAAGCTTTGGAAGAACATATTCCAATTATTATGGATGAGACTTTAGAAGTTATTCGAGAATATTTGGAAAAAGAAAAACCAAAAAGAATTTTAGAGATTGGAACAGCAGTAGGATATAGTAGTAGTCAATTTGTTAGAATTGCCGGAGAGCAAGTGCAAATTGATACCATTGAATTAGATGAAGAAAGAGCTCATATGGCAATACAAAATATCAAAAATATTGGATTAGAAAACAATATTCATGTGATGATTGGAAATGCGGTAGAGATCTTACCTACTTTAACAGGTCCTTATGATGTTGTTTTTATTGATGCCAATAAAGGAAAATATCCTGTGTTTTTACAAGAAGCAATAAGAATGTCACACCCTGGAACAATCATCTTTGCAGATAATGTATTATATAAAGGATACGTTTTAGGAGATTACAATAAACACAAGCAAAGGAGCGCTGTGAAGCATTTAAGAGAATACTTGGCAGAAACGATTTCTAATGAATTACTGGATACACAGGTTTCTACCGTTGGAGATGGGTTAGCTATCAGTATTGTAAGGGATAGGAAATCCCAATAAAAACTATTGAAAAAAGCATGTATTTTTTGTATAATTAAAGTTAGTCAATAGTAGGTTATTCATTAAGAGATTAATTTGAGGAAAGGGAACATGAAAAAAGAGAGTATTGATACTGTATCAGAAGAAGCTTTAGTCAAAATGCGTTTTACAGGTAAAATAAAATTAAGGCTACGAAGAGTGAAAAATAGTATACAAAATTCTTGGAGAGAATTGAAAGGAAAAGATAAAAAAGAGTTATTTACGAATATATTTAGCTCTAGATATTTTGCACTTTTTGTTTTTGCGATTATTTTAATAAAAACGATCGTATTTTCTTTAGATACCGTTTTTTATAAAAATGGTGGAATTTGGCCATGGTATATTAGACAAACAGCAAATTTCATCATCATTATGGTAGCGCCGATGTTATTGTTTCGTAAATCAAGATGGCGTTTTGCTTATGGTATGTTATTAAACTTTTTAATCAGTTTGTTGCTATTTGCAGATGAATTGTATTATGAATATGCTTCTAATATTATTTCTGTAATGCAAGCCGGTAACATTCAATATAAAGATGAGATTATGGCTGCCATTCCTTCTTTATTACGTATTAGACAAATACTATATTTCATTGATTTCCCAATTATTTTATTTGTCTTAATAACGAAAAAAGTGACAGTTCAAAAAGTAAAAGATTTTAAACTGAAACCAATTTTAGCGATGACCGGAGTTGTCATCATTTTATGTACATACTATCATTTTATTCCAGAGTCATTAGAGCTTGTGACAGGTTTTATTTATAATAAACAAAATTCTGTAAGATATGGAACGATTTTTGGTTTTCATTTTGTAGATATCAAAAATGCGATTACCCATAACGATAATGTCAAGTATAATACTTATGAAGCTATGATGAAAGAATATCAAAAGTTTAAAGAAAATCAACAAGAAGAAAATCCTGAGAGAGTAGAATATCAGGGAATAGCAGAAGGAAAAAATGTGATTATTCTACAATTAGAATCTGTTCAAGATTTTGTAGCATTTAAAACCATTAACGGTAAAGAAATTACACCAAATTTAAATCGATTCTTAAAAGAGAATATAAGAATTGATAATATGCATGCTACTAGCTATACAACAACAGCAGATTCAGAACACAGCGTGATTACTTCGCTTTATCCATTAGAAAATGGTGAAGCTTTTGCAAAATACTATGGCAATACTTATGATAATATATTCCAGATTTTTAAAGATAAAGGCTATTATACGATGTATGCACATGGAAATTATGCTTATTTCTGGAATAGAGCCAATGTTACCGCAAAACTTCCTATTGATAAAAAGACATTTTTAGAAGATTTTAAAGATACATCTGAATTAATTAGAACATATTTATCAGATGAGTTGTTATATAAACAAACGGTAGAGATATTTGCCGAAGCGGTAGAAACACATGAAGAGCCAGTAGTATATAATATTGTGGCATCTTCTAGCCATAAGCCATTTGAATTAGCTGGTATTATTAATAAATACAAAAAAGTTACGATTGATATTGGAAGCTTAGATGGAACAGAACTTGGTGCTTATTTAGAGGCGGTTAATTATGCAGATTATGCTTTTGGCATTTTCGTTGATTTACTAAAAGAAAAAGGACTTTATGACGATACGGTGATTATCGTATTTGGAGATCATTATGGAATGCAAATGTATGATGAGAATCTGATTGAATTTTTAGGATATAACAAAAATGATTATAATGATGCTCGCATGCAATGTGAGTTTACGAATGTTTTAGCGGGTATGAAAATACCAGGTATGGACCCTATGGTTTTAGAAGAACCGGTTAGTAAAAGTGATATCAAACCAACGCTAGCACAAATTTGTAATTTAAAAGATACTTTTTCTATGGGAGTCAGTATGTTTGACAGAAGTTCTTATGCAGCAGTGAATAATGGAAAAGTAGTGACCAAAAAATATTTTTATGATGGAACTGGCTGGTTCAAATTATCAGATGGTTCTAAAGTAGAGTTAGATACACTTTCAGAAGACGAAAGGAATCAGTTGCAAAACTATGAAAAAGAAGCTATTTGGGAGATTAATATTTCTAATTCTGTTGTGATTAAGAATTTACTTCAAAAACATCTTACAGAATTGAAAGAAGAAAATCTAAATGTAGCAAAGGAGTAAAGAATGAAGAAGAATAAGTTAAAATATTGGCTTGCTATATTATTCATTATTATATTTACGTTTTCCATTGTGCCAAAAACTTTTCAAAATGATACGTTTTATATTATTGAGTTAGGACGAGGTATTTTGAAACATGGCGTCGATTGGCAAGACCATTATTCGATTCATAGCCATTTAGAATATCGTTACCCACATTGGGCATTTGATGTTATGGGGGCCCTGGTTTATAATGCATTTGGCTTTACAGGAATTTATGTTACAACACAAATTTTAGCGAGTATCTTCCTTTTAATTGTTTTTTGGAATATGATTCGCAAAGAAATTCATTTTAATTTGGCATTTTTATCTACATTGCTAGTGGCTTACATGATGAAAGGAAGTTTTTATGCGAGAGGGCAAGTGATTTCCTTTTCTATCTTCTTGTTGGAATTTATGATACTAGAGAATTTTGCAGAAAGACCAACTTTTTTCAAGAGTCTTGCACTATTTGGACTTTCTGTGATAATGGCTAACGTTCATAGTACAGCTTGGATTATGATGTTAATTTTAGTATTACCTTTTATCGGAGAGCAAGTATTTTATTGGTATAGTTTAAAAGGTATCAATGAGAGATTATTAAAAAGGTATCAAAAGAAATATCAAAAATTAAAAGAAAAAGGCGCTTCAGAGGAAAAACTAAAAATTTGGGAAGAGAAAATTCAGCAACAAAAGGATTTTAAAATACGAAATGAAGAACAAGAAAGTGTGACAGAACACAAGATTATTGTGAAAAAGAAACCAAATGAGAAATATATGTGGGTGGCTATTTTGGTTTTAATCATGGGTGCTTTTATAACGCCACTCAAATTAACGCCTTTCTTCTATTTTATTAAAATTAGTATAGGCAACAGTATGAGTTACATTAATGAGCATTTGCCAGTAATTTTGGCAGGCAATTTGGAACTTTTCTGCTATACAACGATTTTAATAGCATTAATTGGTTTTACGAATACCAAATTAAAATTGAGTGATGCATTCCTTATTTTAGGCTTATATTTAATGGCGATTTCTAGTAGGCGTAATGTCTTCTTATTAATAGGATTAACATCTGGTATTGTCGTTAAAATGATAGATGATTTTATTAAGAAGAATATGCCAACAGAAGCACCAAAAGCTAGGAAAGTTTTCGGTGTTGTCATAGGAATTGCTTCTGTTCTATTTAGTATTTACATGTTTATCGGAAAAATAGAAGTTCCTTATGTATCCCCAAAATTATATCCAGTTGATGCAGCAAAATATATTAAAGAAAATTTAGATTATCAAAATGTTCGCTTCTATAATCAATATGATTATGGTAGTTATTTACTAATGGAAAAAATACCAGTGTTTTTGGATTCTAGATGTGATTTATATACACCGGAATTTAATAAAAATGTAAAGGTGTTTGATGATTATATGGATGTACAGTATGGAAAAAATAGTATTTCCAGTTTAATGGATCAGTATCAGTTAGAATATGCACTAGTTCCTGTTACTTCTTTTGAACGTGCTTATATGCGAGAAGATAAGCAATATACTAAAATTTATGAAGATAAATATTTTGTGATTTATCAATATGAAAAAGAAGAATCTCGTTGATTCTAGAAAGGAGAGCTTCCAATGAAGGCAAGTAAAAAATTTGGCATCATCGGTGCCAGTAAAAAAGAGCCAAAAAAGAAAGAGGAAAAAAACGAAAAGTTACAAGATAAGCTTTTAGATTTAGAAGATTCTGAAATTGAAGCTCTTTTTCAAGCGGGTAGAATTACCCAAGAGGAATATGAATATATTTTAGATTTTAGAAACAAACAAAAAGCTCGTAAGAAGAGTCAAAAGCAACAATTTGAGGAAAGAATTCGTTGTGATAATACGATTATTGCTAAAATTGTAAATTTAGGAAGAAGATTTCGTGTAGAAGAATTATTAGCACATGGAAAAATTGAAGAAGCAAGACGCGTAGATGTTCGTAATGAATTCTTGAAAGATATAGAGGACCAAGAATATCAATTGGAAGATAGAACAAGAGATAAACAAAAAGAAGAACGCATGAAACAAAAATTTCTAGATAGAAATAATCGAGGTAGAGGAAAAGAACGAGATAGTAGGTAAACTCGAAATAGTAGGTAAACTCGAAAAAATTTGCAAAAAGTATTGCTTTTCAAGATTTTGTGTGTTACACTTATAATGTTAAAAATTAGATGGAGGTTTTCAGATGGAGATAGCAAGAAATATATTAGTGGGAATTTATTTAGTAGTATGTTTGGTTTTAATCGTTTTAGTATTAAAACAAACAAAGGATGATGGCGGTGCAAGTGGAGCAATTGTTGGAGGAGCCTCTAATAATTTCTATGAGAAAAATAAAGGTAGAACGAAGGAAGGAAAATTAAAGAGAGCTACCATTATAGGAATGGTTTTATTCTTTGTTTTATCAATTACACTTGGAATCATGTATATATAAATAAAAAGAGAAACAAAACGCTTGTGGAAATCACAAGCGTTTTTGTATTGTCAAGAAAGGAAAAAAGTGATAAAATAGGTATATTAGTGGGGAAGTGTATGAAAAAGAAATTGAAATTGGTAGGAACCTTTCGTAATACAGAACGAGGGTATGGTTTTATAGAAATCGAAGCGGAAGAGAAAAAAGAAGATGTTTTTGTGGCGCCGAAATTTTGCAAAGATGCATTAAATGGCGATGAAGTAGAATTTGTGATTGTCAATAGCGCGAATAGACGGAAGAAAAGCAGAAGGCAAAATTATAAAAGTCCTTAAAAGAGCAAAAACAGAAGTGGTTGGCGTTTACCAAAAATCACATGGATTTGGGTTTGTCGTCCCAGATGATAGAAAATTGGGAACAGATATTTTTATTGCGCAAAAAGATACGAATAACGCTAAAAATAATGATAAAGTAGTGGTACAAATTACGAAATATCCAGAAAAAGGGAAAAATGCAGAAGGAAAAGTTATAGAAGTTTTAGGAAAGGCCAATCAAGCAGGGATAGATATGTTATCTTTAATTAAGGATTATGGTTTACCTTATGAATTCCCAGAAGAAGTTTTGAATGAAGCAAGAAAGATACCACAAGAGATTGATTCCCAAGAGGCTTCTGCCAGAAGAAATTTTGTAACACGGATATCATATTTTTACGATAGATGGTGAAGATGCAAAAGACTTAGATGATGCGGTTTGTGTTAGAAAAAATGAGAATGGAAATTATTTATTAGATGTGCATATTGCGGACGTGAGTTACTACGTCAAAGAAGGAAGTAAATTGGATCGAGAAGCCATTTTACGAGGAACGAGTATTTATATGTTAGATCGAGTGATTCCGATGCTTCCTGTAGAGTTATCAAATGGAATTTGCAGTTTAAATGCTGGTGTAGACCGATTAGCACTTTCTTGTTTGATGGAAATTGATGCGCAAGGAAAAGTAGTTACTTCAGAAATTTGTCCGTCGGTTATTCGTGTGACAGAGAGAATGAGTTATACAGATGTTAATAAGATATTAAATCATTTGGATGAAGCGGTTACGCAAAAGTATGAAGCATATATGGCTGATTTTAAATGTATGGAAGAATTAGCCCATATTTTGAAAGAGAGAAGATTGCAAGAGGGATATTTAAATTTAGATATTCCAGAAAGCAAAATTACATTAGATGAAGATGGTATTGCAATAGATGTCAAACCATATGAGACAACCTTTGCCAATGAAATTATTGAACAATTTATGCTAACGGCCAATGAAACAGTAGCAGAAAAATATTATTGGTTAGAAGCACCATTTATTTATAGAGTTCACGAACAGCCAGATTATGATAAGATTAGAGATACCAATAAATTTTTGTATCATATCGGCAAAAAGATTCAAGTGACACAAAATCATATTTATCCGAAAGCGTTTTCAGATATTTTAGAGGAAATTAAGGGAACGGAATATGAGAAAGTTATTTCTACGTTAATTTTAAGAACTCTAAAAGTAGCTAGATATGAAGCGGAAAATAAGGGACATTTTGGAATAGCAAGCAAATATTATTGTCATTTTACTTCTCCGATTAGACGTTATCCAGATTTGTTTATTCATAGGGTGATTAGTCATTATGAGGACTATGTGCGAGAAGGTAAAATAGAACTCATGGAAGAAAGAGCAGAAGAATATGCAAGGCTTTCTTCTGAGAGAGAAAGAGTGGCTACCAAAGTAGAACGTGATAGCGAAGATATTAAAAAAGCAGAGTTTATGCAGGACAAAGTGGGAATGGAATATGAGGGAATCGTTTCTAGTATTACAGGCTTTGGTATGTATGTAGAGCTTCCTTCTACAGTAGAGGGATTAGTAAGATTTGAAAACTTTAATACAAAGGAATACTTTGATTATCAGGAAGATTTAAGAATGTTGATAGGCAATCAAACAGGAAAAACTTATAAGATTGGTGATAAAGTAAAAATTAGAGTCATTTATGCTAACAAACAATTAAGAAAAATTGATTTTGAATTAATTTCATGAAAAGAAAGGGAAAAAGATGAAAAAAGAGAAATTAATTTCTTATTTAGTGTTAATGGGAATTATTTTTGCACTTCCGAGTGTGATTTATTTAGTTCAAAATGATGGCAACCTCGCAGGATATAGTGGACAATACTTTTATCATATAGGAAATACACATCCAGTTTTTACCATTTTAGGAGCACTAGTATATGCTTGGTGTTTGATATTGATGCTTATTCTTTATTGGAAACTTATTCAAGTTTCAGATCAATTTTCGAACGTCAAAAGTATTTTAATTACTTCTCTAATAGTGGGAATCACCTTTGCGATGATTTTACCAAACACTTCAAAAGATGTATTTTTCTATATGGGAAGTGGACGTGCTTTTGAAAAATATAAGGTGAATCCATATACGACTTCTATTGGTGAAATAGACAATGTAGATGTAACAGATGATATTATAGAAACCGTGGGTACACAAAAGAGTTATACCTTTGTGTATGGACCTGTGTTTCTTGCTATCTGTGGTTTATTAAGTAAGATTTCTTTGTCTTCTGTTTGTTTACTTTTGTATGAGTTTAAGTTATTAAATTTACTAGCTTATTTAGGAACGGTTTATTTGGTTTACCAGCTAACTCAAAAGAAAAAATTAACAGTAGCTTATGCATGGAATCCGCTAGTATTATTGGAAGTCCTAGTGAACGTACATAATGAAATTTTTGTATTACTATTTGCTTTTCTAGGTATTTTCTTAATAAAAGAAGCAGAGAAGTGTAGGAAGCAGTTCGGAAAGTCAGAGTTTGCTTTCCTTTGCGGTCTCATCTGCTTAGCAATTTCTGCTTGTATCAAATATGTTGCTATTATTTTATTACCATTTGTAATTTTATATCGTTTAAGGAAGAACAAAATCTGGCAAAAAATTTTGATAGGAATCGTTTATATAGTGATATTCTTTGGTATATTTAGCGTTACCTATTTACCATATTTTGAGAATCCTATGCAGAGTTTTGGGGGCGTTTTAGCGCAGTCTAGTAAGCTAAAAGATTCTATCTATTTAATCATTGCTATGTTAACTACGCAAAACCAGAAAATCGTTTCGTTATGTTATTCAGTAGGTTTCTTTGTATTAGGCTACGTATTCATTATAAAAGTTTTAATGCAAGCGTTTCGCAAAAACAGTTTTCAAGCCATGATGCAAAATATTTATATGGTTTTATTTGCTTTGATCTTTTTAGGATTAACGAATTTAACCAGTTGGTATTTACTTTGGTTATGCATTCCTGTTTTCTGGACAAAAGGAAGAAGATTAAAAGAATGGATTTGGATACGGATTCTTTTATGAATTAACTTATACGATTTTTTATTTAACGCATTCTGATAAAACGATTTATCAGGTGTATATATTACCTTTAATTATCATTGGCATGATTATGGTGCAAATCAAAATGACAAAAAAATCCCTTTTAGAAAGGAAAGAAAATGATTCAAAAGAATGAAGAATTAGAAGTAGAAATTATAGATCAAGGATATGAAGGAGAAGGTATTGCGAAAGTAGATAGCTTTGTCGTTTTTGTTCCAGAGGCAATACAAGGCGAAACGGTTAGAATAAAGATCTTAAAAGTAAAACAGAATATTGCTTTTGCCAAATTATTAACGGTTTTAAAATCTTCCCCTTATCGCATCGTTCCCGATTGCGGTACTTATGCTAAATGTGGTGGATGTAACTTGCGTCATGTGGATTACCAAGCTTCTTTAGAGATGAAAAAACAAGCGGTAAAAAATACTCTACAAAAGGCACTACAAAAAGAGATAGAAATTGCAGAAATCATCGGAATGGAGAATCCTTGCTATTATAGAAATAAATTACAGTATCCTGTGGGAGTGAATGAAAATGGTGAGATGACAATGGGCGTTTTTGCAAAAAGAAGCCATCGTATTATTCCAACAGAAGATTGTAAAATTCAAAATCAAGATTGTCAAAAAGTAGCACAAGATGTTTTTGCTTTCTTGAAAGAACATCAAATCACAGGCTATGATGAAACAACCAACCAAGGATTAGTAAGACATATCATTGTGAGGATAGGCATTAAAACAGATGAAATCATGTTAATACTAGTTTTGACTTCTTGGGAACTTCCTTATGAAGAAGAATTAATGAAAACAGTAACGAATCAAAATCCTAAAGTGAAGACCATTATCAAGAATTTAAATCATCAAAATACAAACGTGATATTAGGAAAAGAGAATAAAACCATTTATGGAGAAGGTTATATCTTTGATTATTTGGGAGATAAGAAGTTTAAAATTTCACCGCTCTCATTTTATCAAGTCAATCCCGTGCAAACCGTAAAACTATATCAAAAAGCAGTAGAGTATGCTGCCCTAACAGGGCAAGAAACCATTTTTGATTTGTATTGTGGTGTAGGAACCATTGGCATTTTTGCGGCTGACAAAGCTAAGAAACTATATGGTATAGAGATTGTTAAAAATGCGATTCAAGATGCACGTGAGAATGCGAAAATCAATCATGTTGATAATGCAGCGTTCTTAGTGGGAAAAGTGGAAACGATTTTGCCAGAATTGCTTGAAAAAGAAAAGGTAAGGCCAGATGTTGTGTTTTTAGATCCTCCTAGAAAAGGATGCGACAGGATGGCAATAGAAACATTATTAAACGTATTACCGAAAAAAATTGTTTATATTAGTTGTAATCCAGCTAGTCTTGCGAGAGATTTAGCAATTTTAGAAGAAAAATACCATCTAGAAGAAATAAGTTTGAGTGATATGTTTCCTGGAACTGGGCATGTGGAAAGTGTTTCGATTTTAAAATTAAAATAGTTTTGTAAAATATCGATGTCGAAATATGTCGATATGGTATATATGGGAGAAAAATATAATGAATAGAATAGTTTTAACATCATGTGGAATTATCGATAGTAAACTGAAAAATCAATTTTATAGTTTGTTAAATAAAGACATCAATCAAATAAAATTGTTATATGTAACAATTGCTGCTGACGGAGAGAAAGATTTAGATCGAACATGGTTATATAAAGAATATGAAACTATTTTAAATTTAGGAATAAAAAAAGAAAATATAATCGAGTACCAATATGAAGAAAATATAGACTTTTGTAATTATGACGTTATTTATATGTTTGGCGGAAATACCTTTTATTTATTAAAAGAGTTAAGAGAAAAGCACTTAGATGAAAAAATAAAGGAAGCGATTCATCGAGGCGTGATTTATATTGGTTCCAGTGCGGGAAGTATCATCTTAGGAAAAACGATAGAAACAGCGTTACCTTATGATGAGAACTGGGTTAAATTAGAGGATTTTAGTGGTTTAAATTTGATTGATGGAATCATTATCCCACATGCCAATAGAAAACAGGAATTTATAAAAGAGGTAAAAGAAAAATATAGTGACAGAATTATTGAACTGTATGATGATTATGGTATTGTCATAAATGAATAGTGGAAATTGTCTCAGTTTTGAAATTAAAGAAAGATATTTAGGTAAAAGATATGTTAAAAGATTTATGTTTTGAAGTCATACAAACATGCCCTAGTGAATGTAAATTCTGTTCCTCTAATTCTTCTAAACATAGCAAGACAATAATTACTTTAGAACAGTTTGAAAAAACCATTCAATATTTTATTCAGCAAGGTGGAATAGAGGAAGTTTCCATTTCTGGAGGAGAGCCTTTCTTACATCCGGATTTTTTCAAAATGGTGGAATTTTGCAAAGAAAATGGAATTAGAACCGTTATCTTTACAAGTGGAATCAAAAAGTTAGGTAAAATGCCAGATGAAATGATAGAGAATCTAAAAGAAAAATGCGCTGAAGATATACAAAAAATCGAAGAACATGAGCCTTGGAATGAAAGATTAAAGAAAAGTGTACAAGCGTATTACGATAGATGCATGCATCCCAATGAATTTACTTCTATAACGATAGAAGAATTAGAAGAACTAAAAAGACTGGGATTAGATAAAATCGTTTTTGATTGGCAAGCTTTGGATGAGCAAATTGACAATGAATTAATGGGTAGAAAAAATTTAAATACTGATCTTATGACCTCTTTAATAAGAGCTCAAAATGCTGGTTTAAATGTTGACGTACATTTTGTTCCAATGAAACCAAATTATAAGGAGTTTCCAGATATTATTGAGTGTTTAGAGATAGCAGGCGCCAAACATATCAGTATTTTGAATTTTGTTCCTCAAGGTAGAGGAAGAAAAAATCAAGCGGAACTGATGCTAAATCAGGAGGAGCTTAAAGAATTTGCTGAAATCGTTAATAGAGAACAAGAAAAATTTAGTGGGAAGATTAGAATTGGTGTTCCTTTGAATGGAAAAATATCTCATTTATGTACGGCAGGAACAGAAAAACTAGATATCAAATATGATGGAACAGTATTGCCATGCCCTGCCTTTAAAGAACTTAGTTTAGATACCATGAAAAAATATGGTATTAGATTACATAACATTTATGAAGATTTAGAGAAAGTAATAGTACCAGGTGGAAAACGTAGCAAGCCACTCTGTAAACAGGTTTATGGATTTGATGGAGATTTAACGGAAAGATAGGAAGGATTATGAATCATATGTATAAAATAGTTATTTTAGATTTAGATGGTACACTTTTAAATTCAGATAAAATGATTCCTGAATATACCAATGAGATAATCAAGAAATTAAGCAATGAAGTGAAATTTGTATTAGCTAGTGCTAGAGCATTTGTTACTATTAAACCGTATGTAGAGCAATTAGGATTGTTGAACCAGAATAATTTTACGATAGCGTTTAATGGTAGTTTAGTGGTGAACAATATTGAAGAACCTATCATTGACGAAACAATAGAAATGAATGAAAAAGTAGCGTTACAGCAATACATCAACAATCATACACAAGTGGAATGGCATTATTATACTTATGATAAGAATATA
>Ga0310690_10005388_pt1 | contig 17388 bp, 32 predicted proteins | sample AusTroGonzalo_MG_2_FD_207661 | JGI IMG/M metagenome (GOLD analysis project Ga0310690, IMG submission 207661) | Bovine rumen microbial communities from tropical cattle in Woodstock, Queensland, Australia - Gonzalo_04 (v2) (version 2) | ecosystem: Host-associated > Mammals > Digestive system >...
CCGGACTCGAACCGACAACCTAACGTTCACGACGTTGCTCTAACCCAGGACGGACTACCGTACTTATAGCTACTCCACTTACCATGTTTACAGTTTCTTAAAGAGCCAGTGCTTGACGTAAAGATCACGTTCATACTGCATGATACAGATGTAGTACACAAGAAAAATACCTATGAAAAAGTTGACACCAGGTACCAATGCACCTATGCAAATGGCTATATACAATAAGACTGGATAGGTCGCTTTCTTCGTATATTCTCTATCTTTGTAACAACACTTACACATGAGATAAAGACAGAACAGGACTATGAAAATCCAAATGTAATAAAAGAATATTGCCCAGATCATTTCCCAATTATCTTAGATACGTCCAACATCATGCCGTTACCACCCACAATCTGCGGCATCTTTCCGTCCCACTTCTCAATCATATCTTCTTGGATAATCATAGGACTCAGTGAAGCAGCGATTGTCTTGTTATAATATGCTTCCGCATCGGCCTTGATCTTCATGGCCTTAGCATTACCCTCGGCCTTGGCAACGGCAATCTTAGCGTTAGCCTCAGCCTCCTTAACTTCGTTCTCGGCCTTCAAAGCACTCTGTATGGCTGCGTTCTTAGCGTCAATCATAGACGTAAGTGACTTCGGAGGCGTAATCTTTGACGTAAACTCTTCGACGATAAATCCTTCCTGCATCAACGACTTCTCAAGCCTTGCCCGAACATCACGCTCGAAATTGGCACGATTCGACATCAACGAATCAGAGGTGTACTGATTGGCACAAGTCCTGTATGCTTCGTAGATACAAGTCCTGATGTAGCCATCTTCCAAAGAACGGACATCGACACGGTACTTGACGAAGATGTCACAAGCCTTATCAGGATTGATATGATAAGCAATAGTAGGATCCATTTCAAAGAGAGACGCATCTTTTGCGTTCACGTTGATGGTCTCGTACTGCTTACGTTGAGTAAACGTAGGATAAGTAAAGACCGATGTGGTGATTGGATTGTACAGCACAATACCGTTGCACGTTCCTTCGACACCACCATAATTCTCTGCATCAGAACTCCATTTGTGGAACTCAATACCTACTTCACCACTGTCAACGACAGTACAGGAAGTCATAAACAACATGGTCATCAAGACCGAAAAGACACTCAAAAATTTCTTCATGTTTGTAATAATTTAGTTAATAATATGGTAATTTACCAGTTGAAAACCCTTGCCCAGAATCCTCTGCTCTCAAGATCGAAGATCTGGCTTTTGTAGTTGTCGTTTAACTGATTCAGACTCGCATTGGCACTACGAAGACGTTTCAGCTCCTGCTCCATCAAAGTGTTCGACTGCGCCAGAGTCTTCATTTCAACCTCTTGACGTTCAAGCTTCTCTTTGGTCTCTTGATAGACACAATCAAGCTTGTCATTGGCAGTCTTATGCTCTTGAAGACGTTCCTGTAACAGAGTAACGTCATGACGGGCCTGAATAAGCTCATTCTTTACATCTTGATAATTCAAGACCTCAGTCAGAGCCTTCTTAAGCTTATCCTCAAGGATGGCATTCTTTGACTCCAGATCCCTGACCTGAGTAAGTGTAGCACGTACACGCTTCTTCACAACCTTATAGGGCATTGGCTCACCTTTGTACTTGCCGACATTCAAATTCTTTATCTTAGCAAGATTATAATTCTCCCCGGCCTTTATCGTACAGGTCTTGGGATTCCAGATCAGACCATTCCTCTCAACAAGGGCAAAGAACTTTTTCTGTTCCTGTGACGTTGCGAGTCTGGCATACTTCATATCGGTGCCAGCAGGGGCATCCGACTCAACATAAGGCGCGAGACAAGCATAATTATCCCCGCCATAACATTCATCAGTGAAGATCCTGACATTGCCGAACCCACTGACGATCACATCACCTTTCTTGAAAATATTCATGTTCGTTATAATAAAGCATTCCAAATCATAGTAGAGACATCATCGAAGCTCTCAGACACGTCAAGGCTCTTGTTGTCATCGTAGTCTATCTCGACATGGGCAGGCTTCACACCATAGTCTTTCTTCTCTTCACCGTATTCATAAACGGCAACGATGGAATCAACCCTAACCAAAGCCTTCTTCCCGTCAACTAAACACGTAACCTCTATGAAATCCTTCGGTATCATATCAGATCTTCTTTCTTAGTAGTCAGACACACAGGCTGAAAAGGATAACCAAACGTCAAAGTAGAAAGCCATATCTTCTTATTCTTGACAATATCAGCTATCTCTTCATCCGTCAGATCCCAACACGTAACAACCTGAGCACGCTCCAACACCTGACCTTCGACCTCGTAATCCTTGATCAACGCAGGCAACGGCTCGTATTCTGGCTGTTTATCGCCGATGACGGCATTCACCTCTTCAAATCGTACTGGCTTCATTTCTCTGACTTCAACAGCTCAATAGCACGCTCCAATGCCTCATTGACAACACTCTCTCTGAGACATCTTTCAAACCTACGGCCCTTTGCGACCTTCTCACGCTCGGCACGGTAAGACTCCAACAGCTTGATACAACGCTGCTTCGTCATCTTTGACTCAGGCTTTGTTGCACCAGCATCGACACCGACGTTATATCTCTCTTCCCACTTCTTGATTAGAGCATCAGCACCGGGCCAAAAAGGCTTGAAATCCTTGCACCTATCAATATTCCCTCTATGAAGCAAAACACGTTCATAGCCAGGAAAATTCAAAAACTTGATCTCAGGACCTTTGCGCAAACTCTCACAGATACGATTCAACGCATTGGCTGTCTGCTCGGACATTCTTGACTTAGCATCCTTAGCATATCCCTCCACGAAATCAATGACACAATCCTTGAGACTCATGATCTGGTCTTCACTGACCTTCACATTCCATGTCATGCCATGAACATTCACGTCTACGAAATACTCCGTACCTTTCGGACCACAGTCAATACTACCAGTGACCTTACCAATGAACTTATCCGTGTCTAACTTCACAGACAAGCCCTCAACAGAAGGAAGCTCAAACTCCTTCCCCCTGAATTTAACACAATCGCCAATTCCAAATTTGGGCATCTTGGCTAAATGAACGAACCTGAACGATAAATTTCGACCTTTTTCCGAGATCATTCACTCGGAACAGACTCATAATCAGCAATTTGAGTTCAGACTATACACAAAAATAGCGAAATAGCGAAAACCCTCTGCCTAAAGCCATCGGTCTATACGTACCTTTCTTTATTTAACCAAATTCCAGTGCAAAGATAGCAAAAATCGTTTATATCGTTCACTATATTATTAAAAATTCCCTTTTTATTAGGATTTTTTAATGAACGATATTCCTTTTACAATATAGAGATCATAAGGAAACATGTACGAAATCATGACATGAGCCGAATTGTTAAAATGGCCCGAAAAAATGGAAAAAAAAATATTTTTGAGGCGACCTGATCCCTTAATCATACTTTTCTCAGGGGGTGTAGGGGGTGCATATTTATGCAGTAAAAGCCGCATATATACAGGATTTTGCATAAATATCCAAATAGTATTGAAATACTATAATGCGTCAAAATGGCAGTATTTTACGGCCTATTCTGCCAGTCTGACAGTCTGAGACGGCGGCAGCCTCAAAGGTTCATTTTTGCATAAATATCCAGAGTTATTGCATATTCATGCACTACGATTAAACAGATCTTTACATTTCTTTCCTATTGTGTGCGGACACATAACAAAGTTTAGCAGATTATCAAGTCCGGAATGTTAAAAATTTAACAATATACACAAAAATAATGGTGTAAATACTTGCAAATATGCAAAAAAAGTCGTAACTTTGCATCATAAAAGATAGGTATAGAGCACTACCTCGGACAGGCTCGACTAAGTATTTAGAATTATGGCAAACTTAGGAACTAAGGCCGCTGCAGCCGCAACCGTTGAAATGCAGCAGATGACAAAGAAGGCTGGCAAGCAGTCAGCAAGTGAGAAATTCGACGCAGCCCAGGCAATGGAAGGCAAGGCCGAGAGAGTAAAGTCAGAATTGGCGAAGGCTTACGACAGAGCAGAAGCCGCAGCCGTTGAGCTCTTCCGCTCTAAGTATCTGCGTGAGGTTCAGACTATGATAGAAGGCTGCATCTGTGAGGCTCTGGCCGTTGAGCGTGACAATTTCGCAGCCCGTGAAGAGAAGGAAGCCAAAGTAATTGAGCAGATTCTCACGAAGGGAAGAGAAGAGAGTGCAGGATTCACCGTCCGTTTCTCTGACACAGAGCAAGGAATGACAGAGAGCGCAGCCGAAGACCTTCACAGTATGTTCGCAGCCGCTAAGCAGTCAATGCTCAAAGTGAAGATAGCAGAGCGAGAAGAGAAGGCCGCAGCCGCTGCCGCTGAAGAAGAGAGAAAGCTCTCGGTTATGGCTGAACTCGGTGTAACTCCTGAACAGATAGCCGCCTTGAAGGCCGCTGGAGTCATCAAGTAATCAAGTCTTTCCCCAAAAGAGAAGAGCAGAGCGAAAGCCCTGCTTTTCTTTTGCTCTGAAAATTGCGTTTTAATGTAGGGGATCTGAAAAGATCCGGAGTCGCAACCCTCCATAAATACAGAGTGTGGACGCAACCACCAGCGAACGAATTGAACGATCCTTGTATTGAACGATTCGAACAATTGCAAGTATCTGGACCGATGACAGCCAGAGAAAAACGCTCCAGTTCTGAGCGAACGACCTCTCCCGAACGGGAACAAAGGTTTAAAGGATAAGGCTTTATTGCGTAATGGCAAGGCAAAACTCCATGGAATGAGTTAGTGTTTTCTGTTGAAAACATGAAACAAGAGCAAAAAATCATATTCTTTAGACCTGGCTACTTGGTTTTGTGAGGCGGTTCCTCACGAAAGTACGATGATTCATTTAATCACTTTAGTAAATCATCGGGATCGAGCGATTTGATGTTGAACGATCCGCACGAAAGACGTTAGAGGTGAAAGACCTCGTAGAACAAAGAAATGGTTCCCGAATGATTCATAAATCGGAATATCGAAGCGGTTGCACGTAAAGAGGCCGAAAGGGACGTGCAGGAGAGAATGATCAAGTCAAAAACGAAGCTTCGGAGACTACGGGAGAGGATAGAGCGATCTGTCCTCTCTTACTCTAACCAAACAAGTACGATTATGATTAAAAGAATTATGCTTCATTTAGTGGCAGCTCTTTTGCTTCTGCCATGCCTTGTGATTTTCTGTGGCGGGATCGAAGGATTCATTGCAACGATCTACGCAAGTACGCTTTTCATTTACACGGCTAAGACCGAACGAGGCCGGAGATTCTGCCGTCGTTATTATCACGAGATTCTCAGGATCGAGAACAGTCTTTAGAGAGTACGATGTGCTCTCACAATAACCCATAATTGATTTGACTGAGAATGTTGGTTCGTGAGAATAGACATTCTTTTCTGTCTCAGAGCGAAAGCTCCTATTAAACCCAAACGAATATGACAAAAAGAAGATTTCTATGGTTGAATGATGTTCGTGATAACGACATCTTCAAATGTATTGTGACGTTGAAGAATGGCATGCACAAGACAAGACGGTTTGCCATTGACAAAGTTCAGAAAATGATTGTGGCAGTACGACAGCTCAAGCAATGTTCCTTGCTGAGTGAACGCTACAGATCTTTCCTTTTGGAATTAGAGATCAACCCGTATCAGATCAAGTCTTGTAAGATCTTGAACGAGCGAACGGGCAAGGAATTTCTCAGTCTTTAAGCAAGTCCCAGGACTTGCACAATTTTAACCAACTAAAACAGAATATGGAACAGATTGCATTTAAGTTCGTGAAGTGGGAGGTTCCTGCGCTCGAACAATTAAAAGAGTCGAAAGTCTACAAGCTCAAGCAGAAGCTTTTGAACGGTGAGAAACTTAGTCGTGATGAAAAGAACTGGCTTACAGAGAAAGGCCATGACATCTACGGCAACGACCTTATCCCATTGCAGAGATGGATGTTTGATTTCCGTGATTTCATGAAGCGTTATCTTGTCAGGCAGTACGGCAGTTGGCAGGAATATCGAGGTTTTGACAAGACCTCGGTTAGATCCATGCTTTTCGGAACGATCACGGAGATTGTTGAAATCCCGTCGTAGTCTTAAGCAGTCGTGTTAGGCTGCGCTATAAACCAAAAACGAATTGGAATATGTTACAGTCAGAATTTTACGAAAGGACTGGTGTCACTCTCTCTGCTGAGGAGTACGCCAAGGTTGAACGGATCTATGACAATGTGAAGATGGACAAAGACCATTTCTGTGAAGAGTGGAAGAAAATCAGAACGAACATGCTCTTCAATGAGATTTTGGACGCTTTCGAGACTCTGGAGAAAGAAAACTTTTCTTTGAAAGACAGACTAAGCTCTCTCGAAAGCCGTTACGAGTCCGATATTGAGAATGAGCGCAAGTTTTCACATGACAAGCTTGAGTCACTGGCCATTCGTCTTATCCAAAACATTGACGATGTTTCCCGCATCTACGACATTCTTGAAGAAGAGTTCACGCTCGACTTCATCATCAAGGTCAAGCTCAAGGAAAACATGGATCTTGAGCCTCATGAGCGTGATCACCTGATCAAGAAACTATGAGTCTAATGGAGTCTTGCACGGCTCCACTATTAACCAAAACATAGGATTATGACAGACAGAAAATTTGAGCATCTTATAGATGTAGTCGAGTACTATTCTTGGGTGCAGTACGACAGAGGCGCAAGTTCTCAGCTTAGCGAAGAGCAACGCCAGCAACTAACCGAAGTAAGGGATAAACTGCAGAATTACTCAGATGCAGGGGAAGAGATAGCAGATCTCTGGCTTGAGTGTGCTAATGAACTACTGAATTAGTCTTGACTCCTTCGGGAGTCCTATTCACCAATACTTAGTAATATGAAAGCAACATCTTCAATTACGGAAATGTCAAAAGACCGCATTGCTCTTAGTGTTGTCACGGACAATATGCAGTCTTTGGTTTTTCTTACGAGAATTGAGTTCCTTGAACTCATGGCTCACATGTTTGACTATCGGGATGCTCACAAAAATGAGTTTCAAGAGGCAATTCAACAACTTAAAAACGGTTGAGTTATGGCAAAGCCTAAGCTTAAATGGCTCACGTTCACTGACAATCCTCAGTGGGGCCGTTATTTCATTGGAGAGAGCGATTCCAGGCGTGAAGCCATCGACAAAGGCAAACAAGCCAATAAAGGAAAGTTTGTCGTAGAGCGTCGTTACAAATGGAAGTAGTCTTTAAATTGCGCAATCGCTGATTGCGTAATTCTATTCACCAAAATTCAAGGATATGGCAAATATTATCTATCACAAAGGCGTTGAGATCCGTCAGTACGGAACATGCCCAGGCGAGAGCGTTTATCCATTATGCTTCACGGATGACCTCGACCAAAAGAATATGTGCAATAGTGACGGTGGAAACATCGTTAAGATGCACGATTCTCTGTATGATGCAAAGGTTTATATTGACGCACATGTTCAGTCTTAGGCATCCTTTCGAGGATGCACCATTAACCAAACCAAAAAGATTATGGAGAAACTGACAGTTTTTGTTTATCGTGACAGTCTGAGAGATTGCACTGGTAATGGTGTGTCATCAAGACACAACACAATGACGCTCTTCATGTATTGCAAGAAGGAGGAAGCTCTAAAGCACTGTGAAGAAAAAGGGATCGATGTTGATTCCTGTCTTTATCTGAATATGCGTCAGCTCTGGGGCGAGGATCATGTGTTTGCAGAGCCTCTGACAAAGCCCTGTAATAAGGTTGGGCCGATGTTTGGCGGTAACTTCGTCTACACGAGCGATAGCCGACTCTACAAATTTGGTGGCACGTATCATCTTCCTATTCCCGTTCATGACAGGTTTGAAACTCAAGAGGAATACGATGCTATGTCTGTTTAGTCTTTGGCCTCTTCGGAGGTCCCATTATTAACCCCTAAATTATAAGAATATGGATAGAAGAGAAAAAGTTAACGCTTTGCGAGAGTTGGCGGTAAAATCAGGCCGCAACATTAGCATGGATCCCGACAGATGGGGAGAGCACATGCTTGACAGCCTTGAGATCAGTCTTGGTCAATTCCTTTCACAGATTCCTGACGAGTTGAAGGATGAAATGGAAGATGCCTACATTGAGAAATACAAGGAATGGCTTTATGCTCAGAGTAGGTGCTTCTCTCAGATGATCACAGGTGCCGGTGGCTGGACTGCAGCCGTTCATCGCAGACACGAAAAGACAAATGCTGCCGAACACGCTGCCTATGAACGGCTTCAAACTTGGGCAGAGAAAGTCATGAAACGCTGCAACAGACAGGAACGTCTCACTGGATGGGCCGAGGTTGAACGCTTGCAGGAAAAGATCGACAATCTAACGAGATCTCAGGAAATGATGAAGGCTGCGAATAAGATTGTCCGTGACAAGAAGCTGGCCGAGGTCGAGAAAGTTGACGAACTCGTTGCCCTCGGATTCCGTGAAGAGGTCGCTATTGAGATCCTGCATCCGAAATATGACTGGATGCAGCCTGGTTTCGCATCCTATAGCTTGAGTAATAACCTTGCCAAGATCAAGGATGCGGAGGCACGAATGAAGCGTCATGCAGCAATGGCAGAGAGAGCAACAGAAGGTGATGAAGTCCACGAATATGAGTGGGGAAAGCTCGTTGTCTGTTTTGGCGACGAACGCTACCGCTTCATCTTTGATGGGAAACCCTCTCATGAGATCATCCGTCTGATGAAGTCCAACGCTTTCAAGTGGAGTCCTGCGAATATGGCTTGGCAGCGTCAGATCACTACCAATGCAAAGTACGCTGTAAAGCGCATGATTGAAGAGCTTAACAAGATTGCGGCTTAGTCTCAAAGGGGACGGAATGTCCCCACTATTTCTAACCCCTAAATTTTATTGAATATGAAAGAGATTAAGAAGACTATCGAGAGTTACAAGTTTATTTACGTCGCTGTTGACGGAACAGAGTTTGAGGACAAAGAAGAGTGCCGCAAGTACGAACAGAGCGCAAAGGGTGTGCTTTTGACTAAGTTCATGCCTCTCGTTCTGAAACATAAGACAGAGTTTGAGATCTTCGGTGCAGGCAACGACGATTCCTATATCAGCATAGTGAAGCTGGAGTCTCAGGCTGATGCCGACATAGTTCTGCAGCTCTATTGCCTTAACAATCCTTATATAACTAAGGATGATCGGAAGAAAGACCTTGAGGAAATATCCTCACGGATCAGAAAAGCTGCCGAAGAGAAAGACTGCATCTTCATCGGTCATGGCTACGAAGGTGATGACTTTTGGTTTAGTGGCACCAAGAACGAGCACATCAACTGTCTGAACAGGATTTGTCAGCCCGAAAAGCCGGAGGAAAAAGCTGAGTAATCTCAAGGGCCTTATGGCCCTGCTATAACCAACCCACAAAAATATGAAGATAAAAGTAGAAGAAGTACGTTCTCGCATTTTTGAAGTGCCAACGGACAATTTCAATGAAGCAAAGAAGATGGCTAAAGCCTTATTAGAGAAAGAGCCATTGAATGACGAAGACTCAAACGGCATTCAGTTCTTTTAGTCTTTGGGGAGTTTTGCATAACTCCCACACATTTTAACCAAATCAAATTTGAATATGACAGATCTTGCAAAATGGGTGTGGATTTTCCTCATCATCATCTTCTTTGTCGGTAGCGACATCTTTTACATTATCGGTGTAGCCTTAGTAGTATTCTTGCTTGTGCTGTGGCTAAAGCCGGAATGGCTTAACAGAATGTAGTCTAAAGGGAAGCAAAGGACTTCCCACTATTCACCAAAACTTATAGAATATGAATACAAAAGATTTATTAGATTATTGTTGGAAGCACAAACTCCTTGAGTCAACTGTAACAACGTCTGGCAAAGAAGTGGAAGTATCGGATCAAGGCTTGTTCAATCGCAACCAAGGCCCGACGTTCTTTAATGCAAAGATCAAAATAGACCACACCCTTTGGGTTGGCAATGTTCAGATCTTAGTAAAGGCTTCGGATTGGTATCTGAACGGCTTCGACGTGAATCACAATTATGATAATGTTATCTTGATTGTCTGCGACACCATTGACAGTACTGTCCTCAACTCAAAAGGCGAGGCAGTCCCAATGATTCAAGGCATAATACCTGAGAATGTTATCAGAAATTCAAAGGCTTTGAATGAGCCTGAGACTGGCCAGTTATTGTGCAAGCACTACATCTGTGAGTACACTACCAATCTTATTCGCCATGCCTGGCTTGCAGCGATGCAGACAGAATATCTCGAAGAGAAGGTGGAACACATCAAAGAAGTTCACTGCGGTTACGGCAATGCCTCATGGGACAGTACTGTCTTCATCATGCTCTGTAGGAGTTTTGGCTTCGGCCACAATGATGACAACATGGAGGCTTTGGCAAAGTCCATGAGCTTAAGCGTGCTTGAGCATTATCGTGATGATCTGTTTCAGATTGAGGCCATCATCTTAGGACAGGCCGGACTTCTCGAACTTGAGACAATTCCTGATAAATATCAGAAGAATGCTTTGAATGAAGGCTACTTCGCAAAGTTGAGGAATGAATATCTATACCTCGCCCACAAGTATTCGATGAAACCTATCAGCGTGAAGTGGAACAAGTTCGGCCCCGGTCCTCAGCAATATCCTCATGTGATGCTGTCGATGCTTGCTAATCTCTTCTATTCAAAGAACATATCTACTAAGTGCTTTCTCGACATGAAGAGTGCCAACGACTGCTACCACGTACTGACTACGCATCCTACACCATATTGGAACACACATTTCCATTTCGGTGCCGAATCGAAGAAGTCTGAGAAAATGCTATCTCAAGACCGTAAATCCTACATCATGGCTTCTTTCTTGCTGCCATTCATGTACTGTTATGGCAGCGTAAAATCTGAGGAAGAGTTTTGTGACAGGGCTTTTGATGTCATTGAGCAGATGAAGCCTTTCTCTACGATGGAGTCGAAGGGATTCTCAAGGAATGGCGTTATTCCAACAACTGCAGGCGACACCGTAGCACTGATCCAGTTGCAGCAGAAATACTGCGACAAACACGACTGTCTGCGTTGCCGCTTCGGCTTTGAGTTCATCAAGAATCATTAGTCTTAAGAGAGTCTTTGCATAGGCTCTCGCAATTCACCAAAGTATTAGAATATGGATAAAGACAAATCAATCTACGCATGTCTTGAAGAGATCAAGCAGCGTGAAATCAGTGAACTGAAAGAGAAATTGAAGGTTTTCGGTGGTGTGGCTCATTTTGGCCCTGACTATTCAGGAGAGGGAGCCACTGGAAATGAAATGCCTTTAGTTTGCGTCCATTCAGATGAAGGGCCATACGATGCACGCATCCATGCCGTAAGCCTTGAAGATGATGACAATCTCACAATCATTGGCAGAGCCAGTGAAGATGATTTTCCTTCTGAGATTAAGATCAGTGATATTTCCTATGGCAACATAGAGTTTATTTCTGATTCTATTCCCGTCAGGACATTCTCACAGGAATCTTTCTGCATCTCTCGCCTGAGTCGTGAAGATCTCGAACAGAGAGGCTTTGACACCTCTGACATCGATGACAAGACAATGCAGCGAATCGCTGACAAACTTGGCGAAGACTATTGTGAGCAACTGTTTTGGATCTCACTTGATATTATCGCCGAAGAAGGCTTCAACATTCCGAGAAAAGAAGGATGGTCCGAAGACGATGACGACGATGATGATGACGAATAAGTCATAATTGAAGTTTTTAGTTGGTTAGGGTAGGGGACAGAAATGTCCCTTGCCTTTCTATTCACCAATTCTTAAGAGTATGAAAATCAATGTATCAAACATCGTTAGCGACAAAGACCTGTCGCTTGTTGCCGCAAGGCACCTTGAGTATTCCCTCAGAGAAATCAGTTCTTACAATGAGCTGACAAACGAAGAGAAGTCCATCATCAGCCCTGACGTGTTCGACTCTATCAAAGACAACAGCCAGGCCGCAAAGTTCGAGGAACTGAAAGCGAAGTACCCGAATGTCATTCTCTTCATGCGCATTGGCGACATGTATGAGTGCCGTGAGAAGGATGCAGAAGACTCAGCCCGCATCCTCGGTATTACTTTGAGCAAGCACACCGTGAGTCAGCAGCTCTATGCCGCTTTTCCTGTCAGTGCTTTCGACACCTACGTGCCAAAGCTTATCCGTGCCGGGCACAAGGTTGCCATCATGGACCAGTTCGCTTAGTCTCAGGCTGCATCATTGCAGCCACAACTTAAACTTCAAGAATATGGAAAGAACATTTTTACCCTTAAATTGTTGGGCTGCAGAAGATATTCCGTCCAACAAAATTATTGATGCCAATCCTGATCACCTGAGTAACGCAGAATTGCTTTCGATCATCTTGGGCACTGGCTCTGATAAGGAGAATGCCGTTGACTTGGCTCGTAGAATACTTCTCGAATGCAACAACAATCTTTGTGAGCTGTCTAAGAAGACTCCGAAGCAGTTGACGTACATGAGAGGTGTTGGAAAGCAGAAAGCGGCAAAAATCATTGCTGCAATTGAACTTGGCAAGCGTCGCCAGAACGAAGCCGTGTTAGAAAAGCCAGACTTAGGAACGGCTTGCCGTATCTACAACCACATGCACCCGATTATGCAAGACCTCGACGTTGAAGAGTTTTGGTGTCTGTTTTTGAATCAGCACTATAAGCTCATTCGCAAGTTCAGACTCTCAAGAGGTGGCATTTCAGAGGTGAGTGTTGACATTAGGATTGTCATAAGAGAGGCTTGTCTATCCAATGCTACGGTCCTTTCAGTCTGTCATAATCATCCGTCTGGCTCACTCACTCCGAGTAAAGCAGATGAAGACTTGACCAGAAGCCTCAAAAATGCTTGTGATATAATGCACATTCACTTCTCTGATCACGTCATCATTACCGATGGTGCCTACTACAGTTTCCATGAGTAAGGCAAAGTTTAGTCTCAAACCATTTCGTTGACATCAGCGAAATGGTACACAAACCAATTCTTACGATTATGATATATACAGGTAAACAAGCAGAAGAGTTAGTCGGCCTGATTTTGGACTCGCTGAATGATGATGGACGTTACCCTCTCCATGAGGGTGATTGTGGTTATTTCAAGAACGATGGAATTTGGACCGCATGGGATAACCTGACGGGCGACTGTTGGGTTGAGGATTTCAAAACCAAAAAGGAATGTATTGACTGGCTCAATCAGATTTAGTCTATTGTTTCCGAAATCCGTTTCGGGAACATCTATAACCAAAACATTACGAATATGAACACGAACGATTTAAAACTAATGAGGCAGCACTGCATCGACTTGCTTGTTGCTTCTTTGCAGAACTTTGTTCTTGAGCATGGTGAAGAAATGTGCGACTACTTCCGTGACGAACATGGCATTGACGAAGATCTCAACGTAGTCAAAGTGTTGGACTTGGCTTCTGAGGGCTGTCACTTCTCTATTCCCATAAAGTATAGAGCAGAAGGAAATCCAGATGACTACGAGCATCATGCTTTCTGGAGCCTCTATGTCGTAGTTGACGAATATGACGGATTAGACCTCATGTATTATCAGTTCTACAACTCTGGCTTTGACTTCGACCAAGTTGAATCTGAGCCAGACCATGACTTCGCAAAGAACCTGTCTTTGTCAGAACTTGAGTTCATCTACAGTCACGTCATGGACGTTTATAACGAGTCTCAGGAGAGCTAAGTTTAGCTCTCGCTAAACCAAACTTTAGTAAAAGAATATTCAACTTTTGATGTGTATCAAAAGGTGTATCAGTAGGTGTATCACTTTGTGTATCACTAACCTCTCATACTACTTGTAATAATCGTAGTTTAGGTGTAACAAACGTGTATCACTTGGTGTATCATTTGCTGTACCAAATTTCTATTTCTTTACAAAATAATGTAAATGAATTATCAGAAATGTGTCAAAACACAAGAAAATCTTTCTAAAATATTGACAAGTGATACACCTTTTGATACACCTCTTTGCCTTTATTTAGAGGTATTTCCGAATGCTATTGATACACATTTTGATACACTTGCGTATGCGATAAATAATGTACGCACGCATGTTAAGGATAATATTATATATATATTTATATAAAAAAGAAAAAACAGAAAAAGAAAAACCCAGACTTAGGCTCGAATCTGAGAATAATGTCGTAACTTTGCAAACGCTTAGTAGCCTCAGTGATTATATCACCTAACAACCAAATCAAAATGAGTATGATAGAAATCAAAGGTTTAACATTTGAGCAGAACAAGAAATACCAGACTTCTATAAGTCAGGGTTATTTCGATGGCTACGAAGCTGATCCTCGAAAGTGGAAGCACAGTTTTGTCGGTGCCTATATCTGGAAATATCCTATGAGAACTTCTGTCATGAATGCCTTTAGGGATATGCTCGGTCATGTTCCTACATGGGAAGACGTGACAGACACTAACCTCAAGGATCTCAGAGAGGAACTTTCTAAGAACATGTGCAATAATACTCTGCATAACAGATTTGCCGAGATCAAAGCCGTTATCAATGATAATGTGAACGAAGTTGAGATCCCGACGAAGCGTTTTGCGAAGATTCTTAAGGCAAAAGAAGAGCCACCACAGAATATCTACCTCTCTGAGAGTGAGATAGAGGCTATTCATTTGTATCATCCGAGGACCGATAACGAGGAATACGTCAGGAAAATCTTCATGATAGAGGCTTTGACTGGCGCAAGAAATGTCGATTCCGTCAGAATGAATCGTAGCAATGTTCATTCAGACACGGATTCTGTGCGTTATGTCAGTCAGAAAGTTCGTAATCAGGAGATAGTTTTGCCAGTGCATCGTTATCTCATGACTTACCTTGCTGATCCGATTGACTTGACGATTGCACTCTCTACGTTCAATGACACGCTAAGACAGATCTGTCGTAATTGTGGCATAAACGAAGAGATCACGTTATTCAGAAAAGGGGAGTGGTCAACCAAAGAGAAGTGGCAATTTGTTTCGTCTCATACAGGACGAAGATGTTTTGCAACGAATCTCTTCATCAGAGGTGCCGACCCGTCGCTTATCGCTAAGTACATGGGGCATTCCTCTCCTGAGATAACTATCAGGCGTTATATCGTGGGCTATCGCCAGGCCGACGATAAAGTGATGCAGTTTTTCAAATAAGAATATGAGATTAGTCTACAACAAAAATTACCCGCTCAAGGAACCGCCCGTAGATCTTGATTCGTTGTCGAATGTAAACAGGGTGGTCATCGTCGGAAATGAGTTTTTCATCACGAGCGACCTCAGAATGGCACGTAAGAAAACATCTGAGCTTGACTGTGATTTTGAGAATCTGACTCCGACGGTTGCAGCAGAGAAATATCCAAAGTATTTCTCAAGGTCCTTTATAAGAAGGGCACAGGTTTGCACGCATCTGGTCACTGTGAAGTTATCGGAAGAGCAAGTAGCATTCTGTCAGGACAAAGGCGATGGACGTATCGCACCGTATATTCGTTCACTAATTGACGAAAAAATGAAAGATGAATCAGACGAAGGATGAAGTCATCGGTGAAGTCCGTGAGATATTCGCCGATGCCGTTGCTGGCAGAGATCTTGAGCACATCGAATCGAGGCTGTCAATAGCAGCTACAAAGTTAGATGCTTTGAGAGACGAAGGTGTGAAGGGTATCAGCCGCTTCGTAATTAGTGCGCTCGACTCCTTTAGACAGAACATCAAAGGTGACAAAGACAAAGCCCAATGCTATGCAAAGGCTCTGACTTGTCTTATCAAGGATGATGTCTCTGGAGCAGAGTCGGCACTTGACGATTTCTCAGTCCGTGACTTTCTCAGTAAACTCTCGTAAGGCGCAGTAGTCTTAGGGCACTTCGGTGCCTGCTAAGTAACCAACGACTCTTCTTATAGCGGAGTCTATCTTTTTCTGGTCTGTGGCCATGTATCTTGAAGTTACGTTTTTGGCCCAGGAATGGCCGAGGCACATACCTATGGTACGTTCTGAAATATCGAGGTCATTGGCAGCGATTGAGCCGAAGCTATATCTCGCAGAGTATAATGTGATCTCAGGGCATATAGGTTTGTATTCCATTTTTCGGAGCTTGCCTACCTTGTCTTTGACCTTCCATGACGGACCAACCTTCTGCAGAGCATCATTGGCTACCCTTGCAAACGAACGGTATGAATTTCTACAGTCCATGAAGCCAAGGAGCCAACCCTCTTTTGAAGGATAGCGTTTGATGATCTCAAGTGCCTCCGGCAATACAGGCAAGGTTATGTTTCTGATTTTGAATGAGCCTTGCTTGTTTGTTTTCTTTCTGACGAAGGTGATGTGTCCGTCTTTGATCGCATCTGCTTTCAGAGAAAGCAAGTCCACTGGATTGATGCCTGCAAGGTAGAACGAGAGAAAGAAGAAGTCAACATATGGTTTCTGCCATGTCTCACAGGGATAGTCACGGAGCTTTCTCAGGTCTTCAACAGAGAAATTATTAGGCTCTGTTTCTTCTTCTATGATGTGGTAATCCAAGAAAGGATAGTTCTGAGTATGGCCTTTCTTTCTGGCCCAATTGAAGACAGCCCTGATGTTACGTAGCTCTTTACCGACACCATTTACTGACATTCCATCGTCAATATAGTGCTGTCGGAACAGATCTAACCAATCCTTTTCGATTGAGAGGTCTGCCTTTCGATCGAACGCCTCCACTTTTCGGGCAGTCAGTTCATAGATCTGACGTGTTTGTTCCTTTTTTGTGGCGGCAAATTCAGCGATGAAATCGGAAAGAACCTTCTTTGACTTGGCTTCTTTTCGGAAGACTTCTTTGAGAATGGTCTCTTTGAGCTGCTTGTTTGTGACAGATAAGTGCTCTTGCTCAAGACAGACTCTATCAATCTCTGAGAGGTATTTTCCCAGAACAGAAGTTTTAGCTTTGGCGTTTTTGTCCTGCTTCGGGAACAAACGACCTTCGAGTTTGCCACAAGTGGTAAGGCCAGTGTTCACAAAGAAACGGCCTTGATTGTTCTTAACGATAACGTAAACAGGGTATGCACCATTGGCATTTGCCCTTGTCATGTCAACATACGGATAATTGTTCATATTGCCTTTTACTTTTGGGTTAAAATTTCATTGCTGTACTACTGCTGTACTAAATTTCAGTCAAGCAAATCGTTTGCTGTACTGGATTGCTGTACTAACTCAGCCCACGAAAGCCTTCAAAAGCCGCATTTTTATCTACAAATTTGCTGCCTTTTTGACCTCAAAAACAAAGTAAAAGTTCTGTAAGTTATTGATTTTCTGTGCTTTATAGCTGTGAGCGGAATACGGGAATCGAACCCGCCTCCCAGGCTTGGGAAGCCCGT
>Ga0310690_10005391_pt1 | contig 17384 bp, 14 predicted proteins | sample AusTroGonzalo_MG_2_FD_207661 | JGI IMG/M metagenome (GOLD analysis project Ga0310690, IMG submission 207661) | Bovine rumen microbial communities from tropical cattle in Woodstock, Queensland, Australia - Gonzalo_04 (v2) (version 2) | ecosystem: Host-associated > Mammals > Digestive system >...
CGTCCCTTGAGCGTCGGCAGGTCTATGACGACCTGGCGGTCGAAGCGACCCGGCCTTAGGAGCGCGGCGTCCAGCGTGTCCGGACGGTTGGTGGCGGCTATGACGATGACGCCCTCGTTCGCGTCGAAGCCATCCATCTCCACAAGCATCGTGTTCAGCGTCTGCTCGTATGAATGCGTGCCGGTGAGCGCGCCGGCACCGCTGCGCTTCATGCCGATCGAGTCGATTTCGTCGATGAACACTATGCATGGCGCGCGCTTCTTCGCCTCTCCGAACATGTCGCGCATCCTGGACGCGCCTACGCCGACGAACATTTCCTCGAAGTCGCTGCCGGAGATTGCGAAGAAGGGCACCTGCGCCTCGCCGGCGATGGCGCGCGCGAGCAGCGTCTTGCCGGTCCCGGGCGGCCCGACGAGGAGGACGCCCTTTGGTATCCTGCCGCCGAGCTTCTGGAACGCAGATGGCTCCTTGAGGAACTCGACGATCTCCTGCACCTCTTCCTTTGCCTCGTCGATGCCCGCGACGTCCGAGAACGTGACCTTGCGCTTCTCCTCCTTGCCGTTGAGCATCTTGGCCCGCGACTTGCCCATTCCGAACAAACCGCCGTCGCCGCCCATCCTGCGTCCGACGAACCAGTAGAAGAGGAACATCATGCCGACGAAGAAGAGTATGTTCATCAGCAGGGGGGAGAATGCGCTCGACAGCGTCTTCACCTGCACCTTGACGTTGTTCGCGATGAGGCCGTTCATCAGCTTCTCGTTTTCGCCGGGGACGAGGTTCACGCGGAACTTCGCATGTCTAGGTTTGCCGGTTGCGTCTTTCGCTTCGGAACCATCTGCATCTCGTTCTATCAGTTCGCCTTCCAGATACGTCACGCCTTCGTCGCGGTCGACGACGCGGGTTATGGGCTCTGCAACGAGCCCTTTCTCAAGGGCGGTCTTGAATTCGACGGGAGTGATGTCGCGCGGTTTCGCCACCTCGCCGCTCATTTTGTAGAACGACAATACGGCCACTGCGACAAGCACCAGCAACAACCACGAACGGGCAGGTCTCTCGGATGATTTATCCATGATAGATATTATACCAAAAATGCCACCGCGCATGTTGCCCAAATTTCGCAAAAAAACTCTCCCCGCCATTGATAGAAATTCTTCAAATTCCCCCTTGACGGCGATTGTGCATATAGTGTATACTATATGTGTCTTTCAGATACAAAAGGCAATAAGGAGGGCAAGATTATGGGTGAAATCAAACCGACGCTTGTGGTTCTGGCGGCAGGCATGGGATCTCGCTACGGCGGGTTGAAGCAGGTCGATCCTGTTGGGCCATCGGGCGAAGCTATACTTGACTATTCCGTGTTCGACGCGGTCCGTGGCGGATTTGGCAAGGTGGTATTCATAATACGCAAGGACTTCGAGGCCGAGTTCAAGGAGAAGGTCGGCAGAAAGTACGAGGGACTCGTCCCCGTCGAGTACTGCTATCAGGACATCAACGACCTGCCAGCGCCCTACAAGGTTCCGGACGGGCGTTCCAAGCCGTGGGGCACGGCGCATGCGACCCGCGCTGCGCGCGATGTCGTCAAGGAGCCGTTTGCGGTCATAAACGCCGATGACTTCTATGGGCGCGACGCATTCGCGAAGCTGGGGGGATTCCTCTCCGTAGCGAAGCCCATGGAATTCGCCATGGTCGGATACAAGCTAGACCTCACGCTTTCCGAGAATGGATCTGTCGCGCGAGGCATCTGCACCGTCGGGGACGACGGCTCTCTCAAAGGCGTTACTGAAATGACTAAGCTCGTCCGCGCCGGCGACACTGCGGAGAACCGTGAGAATCCCGACGCGCCGGTAAAGGTTCCTCTTGACGCACGCGTGTCTATGAACCTCTGGGGCTTCACGCCCGAGCTGTTCGCGGAACTCGAGGACAGGTTCCCGAAATGGCTCGCCGAGAACGGCGCCAAGGAGAAGAGCGAGTGGTACATTCCGTTTGTCGTCGACGAACTCATACACGAGGGCAAGGCGACTTGCCGCGTGCTTCCCACGGAGTCCAGCTGGTTCGGCGTTACCTACCGCGAGGACAAGCCGTTCGTCATGGCCGAGATCAAAAAGCTCGTTGACGTCGGCGAGTATCCCGTCAAGTTGTTCTGACAAGAATCCAAGGAGGAATAGAAGATGTCCAACCGTACCTACACAGAAGAGGAACTTCGTTCGGTTCTCGCCGGTTTCGGAGTCCGCGACGTTGCAAAGGTCGCTCGTTACGGCTCCGGCCACATAAACGACACGTTCAAGGCGGACGATGTTCGCGGCGTCAGCTACATACTCCAGCGCATCAACACCGACATATTCCCCGACGCAGACGCGATGATGGACAATATCCGCCGCGTCACGGAGCACATCCGCTCGAAGGGCGGCCGTTCCCTTGAAGTGCTGGGATATGCCAAGCCGTGGCGCCTCTATGCGTTCATCACCGGAGCGCGCACCATCGATCTCATCGAGAACTCCCAGCAGGCGTTCCTCGCGGCCAATGCGTTCGCGAAGTTCCAGAATTCGCTCGCGGACCTGCCCGCGCCGCGCCTAAACGAGATACTGCCGAAGTTCCATGACACCGTAAACCGGCTGAGGCTCCTCGACGATGCCGCGAAGGCGGACGTCAAGGGGCGGCTTGCGTCTGTCTCCCGCGAGATGGACTTCGTCAACGCGCGCCGCGAAGAGGCGGGCCGTATCGTCGCCGCCATGGCGTCCGGGGAGATACCCGAGCGCATCACGCACAACGACACCAAGATCAACAACGTCATGCTCGACGACGTCACGCAGGAGGGCGTCGCGGTCATAGACCTAGACACGACGATGCCGGGCTCCGCGCTCTATGATTTCGGCGATATGGTTCGCACCTCCACCGCCGCCGCGGCCGAGGACGAGAAGGACCTTTCGAAGGTGTTTTCGAGGAAGGAGTACTTCGAGGCCCTCGTCAAGGGCTACCTAAAGGACGCGAAGTTCCTGAATGCGGCGGAGCTGGACGCGCTCGCCTTCTCGGGCAGGCTCATAACGCTGACGATAGGCATTCGCTTCCTGACGGACTACCTCGCAGGCGACACGTATTTCAGGACGGCCTATGAAGACCACAACCTCGTCCGCTGCCGCACGCAGCTGAAGATGGTGGAGTCCATGGAGGCCCAGCGCGGCGAGTACGAGGCGATCGTTCGCGACGCCGCCCGGTGATTTGTCCTGTAGGGGGGAGACTGGGGAGATGGCGGGACGCAGGAAGATACCCTTCGCCTTGGCGCGCAACGACCGAGCCAGTTTGACCGACCAGACTGTGGCCGGATTCAGGCTCGCCATCTCTTCGGGGTATTATAAGGTTGGCGAAATACTGCCTCCGCTAAAGTCAATTGCGGATGAGTTAGGCGTTAGCATGATAGTCTCTCGCGTGGCCATGAAGCGTTTGGCCGAGGAGGGGCTGGTGTTCCCGCATCCCGGGCTCGGCAGCGAGGTAATCGGGAAGGGCGCGGACGTGTGGCGTGGACGGGTTCTGCTGGTCGTGCCGGACCGTAACGACAGCTATTATGTTAGCATAGTGGGCGACATCCTTAGGCGGACGTTGCTGTCGAAGGGCTACTTCTTCGGCCAGATAACCGTCACGAAGGGCGCCGGCGGCACGTACGACTTGACGCAGCTGAAACTGCAGCTTAAGGATCCTAAGCTGTTCGTCGTGCAGCTGTTCGGCGTGCCGGAGATTTCGCGCGAGGTCGTGTCCGCCGGTGTGCGGACGCTCGTAGTTGCCAGGGACGACGTGTCGGCATATAGGGGGGCGGAGGTTGTACGCTTCGTGAGCAATGCGGCTGTCCCTGACTTGGTGTCGCGCTGCGTCGCGTCCGGCATACGGAGCGTCCTCCAGGTCGGCTTCGAGTTCGTTGCGGCCGATGCCGCTGTCGCGCTCGGCGATGCGGGCATAGCGGTGGAGACGGTGTACGTCGCGCCGCCCGGTCTGCAGGACGGCGTCATAGCGGCGGTGAAGCGCGCGACCATTTCCTTCTTCTTTAAGTACATCGACCGCAGGAAGTCGCTTCCGGACCTGATATATTTCACGGACGATCATGCGGCGGAGGCCGGGCTCTTGGCGCTCGCGCTGAGGGGCATAAAGGTTCCGGAGGACGTGAGGGTCGTCTCATGGTCGAACAAGGGGCTGGCGCCTGTATACGCAATGTCCGTCGCGCGCATGGAAGTGGATCCGTTCGCACACGGCGCCTGCTTGTCGAAGTGCGTGCTTGAACTTCTTTCGAAGGGACATGTGCAACTGCCCAACTTTAAGTCCGAGTACATTGACGGTGAGACGTTTTCTTGTTAATATATAGACAAAACAACCAAACCAAAAAAGGGAGAAAACAAAATGGAAATCGTAATCTGCAAGACGAAAGAGGAGGCGAGCCGCATGGCTGCCGAAATGATCACCGCCGCGGTGAAGAAGAACCCGAAGACGGTGCTTGGGCTTGCAACGGGCTCTACGCCGGTTGCCATGTACAACGAGATGGCCAAGGCCGTCAAGGCCAAGAAGGTCTCGTACAAGCAGGTCAAGAGCTGGAATCTGGACGAATACGTCGGTCTTGCCGGGACGCACGAGCAGAGCTACCGCTATTTCATGAACAAGAACCTTTTCGAGAAGATCGACATCAAGCTCTCCAACACGCACGTCCTCAATGGACTCGCCAAGGACTTCGGCAAGGAGTGCGCCGCATACGAGGCTGGAATCAAGAAGGCCGGCGGAATCGACATTCAGGTCCTTGGCATAGGTTCGGATGGACATATCGCCTTCAACGAGCCCGGCACGTCGCTCTCCAGCCGCACAAGCGTAGTGTACTTGACGCCTTCGACTATCAAGGACAACGCTCGACTCTTCTTCAAGGGCAAGGAGAACGAGGTTCCCACTCGGGCTCTCTCCATGGGTGTCGGCACCATCTGCGAGGCTAAGAAAATCATCCTCCTTGCGTTCGGCAAGGGCAAGGCGGACGCTGTGAAGGGCATGGTCGAGGGCGGTGTCTCCCAGTTCTGCACTGCGTCCGCGCTCCAGCTGCACAAGGATGCATGGGTCTTCTGCGACGAGGAGTCCGCGTCCAAGCTGAAGCTGAAGAAGTACTACGCATGGCGCAGCACTACTGTCCTCAAGAGCCGCTGAGGCTTATGGCAATATCAGTTAAACAACGAAAAAAGAAAGGATTACCGAAATGAAGTACGTTTGCAAGGTGTGCGGACACGTCTACGACCCGGCGGACAACAACGGAGTGGCTTTCGAGGCCCTTCCTGATGACTGGACCTGCCCAGTCTGCGGCGTTGGCAAAGACCAGTTCGAGGCGCAGTAAGCACAGAAGAATAGCACTTCCCTGCGTCGTCAGAAGGTGCGATACATTGGGTGCACTTGCGAAAGTGCACCCATGTACTTTGTCAAGTGCGCACCGCCTTGCCTATTGGCGCGGTGCGCAGTTGACGGCGTGGGGGATATAATGGTATAATACACCTTCAACAGTTGCAAAACTGAAGAGCCGCTGAAACTAACTATTTACACTGAAATTACACCGCAAATCAAGAAAATGCAGTAAATATAAGGTCCTGTAGCTCATCTGGACAGAGCAGCTGCCTTCTAAGCAGCGGGTAGTGGGTTCGAGTCCCGCCAGGACCGCCAACATGACAAAAGGCATGGCGTTTAATGAAGTGCGACTTCCAGATTCGTTCTGCGAGGCTGTCTGACGCGGAAAAGATTTTCGCGCTCATCCACCTCAACAGGGATCAGCTGGTTCCGCGGTCGATGGGCAACATCGTCGAGAATGCTGATCGTTTTGTCGTAGCCGTTTGTGGCGCGGAGATCGTCGGGTGCGCGACATACCAGGTACATCCAGAGATTGGCCAGCCCGAGGCTGCGACGGTCGAGATTCAGTCGGTTGCGGTTCGCGCTCCGTATCGTCGTCAGGGAATCGGCCGCGCATTGGTCGAGGCAGTCGTCGCGCGCGTGCAGTCTTTGGCCTCGCGCGAAATCATCGTGCTGACTTTTGCGCCGGAGTTCTTCAAGTCGCTTGGCTTTCACGAGATACCGAAGGCGAAGATTCTCCACAAGCTCTACACTGGCTGCATGAACTGCACAAAGCACGCCGATCCATTCACCTGCCCGGAGATTGCGATGGTTAGAATGGATTGATTGTCGCATGCTGCCGTGGAATATGGTATAATATGCAAAATATCTAATGGCAAAAAACATGAAGATTGATACACTATGCGTTCAGGGCGGATGGTCGCCGAAGTGCGGCGAGCCGCGTCAAGTTCCTGTCTATTCGTCGACCACGTTCAAGTACGACACGACTCAGCACATGGCCGACCTCTTCGACTTGAAGGCGTCGGGCTACTTCTACACGCGTCTTGCCAACCCGACGAACGACGCGGTCGCCAAGAAGATCGCCGCACTGGAGGGCGGCGTCGCCGCGATTCTCACCAGCTCCGGACAGGCCGCATCGACGTTCGCGGTTCTCAACCTCTGCAACGCTGGCGACCACGTCGTCTCGTCCGCGCAGATATACGGAGGCACGTTCAACCTCTTCGCCGTTTCGCTCAAGAAGCTCGGCATCGAATTCACGTTCGTGGATCCCGACGCCGACGAGAAGACGATTCAGGCGGCGTTCCGCCCGAATACGAAGTGCGTCTTCGGCGAGACGGTCGCGAATCCGTCGGGTTGCGTTCTCGACATTGCGAAGTTTGCCAGGGTCGCGCACCGGAACGGCGTGCCGCTCATCGTAGACAACACATTTCCGACGCCGATCCTCTGCCGGCCGTTCGAGTTCGGCTGCGACATCGTCACCCACGCGACAACCAAGTACATGGACGGGCATTCGAGTCAGGTCGGCGGCTGCATCGTGGACTCCGGCAACTTCAACTGGACGAAGCACGCGGACAAGTTCCCCGGCCTTGTCGAGCCCGACGCCTCGTACCACGGACTCAGCTACACGAAGGCTTTCGGCAAGATGGCGTTCATCGTTAAGTGCACTGCGCACCTGATGCGTGACTTTGGGTCGATCCCGTCTCCGTTCAATGCGTTCCTTCTAAACCTTGGCCTTGAGTCACTCCACCTCAGGATCCGCCGTCACGCCGAGAGCGCGCTCAAAGTCGCAAAGTGGCTGAAGACGCAGAAGAAGGTCGCATGGGTCAACTTTGCGGGACTGCCCGACTCCAAGTACTACAAGCTCGTCAAGAAGCAGTTCGACGGTCCGTCGCCGTGCGGAGTGATGACGTTCGGAATCAAGGGCGGCAGAAAAGCGTCCATCAAGTTCATGGACTCCCTCAAGGTGATCGGCATCGTGACGCACGTTGCAGACGCATGGAGCTGCGTTCTCCATCCCGCTTCGCACACGCACAGGCAGCTTACTGATAAGCAGCTTCTGGAGGCGGGTATTCCGCCAGACCTCATCCGCCTGTCGATCGGGCTTGAGGATCCCGAGGATCTGATCGCAGACATCGAGCAGGCGCTCAAAAAAGTTAAGTGAGGCGCGCATAGCGCTGTCAAACAAAAAGGAAAGTAGACAACATGACCCCGTTCAAGAATACCGTTTCCCGAGCTCTCGACTGGACCATTGCGGCGGCCATCGGCCTGCTGGCGGCGTTGCTGCACTTCCCGGTTATGGCGGACTATGTCTTCCCGGGGGAGATAGCGCACGTAACCAGCGTTTGGCTCGGACTGGACGTCTCGGCGCAGAACTTGTTCCCGTTGCTGGCGATCGTCGGAAAGCCCTTGGGCGCGAGCAATGTAATCGCGCCGATCTGCGGGGTGATCTCCGCCATGACGCTCTACCACCTTGTCGCGTTCTTCCTGCGCGAGAGGGTCGGAGGAGAGTATAGGGACAAGGACGCGGTGGTGATAAGCATAATCGGCGGCGTCGCGGCCTCCGTCGTGTTCATGTTCACTCCGGCGGTATTCAACTCGGCGACGCATTTTGAGCCGAGGCTCTTCGACTCGATGTGGGCGCTTCTTGCGCTCGCGCTTGTCATTCCGTACTCTCGTCTGCCTCAAGGCTTCGCCTGGCTCATGCCGGTTGCGATGGGCGTGATGGTGGGCATGGGTGTTGCTGACACTGCATCGTTCCTGTTGCTCTTGCCGTTGTATATTGGTGCGGTGTGGGTCACGTCGCTCAAGCGCGGACGCAAGGGATATGGCGCGGCAACGCTATTCATTGCGGCTTTCCTCGTGGTGCTGTTCGCGTGGTCGCTTCCTGCGATTGGAAACTTCAGCAAGTACGTAGATGTTCAGAAGCAGGCCTTTAAGCTGTACCGCGCGACCGAGGCGTGGTATGTCGTCCCGCTCTTCGCGACTATCCCGTTCATAGCCTCGCTGTTCTCCAGCCGTAAGGCGTTCAGCGGATCGCGCGGATGGATGGAGTGGTCCTTCCACATCCTGCTGACGGTGGTTTCGGTGCTGGCGGTTGCGACGTCTTTGTCGCCTTCCGAGGTCATGGAGCCGACGCGTGTTCCGCCGGTCGTGAACAGCGCCTTTGCTGCTTTCGTTGCCGGCTACTTGCTTGCGTACTGGTGGAGCCAGACGAGGAACGCCGTCGCAGCCAACGAGTCCTTGGGGGAGGATTCCGCTACGACCGTCACCGCGCGCACGCTCGGTTTTGTGGCAGGCGGTGCGTTCATCGTCGTTCTGTTCTTCTCAATCCTCATCAACCGGTTTGCTGCGTTCGACGCAGAGCGCGGAGCGTTCGCCGACCGCATTGCGACGATGCTTGTAGATGAGCTTGGCGGACGTACGTGGCTTGTAACCGACGGCTCGCTTGACGATCACCTCCGCATCGCCGCTTTGCGCCAGGGCAGGGAACTCCACCTCGTCTGCCTCACGCGCGAGCGCGACACCGAGTACATCGACAGACTCGCTGATGAGGTCGAATCCGTGAAGCTGGGCGGAGACGCCTGCAAAGATCTTACGGACACGTTGCGCAAGTATCGTGGCCTCGACCGCAAGAGGCTGGTGCCGTTCATACAGAAGTGGTTCGCGACCGATCCGGAAGTCACGTCCAAGGCCGTTGTGTTCGGCGCCCCCGACCTTTGGCTATACGCCAACGTCGAGCCCGTGCCGGAGCTTCTGTTCTTTGGCGGAGACGCCGCGCGCAGCGGAGACTGGTCGAAGTGGAGCGAACTCAACGAGATACTTTACGCGCCGAAGGGATGGGGCAGCCACGGGCTTTACCAGAGGGCGCTGTACCTCAAGTCCGGCTATCTTGACCGCGAACGTCTCAACCTGAGGCGGCACGTCGGCTTCGTCGCCACTGACTGCGGATATACATTCCAGGAGCAGGGTCGCAAGCTTCAGGACGCCGGAGATGAGGCAAAGGCACAGGAACTCTACGACAAGGCGTTCGATAAGTACGAGCTGGTGCTGAACGAAATCGACAACGACAACGTCTGCGCGCTCTTCAACGAGCTTGAGCTCGCCAGGGCCCGTCACAAGAAGTCCTCGGCTAAGCTCAAGGCGATTACGGCGCGGCTCAACCGCATCAAGGAGGACGAGGACCGCCGCTATGTGATAGGCGACCTCGGACTTCTCTACGGCTACATCTGCAATCCGGACATCATCCTCAAACAGGGTCTCGCACTGCTCTTGAGGGCAGGTCGTCCGGGAGACGCCGTCAACCAGATTCGCCGTGCGCTTGAATTCGTGCCCGCAGCCAACCGCGCCGCATTCGAGCTGAACCTGCTTGCGTCCATCTATGCCAGAGGAGGCGAGAAGGATAAGGCCCTGCGCATCTACAACGACGCGCTGATTCGCGACGCCACCAACCGCGAGGCGCTTACGGGTCTGGCAAGGCTTGCGATGATGGAAGGCGACAACGCGAAGGCCATTGAATACCTGCAGCGAGTCGTAGCGAGCGCGGGCAACGACCCTACCGCATACTCGCAGGTGGCGATGCTGCACTTGCTCAAGAACGAACTCGAAGAAGCCAAGACCGTGCTGCGCAAGGTCACGGACAAGGACGTGTCCAACCTCGAAGCCTGGTCCATGCTGGCTTCCACGGTGATGCGCCAGATCGATGCGCTCGGCGACGTCGGCAACGACGATTCTCTAGCTGCGCGCAAGAAGGAGCTTGAGGCCGAACTTGAGGAGAACATCATCCCCGCGATGGAGAAGCAGGCCCGCAGCCCGTCCGATTACCAGCTCCAGACGACTCGCGCCTTCGCGCTCATGCGCAAGGGCGGTGCGGAGAACCTCAAGAACGCCCGCGATGCGTTCATCGTCGTCTCGAAGGAGCGTCCGGACATCGGCATGACCAGCGACATGATTCTCGGACTGGACATCCAGATGAACGACGTTGAAGACGCCGAGCGCCAGGCCGTGGAAGTGATTTCGTCCAATCGCAAGGACCCGCTCGCCAACTATGTCCTGGGTTCGATCGCTCTAAGAAAAGACAACCTCGACGAAGCCGAGGCGCATCTCAGAATCAGCGCGGAGTCCAAGAAACCCATGCCGATGGCGATGAACGACCTCGCGGAGCTTCTCCGGCGCAAGAAGAACTACGAGGAGGCGGAGGCGTTCGCACGCAAGGCGACGGAGGCTGCGCCCAAACTCTATGTAGCATGGGAGACGCTTGGCTCCACGCTCTTGGACGCCGGCAAGTCCTTCGACGAGGCGGAGCAGTGCGTTCAGAAGGCGTGCGACCTCTCCAAGGACGAGAACGGCAAGATGGCCGACGTCCGAATGCTGATCTCTCTCGCCCGTGTCCAGATCAAGCGTGGCGAGATGGCCCGCGGCAAGGGAACGCTTCGCACCGTCCTCGGGCGCATCGACGAACTGACGGAGTTCGAGAAGCGCGAATTCGAGGAGCTCCGCAAGAGTGCTAGGTAGCCTTCTAGCGGCGGCGGCTTTTCAGGTCGGGCCTTTTTACCAGCAGAAGCCCGACTACTGGGCGTTTCGTCCGGTCGTCTCGCAGGAGGCGGACGCGACGGACGTCTTGTGGCCGGTCTTCACGATGCACCGCGACTGGTGGCGCTTCTGCTATGTCGTGAACTGGCATGACTATCCCGACACCGACGGATACCAGTTCACGCTGTTGCCGATATGGTTCAACGGCAGGGACCAGGAGGCCGGCGCGTACTGGGGCTTGTTCCCGATCTACGGCAGCCATCCGCACATAGCGATGCTTTACGATCTGAAGTTCGCATTGTGGCCGCTGTGGCACAGCTACAGGATGCCGCGCGGGCGCGAATGGCTGACGACTCACAGCGTGCTGTTCCCGTTCTTCAGCTGGCGTTCGGACGGTGCATGGAGCTTTTGGCCGGTCTACGGCGTCAACTACCAACGCGAGAGCGACCACCGCTACTTCCTATGGCCGATCACCACTTGGGCGAGTTACCGCGAAGACCTGGACACGTCCGGAGAAGGATGGTCGTGGATGTTCTGGCCGCTGTACGGACAGGTGCGCCGCGCCAGGGAGAGTCAGGATATGTTCCTGCCTCCGTTGTTCTCGTACGCGCGCTCTTGGTCTAGACGTGGACGCGGCGAGGAGATGCCGGAAGACGCGTCTGCCGACTCGGTACGCGTCCGCGCGCCTTGGCCTTTCTTTGAGTACGAGAGTACCCCGTCGCGTTGGCGCATCAGCTTCTGGCCATTTTACGAGCGCTCCGTCAACCTCGACTACAAGGACGGCGGAGAGAGCGGCAGTGTGACCCGCTTTGGATGGAAGCTTGTCGAGCTCTACGACGACGAAACGCGGGTGTTCCCGTTCTGGGCGTCGGGCAGAAGCCACTTCCGGTTCTGGCCTTTATGGGAGACCGAGGAGGAGAAGGATGTGACACGTCTCAGGACGCTGTCGCTTTTCCCGATACGGTGGGTTCCGGCGGTGGACCGCAACTGGGCCAAGTACTGGACGTTCTACGAAAACGAGTCCTGCCCGGTCTACACCGACTATTCGCTTCTCTGGGGAATCATCCGCTGGAGGACCTGGAAATGACGTTTACGGCACTGAAATTGTGGCTACGCGCGATTCGTGTCAACCAGTGGACGAAGAACGGGATCGTGTTTCTTGCGTGGTTCTTTGCCTTCGCCGACGAGTCGCAGGCGGCCTTGGCGCGTGGGTGGCGCCCGTTTCTGCTTGTCACCGCTATGGCCGTGTCGTTCTGCCTTGTTTCCAGTGCGTTCTATCTTCTGAACGACGTCTCGGACTATGACGCCGACCGGCTCCATCCAGTGAAGCGCCTGAGACCGGTAGCCGCCGATCTCGTGTCCAAGATAGACGCGGTGCGTGCCGCGCTTGCGCTCTTCGCGTGTTCGATGGCGTTTCCGGCATACCTTGTGTTCCGGCATCCCGACCGCACATGGGGATTCGCTGTGATCCTCTTCTACACAGTAATGCAGTCTTTGTATTCGGGCGTTCTAAAGCGCATGCCATATGTCGATGTCGCAGTTATAGCGGCGGGCTTCGTCCTCCGCGCAGTTGCCGGTGCAGCGGCGATGGATGTCCGCATCTCGCCGTGGCTGCTTGTGTGTGCCTTTGCGCTCTCGCTCTTTCTCGCCCTTGCAAAGCGGCGACACGAGATGTACTTTGCGAGCGAGTCTCGTGATGCGCTGAGGCGCTACCATCCGGCCGTCATAGACACGTTGATTTTTGTCTCCGCAGTGGCTACGCTCATTGTCTACGTCTGGTACACGCTCGCCGCAGACACCGTGGCCCGATTTGGGACTCGTGCGCTTGTTTCGACCTCGGTGTTCGTCGCGCTTGGCCTAGCGCGATACCTGCGTCTAGTCTACACAAGGGCTGACGTCGGACGCCCTGAGCGCGTGTTGCTTACGGACTGGCCGATGTGGTGTGTCCTTGCAGGATACGCAGTCTCTGCCGTTCTTTCTGTCACTTTGGGAAGATGAAGTTCCTCGAAGACCTTGCTGCAAGACAGCGCTTCGGAGTTCAGCCCGGACTTGACGCGATACGTGGCGTTTGCGCCGCGCTCGGCAACCCGCATAGGAACTTTCGTGCGATCCATGTCGCCGGCACTAACGGGAAGGGCGCTGTGTGCGCGATCCTTGACTCGTGCCTTCGTTCAGCCGGACTGCGCGTCGGACGTTACACTTCGCCGCATCTTGTTCGCATCAATGAGCGTTTTTTTCTCGACGGCGCGCCGATCAGCGACTATGATCTGGAGCGCGTGGCTGGCACCGTGGCGCATGTTGCGCCTCTGGAATCCCGGCTCACTTTCTTCGAGGCTCTTACTGCCGTCGCTTTCCTTGTATATGCCGAGGCCAAGCCGGACTTCGTAGTTCTGGAGACGGGACTTGGCGGGCGCCTTGACGCAACGAATGTCTGTGAACCGGCGCTTGCGGTCATAACAAGGGTTGGCCTCGACCATTGCAATTGGCTAGGAGACACAGTCGATAAGATCGCGTCTGAAAAGGCGGGCATAATAAAATCAGGCGTTCCCGTCGTGCTTGGACGCAACGTGCCCGAGGTTGTCGAAGTCGTGAAGATGCGTGCCACCGAAGTAGGGGCTCCTTTCATATATGCGCCGGACTTCGCAGACGAGTCCGAGATTCCGCCTGGTTTTTCGCTTGCGGGCTCGTTCAACCGCGAAAACGCAGTTACGGCGCTTGCCGCACTGAAGACGCTGGAAATGGCGGGTCGTCCGCATGTCATGAAGGGTTTCACCGAAGTCGTATGGCCGGGTCGCTTTCAACGAGTAGGGCGGTTCATCGTGGATGGGGCCCACAACCCGCCCGCTGCAGGAGCACTGGTCGCCGCGCTTCGCGAAATGCCAGTGCAGGGGGAGGGTCTTGTGCTGGTGGCAGGGTTCTGCGGAGACAAGGACGTGGACGAGACACTTCGTATACTCGCGCCTCTAGTCCGGCGCGCTTTCGCTGTTCGCACCAACAACCCGCGTTCGCTAGCGCCGGAGGTGTTGGCGGCGAAGATGGTAGCGGCGGGGATGTCATCCGTTCCGTGCGATTCTGTTGGCGTGGCCTTTGAGCGTCTGGCAACGGAGCCGCCGGTCTTTTCTCCAGACACCATCGTCTGTGGATCGCTGTTTCTGGCAGGCGAGGCGCTTGTTGCCCTCGGCGCGTATCCTTGGCCGACGGAACGCTTGGACCTCTCGGAATCCGTAGTTTCCCGTTGAGTTGTCCGACGTAATTTAGTATAATATCGGAAAATGTTCTCAAAACTAAAAAGGCACCAGTTTCTCTTTGAGGAGCTGGTTAAGCGCGATTTCAAAAAGAAATACAAGCGCACGATGCTCGGCATGGGCTGGAGCATGCTTTCGCCATTGCTGATGTTGCTTGTGATGAAGGTTGTATTTGAGCAGTTCTTTGGGCGGACGGTGAACCATTATACCACCTATCTCTTTTGTGGGCTTCTGACCTTTCAGTGGTTCTCCGAATCTACTAACGGCGGAATGAGGAGCCTTTTCGGCAATGCGGGCATATTTACGAAGGTAAACGTCCCCAAGTATCTGTTCCTGTTTTCCACTAACATCCAGGTTCTGCTCAATTTCGCCTTGACACTTCTGGTTTTCTTTGTTTTTTGTGCGATTGACCATGTGCCGTTCACATGGCGGTTCCTGTGTCTCGTCTATCCAATTGCGACGCTTCTGCTGTTTAATGTCGGCATAGGCATGGTTCTTTCGGCTCTTTTCGTGTTTTTCCGCGACATCGACTATCTGTGGTCCGTTGCACTGCAGCTAGTGATGTACGGCTCTGCCATATTCTACACGGTGGACAATTTCTCTCCCAAGGTGCAGCTTGTATTTTCGCTGAACCCCATCTATCGCCATATCTCGTATATCCGGGAGATTGTGCTGGCGGGGACGATTCCGTCTCTGGCCACGCATCTGACGCTTCTTGGATTCGCCGTCGTCGCATTGCTTGCGGGTGCGTACATGTACAAGCACTATAACACCAAGTTCCTATATTATGTCTGACGCCAAGGTCATGCTTTCATGTCGCAACGTCTCCGTCCGCTACTGGGTTGGGGACTTCAAGAACATCGGCTTGAAGGAGTGGGTGACGAGACGGCTTACCGGGAAGTACAACGTCGTTGACTTCTGGGCGGACAAAGACGTCAGCTTCGAGATATGCAAAGGTGACATGCTTGGCATAATCGGGACGAACGGCGCTGGCAAGTCGACTCTGCTCAAGGCGGTTTCCGGCATAATGGAGCCGACAAGGGGACGGATTGTCCGTAACGGCAGGGTGTCGGCGCTTCTGGAACTTGCGAGCGGATTCGACGGCGATTTGACCGTGAAGGAGAACGCGTATCTGCGCGGTGCGATGCTTGGTTACACTCGTGCGTTCATGGACGAGACCTATCCTTACATAATCGACTTTTCCGAGCTGAAGGAGTTTGAAAACCGTCCGTTCAAGCAGCTTTCGTCCGGCATGAAGTCGCGGCTTGCGTTTGCCATAGCCTCGCTCGTGGAGCCGGAGATCCTGATTCTCGACGAGGTGCTTTCCGTCGGCGACGGGGCGTTCAAGGCGAAAAGTGAGGCGAAAATGCGCGAGATCATAAAGGGCGGCGCGGCGACGATTCTCGTTTCGCATTCGCTTTTGCAGATACGTGCGCTGTGCAACAAGATACTCTGGCTCGACAAGGGCCGTCAGATTGCGTTCACGGACGACGTGGCGGGCGTATGCGACTGCTACGAGGAGTTTTTAAAGAATCCACAGCAGGGTCCGGTCTACGACCCCGTTGCCGCAAAAGCCCGCATTGACGCGCGTGCGGCGGCTAAGGCACGGCGGGAGGCCGAGGCCCGGCAGATGAAGATCGATGCCGAGAAGCTTCGGAAGGTGCGAGAGCTCCTGCGCCGCAGCGAAGGGGGCAAAAGGCGATGAAGATTCCGAAGTCAGATTTGATGGGCGTCGAACTAAGCACTGTTGCGTGCGCAATCGCAAAGCTGAAGTCTTCTGGCTATTTGTGCCGCGTTGAGTCTGACAAGGGCGGGCACTGGGAAGTTTTGGAGGACGGAAAGTGACTAGCGCGCGAACAGAAGCAAAGCCGCAAAAGGCGATGTATTCCTTTGGCTACGAGTCGAAGGCGCGCTCTCTCAACGGCTTCAGCGAAATGTTCGACGCCCCGGATTTCGAGGAGCGCCGCGCAAGGCTTGTTGCTGGGCTAGACAATGAGAGCGTCGCTGCTGTCAATCGGATCTTTCAACGTCTCAAGATCATCCTCCATCTCAAGGAGGGCGAAACAGCCGACTTGTACACGAAGGAGGAGCAGAAGGCCTTTGACGAATCGAAATGTCTGCTACAGGACAAGATCGTACAACTTGCGCCTGATTTGTTTGTCTGGAATGGGTATGCATTGCCCCGCAAGCATTTCGAACCTAATGTCTTTCTTGATGGATATGGTTTCAGGTTTATAGAGACATTAGGCAGCATAGGCGATAAAGCTATTATAGATGCAGGAGCCTACATAGGCGATTCTGCGCTCATGCTTGCCCCGTTGACTACAGGAAAGGTGTATGCCTTTGAGCCGATGCTGGAGAATTTCAGGCATCTTGAAAAGACCGTATGGTTGAACGGCCTTGAGAATGTCGTTCCAGTGCAGCGCGGGCTTGGAGACTGCAAGGGCACGTTGACGATATCAGTTGGGAATATCGATGCGTGCGCAACGGTTCAGAACAATCTGCCGGATGGCAGTCTCAAACAGGAATCTGTCGAAGTAGTCAGGCTGGATGATTTTGTTCGGGATGAGGGCGTTCATGTGGGACTGATCAAGACGGATGTGGAGGGTGCGGAGCAGATGCTGTTGCGTGGGGCTCGTGAGACGATTGAGAGAGATCGTCCGATACTTCTTGTCAGCATCTACCATAATGCCTCCGATTTTCTTGACATAAAGCCGATGATCGAGTCATGGAACCTTGGCTATCGGTTCCAGATATACCATCCGCCGATCAGGAGCATTTCGGGTGAGACGGTGCTGATTGCCGAGTGCAACCGACGATTGGATGGCTATGTATCGACCAAGCCTTTGCCAGAACTGGCGACGGCGAATAGGAGCTTGTGGCAGAAGTGCGCTGATTTGGCTGCGGGCGTAGTGAGCGCGAAGCGAAAAGCGGAGATAGATCGTGCGAATGCCCGTGCTAAGGTGGCACAACTGCTAGAAGAGAAGCGGAAGGTTGAGGCCGACCGTGTAAGTGCCCGTGCCAAGGTGTCGCAACTTATAGAGGAGAAGCGGCAGGCGGAGACCGGCCGTGCGAACGCATTGGCCAAGGTGTCGCAGCTCATAGAGGAGAAAAAGCAAGCCGAGGCGACCTGTGCGAGTACCCGCGCCAAGGTGTCGCAGCTCATAGAGGAGAAAAAGCAGGCCGAGGCTACCTGTACGAGAGCCCGCGCCAAGGTGTCGCAACTTATAGAGGAGAAGCGTCAGGCGGAGGCTG
>Ga0310690_10005392_pt1 | contig 17378 bp, 32 predicted proteins | sample AusTroGonzalo_MG_2_FD_207661 | JGI IMG/M metagenome (GOLD analysis project Ga0310690, IMG submission 207661) | Bovine rumen microbial communities from tropical cattle in Woodstock, Queensland, Australia - Gonzalo_04 (v2) (version 2) | ecosystem: Host-associated > Mammals > Digestive system >...
CAGGGACTGGAATGAGAATGTGACCTTCTGGCCAGGGGTGAGCCTGGATTTGACCAGTCTGATGTTTGCCCTGTGGGCGATACCGTGGACGAGGTGGTAGACGAAGCCGTCCCCGGAGATATTGTTGTCCTTGAGGGTGTCGAAGATATCTGACTGGCCATCGGTACCTGGGTTGAAAGTGGCATAGACTTGCCATCGTTTTGCCCAGGGGACGATTTCGAAAGTGAGGGTGACGGATGTGCCACCTTGTAGGATGGGGCCGATGACCTCGGTTGACCAACTGTAGACATTGTCGATGACCTTTTCCTTGAAGGGCGAAATGGTGCAATCGAAGGGTTCCAGTGCCTTCTTGACAAGGTCGTTGAGGGCATCTATGGAATCGTAGAAGGCTGTACCCGTGAGGTTGTTTCGCATGCTGAACAGGATGAGGTTGAGGAGGGGCTTTATTGTATTGGATTTCATGTTAACTCCTTGATGGATAACGGGTTAATGGGGCCTCCCGGTTCAGGAGGTCCCTGGTGTGATTACATGCAGCGGGAGTAGACCCTTGTATAGACGTCGTAGAATGCGGCAGGGACGGAGTCGCCTGCGACATTGACGGACATGAAGTCGTCCTCGTCGAAGTTGTCGTGGTGGAAGCCGATGGAGATAGTTCCCTTGGCGTAGTCGAGTTCTGCGACGTAGAGACGGAAATCGACGATCTGGCAAGCCTTTTCGAGGGCTTCGATCTGTTCGGGTTCGAACGTGTTGAACTCCTGGCTTCCGGTGTTGTGGATAATCTTTGCCTGTGTCATGTATGTCTCCTTGTTTGAATTATGTCCCTACGCTGTGTCACCGGGTCCCCAGGATCGGGGGACATGGGGGACACGGTAGGGGACATGGGTTAGAGGTGCATGGCCTCATGCTCCATCTTCGCGAACTTCTCCGCAAGCAGGGCCACTTTCATCATGCCCTCGCGGACTCTCCCGGGGCACGGGGTCTCCGTCACAAGTAAGCGGTCGCGGAACACACCGCGCATCACGGTGATTTCAGGGTCGCTCCTCTTCTCGCGCTTCGTAATCTTCCAGAATATTCCGTCATCGGTCTGCTCGAAATGGGTCTCCACGACCACCGGGTCCTGGTAGTTCATGCAGGGGTAGATGGACGTATGGTTCCCGCAGGACACCGGGCTGCATTCCATGGGCGTGTCACCGTCGTTGGCGCGACCGATGCCGAAATGGCCGGGTTGGAAGCAAACCTCGTCCTTCAAGTGCGCGAGGTGCCTGTCGTATGCCTTGATGAAGGTATAGATGGCCGCGATGTTGGGTTTCGTAAACTTCATGGTTGTCTCCTTGGTTGAATTATGTCCCTACGATGTGTCCCCGGGTCCCCTTATTCGGTGGACATGGAGGACACGGTAGGGGGACCTGTTGTTCCTTGATGGGATTCAAGGGACCTACTTGGTAGGTAGTTTCATGGAATCCGGCTGGGCATCTTCGATGGACTTGAGCATTTCTTCGAGCGGATAAACCATTTGTTCCTTGCAGTCGGAGAAGTGTTCCCTGGCAACGATGGACCAGTTTTTGATGATGTAGGTCCCGTTGTCGTCCCCGGTACCATCGAGCCGTTGGAAGGTGTCGATGCCGACGGAGAGTCCATCGCCCCCGAAGAAGTTGGCGATGACCTGTACCAGCCTTGCCCAACCGTAGCAATCGGTTTCCGGTGGTCTGAATTTCATTCTTTTGCAGTATTCGAGGAAACCTTCTACCGAATCGCGGCCACCGTTCCAATGTAGATAGACAGCGAGGTCCTTCTGTTCTGTAGCAATTACGCATCTGTTGCCCATGGTTGTCTCCTTTTGAAAGCTATGTCCCTACGATGTGTCATCGGGTCCCCAGGATCGTGGGGACATGGTGGACACGGTAGGGGACATATTGGTGAGGTTGGTTTAATATAGTGCTCAGATATGCACTAGGATTCCTTGAAGGTGACATTGAGTTTCTTGTATGACTTGGGCGGGGTCTTGTTGGTGAAGTAGACGGAATCGAATGCCCAGGAGCCAACGAGTTCCATGCCGGAACCTTCATAATCACCGCCACCTCTACCGTTACCGAGTGCGGTAAGGATGGAGAGGGGGAAGATGCACCATCCGTCCTGGGTGGAATCGGCCTTGTACTGTTTCAGGTCAACGAAGAGCTTCTTGTCCTTGTTGACCAGGAATGCCAGGTTGTCGAGGGAGAAGTCATCGGGAGCCGGGTCTAGCTGCTGGTCCTTGTCATCTTCTCCCCATACCTGTTCGAAGTCGAAACCGAGAGCCTTGGTTTCATCGGGTTCTGCGTAATCACCGCACCAGCAGACCTTCGTGGGCTTGTCTACCAGCGAAGCCGCGAGTGCCTTGCAGGTAGGATTTTCCCACCAGGAGTGTTCGAGCAGCTTGGCCAGGACATATTCACCGTCACCCTTGATGGAACGGTCATATACTTTGGTTTCCTTGGCGGTACGGGTGATGATTTTGTAATACTGTCCCATGGTTGTTCTCCTTTTTGAAAAGTTCTGTCCCTACGATGTGTCACCGGGTCCCCAGGATCGGGGGACCATGGAGACACGGTAGGGGACCGGGGGTTTTTAGGTGAGCCAGTCACCAATCCAGGTGTCGTTTTCGCTGTTTCCGTCTACCTCCTGGCAGATGCTTTCGAGGAACTTGCATCTTTTCATCAGTCCCCCCTGGCCAGGCTGGCCCATTCGTAGTCGCTGATGTCCATCAGCGTGCTTGCGATGGTACGGTGTTTCGTCAAGTCGAAAAATTCCTTGCGGAACTCGACCGTCGCCTTGATGTAGGCGGCGAGCGCATCGGAGAACTGGCCGTCGATGATTTTCAGTTCTTCCTTGGCTTCGGCGATGCGCTGGTCGATGATCTTCGGGAACTCCGCCACGATGAAGTCGAACAGTTCCTTGGATTCCTTGAACAGCGGGACCGGGATCATGGCGCCGTTCACGAGACGGCGGGGGCAGAAGTTCTTGTAGATGTAGGTCGTACACGGGATTTGGTAGATGTCGAACTTCTTGAAGATGTCGGTGGCCATGGCCGTGTTGGTCGTGTAGTGGGCGATGCTGTTGAACCCGAAGCGGAAGTCGCCTTCGCCGTCGGCGAAGGCGAACACGGCTGCCTGGAGATAGGGATCGTCGGTGAGGCTTTCGTGGAACTTGGCCCTCGGCTTCCCGTCCTTGCGCGGGTTCCACTTGAGCTTGCCGATGAGGGACTTGTGGTATTCCGCCACGGCGATGTCGAGGAGGAGGGCGTTCTTGACCTTTGCTACGATTTCGGACTGTTTCATGTGGAATCTCCTTGGTTGAATGTACTGGCACGATGTATCACCGGGTGCCACGGATCGGGGCACATTGGGATACACGGTAGGGGGGACCGGGGAATTAGCGGACACCTCGGGTGAGGCGTTCCCTCTTGTTGGCCTGCTGTTCCAGGTGGAGGGCCATGGCCTGTTCGTTGGCCTTATGGGCAGCGTTTCTGATGACGGCGGGGACATCCTGGATACGGGCGACATGCTCGGTTTCCTTGGAGAGCTGTGTCACCTTCTCGTCCCCTACCTGTGTCCAGTGTTTCACGATGAACTGCAAGGGATAGTCACCGGGTTCGATAGTGAAACCGAAGTACACGTTCTGGCCCGTGGTGACATGTTGGCATGAGAGGAACATCTTGGAGAGGGAGAAGATTTTCCTTGGGGAGTCCTTGGTGAAGCCGAAGCCCCAGACGGATTCTGCGAGTTCGGCCTTGGCGTTCCTGGGGTTAGCCTTGGTGAAGTCGAAGATGACCCTGGCGACATCGGGGGTAAAGGTGGCGAGTTTGGACATGGGGTCTCCTTGGTTGAATGTACTGGCACGATGTATCACCGGGTGCCACGGATCGGGGCACCATTGGATACACGGTGGGCCGGAGGGGTCCTGGGGCACAAAAAAACCCGGCCTGGCTGTGCCAGGTCGGGGCATGGAGACAACAAAAATTAAAATTTAATCTTCGGGGGTGTCATCGGTGATACGGAAGATTGTGATGCAGTCGGTGCATTCGACCACCTTGACGGGATAGGAGGGTTCGTCATGGACCTTGACGAAGGTGTGGTCCTTCTTGGCCCAGGCGACCGCGTCGTTCACTGCATCGTCCATGGCCTTCGTGGCGTTTTCCCACTTGTTGAACAGGGTAGCCGGGAGGGCCCAGATTTTGGTATGGCCCTTGCCATCGGGGACTAGAGTTCTTGTGTTCTTTTCGTACCTGGCAGAGTTGAGGATGTACATGGCGGTCTCCTTTTGAAAATTAAAATTTACATTTTATGGATTTGTTCTGACTGTTTTTCCGGCCACCTGTTCATGGAGCATGTGGAGCAAGTGAGCCACCGGTGCCTGGTCACTCAGTTCCATACGGTTGAAACTTAAGTGACCCCAGTTCCCCAGGTCACCGTTATGCCCGACCAGGGAAATTTCGATAAAGGCTGACTGGTTGTCCAGTGGGAAACCGAATGACATTTTGACCAAGTGGTCCGCATTGGTCCAGTTTGGCTTCAATGTGACATGGAAGGACATGAGGTCACTGGTGTATTCGGAGGCATGACTTGAAATGATGGACCTGATGTGCACGGATTCCGATGCAACTACATGATGGACAAGGAGTTCGAGCTGTTTGAGGTCGATGGTCCCGATGGTCCTTTTGAGCCTTGGTTCCATTAGGGACACGTTTTGCATCATTTTGAGCAGATTGTTCATGGTTTTTCCTCGGTGGCAAACATTGTCCATTCGTCCTCGCACCATCCGTCGATATAGTCCGGATAGTCCTCGAAGGTTCCGTAGAAGAACCGGATACCCTTTTCGTCCTGGTTGTCAGCGATAATCTCGTCCCTATGGGCATTCAGGTAATCGGTGTCCCGTTTGACGGCCTGGATGAACTTTTCGTCAGTTTTGTCATCAAGAGCTGAGTTCCACAGTGCATGGCCGTAGAGTTCCTCGCCAGCGATACGGACAGCCTGGATAGCATCCTTTCGTTCGGTGAGGTCAAGGTTGTACGTTTTTGCGTTTTTCCGTACCAGTTGTTCCAGGGTCCTTCCGTCCCCCATTCCCCAGTTCTGATACAGGTAGGCCAGTGTTTCGCCGTTATGCTTCAGTCGGAATATGATTCTGTCTCCCATTGTTGCCTCCTTTTGAAAGATATGTCCCTACGATGTGTCCCCGGGTCCCACCGATCGTGGGACATGGAGGACACGGTAGGGGGACCTGTTGTTCCTTGGTCGGGTTCAAGGGACCGGAAATGAAAAAAATAAAATATACAAACGAGGAAACATGATGTGCAGCCAAGTGTCCATGTTCTCCAAATGGCGAGGAGCATATGGACACATAGATGGCACATTTGTTTCAGAGGTGCATGAGTTTCTGTTCAGCCCGTGCCAGGTCGAGGGCCACCCTTGCCACCTTGTCCATCCTGGACCGGAGGAGACCTGGGCACGGGGTATCGGTAATGAGGCTCTTGTCGTAGATGGTCCCCGAATGGAGGGTAGTGGACCTGTCGCCATGGATGCGTACGATGGACCACTTGATTCCGTCAGTGGACTGGGAGAAACGCGTATTGATGCGGACGTTAACGAGGTTCACGATATTGTCCTTGATGATGATGTTGAACCCGCAGTCCAGGAGTTTCCACGTATCCGGGCTTCCCTTTCCCTGGTAACCGGGTGCCATGTAGCCCACGGAGAAACATGGGTCATAGTTGTCTCCCGTCAACTCTGTATCTACAAATTCGTTCCAGTCCTTGCGAAGGACATCGAAAGCTGGGATGTTTTCCTTTCTGATGAGCATTGGCTTTGTCTCCTATGTTGAATACGGTATCATGATGTGTCCCCGGGTCCCCAGGATCGTGGGACAATGGGGACACGGTGGGATAAATGCGCAAAAATGGAGAAAATGGGTCCGGCCTATGGAACTAGGCCGGACCTTGGAGACAACAAAATTCAGGGGGAAAGGGGATTACCGGGTGTGCCACAAACAACTGAAATTTAAATGTTGTTCCGGGAATCCCCTTGGCTACATTCGTAGCCGGGGGAAATATAGAAAAATATTTTACCGCGGGGCTACCGGCACGGCATTTCAGCCGATAGCCCTCGGTGTAAATATTTTTTAACATTGCTCATCGGTGGAGCAGGTTTCCACGAATGCGGCATTGTGGTCAGATGCTTCACGGGAGAAGAGGTCCAGTGATTCAAACTTTTCCATTGCATCTTCCTCGGAATCGGCCTGGATGAAGATTTCGGACCGGAAGGTGATACGGAAGGTCTTTTTGCCCGTATCATGGAGACCCTCAATGACATCTCCGTACAGAATTGATGCAAGTTCTTCCGCCACCTCGTCATTTGGTAGATGGAGATGGAAGTAGTTGTCGGTTATGATGGAATCATCGTAGCCACATTCCTCATGTGTCTTGATGACATATTCGGGATCGCTTGCCGCCTTGGCTTCATCCAGCAAGTCATCGTACTCATCATCGGGGTAGTATTTACGGAGCAGGCCGAGAATATCCTTTTGGACATCGGTGTCCGGCACGTTGTCGATGTTGAGCAGGTCATCGAAATCGTAGAAGTCGTTTTGATGTACGGTAGTGGAAAATGACATGGCTTTGTCTCCTTTGTTTCATTGATGTCCCTACGATGTTCCACCAGGTCCATTGGATTGTGGGACACGGGGAACACGGTGGGGGACATGAGAAAAATGTGAGAAAAAGTGCCCAAATGGGCACTGATTTAGAACAGGTAGTAGTCGATGGGACTGGAGAGGCCCTTGGTTTCGTCCAGGTGCCTGTGGCACTTGCGGGACTGGCCTTCTCCCCTGCGGTCCATGCGTTCCCAGTATTCCTCGCCCTTCTTGGTGAGGGTCTTTACCACGAGGGACAGGGTGCCGTCATGGTGGGCGTTCTGCACATGGAGGCCGTCCTTGTCCGACCAGATGTCCACATTGTCCGGGTTGCCGCCAGTGAACTTCATGAAGTCGCTGATGGAGTTGATCTTAACCACACGACCGGCATCGCCGGAGGGCTGGAAGCCCGGGTAGCGGCTGGAGTAGTGGCCGATGAACAGGCAGGTCTTGCCTATGAGCTGGCCGTACTTGAAGTTCGTCTTGAAGTCGTCCCAGTCGATGGACTGGTCATCACTGACCGCATCCCAGTAGGCCTTGGAGCCTTCTTCCGGGGGTTCATCCTCGCCATCGTGGCACTCGGCCCAGTTGGACACGAAGTCATCGTAGTCCGGGATGTCGGAGGTAATCCAGGTGACCTTCGGGGTAATCTTGAAGTCGATTTTCAGTTTCTTGCTCATGTTGTCTCCTTGGTTGATGTGCCGTCACGATGTATCACCGGGTGCCTCCCATCGGGGCACCATGGGATACACGGTGGGCAGGGGCCCGGAGGACAAAAAATAAAAATAAAAAACCCGGCCTGGCGAACCAGGTCGGGTGGAGACAACAAAAAGTTATTTTTAGAAGATTTTGGCCATTATCGTCATTACCAGGGCGACCGAGACCAATATGATATCCACATCGATCCAGGTCACCGTTCTTTCCTCGAAGTTCTTCATAACCATAGTTTAGAAGATTTCGCGGAGGTCATCGAGGCATTCGCCTTCACCGAACACGCGGGAGACCTTTTCCCATTCCTTCTTGACGGCCTTGTAGGTCTTTTCGGCGCTGCGGGAATCGGTATCATACCCGAACTCCGAGCAGAAGTTCTCGAAGGAACTCGGATCGTCCTTGGTGAGGCAAGCGATGATGTCGTATTCGTCCGGCGGGTTGGAACCCTGGGCGCGGGACTGGGTGAACAGGACACGCATGGACTTGCCGTCCTTGCGGAGGGTCACCGGGAAGCGGTAGTGGTCAAAGCCCTCATCCCAGTCCACTGGGCCGTACTTCGGGGAGCCGACCTTCATCGTGATGCCGTGCTTCTTGCAGATTTCCTTGGCGTTGTCTCTCAATTCGCTCATGATAGTCTCCTTGGTTGCTTGATGTTCCTACGATGTTCCACCGGGTGCCCATCATCGGGGCACACCGGGAACACGGTGGAACACGAGGTACATGTGATGAAAAAAAACGTGACCGATTCTCGGTAGCTTACCGCATCGAGATTAAGCCTTCGGTCTAGGCTCGCCCCTTCCTGTGTTGTCGGTCCACGGCGGTCCATGGAACTATCCTGTGGTAATCAGGCTGCAGGCTTCAAGTCCCCTTCGGGGGCGTCCGGGTACAGTTAATTTCAAGAGGCCGGGCACGGTGGGCAACCATCATGCCCGGCACGGGGAGACAACAAAAACTGGGGCGGGAACGTCGAGGAACTTCCTCGAATAGGGTAAATGGAATGTCTGGCATCGTTCCCGCCCCCTTTCAACATCATGCCCAGAACTGGAACGAGTAGTCCATACCGTCACAGATAGCCAGGTACAATTCCCTGTCGGCATTCTTCGGGTCACAGGTGAGCTTGCCTTGGGCGAAGTGGTTGAGCAGTTCCACGGCCTCGTCGGCCTGGTCCCCGTATTCGTCGTCGAGGACGGCGATCGAGTTCCTGGTCCTGTCGAAGCCTATGGCGACCTTGACCCCCCGGACATACACGTAGTCCTGCTGGCCTTCCATGCCGTCGAGAACGTCGTCGGTGGACAGTTTCTCGAAAAGGGGTCCCAGGTGGTCATAGGGCGCATCGTTGAACACCTTGAACACCTGCTGATGGTTTGGGTAGATATTCATGATTGTCTCCTTAGTTGATTGCTGTCCACACGATGTTCCATCGGGTGCCATCCATCGTAACACATTGGGAACACGGTGGGAAAAGGTGCACCCCTGGGGCATAGGAGGTCACGGTCGCCGAACCCCAGGGGTGCGTGTTCATTCAACCAGGCGACCGCGAAAATCAAAAAATTATTTGTGGACGGTGAGCCATTCGACCTGATGGCCCGGCAGGTTGAACCGGGCCACATTGAGCAGCGCGGCTTCGGTGAAGTCGGGGGCCAGTATAGCCGCATAGTCCACCTTTTTCAGGTTGCGCCGGAGCAGCAGGTCGGTGGCCTTGGGCTTCGCATTGTCCACCCGGTCAGCCTCGACCTCGCCCGCGACAAAGGTCATTCCCACGGTCTTGAACTTGACTGTAAATTTCATTTTACCACCTTATTCCGTTGAGGGTTCCTTCTTCATCGTCCACTACATTGTGGAAGATGGTTGCCTTGGAGATGCGTGCCTTCTGCGCTTCCCAAATCTTGTCAGTCTCGATGGCGGTCAGGGAGTAGGCTTCGTTCTGCACCTTGTTGTACCCGAACTTGCGGGTCATACCCAGTCCATCGCGCTGCCACACTTCCTGGGCCTGGAACTTCCAGGCATGACGGTTCCAATCTTCCTTGGTTCCGTTGTAGCACAGCACAGAGTTTGCCATCGACATAGCCCACAGCACTTGTTCGCGGTGAATTTCGGTCGGGGTGTAGAAGTGTCCCGTGCCGATTTTGGAGCCGCAGTCCTTGGGGTCAAGGTTGTGACGTTTGCACATGGCTTCAAAGATTTCTTGTCGTTCCTTCTCGATTTCCGGGTCCGACAGGCCCAGTTTTCCGGTCTTGAAAGTTCTAATCATTGTTGTCTCCTTGTTGGTTGATGACCTCACGATGGCCCACCGGGTGCCCCGGATCGGGGCGCCTACTGTTCACGGTGGAGCGCGGGCCACTTGTCGGTCTCCTTGCCGGTGCAGTAGGAGCAGACGGGGGTGGAACCTACGAATCGGTAGGTAGGGCGACCGCAGTGCTTACATTTGCCCTTTGTTCCCGCGGTGTCACCCTGCCTCTTCTTGGCGAGGCCGGTGTCACCATAGGAACGGTCGATAATCGGGGCGGGATTGCCGAAGTCGTTCCACATCAGTCAGTTATGCCTCCACATTGTTTACCCATTCACCCGTCTTCACACTTTCCTCACCGAAGCGTTCGGCCCAATCTTCAAGGTCGATACCGCTAGGGGTCAGCACGAGCCACCCGCTGTCATTCGGGTAGGCGATGACCACCTCGGTCGGGGCGGTGCAGCCGTTCAAATCTTCAAGGTCGCGGGGCGACACATTGTATTCGAGTTTCTGCATACCTGCCATGAGTTTGTCGCGGGCTTCCTTGGTTCCAAATGCGATTACCATGTTGTTGTCTCCTTTGGTTGAATGTGCCTTCACGATGTGCCACCGGGTGACCGGGTTCGGGTCACACCGGGAACACGGTAGGACAAAGGACATATAAACTGTAATCAACAGAAGGTTTACTATGTGGACAAAGATTAGACAGGCAATTCTTGAATGCGCGGACGGCCAGTTCCGCGAGGCGGTACTCGAGGCGAACGACGCGCTGTTCGGGGACGATGGCACGGAACGGTGCCGGGCGGCCTTTAGCAACATACTGGACGAGTCGGCATACGAGGAACAGCCGGATTCCGAGATATTCCAGAACATCCGGGATGGGAAGTGGGACACCAACGGCGACCTGGAACACGACTACCCGATATTCATGGAAGCCATGAAGAAGTCGAGACACCCGGCCTCGTTGACCTGGTACACCATGAACGAGTATGCCCGGTGCAAGGCCAGGCTGTACAAGGTCGCCGGGTTCGACGCCGGGTTCGCCATCAAGAACGACCCGGAGAACAAGGGCGAGATTGTGTCCGTGTTCAACAACACAAACATAAGGGGAGTGGCGCCGGAACTCATGAAGAAGGCCATCGAGTACGGTGGCGACCACCTGGACCACTATGCATACCGAAGACTAAACGATATCTATTCCGGTGCCGGGTTCGAGGAGTACCAACAGTTCCCGTGGGACGACAAGTTCGCCCCGAAGGACTGGGACTACGAGAAGGACGGGAGACCCCCCGTAATCATGCGGGGGCTCAAGTCGTACGCCGACGCAAGGCGGAAGCAGCAGTCGGCATCCTAGCCAAGCAGGTCGGCATAGATACGGTTCAGCAACTGGTTTACCTTGTAGGCACCCGAGAGCAATTCTCGGGTGCTTTCGTCCATGTATATACCCTTTCGGAGTTCAATCATTACCGACGGGAAGTCCGGCACGGGGGCGAAACTGTTGCTGAACGGCTCGTTGATGCCCACTGAATACCCCGCGTCGCGAAAATGCCTGGATAGTGTCTCGATTACGCCGTCACCCGGACGGGTGCCGTCATTATTGTAGCCGATGCACACGTCGAAATCGCCTCCAGCCGAGTTTGGGGCCGAATGGTCCGTAGGGAACGAATGGCAGTCAATCAGCAGTCCGTTCCCTTGGCACGCGACGGACACCGTGGTCCAGTGGTTGGCATACATCGCAGTGAGCGGAACGGCCAGGCCGGGTTCGACAGTGCGTTCGGATCTGCCGTCCTTCGTCCTGGTGTAGATGGCCCCTTGGCCATACTGTTCCATCGGGTCCCCCAGGTACCTCTCGACATCCAGGTCATACCTGGACAACGGGAACACGATGGTGGCGACCCTGGGCTCCAGTGACCGGTCGGTGCACTTGAAGATGGTATCGGTATGCCAGTCGGTCCACTTGTCGTGCTCGTTGCGGACGGATTCCTGGTTGGACCACCTGGAAAAGTCCGTGCACGGGGCAGAATGGGGTATATGTAGAATAATCTTGTCCATGCCCCAAATGTAGCATTCCGGTCCACGTTTGGCAACCATGCCATACGGTGTTCCACCGGGTCCCCTTTATCATGGGACATGGGGAACACGGTGGGGCAAAAGGTGCCCCGGCGGGAAGAAGGAGAGCCGGCCCGTCCACCCCGCCGGGGCGTTGAATTCAACCTGGACGGGCCGAAAATCCAATTATTTTTTGAGGAAGCCCAGTTCGTAGACGAGGGGGAGCATCATGTCCTTGAGGGCCTTGAAGTCGGCCTTAAGGGTGGCAAACTCGTCCGGGCATGCTTCCTCGAACAGCCCTTTGAGCTGGCGCCACCCGCAGTCCCACCGTTGAACTTGAAGTTCGGGGTGAGCCTTGGCATATTCCGGGCGGGCTTTCGCGGATGCGGAAAGGCAAGCCTTGAAATCGTCGAGAACTTTCTGTCCTTCCGGGGTGAGGCTGTCGAGCTTGCCCGATGAACGGATGAAACGGGTTTCTTCCTTGGAGTTCTGCTTCCAATCGAGGCCGAGGATTGCGTAGGTTTCCTTCTTGCTGAATGGATAAAAATTGTTTACAAAATCGTAGGCTTCCCCGTCAACTTCCCCCTTGATTGAGGTTTGGTTGGACTTGGCATCGAACATGGAGAAAATATAGCAGTCCTTCTGCCATTCGGCATACTTGTCGTGTTCCGTGTCCGGGGCCATGTAGCAGTCCTGGTGGTTCCAAACATTGTCCGCTACGATACGGCGGGCGCCGAAGCCGGACACGGCGCGGTCGAAGTTCTCCGGGAGGAGGTTGAAGCCGTGACCATGTGAATGAGGTAATGAAGTTAGAATGACATATTGAGCAGATTCGCATACATTGTTACTATTATTCACGAAATATCCAAGCGCACCGGGGCAGGTAGTACCTGTTGCACTTTTTGCAGTGCTAGGAATAACCTTGATTCCGTCGGTAGTGCATACACTCCTGCTGCACTTGGAAAGTTCTCCGCGAACCCAGTCAGACATCTTCACCTTGCCGTCGAGGTTGTAGTAAGTATGCTCGCCGATTTTGACGACACCCATGCCATCATCGGTTCGTACCATGAGGTCGCAGGGGTATTCGTTCACGGGCTTAATATTCTTGTTATTCTTGACGGGCATTGTAATGTCTCCTTATTGTTGAACGGTTCCACGATGTTCCACCGGGTCCCCTCGTAAGTGGGACCTATGGCACACGGTGGGCTAAAGCAAAAATTAAAAAATAAAAAGTGCCCAAATGGGCACTATTTAATTATTTGCTTGGCTGCCACCCGATGCCCTTGATAGGCTTGGAGGGAGTTTCGGCCTTGTCCGCTTCATCGAAAATCTTGCCGATTTCCGCGAAGATTGCGGGGAGCACCTTGGAGTTGATGCGCTTGGCCTCGCGGGTGTTCTTGATGACCTTGACACACGGATTTTCCCCGTAGTTGGAACCCCCGCGTCCGAGGACTTCGGCGCTCTTTTTGAGGGTGTAGGCGGTAGCCATCAGTTCGCAGAGGCGCCATACCTGCTTGTCCGTGAAGCGGCACATACGGGTGCCCTTGTCGGCCTTGCTCGGGTGGCCCCAGATGTCGGTGGTCGTCTGCCCAAAGGTCTCGATGAACCAATCGTGGGCGTTCTTGTTGCTCTCGGCGACACAGGAGTCCCAATGGGTATGGGAGTCGATGTCACAGGCATACGAGGGTTCGCGGTTGCCGCGCATGGTCTGGAGGTAGCCCATGCCCCAATACCAGCCGCAGTCCCAGGAGGGCTTTTCAAGCCATACGCGCTTGCCGTTGTTGTCCTTGCCAATCAGGTAGTAGTCTTCAGTGTTCATCGCTGTCTCCTTTTGATTGATGCCCACACGATGTTCCACCGGGTGCCCTAATCCGGGGCACACCTGGAACACGGTTGGCTTACTTGCTCTTCTTTTCCTTCTTGACGGTGATGGACTTCACCCCGCCAAATGCAGCCCATCGGTCGGTATCGTACAATTCCATGTCATCGAAGATACGCTTTGCGTCCTCGCGGCTCTTGGCCTTGATGATGTATTTCTTCATGTAGGTGATGCAGTAGGACTTTCCGTCCGCGTTGAGGCCGTCCACCACCTTTCCGTCAATGAGGTCAGCGAGTTCCTTGGCGTCCTCGTCAGTCGGGAGGCTCGCCTTGACGTAAATGATGTTGATGTATTCATCAACGCAGCATTCGTCCTCGCGCTTGACCTTGATTTCGTATTCGCGGTAGTTCGGCTTCGGGGTATCGTCAAATTCCTCGCATTCCTCATCCCATGTGTAGAACTTGGAGAGAAATTCCTTTACTTTCTCGCGAACTTCATCGCAGACGAAGTAGTCGTTGCTTTCGGCGATAAGGCCGTTGAGGTCGCAGTATTCCTCGTTGATATGAGTGCTCATGGTTGTCTCCTTGGTTGCTTGATGTTCCTACGATGTTCCACCGGGTGCCCATCATCGGGGCACACCGTGAACACGGTTGCCCTAGGCCAGGGCGATGCCGTTCTCCTCGGCCTTTGCCCTCAATTCGGGGCTTACAGCCTGGTTGAGCCACAGTTGATAGATGTGCTCGTAGTCGAGACCAAGCATCTCGGAAAGGCGGGTGAAAAGGCGTTCCCTCACGAGGGAATCCCCCACGCCCATGTAGTCATAGATGTCACCGCCTTTGGCCATCGTTTCCAACGCACCCGCGAAGTTGCCAACGAGTTCGGGGCCGAGGTCATCTGTCGGGTAAGCCTTGACATACCACTTCCTGATGCTTGCGGAAAATTCCTTGTTTGCCATGTTGTCTCCTTGATTGAATGTGCTTTCACGATGTGCCACCGGGTGCCCAGGAACGGGGCACACCTGGCACACGGTAGTCTTACTTGGACTGGCGGGGCGCCTTTACGCGCTTCACATGGAGAGTGCCGTCAGCACCTGCAACAAGCATCGGGGCGCTGTATGTTTCTTCCTTTCTCATGTTATTTCCTTATTTTTGATGAATTGGATGGCAAATATAGGTTATTTCGTTAAATCTGGTGAATTGTTAGTACGTTTTCATAGGTGTCGCCTGCAGGCAACGTGTGCGTGAGGATGATGCAGGTGGCCCCTTCGGCAAGCGCGGCACATACGCCGAACACGGAACATTCGATAGTATTGCCTTCGATGTCAGTGATTTCAACGTGCTTGCCAATCCGGTCATCCATGGCGATTTCCGAGGATACCTCGTCCGAAATTTCGGGAACAAGGTCATCAATCGTCTCACCGCTGCCCAGGATGACTGCTGGAATGAGGTCCCTGTCGGCACGGTCAGTGGTATGGAAGGTGCAAATCAGCATTTTAAATACTCCTCTTGTTTCTTGTTGTCCCCACGATGTTCCACCGGGTCCCAAATTTCGTGGGACACAGGGAACACGGTGGAAAATGCCAACAAAAGTTAAAAAACAATAGGCCCGGCCACAAGGGGGCTGCGGCCCATCCCCGAAACACGGTGGACGGCCAGGTCTATTGTAAAGTTTTGTTTACTTTTTACCTCCTACAACTAAGGTAAAACTTGCACCAGGGAACAATTCCCTCATCTGTGCCATGGCGAGCCACTTGGACTCATCGAACACAGAAACATTTTCATTGAACCCGTTGCGGTGGACTACAAAATCAAATTGTTTCTTGGGTGTTTTCATAATAGCTCCTTTCAGTATTGAAAAATAACCTTCCATGCATAGTCGTGGTCGGAATCGCCCGCAGGCGAACGGATGACCATGCCGTCATAAATGTCCTTTTCCGAAATATTCATAGGGGTCCAATCATGCCATTCCGCTTCGGTATTGTAGTCGCCCTGTAACCATTCGGCAGCCTCTTTTTCGGTCGTGAACGCCCTTGCATGGGCGGTCACACCGTCACCGGAAGTGCAGTCCAGCTGTGCCACCGCGATTAGTATGAATTTTGGCTTAATGGTCATAAATGTCTCCTTTGGCTAGAACTTGTACGGGTCGGCACATTCGCCTTCCTCGAAGAGGGAGTTGATTTCGCAGTTGCACACGGTACCGTAGAGGCCGGTGGTCTGCAATTCCCCGCCGTCGATAGAATCGGTCTCGTCATCGACACCGCTTTCGCCCATTTCGACCTCATTTGGAACCACTTTCAACCCAAACCCCCAGTCACACCCGTCAAGGTATGCGATTAGGCGGCAGTCAGCCTGTTCCACTAGGCTCCTCAGTTCATCGGCCTTGGCCTGAATTGCCTTGATTTGTTCATCGGGAATCTTTCTCATGCGTGTCTCCTTTGTTGCTTGATGGTCCCACGATGTTCCATCGGGTCCCATGGAAAGGGGGACCCTTGGGACACGGTTGGCATCACTTCTTGGGTTCTTCCTTCTTTGGCGTATCGGGCTTAACCTTCTTCTTGGTACTGTCTGCCGTCTCCTTGGCCTTCTTGGCGATAGCGTTCTTGGCATCAATGGCTGCATTCTTGGCCTTCTCGGTTGCAGTATCAAGCGCTTTTGCACCCTTTTCCTTGATCACCTCTCCTGCACCGGAGGCAACCTCCGTGGCTACGTCTATGGTGGTCTTGGCGGCATCGGTGACTACCGCGCCAACAAGCTTACCCGTGGACTTGGCGGCCTCCTTTGCAGCTTCCTTGGAATCCTCTCCGCATCCCACTAGGAGGGAAAGGGCTAATCCTGCGATTATGGGCAAATGTCTCATATATTGTCTCCTTTTGCTGAATGTATGTCCATGATGTTCCGCCAGGTCCCCATTTTCGGGGGACCCTGGGAACACGGTTGGAAAATGAATGCCCACGGGAGACCAGGATGGAATCGTGTTGTGGTAAGGCCGCCCGTGGGCCTCCCCCAGGGAGAGGGGAGTTTAAAAAAGTGCAAAATCAAAAATTAAAAATTAAACTTGTGCCTTGCTTGCCTTCAAGGGGCCACGTTCTCCCTGCCGAGGACGAAGCACCCCTTACCGCCCGTCACCATGAACGAGGCGAGGTCGAGGGACAGCGTGTCGCCCTCTGCGGTCGTGTATATCTCCCGTACCCCGTGGTCATTGTAGGGCACGGTCGCCTCGTTGCACCGTTCCTCGTTGCCCTCGTAACGAATGCAGACGATTGACCTGTCCTCGTACTTGGTTATCTCCACATGGGAACGGTAGCGGATGGACTCTTCCATGGGCAGATGGTCAAGACAGCCGACACGGGCGAACGTGGTATAGTTGGTGGAACTGCTCCCCGTGACACGGGTACCCGGCTGGGTCGGCTGTGACGCGCAGGCCACTAGAAGCATGGCCGAGGTCAAAATCAAAATCTTTTTCATGATGTTTCTCCGTTGATTCTATGTCCACACGATGTTCCGCCGGGTCCCAGTTTCCCGGGGACCTGTGGAACACGGTGGGACTTGGGCGAAAATTGAAAAATATTTTTTACAAAGTTGACCCATGGGCACCTGGGTGCCCATGGGTATTCAACCATGGAGCAATCAATATACCTTTGCAATTCTGCCATCCTTGAACCATATCCCGTGGCCGACCGCAAACGGATAGTCGCGTGCATCGTCATTGAAGAATACAATAAGATGACCTTCGGTGATTGGCAGGGGAACGAGGGAAAGACATTTGAATACGGCATCGTACCGTATCGGGGTGCAGTCGACAGGCCACGGGTTGTCGCATACGTCCCCGTGTTCCTTGGTGGAATAGCCGCCATCCCGCAGGTCGTACATATCCAGCACCTCATCGGGTGCCAAGTCGGCCCTCACCTTGGCC
>Ga0310690_10005393_pt1 | contig 17375 bp, 19 predicted proteins | sample AusTroGonzalo_MG_2_FD_207661 | JGI IMG/M metagenome (GOLD analysis project Ga0310690, IMG submission 207661) | Bovine rumen microbial communities from tropical cattle in Woodstock, Queensland, Australia - Gonzalo_04 (v2) (version 2) | ecosystem: Host-associated > Mammals > Digestive system >...
ATAAGCGACAGGCTACAACAGGCAGAATTGACAGTAGTAAAAGATCAGGAATGATATACACTCAATGTGTAACTATTCGTTAAATATCTCTTTATCGACTAGATAGAAAAGCCTGCAAAGCCGCATAAACACTAGGTTTGCAAGGGATCGCGGCAGGGAATGAATGATCTATTGTTGACATAATAATTGATACATTGTGTAATTTTTTTTATTGATATGATATTTTTTCTATCTATCAGCGATCATCCGGCAGGAAGCCACCCCTACCCCGTGGGACGCGGATCTGCGGCGCAAGGAAACCATATTCCCGCTACCAAATTTCACAAAAAACTCAAGGTGTTAACACCAGTGCAAAAGTGTTAACGGAGAGGAAACCTATGACAGAGAACACGAAAACACTAGGAATCAGGCTAGAAATAAAGGATAAAGAGAAGTTGCAAAAGCATCTGAATAGAGAGAGTGCGGAAGCGTTGTTAAGGCAAATCGAACGTGGCGAGATCGAGCTTACAAAGAAAGGTGTTGTATTTACAAGCGTTAACACCATTCCGAAAAGTGTTAACACCGAAGAAGAAAGCGTAAACACTTGCGAAGACTGCCCGTATATGAATGATCTGAATATGAGTGGATTTGATGAAGTCTGCGAATATAAAGGGATAGACAGGCAGAAGGCTTTGGATAAATGCGTTCAGATGTTGTGGCGGTAAAAATACGAAAAAATTTTTGCTTCGCAAAGGAGAGAAGGGAAATGAACACGAAGGAACTGAACAGAAGACTTATTGAACTGGGGGCATCTAAAAACCAACTCGGAAGCAAGATGGTAGCCATGATGCTGACGATCTTTGCGGAAACGGAATATCCGGCGAAGGAAGCCTATGAATGTCTGCTTGAGTATCGGAAGGAAGCGGAAGACTTAAAGTATGAAGCAGAGTGGCGGCTTGACAACAAGAGACGAGAGATCGTTGACAAGGAAATAGCCTGCGAACGGAAACTAAAGGGCATAGAGGAACAGAAGAAGTCTCTTGAAGCCTTGCAGGAATTAGAAACTGCGGAAGCAAGGGATCGTTTAAGACTTGCCACGATATTTGATGAAAAGGTCGTTGTTGACAATGAGTTTCAGCAGACAGAGTATATCCGTGGCTTGGGTATGATATTGGGCGAAAAGCAAAAACAATGATTATCGAAGGTATCAAAGCGAATGATTATAACGCCTGCTATGAGAAGACAATGTTTGACGTAATCTCAAGGGGTGAATTATATGAGATCAGGGAGATAAACACGGGATTAACTTTTTTTATCGAGAAAGGGGCATTTAGTGACAAGAGAAGAAGCGAAGGACGAACTGCGAGTATTGAAGGAAATGTCGAAGGACATAAAGTCCATTGAGGATGAAATCGAAAGGCTAATGACGGTGGCTACGAAAATGACGACTTCCTATGAGGTCATACCGAGCAGCAAACTGTCAAAGAGCAAGATCGAGGAAGCGTTGGTGAAACTGGAAGACTACCGGGGAAGACTAACTAATCAGGTATTGTCCTGTTTGGAATATCGGACTAGGTGTTTGGCGAAACTTGAGCAGATAGAGCCTAAATCGCTACAAAAGGTATTGCGGTATTACTATTTCCAAGATTTCACTTTGGAGAAGACTGCGGAACTTCTGGATAGGTCTTATCAATGGACATATGAAATGTTTTTGAGTGCTTTAGACAAATATTGTGAAATTTCTTGAGTTACTTGATACTTTTAGATAAAAATTTATGGTAATCTGTAAGCGGTAAAAAATCCTCATGGTGTTTCCATAATATACCTTCATTCTTCTAAGGGGGACTGATGTTTAAGGCATCAGTCCTTTTGTGTTGATATGGCAAGACAGATAGACGAGCAAAAACTGAATAGCCTTTTTGGAATCGGCAGGTATGGTGTTGGAAACATAGACCTGTTCAACAGACCGAAGTATAAGAACTTGGACGGATCGGTTTCGACTGTACGCAGCATGAGTTTTAATGACGGACGTGGCGAGATCCTTGTTCCGACAGTTGCGTATAACCCACAGAACGGAAAACCCTATGTAATGTCTGATGATGAAGCGATCACTAGGTATTACAACACGGGAGAGTTTCTTGGGAAGTTCAAGACGGTAGACGAAGCAAACGACTATGCGGAACGTCTGCACAGGCAACAGGAAGCCATTTACGCAAGATAGTATGGATATTGAAAACTTGAAAATGAACGAGATACGAGAAATGGAGTATGACTATTGCCGTACCCATTTAGAGTATTTCGTCGATAAATACGGGCATATTGAAGACAAGGATGCCGAAGAACTGATACAACCGTTTCAACTTTGGGAAGAACAGAGGAACGCGCTACGGCAATTCAGAGACAACAAACTAAACGTGATCCTTAAAGCACGTCAGTTAGGCATCACATGGTTGGTTCTTCATTATGCAGCTTGGAAACTGATAAATCCCGGAAGGACTGTAATCGGACTTTCCAGAACGGAAGACGAAGCGCAGGAACTTATCAGGAGAATGTCGGTTATTTTGGGAAACATGGGCGCATTGTTTGCCCCGAAAAACGACCAGCCTATAAATTGGTGTAACGCGACGTGGGAGAACACATCCCTAGTGCTAACTGTTCATTTTGGAAATCTCCCCGATAGTGTATTCAAGTGTTTTCCCTCGTCGCCTAATGCAGCAAGATCGTTTACTGCCGACCTTATAATCTTCGACGAGTGGGCGTTTCAGCAGTTCGCAGAAGATATTTGGAAAGCAGGTTATCCGACGATCAACAGACCAACTGGCGGTCAGGTCATAGGATTAAGCACCATTGAAAGAGGATCGTTCTTTGAGAAGGTATTTACCGATCCCGACAATGGTTTCAACAAGATATTTATTCCGTGGTACGCAGATCCGAGACGAGACGATAAATGGTACGCCCAGACCAAGCGAACAATGGGCGACATGATAACGCAAGAGTACCCTGCAACAGTAGAAGAAGCCTTAACAGTACCGGGCGGCTCGTTCTTCCCGGAAGTAAAAAGGGAAACTCATATCGTAGAAAACGAATTAGAAGGGAAATTGCGTAGGTATGTGGCTCTGGATTATGGTCTGGATATGCTTTCGGCGCACTGGATTCAAGTCGATACCAAAGGAAATGCACAAGTTTACCGGGAATATGATGCACCCGACAAGACAATAGGCGCAGCGTGTGACATTTTGCGGTCATTAAGTGACGGAGAAGACATTGAATACTGGCTTGCCCCGTCTGATCTGTGGTCGAGAAGTCAGGAAACGGGTAAATCAAGGGCGGTTTTGTTTTCCGAAAACGGAATCTCCCTCACAAAAACGTCCAGAGACTTTCCGGCAGGGTGCGCTTCCATGAAAGAATGGCTAAAAGTCATTGATGAACACCCCAAATTGACGATTTTGGACGGATGTGCGCCGAATTTGTACCGTTGCTTGCAGAAAATACAGAAAGACAAGAAAAAACCTATCGTTTATGCGAAAGATCCGCACGATTTGACGCATGATGTGGACAGTTTGAGGTCATTTTGTGTGTGGTGGGTACGTTCCCCGGAGATCGAGTACGAAAAAATAGAGCAGAAATGCCACAACTCCATCTTGGAAGACATAGAAAACGCAAGTGAAGAAGATAGAAAATACCTTTTGGCTAAATATGGTGAACCAGTATGAGGTTGAAGAAAGTAATGGATAAACTCAAGAAGACGGTAGCACCGTCACCCGAAGACAAAAAACGGGATAAGTGGCGTTCAAGACTTGAAACGTCCAGAATTGCATATTCAAGCACGTTAAGAGAGATCGCCAAGAATCAGGGTGTTTATGAAGGGACTAGGGAAGTAAACGGAAACCCTAACTCAAACATTCCGGCGAAAGACTTGGCGATCAACGTGCGCAATATCACCTATGAATTGATCGAATCGCAGGTCGATAGTTCTATTCCTATGCCGAAAGTAACGGCTTTGCATGAAGGCGACGAGGAATTAGCCAAGAAGATCGAGAAAGCCTTAGTAAATAAGGTCAAGATTTTGAGATTATCCATCATCAATGACCTTATGGAAAGGAATGTCCCGGTACAAGGCGGCGACTTTTTTCTTGTCGAGTGGGATAACAATTTAGGTTTCCATGCAAATTATGGTGATGTGAACGTCAGAGAAGTTGAACCGAAGCAGATCATTCCGCAGCCGGGCGTCTCCAACATTGAGGAAATGGACTACATTTTCGTTCAAGTTGCACAGACAAAGCAGGCCGTCAAAGAAAAATACGGCGTAGACGTTTCGGACGCCGAGGAAGAATATAAGGAAATAAGGGACGCAGAAGGCAATTCTAGCCTTGATACCGACCTTGTTACAGTAAATACCGTCTACTACAAAAACGACGGCAAAATAGGGCGATTTGTGTGGGTAGACGACTATACTCTGGAAGACCTTGAGGACTATCAGGCGCGTATCACAAGGAAATGTAAAGAGTGTGGCTATGTGACAGAAGAAAAGGTTTGTCCCATTTGCGGCTCTAAAAAGTTTGAAGAAAGCGTTGATGAAATCCAAGAACTGCATATTCCTATCATGCAGGAGCAGGGCATTGATCCTATGACGGGTGAGCCTGTTATGGTATCAGCCGAGGAAGTAATCAACATTGAATACTATAAACCGAACTGCTACCCGATCATCATTCGCAAGAACGTATCAAAGAAGAACTCTTTGTTAGGTTTCTCTGATGTAAAGGTAATCGAGGATCAGCAGGACTTAATCAAGAAGATAGGCTCTAAAGCGGCAGAAAAGACGTTAAAGGGCGGCTCTATTGTCACCCTGCCTAGAAACGTAAAGATCGAGACAAACGACAGGGAATTAAAGGTAGTCCGCCTTGAAGATCCGCAGCAGAAGTCCATGATAGACGTCTTAAATCTGCAAGTCAATATCACGCAGGATATGACAATGATAAACAAAGCGTATGAGGATGCTCGTTCGACTTTGGGTATCACGGATTCATTTCAAGGTAAATACGATCCGTCTGCGGTATCTGGTACGGCTAAACAGTATTCCATTAACCAAGCGGCAGGTCGCCTTGAAAGTAAACGAGTTATGAAGAACGACGCTTATGCGAAACTGTATGAGCTTATGTTCAAATTCTGGTTGGCATATTCCGACGATCCGTTACCGATTACTGGAAGCGGCGTGAATGGTGAGCAGGAATTTGACCTGATGGATAAGACTGACTTTGTAAAGCAGGACGCGGCCGGGGAATACTACTGGAACGACGAGTTTATCTTTGAAACCGATCCTACTTCGACCATGATGGCGAACAGAGAAGCTATGTGGCAGCAGATAGACATGAAATTACAGTCTGGTGCTTTCGGCCAGTTAGGAACTCTTGAAACCATGAGATTATACTGGTCGCTTATGGAGAAGAACCATTATCCGAACGCAGGCGACGTTTTAAGCCAGATCGAATCCATGTTAGCAGAGCAGCAGCAACAGGCGCAAATGATGCAGGCACAGATGCCGCAAGAAGGGGGTATGCCGAATGAAATGCCCGTTATGTAAAATCGAAATGCGTATCTCAAGGACTAGAAACATCATTGAGAACGACAACACGCCGGACGCAGAGACAAAGTTATATGTTGAGCAGGAACTTAAATGCTTGAATAAAAGCTGCCCCAACTATGACAAGGTTGTTGAGACATCCAGAAGCGAAATACCGATCGGCTAAAGGACTTTTGATAAGTCCTTTTTTAGTTGATAAATTCGCAAGTCCGATAGCGTAAACATGGCAAACAGAAAGGAAAACTGAATATGAGTAAAAATCTTCTTGACCTTGACTTGCAGTTATTTGCAGACGAGGTTGCAGACGCAGAAGTGTCGGAAGCCGTCGAGCCGACAGAAGAAACCACGGAAGACGAGCCGTCGGAAGGTGAGAGTTTAGAAGAAGGCGAAACAGATCAGGGGAACGCTGAACCCCACGAACAAACACCCGAAGAAAACGCAAGATACGCAGCCGCCCGTAGAAGCGGAGCAGAAAGCGTTGAACGCAAGTACGCACCGCTTGTTGAGAAGTTTGAACAAATGAATCAGCAGGCAGCGGCTATGTGTCAGGGCATCACGCACCCGGTAACAGGGAAACCTATTACAAACGTGTTTGAGTATTGGGATGCGTTAAGGGCGCAGCAGCAGGCTAGTGCCGAGCAGGAATTGCAGGAAAAGAACGTAGATCCCGACTTAATCAAGCGCATGGTTGCAAGTGATCCCACAGTTATCCAAGCAGGGCAGTATCTCCAACAGATGCAGAGAAGTCAGGCTGATCTTCAAGTCCAACAGGAAATTGAAGAAATCAAAAAGATCGATCCTACCATCAGGAGTGCGGAAGACCTTGCACCTTACAGAGACGCGCTAATTCAGTATTGTGCAGACCACCATTCAACATTAGTTGATGCGTACAAGGTTTTGAACTACGGAAATCAGCGCGACGCTGACCGTCAACAGGCTATAAACCAGATGCGCGGTAAATCGCATTTACCCAGTCAGGGCAAAGGCGTAGACCAAGCAGACGAGTACGTTGAAGTACCTGCGGATATTATGGCGCGTTGGAAAGAAGACGGGAAAACAGAGAAACAGATCCGGGAACTCTATAAAAAGGTTGCCGGAAAACTACACCTAACTTAATGAAAGGGGAAATCAGATATGGCATTTGAATTTTTAAGAGCAGAAAACAACGCTGCTCCGATCGAAAAAGAACTGCCTGCTACCGTTGGTGATGCTTTTTATCATGGCGAAGCAGTAGGGTTCAATAGTGGCGCACTCAAAGTTGTGACAGGTGCAAACCTGCCGGAGTTTATCTATGTCGGTAAAGACATCACATCTGCTATCACAGGGCAGGTAATCAACGTAGTACCCGTACTTCCCGAATACGAGTGGGAGACGGAGTTTGATGCAGACGCTTCCGCACTCAAGGCAGGAGCAAAGGTTCAGATTACGTCTGCCGGAACAAAGGTAAACGCAACCACAGGCGGCAAGTTTGAGCTGCTTGCAGATGGCAAGGTAAAAGGCGGCAAAGCCGTTGGCAGATTCGCATAAGGGGAAGGGGGAAATAGATCATGGCAGTAACTTTTAGCAAACACGGCGGTCTTAATGACGAAGCGTGGAAAACCATTGATACCGAGTTATCTATGGTTATTCAGGACACAGACACAGAAAAGAACAAGGATGATGAACTTGTAAAGGCTCTTTACAATGTTAAGACATCCAAGAAGTTCGGTGAGAAGCAGGGTAGCATGACCGAGTTCGGTAACTTCGTAGAGGTTGCAGAAGGCGACAACGCTATTCAGGACGACGTTCAGATGGGATTCTCCAAACTGATCGAGCATACGCAGTTCATCAAAGGCTTCACCTGCACAAGAGAAGCCAAAGACGACGGCGAGATCGACATGATGAAGATCGCTGCTGCAAACTTTGTTCGTGCCTACAAGAGATCCAGAGCGCAGTTCGCTTCTGACTGTCTCGTTGCAGAAGGCAAGACCTTCTTGTATGGTGGCAAGTCTTATGACAAGACCACGGGCGACGGCAAGGGACTTTTCGCAACCGATCATCCCGGCAAGAGAGTAGGCGTTCCTACACAGTCCAACGTATTCACAAATGCGTTTGGCGAGAACGCTACAATGCTTTACAAACTTGCTAACAAGGGACGTAACTTCAAGAACCAGTCCGGCAACGTAATGGGTTATACCTTTGACACCATTGTTATTCCGGGTAATGCTCCGGCTCTTGAGGATCTTATCAAGAGAATCCTTCATTCCGAGCAGATCGTCGGCTCTAACTTCAACGACATCAACACCCAGAAAGACGGTTGGAAACTGATCGTTGACCACAGATGGGAAAACACCGAGACGAAAGTTCCGTACATCCTGATTTCTTCGGAAGCACTCAAGGAACTGAACGCAGGTGTGTTCTATGATCGTGTACCGCTTGATGTGGCAAACGAGGTAGACATCAATTCCAGAAACCTTAAATGGTCTGGATATACCCGTTTCTCCGCAGGTTTCTATGACTGGAGAGCGTTCATCATGGGTGGCGCACAGGTTGGTACAAACTTGACGTAATCATCACCTACCTATATTTGAAGCCGTCGTCTTTCGGGGCGGCGGCTTCCCTGCAAAGGAGAGGAATATGTTAAAAGTTGGAGATACGTTTGAAGACGGTGGAGTTCTTCATAAGGTAATCGGTCAGAACGATAGCGGTTTAATCTGTCAGGTCATAGATGGTTCTATCGTAAAGCCGACAAAAGAAGCAGTAGAGGAAGTCGTCGAAGAAACAGACGACTACGCAGAATTGCCCTATGCACAGTTAAAGAAACTTTGTGCAGACAGAGGGTTAGACGCAACCGGGAAAAAGTCTGATTTGATCGCGAGATTAGAGGGTTGATATGAGTACATGGTATGATCTTAAATTAGCCGTATTGCAGAAAATGTTTGCTGCGGATGATGAAATAGTTGAAGACGAAAGCACGTTAGGCTATATAGCCGCTATGCCGCATTGTGCGAATGAAGGACTTGCTATGCTTGCCACGGCAGGAAAGTTCATCACAAAGTCCATTAAGATCGCACAGATAGACATTAAAAACCTTGTGGCAGAAACGGAAGCAGATGCTATCCATGAGTTTTCTGACGGCTATTCATATCAGACCAACGAAGGGCAGTCCTATTACTTTGAGTGCTTTGGAACAGGCACTTGCAAGATATATGTAGACGACACGTTAGCAGAGGAAATAGAGATCGAAGCGACAGGCTATGAGCCGTTCAGAGGTCTTATTGAGAATCCCGACAAGAAACCCGTCAGGTTTGAGTTTGAGACAACTTATCCTATGGGCGTTAAGAATTGTGCCGTCTATTCAGAGACATTTCCTGACGCAGATCATGTTATTCCATACACGGACAAAATCAAGTATGACATGGTAGCGTTAGCACCAGATTTTTACATGATAGATCCTCAAGGTATTTTCTTTGAAGGCGCATATCAAACATATTTGCAGACCACGGACTTCTATCAGGAAGGGACAAAAACCCTTGTGTTAGACCGTGACATGATAGGCAATTTCACGATTTATTACAGAGCGTACCCGGAGCAGATAACAAAGGACACGGAAGACGATTACGAACTTCCGATAGATCCCGAAGTTTATGCAATTCTTCCGCTTTATATGGCTTCGCAGCTATATAAGGACGACGATAATGGTATAGCAACTTCTTACCGCAACGAAGCTGAAATTGCTTTTGAAAGACTTGTAAATTCCGCAAACCTTTCCGCATACGAAAAATTCACAAGTGATACGGGGTGGATTTAATGGCAGTAAAATTCAAAGTTCCGAAAAGTCCCAAAAGGGATATAGCAATAAGTGACACCTTCATGGGCGTTGACCTGACAAACACAGGCGCGAACATTGACGGTTATAGAAGTCCTCACGCGCCTAACATGGTTCGTAACGTGCCGGGGAAAGTGCGTAAAAGGATGGGTTATTACAAGGAAGTCCTTTTCGGAACGGATGAAAACGTCAACTTCGCATGGGGAACAAGCGCACAGGAAAAGGAAATCCATATCAGTTCTGATGACACAAGCACATGGGTTAAGATTTATGACCTTATCCAGACAATAAGTTCTGACGCTTCCTATACCTTATATCTCGAATTTGATTACAAGTCCGAAGCCGACTTTAATATCATGGATGCTACCACGATAGTCACGGCAAGTGAGGACTGGGAGCATATCAGCACGTCCGTTGAATGTTTATCGACGGACACTTTTTCTGATGTTAAGATTTTCTCCGAGGAAGCACAGAACATTTACATCAAGAACTTTGCGTTGCTGAAAACCAGAACGGAAAGTTATGAGTGGTCGCCGGCTCCGAAATACTTTGTGGAAAGAGAAACGAATGATCCCGTTTATGGCTGCCACTTCTTAAAGAATGGTACGGACGGATATGACGGGGATAGAGTAGTAAATGTAAATAGGGTGTTAAAAGCAGATACAGCAATTTCAAAAAATATATCTGGCGGCTCTATTGGTAACTATGATATTTACTATTTAGGCGAAGTGTTGTGTAACGCACAAACGATATACATTGATTTTGATTATGAAGTCATAACTTCTTCTTCCTCTGTAAATATATATTTACAATTTTCAGGAACAAAAAACGGGCAGCATGGTTTAAGAGTACAACTAGACAAAACAAGCGGTACGCCCGTTCATGTAAGCACAAGTGGCATTCCCATTGGATATGCAAATGGGATAATTCAACTATGCAACGGCGTTTTTACGGGATCTGCGACAGTTAAGATAAGCAACTTTTCCGTATGCTATGAAAAAGACGAAAACTACAAGTGGTCGCCTGCCCCGGAAGATAATAACGAAAAGTTCTATGTCAAGGATATGTATAACATACATTCCAAAGACTACGCCGCAATTAACTCCGCAGAAAAAGATACAACCACTATAACAGTAGGTTCTGATATTACTGAAATTATAGAGTTCTGTAATAATGACTCGCACCCGGAAAGCAACTATCAGTATTTGTCATTTGATGTCACAACTTCTTTGCTCAATTCATCAGCAAACCTCGGCTTTATGTCACTTGTAGTTCGTGACTCTGACGGAGAATGGTCATGGCATAAAACACGGGAGTCTTATGACGAAAATTACAAAAAAGAACACATGGACGTTTTCTATTGTTGTGATGATGGGAAATATCTGAAAGATTTTTATATAATGATCGGTGTTACGGGTGCAAGTTCGAAAGCACACATCAAGATTTCTAATATAACAATAAAGGATTTCGTTATAAGAGACGATTTCTCGGTGCATTCTTCATGGAATTTATACCATGTGGGAAAAGATTTTTATTTGCGAGCTGCTGACGTTGGCTTCTTTGATAGGGTTTATTCCGACGCAAACGAGCATATAAGTCAGTCATTCCAGATTAACGACAATTCCTACATCATTGACGGAAAAGACATTTATGAGTTCTCGATCAAAGAGGGAGAGAGTGTCGAAGTAATAGGTCAAGACAATGCTTATATTCCGACGGTAACAAAGGCAAGGGAGTATAACGGCGGCGGTGTTAGCGTTGAAGCGTTTAATCTTTTGCAGCCGGGATTTATTGAGCAGTTTATAGGCGTTGCAACACAAAAAACATACCAGCTATCGCAAAACGATTTAGACGACACGCCTGTTAAAGCATGGCTTTTAGACAGTAACGGGAATTGGAATCCAAAGGAAGAAGACACAGACTTTTCTGTTGATCGGTCTACTGGAAAGGTGACATTTGTTACTGCTCCCGGTGTTACACCACTTGAGGGCGAAGACAGTATAAGAATCCAAGCATATAAGACGTTTGAAGGATATAGGCAGAGGATTACAAAATGTAGGTTTGGTACGCTCTACGGAGTTAGCGGTGCAGCTGACAGAATCTTCGTATCTGGAAACCCGGAGCATCCTAATTGGGACTTTTATTCACAGTACAAGGACGCTACGTATTTCCCTGATATTGGTTATTCTACTTTGGGATCTTCGCAAAGTGCTATCACGGGATATGCTATTGTATCTAACTACCTTGCTACTTTCAAAGATGGTTTCGACCAGTCGCAGTCGGTATTTGTCCGTGAAGGTGATATGCTTGTTACTGACGAAGAAAACAAGACTTCCGAACCCGTCTTCAAACTGATTAACTCGTTACAAGGCGTTGGCTCTATTAGTCCGTATTCTTTCGGGTACTTGCAGACAGAACCCGTATTTCTGACAAAAGCAGGCATTTACGCAATTACAGAGCAGGACATCACTGGTGAAAAGTATTCGCAGAACAGATCGTTTTATCTTGATGGTCAGTTAAGAAAAGAGCCTAATCTTGAAACGGCATTTGCTACTGTTCACGACAACCAGTATATCCTTGCATTAAACGGCAAACTGTATGTATTAGACGGACTGCAAGCAACGAGAACGGACAAATCAGAGCCGTATGCGACAAGACAGTATGCAGGCTTCTTGTGTACCGATATTCCGGCATTAACCATGTGGGAAGACGACGCGGTATGTTTCGGAACTAATGACGGAAAAGTATGCCGCTTCTATACGGATGTCGAAGCTCTTGAATCCTACAATGATGACGGGAAGCCGATTTATTCATGTTGGGAAACGCCTGATCTTGACGGCAAGTTATTCTACAAGAACAAGACGTTTAGATACATGGCGGTTAGGTTGATGCAGGCGGTCAAAACTTCCGTGAAACTTTATTCAAGAAGGTTTGGCTTATGGACGCTAAACGCTGAAACCGCATGGAACTTAATCAAAGAGCAGACCACTATTTCTAATATGCTTGACTTTGAAAACCTAGACTTCAACCTTTTCTCGTTTAGTGCAGACTTATCCGAAAGGTTAGTCCATACGAAGTTAAGGGTTAAGAAGGTAGACAAGGCAAGGTTTAGAGTAGAGAACGGAGAACTGAATGAGCCGTTTGGTTTGTTTGATTTAGCACTTGAATATATTGAGAGTGGCAACTATAAGGGGTAAAAGTATGGCTTTCACAAAGATCGAAAATTCAGACTTTAATAATGCAGGGGCATTAAATCTTCCTAACAGACCGTCGGAAACCATATCGGCGCAGAACATCAAGAAAATGTTTGATGCTCCGGCAAAAGAGGTAATCACGCCTGCCTTTAACAACCTAATTGATGCGTTGGAAGATCCGTCTGCGGCTGAATCCATAGGGGCGGTAGCACCGTCAGGGGCAAGAGGAAACAACGTGCAGGCTATCCTTAATAGCGTTTTCGGAGCGATTTCCGTAGCGGTAGTTGATGTCAAAGAGATCAAGTCAGAGATTTCTGCCGTGATGGTTAAAGTTGATGTTCTGGAAGACGAAGCGCACACGCACTCAAACAAGGAACTGCTTGACACTTACGAGCAGACAGAGAGCGATTTAGCGGATGCGGTAGCAAAGAAACACGCTCATTCAAATAAGGCTTTACTTGATACCTATAACCAGACAAACGATAATCTGTCGGATGCGGTGTCGAAGAAACATACGCACGATAATAAATCCCTGTTAGACACCTATACGCAGACGGAAAGCAACTTGGCTGATGCGGTTTCCAAAAAGCATAGTCACTCTAACAAGTCCGTCTTGGATAAGTTCGGTGAGAGTGGCGGCAAACCGACTTATGACGGAAGCACAATAAGCGGAGCAGTTGATTCAGTAAACGGACAAACAGGAACGGTAGTGTTAAGTGCTTCGGATGTAAATGCGTTACCCGATTCGACGACGATCCCGGATAGCCTTTCTGATTTGTCTGATGATTCCACGCACAGACTTGTCACCGATACGGAAAAAAGCGCATGGAACGGCAAGTCAGTTGTCACGGTTTCTCAAGTCCAGACAAGCGGTCAGAAGATAGCGGTTATTTCCATTAACGGAACGGGGACAGACATTTACGCCCCGGAAAGCGGAGCAGGATCGGGCGACATGAAGAAGTCTGACTACGATAGCGACACTACGGTTAAGAACGCAGGCGGTATTAAGACCTATGTTCAGAGCCAGATCGCAGGACTTATGGTAAAGAATACCTACGATAGCGATTCTGCGGTAGCAAATGCAGGCGGTATAGCAAGATATGTTTCTAGTCAGATTTCCGCACAGATAACGAGTGCTTTGACGGCTTCATATTAAGGAGAAAGATATGTCAGCATTAACGAGTTTGTTTACTTCAATGGCAAACAAAATAAGGTCAAAGGTAGGCGGTAGCGATACCTATACCCCGACAGAAATGGTGAGCGCTATTGATGATGTCTATGACGCAGGTGTTTCTTCTGCGACTACACCGATTACACCATCTAATGCAAGTCCTGCGCCTATGACTTCGGGAACGGGATATAAGCCATCTGCGAATGGGTATGCCATTCAGAGTTATGTGACTATAACGCCTGACGACGATTCCCCGGCGTCTTTATGGAGTAGTGGTGGAGAATTAAAGAAAGTAAATGAGGGGTTTGCTATTGAACGTCAACCAGAGAGACGCACACCTAGTAATACCGCCCCACCACAGTTGGCGTTTGGAAACAACTATTATATAAATGGTTACGGCTATTTAATTCAAGATTATGAAGAAGTAACACCATCATCAACGCCAGTATCGTTCTCTGTTGACGATTTTGCTTGTTTCAAAGATAGCGGCGTAATCGTGGATGCAATTACGTCTATTACACCGAGCGATTCAAGTCCTGCGGCATTGACGGCTAATACGCCTGTTACTCCGAGTGCTAATGGTTATGCTATTGAGCATAGTCCCACATCCTTAACGCCAGCAGACAGTACAAATCCACCGAGCATAGCATCAGGAACGATTTATAAGGGTGGTGGCTCTGGTTATGCAGTTGCAAGTAAACCGTCTGCATTATCGCCTAGTGACAGTTCTCCCGTTGCAATATCTGATGGTGGTATGTATCTTGCAAGTGGTGGCGGTTATGCTATCGAAAGTCAGCCGTCAAATAAAACACCCGACGACACAACACCGCCTAGCGTAACAAGCGGTGAGATCGTGAAGATGGGTGGTGCAGGTTATCTGTATGCAACACAACACGGCAGTAATTTCGCAGTAGCAGAGAACAAATCCGTAAGCAGTAGTGATTACGCTAACTCGTTTACCTTTTCAAATTATAGTGGAAAGTCTTTGCTTGTGCTTATTCGTGCGGCAGGAAGTACGTCAACTGCATATAACAGATTTGATAATTGTACTGCATCTGGCGGTACGCTGACAAAACTTGCTAATGAGTTTGGAGCAAATAGTTTTGGCTATGGTACGTTCTTCCAGTTCGACATTACATCAAACAGTGCAACCATTACATTACCCAACAACTACAAGGGATATATGATAGCATTTGGCATTACTTAATAAGGGGGCAATATGTACGAATTACTTATCTTGTTATTCTTTTGTGAAACAGTAATGCTTACTGTAAATTGGCTCTACTATATTGAAGGATGGCGAAAGGAGAAAAAGGATGATCGACTGGAAAAGAAAACTGGTGAGTAGAAAGTTATGGTTAAGCGTGGCATCATTTATCTCTATGCTGATGGTGGCTCTTAACTACACCGAAAATCAGGCGGCGCAGATCGCAGCTCTTATCATGGCAGGAGCATCCATTATCGGCTATGTTCTTGGCGAAGGGTTAGCGGATAGCGGTCACACGGGAGAATAACATGAACGGAATAGACATAGCGAAATACCAGAAAGGAATAAATCTGGCGATAGTGCCTTGCGACTTTGTAATAGTGAAAGCCACGCAAGGCATTTCTTATGTCTCCCCTACGTTCAAGGCACAGATCGAGCAGGCATTATTGCTTGGCAAACTGATAGGCGTTTACCATTATTCCGGCGGTGGCGGTGCAGTTCCAGAAGCAAAGCACTTCATAAACACAGTACGGGATTACATAGGCAAGGCGATATTAGCGCTTGACTGGGAAGGTGGGCAAAACCCGAATTTCAAAAACCCCGGTTATGCTAAAGAGTTTCTAGCAACGGTGAAAAAGGAAACGGGAATAACGCCTTTTATCTATATGTCAAAGTCAGTTTGCAGACAATATGACTGGAATCCTGCTTATCCGTTATGGTGCGCTCAATACAAAAATAAAAATCAGACGGGGTATCAGGAAAACCCGTGGACTGATGATGGCGGTTATGGGGCGTGGAAGGACTGCAAAATATTTCAATATACGTCAAAGGGCAGACTTCCAAACTATCAGGGCAACCTAGACTTGGATAAGGCATACATCACCAAAGAAGAATGGCTCATGTATGCAAGGGGCGATACCGAGCCTGCTTATACACTTCCTGTCTTGAAGATAGGAAGCAAGGGCGAATATGTATGGGCATGGCAGAACTTTCTAACACTACACGGCTACAACTGCGGAAAGTGCGACGGGATCTACGGAAAACTGACCGCTAACGCAGTTATGCAATATCAAAAAGATCACCCGGAGTGCGGAAAACCAGACGGCATAGTTGGGAAGCGTACTTGGGCATCAATAGGACTATAAGATAAGGGGGAAAGAAAAATGGCATGGAACAGAGAAACGGGTTTAAGAAAAGGAATGAAAACCTCGACTATTGCCGGAAACATGAAAGCCTATAACACAGGCGGCAAAAGTTTAGTGCAGCAGGCTTATCCTGCGACGACGACAACAGGGTATAACCTGAACTTATCAAACCCTTCTAGTGGTGGGAAAAGTGGTGGCGGTGCAAACGCTAACTACAATTCGTTACTTGGAGCAGCAGGGTTATACGGCTACAAAAACAATATGCTGCAAGACCTTTATAATCGTCAGAAAGGCGCATTAAGTGGCGCATACGACGAGTATTTAGGTGCGTTGGCAGACAACCTTGCGTCCACGAAATCGGCTTTATATGACGCTTATTCGAGATCGAAGCAGGCTATCATTTCCGACGCAAGGAACTCCATGAAGCAGGCATACATCAACAGAGTATTGCAGGAAAAAAATCTCGATCAGAGTTTAGCAGCGCAGGGATTAAGCGGTGGTGCAACGGAAACCACGAAGGCATCTATGTCGAATAACTACGGTAATGCCCGTAACGAGATCGACAGAACAAGAAACAATAACATTTCCACGCTTGAAGGCGAGTACAACCAGAATTTAGCGGCTGCTATGCAGGCTTATAATTCGGCAGTTGCAAACGCTAACTTGCAGAGAGCGCAGCAGGAAATGGAACTTGAGAACGCTTTAGTCAACGGTCAAATGGATGCTCTTGAGAACATGGGAAGCGGTTTCGGTGATGATGGTTCTTATATCGCTGCATTACAAATGGCTATTAACAACGGCTCTAACTATGAGTGGACACCTACGGAAGCAAACAATGCGGTGCAGGCTCTTGAGTTACAGATGGGCGGCGGTGCTGATACAAGGTTACAGAACAATATTCTGGCTGCTTTGCAGGCGATTATGTCCGGCGACACAAAGAATAACCCGTACTTGCAGGCATTAGCGGCAAGTCTGGCAGCGAACAGGGGGTAGAGATATGGCAGGAATAGATTTCAGAGACAGACGGTTAGGAAACTATAACTTGCATACGGCAGACAATGGCAGGGATGTTATTAACGCCCTCTATAACGGAGATAATAGGCTAGGCTTTCTGATGAAAGATCAAAGAGACAACGGCATGAGGTACGGCGTTGGAATTGATAATATCGGGAGTCCGTATCGTGGCGTTTTAGATAAGGATGTCAGTACCCCGTTTGGAACACTTGACTATGGCTATGACGGCGACACGGTAGCAGCAGGCTTTACTCCGAACGACAATACGCAGGCTTA
>Ga0310690_10005394_pt1 | contig 17371 bp, 14 predicted proteins | sample AusTroGonzalo_MG_2_FD_207661 | JGI IMG/M metagenome (GOLD analysis project Ga0310690, IMG submission 207661) | Bovine rumen microbial communities from tropical cattle in Woodstock, Queensland, Australia - Gonzalo_04 (v2) (version 2) | ecosystem: Host-associated > Mammals > Digestive system >...
ATCAACACCGCCGACGCCGCCACGCTGAAGGCCTACTTCGCCAAGGAAGCCAAGGCGCTCCTCGACAAGGGCGTCACCATCAACGAGGTCAACGGCCAGAAGGCGCTGTTCAGCATCGCCCCCGCCGACGGCTCGTACAAGATGAACTTCGGCGAAGAGGAGTTTGAGAACTTCTTCAAGTCATTCCTCCGTCCTCAGCTGGTGGAGATGCTGTTCGGACAAGCGAAGACCGATGAGTAAGAACTACTATTACCTGATTGCCGGCCTGCCCGACATCAGCATGGACGACTCGAAGCCGGTCTGCTCGATGGAGCTGTTCCGCAAGGAGTACTACCCCGAGCTGACGGCCGAGGACCGCGCGCTGACCGACCTGCTGTGGCTGGAACAGGACAACCGCAACCTGCTGGCCCTGCTGGCCGACAAGGGCGCCGAGCCTGACAGCGAGGGCCTCTACACCACCGAGGAACTGCGCGAGGTCATCCGCATGGCCCGCGAGGACGAGAAGTGGGACGCCCGCTATCCCCACTACCTGCGCGACTTCATCCGCGCTTACGATGCCGAGGAGACCGAGAAGGAGATGCCTTCCGACCTCCTTTCCTCTTATTATTATAGGCACGCCATGGGTGCCGACAACGAGTTCGTGAGCCGCTGGTTCGCCTTCAACCTCGACATGAACAACATCCTCTCCGCCATGACCGCCCGCAAGCACCGTCTGAACGTGGCTTCCGTGGTGGTGGGCGACGACGAGGTGGCCGAGGCCCTGCGTACCAACAGCAGCCGCGACTTCGGGCTGACGGGCAGCTTTGAACGGCTCGACACCATCCAGCAGATCCACGACACCGCCAACCTGGTGGAGCGCGAGCACCGCATCGACGCCCTCCGCTGGAGCTGGCTCGACGACGAGTCGTTCTTCGACTACTTCGGCATCGAGAAGCTGTTCGGCTTCCTCGTGAAGAACCGCATCGTGGAGCGCTGGGCACGCCTCGACAAGGAAATCGGCGGCGGCGTGCTACGCTCCATGATAACCCGCATGAAAGACGTCAACATCCCTGCAGAGTTCAGGGTATAACAAAACGGAGAAACAAAATACACAACAATACAGCATGACAAAAGGAAAAGTTAGTGGCATTATTGCCAACATGGTGACGCTTGCCGTCGATGGCCCTGTGGCTCAAAACGAAATCTGCTACATCCTGCTGAACGGCGTCCGCCTGATGGCCGAGGTCATCAAGGTGACAGGAAGCAACGTCTACGTCCAGGTGTTCGAGAGCACCCGCGGACTGAAGGTCGGCGCCGAAGCCGAGTTTACCGGTCACATGCTGGAGGTTCAGCTTGGCCCCGGCATGTTGTCAAGGAACTACGACGGTCTGCAGAACGACCTCGACAAGATGGAGGGCGTCTTTCTGCGCCGCGGACAATACACCAACCCCCTCGACGAGGAGCGCCTCTGGCACTTCAAGCCCATCGTCAAGGTGGGCGACAAGGTGCGCGCCGGCGACTGGCTGGGCGAGGTGGAAGAGAACTTCCAGCCCCTCAAGATGATGGCCCCCTTCCGCCAGAAGGGTGTCAGCACCGTCAAGAAGATTGCCGACGAAGGCGACTACACCATCCGCCACACCATCGCCGTGCTCACCGACGAGCAGGGCAACGACGTGGAGGTCGACATGGTGCAGCGCTGGCCGGTGAAGATTGCCCTCACGGCCTACGCCGAGAAGGTTCGCCCCTACAAGCTGCTCGAGACTGGCGTCCGCACCATCGACACCTTCAACCCCATCGTCGAGGGCGGCACGGGCTTTATCCCCGGTCCCTTCGGCACGGGTAAGACGGTGCTCCAGCACGCTATCTCCAAGCAGGCTGCTGCCGACATCGTCATCATGGCAGCCTGCGGCGAGCGTGCCAACGAGGTGGTGGAAATCTTCACCGAATTCCCCGAACTCATCGACCCCCACACGGGCCGCAAGCTGATGGAGCGTACCATCATCATCGCCAACACTTCCAACATGCCCGTGGCTGCCCGCGAGGCCTCCGTCTACACCGCCATGACCATGGCCGAGTACTACCGCGCCATGGGGCTGCGCGTCATGCTGATGGCTGACTCCACGAGCCGCTGGGCACAGGCCCTGCGCGAGATGTCAAACCGCATGGAGGAGCTCCCTGGCCCCGATGCCTTCCCAATGGACATCTCCTCCATCATCGCCAACTTCTACGGCCGAGCCGGCATGGTCATCCTCAACAATGGCCAGCGCGGCTCCATCACCTTCATCGGCACCGTGTCGCCCGCAGGCGGTAACCTCAAGGAGCCCGTCACCGAGAATACCAAGAAGGTGGCCCGCTGCTTCTACGCCCTCGAGCAGGAGCGCGCCGACAAGAAGCGCTATCCCGCCGTCAACCCCATCGACTCCTATTCGAAATACCTCGAGTATCCCGAGTTTGAGGAGTACATCGCCGAGCGCATCAACGCCGAGTGGATTGGCAAGGTCAACGAGATGAAGACCCGCATGCTGCGCGGCAAGGAGATTGCCGAGCAGATCAACATCCTCGGCGACGACGGCGTGCCTGTTGACTACCACGTTATTTTCTGGAAGTCGGAGCTCATCGACTACGTCGTCCTCCAGCAGGACGCCTTCGACGAAATCGACGCCATCACCCCGTTGGAGCGCCAAAAGGAGATCGTCGACATGGTCATCGACATCTGCCACACCGACCTTGAGTTCGACACCTTCCTCGAAGTCATGGACTTCTTCAAGAAGGTCATCAACATCTGCAAGCAGGTGAACTACTGCATCTATCAGTCTGACGACTACTACCGCTACCGCAAGGAACTCGACGAATTCATGGCCACGAAGAGGAAATAGTCTGAGACGCACATTGCAGAAATCGTAAATCGTAAATTCGAGAATCAACATGGCAACAACTGCATTTCAAAAGATATACACGAAAATCAGTCAGATAACCAAGGCAACCTGCTCGCTGAAGGCTACGGACGTAGGCTATGACGAGCTGGCTACCATCGACGGCAAGCTGGCGCAGGTGGTGAAGATTACGGGCGACGACGTGACGCTGCAGGTCTTCGAGGGTACGAATGGCATCCCCACCAACGCCGAGGTCGTCTTCCTGGGCAAGGCTCCGTCGCTGAAGGTGAGCGAGCAGCTGGCAGGACGTTTCTTCGACGCCTACGGCAATCCCATCGACGGCGGCCCACAGATTGAAGGCAAGGAGGTGGAGATTGGCGGCCCGTCCGTCAACCCCGTGCGCCGCAAACAGCCCTCCGAGCTCATCGCCACTGGCATCGCCGGCATTGACCTTAACAACACCCTCGTCTCTGGCCAGAAGATTCCCTTCTTTGCCGACCCCGACCAACCCTTCAACCAGGTGATGGCCAACGTCGCCCTGCGCGCACAGACGGACAAGATCATCCTCGGTGGCATGGGTATGACCAACGACGACTACCTCTACTTCAAGAACGTCTTCTCCAACGCCGGCGCGCTCGACCGCATCATCAGCTTCGTCAACACCACCGAGGACCCCGCCGTGGAGCGCCTGCTGGTGCCCGACATGGCGCTGACTGCCGCCGAGTACTTTGCTGTGGAGAAAAACGAGAAGGTGCTCGTGCTACTCACCGACATGACCAGCTATGCCGACGCCCTCTCCATCGTCAGCAACCGTATGGACCAGATACCTTCGAAGGACTCCATGCCCGGCTCGCTCTACAGCGACCTCGCCAAGATCTACGAGAAAGCCGTGCAGTTCCCCACTGGAGGCTCCATCACCATCATTGCTGTCACCACACTCTCGGGCGGCGACATCACCCACGCCGTGCCTGACAACACGGGCTACATCACCGAGGGACAGCTCTTCCTGCGCCGCGACAGCGACATCGGCAAGGTCATCGTCGACCCGTTCCGCTCGCTCTCGCGTCTGAAGCAGCTCGTCAGCGGCAAGAAGACACGCCGCGACCATCCGCAGGTGATGAACGCCGCCGTGCGCCTCTATGCCGACGCCGCCAACGCCAAGACCAAGCTCGAGAACGGCTTCGACCTCACCGACTACGACGAGCGCACGCTGGCCTTCGCCAAGGCCTACTCCGACCAACTCCTCGCCATCGACGTCAACGTCGACACCACCGAGATGCTAGACGTCACTTGGGGCCTGTTCGGCAAATACTTCAAGCCCGAGGAGGTCAACATCAAGAAAGAACTTGTCGATACCTACTGGCCAAAGAACTAACACGTTCTTGCATAGCACACTAACCAATGGCTATCAAATATCAATATAACAAGACGTCGCTGCAGCACCTGGAGAAACAGCTCAAGGTGCGCCAGCGCACCCTCCCCATCATCAAGAACAAGGAGAGTGCCCTGCGCATGGAGGTGAAGCGCTGCAAGACGGAGTATCAGCAGCTGCAAAGCGCCCTCGAGGAGCAGATCCAGAGCTACGAATACATGTTCGCGCTTTGGAACGAGTTCGATGCCTCGCTGGTGAGCGTGCGCGACGTGCACCTCGACGTGAAGAAGATTGCCGGCGTGCGCGTGCCCGTGCTGGGCGACGTGGACTTTGACGTCAAGCCCTTCAGCCTTTTCAACAGCCCCAAATGGTACTACGACGGCATCGCGCTCCTGCAGGGCCTTGCCCGCAATGCCATCGAGTGCGAGTTCACCGAGGCTAAGCTGGGGCTTCTGGAGCACGCCCGCAAGAAGACCACCCAGAAGGTCAACCTCTTCGAGAAGGTGCAGATACCCGGCTATGCCGACGCCATTCGTAAAATCAAGCGCTTTATGGAGGACGAGGAGAACCTCTCCAAGTCGTCGCAGAAGATTCTGAAGGACATCCTCGAGAAACGCAACAAAAACGAAGAGGAGGACGAGGCATGATAACAAAGATGAAGAAACTCACCTTCTTGGTGTTCTATAAGGAGTACGAGGAGTTCCTGCAGCGCCTGCACGACATGGGCGTCATCCACGTCCAGCAGCGCGAGCAGGGGCAGATTGCCAATGCCGCCCTGGCCGACGATGTCCGTCTGCTCAGCCGCTGCAACGCCGCCCTCACCGCCCTCGAACCCCTTCTTCCCAAAGACCTTAAGGACTCTAAGGACCTTAAAGATCTTCCCGCAGCCCTCGACGCCTACGATGCCCTGCTGGCCGAGAAGGCTGCTACTGAGCAACGCCTGGCCTCCCTGCGCAAGGACGAGGCCCAGCTGCTGCCGTGGGGCGACTTCGACCCCGCCAGCGTCCGTCGCCTGGCCGATGCCGGCTACGAGATGAACTTCTTTGCCTGCCCCGCCAGAGCCTACGACGAGGAGTGGGCGCAGAAGTACAACACCATCATCGTCAACCACGGGAAGCAGAAACTCTACTTCCTCACCGTCACCGCCCCCGGCCACTTCCCCGACATCAATGCCGAGCAATGCCACCTGCCCAACGTCGCCCTCAACGCCGTCCAGCAGCAGATTGCCGCCGAGGAAGCCTCGCTGGCCGTCTTCGACCAACGGCTGGCCGACTTTGCTGCCGCCAATGTTGGCGCGCTGCAGGAGGCCCGCACCCAACTTGACGACCACATCGACTTTGCCCGCGTGCGCCTCACCGGCGAGCCCGTGGCTGCCGACAAGCTCATCCTGTTGCAAGGCTGGGCACCTGCCAAGAGCATCGACGACATCCGCGCCAATCTCGACGCCTCGGGGCAGTTCTACCAGATTGACGACCCCACGCCCGAGGATGAAATACCCATCCAGCTTTCGAACAACAAGTTCGCCCGTCTCTTCGAGCCCCTGACGAAGCTCTACATGCTGCCGCAGTACAACGAGCTTGACCTGACGCTCTTCTTCGCCCCCTTCTTCATGCTGTTCTTCGGCCTCTGTCTGGGCGACATCGGCTACGGCCTGCTGATGATTGTGGCGCTGCCCATCTTCACCAAGCTCTTCAAGCTCATCAACCCCGACTTCTCCAAGTGGCTCGTCGTGTTGTTCGGCGCCAGCACCATGCTGTGCGGACTGCTCTCCGGCTCGTTCTTTGGCTTCAGCCTCTACAACCTCGACATCCCCTTTGTGCAGAAGATGAAGGAGTTCCTCTTCGTTGACAACTCCACCATGTTCACCGTCTCGCTCTGCATCGGCGTGGTGCAGATTCTGTTCGGCATGGTGCTGAAGGCCGTCAACCTCACCATCCAGCTCGGCTTCAAGTATGCGCTCAGCACCATCGGGTGGTTCTTGCTGTTGGTCACCATCGGCGTGGCGGTGCTCACCAAGACGCCCTTCTCCAACCCCGTCGTCATCGCCTTGCTTTGCTTGGCAGCCGTCGGCATCCTCTTCTTCCAGAGCCCGGGGAAGAACCTCTTCCTCAACGTCGGCATGGCGCTGTGGGACGCCTACAACATGGCCACCGGCCTGCTGGGCGACGTGCTGTCGTACGTCCGTCTGTTTGCCCTCGGCCTCTCCGGCGGCATCCTCGCCAACGTGTTCAACAGCATGGCGGTGGGTATGAGCCCCAAGACGCCCGTTATCGGCTTCCTTATCACGGCGCTGATATTCTGCGTGGGCCACGCGCTCAACATCTTCATGAACATCCTCGGTGCCGTCGTCCATCCCATGCGACTCACCTTTGTGGAGTTCTTCAAGAATGCCGGCTACACCGGTGGCGGCGAGGAATATCATCCCTTTGGGCAGACAGCCGCGTGAAGAATGAAAAATGAAAAATAATTAGTAACAATTAAATAACATTACCACTATGACACTCAATTTAGTTTTAGCTTATCTGGGCGTAGCCCTGATGATTGGACTTTCGGGAATCGGCAGCGCCTTCGGCGTCACCATCACGGGCAACGCCGCCGTCGGCGCCCTCAAGAAGGTCAACAAGTTCGGTAACTTCATCGTCCTCACCGCCCTTCCGGGCACGCAGGGCCTGTACGGCTTCGCCGGCTACTTCATTTTTGCTAACATGACCGGCCTGCTCAACCCCGACATCACCACCTTCCAGGCAGCCACCGTGCTGGGCGGCGGCCTTGCCCTCGGCCTCGTTGGCCTCTTCTCGGCCATCCGTCAGGGTCAGGTTTGCGCCAACGGCATCGCCGGCATCGCCCAGGGCCACGACGTCTTCAGCAAGACCCTCATCCTCGCCGTCTTCCCCGAGCTCTACGCCATCGTAGCCCTCGCCGGCGTCTTCCTCATGGGTCAGGCCGCAGCGTAAGACAAAGCACATAGATTCAGAGTAGGGGAGAGGACATCGTGTCCTCCCCCTTTTCGGTTTAGTTAGGCTTGCGGCCGAGGTGTGTGGGTTTGTCGCCGCTACGCCCATCCTGTTATCGCGCACGAAGGGCCTTCTGCCATGTACGAAGGCCTTGTTATCGCGTACGACGACCCTGTTATTTGTGAAAAAGATTTAATTTGCTTTTTTTTGCCTGCCAATTGGGAAAAATCGTCCGTCATTCTTTCATTCACAATATTTTTCATTATCTTTGTGGCGTCATTTAAAGTCCTTAAGGTCCTTAACGACCTTAAAGTCCTTAAAGACCCCTAAACTCATTAAAACTCAAAAAAAACACCACCGCCATGCCAGAAAAGCTCATCCGCCCTTCGGGCAACTACCGCAAGCTGCTCTCCTACCAGAAGAAGGAAGACAAAAAAAGATAAACAGTATTTGTAGCGAAAAAACGGATAGATGATTATGAACTCTTTTTTACGGATAATCGTGTTAGTGGTGGCTCTCTTTGCCTTTGGCGGTAGGGCGGTAGCCCAGCTGCCTAATGAGAAGTTCGGCAAGCCGTCGAAGATGGAATGGGAGTTTGTCGGCTGGGGCGATGCTACGCGGGCCGATGCCATCGTCCTGTGCAAGACGATGAAGGCAATTTACCAGCTTTCCGACCGGCTGACCAACAGCAATCAGTCATACACCGAAATCACCTACGACAACCTCCCTGACTTCGGCAAGAACGAGCTCGACGAGAGCAGCACGCTGGTGAAGTATGAGTGCTACCTCCGCACTAAGATTCTGACGCCGGAGGGCGCCCGCCACGCCAACATCGACATTACCTATTTCGATGCCGACGACGATGTGGACCTCGCCATGGACAACTTGTGGGGGCTGAAGATAAAGGTCTTCACCAAGAACGCGAAGGGGAAGGTGGTGAAACGGACGGTCAGCACCGACGGCTTTGTCAAAGAGCGCGTGGACAGCAACTACGTGGTGATGCACGTGGTGGTGCCCGACGTGGAGGCCGGAAGCATCATCGAATACCAGTACAACATCACCAGCGCCCGCCCCACGTTCCTCTACGACTGGACATTTCAGGAGTGCATCCCGACGGTGCGCTCGAAATGCGACATCGAGGTGCCGGCATTCATGCTGTTCAACATGAATGCCCCCATCGACAGGCACATCAAATCAACCGTGGTGGCTGGCCGCCTGGCTTACGACGTGGGCCGGCCCGACCTGAAGAAACCCAAGTCGTGCCCCACCAATCACTATACCATCGTCGGTGACTACATACTGCCTGAGGACGACACGGTGGCGCCCTTCACCAGCCAGATTGTCAAGCCTGCCGTCACCCCTCCTGCAACTATACCCGCAGGCCGCCCACACTTGAAGATTCAATAGCCGACAGGGACTTGCATAAAAAAAGGTAGCCGCGTGAAGGCTACCTCTTTTATGTTCTTTGCCGTGTGACTCTTATTTGAAGATGAGCTGGGCGAAGTTGTAAAGGCCGTATTTCCACACTACGAAGTCGTGCTTGCCGCCGGGGTATTCCACGAGCGTGCAGGGGACGTCCTTCTCGTCGCAGAAGGCCTTGAGGCGTGCGCTGAACATCATCAGGAAGTCGTCGCTTCCGCAGACCATCCACAGCAGCTTGTTCTGTTTCTTTGTGGCCTCCACATTGGGAATCAGTTCTTCAGGGGCCTTGGTGTTGGGTGCCGATGAGAATCCGCCCACGTAGGCAAACTGGTCAAGGTTGCCCAAGCCGAAGTTGAGCGACTGTCCGCCACCCATCGAGAGACCTGCCACGGCGCGGTGGGCCTGGTCGGTGTAGGTGCTGTACTTGCTCTGGATGAAGGGGATGAGGTCGTCGATGAGGTCGCGCTCGAAGATGGCGAAGCCCTTCTGCTTCTCCTGTCCGTAGATGTCGCCCTCGGCCTTGTCGTTGGGCAGCGCACGTCCGTTAGGCATAACGATAATCATCGGCTCAGCCTTCCCAGCCGCATAGAGGTTGTCCATGATGATGCCCGGCACACCCTGCAGCCACTCCTTGTGGTCGCCGCCGATGCCGTGCAGGAGGTAGAGCACGGGGTACTTCTTCGATTTGTCGTACTGCGGGGGCAGATAGACGGTCACCTTGCGCGTGGTGCCCACGGTCTTCGACTCGTAGGTGGTCTCCTCGATGGTGCCGCGAGCGATGCTGGCCTGCTCCTTGTCGAAGTCTGCCGGAGCAGCCACATACTCGTTAAACTTCACGTCAATCTTTGGCATGTTGCCAAACATACCGCCGCCTGGCTGTGCCTGAGCGCCCCAAAAAGCCAGCGATAACAGGGCAAATAAGAAAATCTTTTTCATTGTGTTTTTGATTTGTAAGGATTAAATGATAGGATAACTTTTTGCAAAGATAAGGGTAATCGTAGAATAAATGGCGTATTTTTGCCAACTTTTTGAAAAGTTGTCGTAAATTTGCGGAAGTAATCCTTCAATGACGGTTATGGTAAGGCAACGGACAATGATGCTCCTGCTGTGGGCTTTGGCGATGCTGACGTCAGCCTCGGGGTGGGCCGACGGGCATGTGATATGGACAATAGGGGAGAGCGACAACTCCACAAGCGAGTTTGCGCTGGCCCCGGCGAATTACACAGACTTCGTCCGTGCCGATTTCGGATTTGAGGACCGTAGGTTTATCGTGGGACATTCCGACCCCAAGACGGAATTTCCGTATGTTCTTCCAGGCCCTGACGACCAATGGGCTGGCTCTTCACGGGCATCGGGGTGCAGGACGCAGGTGCTGAACATCCTTTTCGCGTTGGAGACGGTTGGGCAGCCTGAGCCGGCGCTGCTTACGATAGACTTGGCGGGTATGTTCTGGGGCCGTTCGGTGCTCAAGGTCATGGTAAACGATGCCGTGTCCTATCACGAACTGGCGAATGGAGCTGACAGGGTTATTACGGGTGACATTCGGGCAGAGGATGAGCGACTGCTGAAGATACCGCTTGCGCCGGGGGTATTGCGTAGGGGTGGCAATGAGGTCACGCTCACCATCTTGGAAGGGGCTTGGGTGGCGTTTGACCAGATTCGTCTGGAGGGGCCTTCGGGCATGTCGCTGAAAAGGAACAATCCCTTTGCCTTCGTTCGTTCGGTGAGGACTGCCGAGTATGAGGTGGGGGGCAAGAGGCGCGCGCAGCCTCTGCTTGTCGATGTGGAACATCTGGGCGAGTTCCGCGAGTTGAAAGTCCGTCTGGATGGGAAGCAGATTTATACCACGCATCTCGATTCGGCCCGATATGTGCTGGAGGTTCCCATGAAGGCGGTGAAGAAACGAATGATTTCGCATTATCAGATTTTAGCCGACGACACCCTGCTTGAAGAGGGCGAGGTGGTACGCAGCCCGCAAAAGCTGCAGACACCTGCCGACTATGTGGATACCCGCATGGGAACGGCCCATTCCCGCTGGATGATTGCCCCCGGGCCGTGGATGCCCTTCAGCATGGTGAAGCTCAGTCCCGACAACGAGAATGCGGGCTGGCAATCGGGCTACCAGCCAAGCGTGGAGAGTATCGGCTGCTTCTCCCATATCCACGAATGGACCATGGCCGGGCTGGGCATCATGCCTACCAACGGCCCCCTGCTGACGCAGACGGGTGATCAGATGAGACCCGATGAAGGCTTTCGTTCGCGCATCGACAAGGCTTCCGAGGAAACGCCCCTGGGCGTCTATCGCGTCCTTCTCTCCGACACCCGGATTCGGGCCGAACTGACGGCTACCGAACGTGCCTCGCTGATGCGTTTCACCTTTCCGCAAGAGCAGGACGGTAGGGTGATGATAGACCTTCAGATACCTGCCGAGTACAGCTACCAGTTGGTTGATGTGGATATCCGTCAGGTTTCAGACCGTCGTATCGAGGGCTTCAGCCATCAGCTGACACCTCGTGTCTGGAGCAGCGACGCCGACCAGGAATACACCCTTCATTTCGTCATTGAGTTCGATGTACCTTTTAAAAAGGTGGGCGTCTGGAAAGACGGGGAGGTCGTTCAGCAGCATGAGCTGAAGAGCGACAAGCTGGCTGACGGCGGGATGTTTGTGGAGTTTGACACCAAGAGCCATCCTACCGTACAGGTGCGCACCGGAATCTCGTTGGTTAGCCTCGAGAATGCGGCCCTGAATCTGCGCACGGAGATTTCCGATCCTTTCAGCTGGGACTTCACGGCTGTGGTGGATCACCAGAAGGAGGTCTGGAATGACATCCTCGGCCGGATAGACATCTCCACCGACGACAGGCAGGAGAAGGTCAGGTTCTACACCAATATGTACCGTGCGCTTTGCCGGAACACCTGGAGCGATGTCAACGGCGACTGGATAGCCCCTGACGAAAAGGTGCGGCACAGCTCCGACCCGGACCAGCTGGCGCTGGGATGCGATGCATTCTGGAACACGTTTTGGAACCTCAATCAGTTCTGGAACCTGGTTACCCCCGAATGGAGTTCACGATGGGTGCGCTCGCAGCTGGCTCTCTACGATGCCTGCGGGTGGTTGGGAAAAGGTCCTGCGGGAATGGAATATATCCCCGTGATGGTGGCCGAGCACGAGATTCCGCTCATGGTCTCGGCCTATCAGATGGGCATCTGGGACTACGACGCCAACCATGCCCTCGAGGCGATGCGTAAGATGCAGACCACCCCTGCCGCTCATGTCGAGGGAGGCTTTGCCGGCAATCGCGACCTGGAGCCATATCTCCGCTATCACTATGTGCCTTACGAGAAGGGGAGATTTTCCAACACATTGGAGTATGCTTTTGATGACTGGACCGTCGCTCAGATGGCTCAAGCGTTGGGCGATGCCCACGATGCCCAGGTCTTTGCCGAACGCGGCACTTGGTGGCGGAACGCCATCAATCCCGCGACGGGCTATGCCCAGCTGCGCGATACGACGGGGCATTTCATGACGGACTTCGACCCCTTCAGGACAGGCGCCAATTCGCAATATGTCGAGGGAAATGCCTGGCAACTGAGTTACTTCGTGCCCCATGATGTGCCGGCGTTGGTCCAGGTGATGGGGCCGCAGTCATTTGCCAGCCGTCTGGACGAGGGATTCCGCAAGTCGGAGCCATTCCGGTTCAATGCGGTCAACGAAGCGTATTGGGACTATCCCGTTGTTCATGGCAACCAGCAGAGCATGCATTTCGCCTTCCTCTTCAACTGGGCTGGCTATCCCTGGCTCACCCAGAAATGGGCCCGCTCCGTGGTGGATCGTTACTACGGCTCGGGCGTCTCCAATGCCTATCTGGGCGATGAGGACCAGGGCCAGATGAGCGCCTGGTTCGTGATGGCTGCCTTGGGATTGTTTCAGACCGACGGCGGCTGCCGCGTCAATCCCATCTATGAGATAGCGAGCCCGCTCTATCGCCGTTCGGTCATTCATCTTGGCGGGCGTTATGGCCGGGGGAAGGATTTTATCATAGAGGCGAAAAACGCTTCGCGGCGGAACATCTACGTCCAGCGTGCCACCCTTAATGGAAAGCCGCTCCAGACCTTCCATTTCCCCGCTTCCGAACTTCTTCGGGGCGGCAAGCTGCAGTTGGAGATGGGCCCCTTGCCCAACAAGCAATGGGGCAAACAGTAAGTATATAATGCTTTTTAATTAAAGAGTTATTGATATGAAACGAAGTCAAAGTTTTTTCCATTTGATGCTTTTTGCGGCAATCTTATTATTGCTGTCGTGTGCGGAGAAAGATGAGCATGTGGTATGCCCCAATGCGAAACAGCTCGCATGGGCAGATGCTGAAATTGGCGTGCTCTTTCATTTCGACATGCCCGTCTTTGATGACACATACAACTTTCGCCGCTGGGGCACACACCCTGCTGCGACTGCCTTCAACCCCTCGGCGCTTAATACTGACCAGTGGCTTGAAACAGCGCAGTCGCTTGGCGCCAAATATGCTGTGTTGGTAGCAAAGCATTGTAGCGGATTCAGTCTTTGGCCTACTGAGGCGCATGAATATAGCGTAAAGAATTGTCCTTGGAAGGATGGTAAGGGTGACATCGTGGCCGACTTTATTGCCTCGTGCCAGAAGTATGGCATCAAGCCAGGCATCTATGCCAGTACCACCGCTAACGGCTATCTGTACGTTGATAACCAGGGGCTTGTCCAGACGGGGTCTCCTGTTACTCAACAGGAGTACAATGCCATCGTCGTGAAGCAGCTGACGGAGCTTTGGAGCAATTACGGTGACCTGTTTGAAATCTGGTTCGATGGTGGGGTGTTGTCTCCGAAGGAGGGCGGAGCCGATGTGCTGGCGCTCGTCCAGAAGCTTCAGCCTGATGCCATTGCCTTTCAAGGGCCGTATGGCCACAGAAACCTCATCCGCTGGGTGGGCAACGAGATAGGGACGGCTCCCGATCCCTGTTGGGCCACGGCCGACTCCACAACCAACTCCGACGGCGTGCGTGTGGTTACAGGGCTGAACGGCAGAGCTGATGCACCCTTCTGGTGTCCAGGCGAATCGGACTTCACGTTGCGTTTCAACCGTTCATATCAAGGGGGATGGTTTTGGCACGAAGGGCAGGATAATCTGATGTTCTCCGTCGATGAACTTATGAAAAAATATGAGACCAGCGTGGGACGTAACACCAATATGCTGCTGGGCATCGTCATCGACGATCGAGGGCTTGTACCCGAAGCTGATGTGAAGCGCATCGCTGAGTTTGGCCATGCCATCCAAGAACGCTACGGTACGCCTGTAGTTCACACTTCCGGCAAGGGCGACATCGTCTCGTTAAATCTAAAACAACCTAAAACGATAGATCGCCTTGTCTTACAGGAAAACATCAAATACGGGGAACGTGTGTTGAAGTGGCATGTGGAAGGGACATTAGCCAACGGCTCTGTCGTAACGCTTTGTAGTGGCGAGAACATTGGGCACAAGCGTATAAGCAGTTTCGAGCCAGTGGAAGTGAAAGCAGTAAGACTTGTTGTTGACGAACAGAAGGCCAAGCCCATTATACGTCATTTTGCCGTATTTGAAGCCAAACGATAAGCAGGAAAAAATAATAAACTATGAATGAGTTCCTCCATATAATCGTCATCTACCTCATTGTCACCAATGTGATGGCATTCCTCATGTTCGGCGTTGATAAGTGGAAGGCCAAAAAGTCAAAATGGCGCATTAGGGAAGCTGCGTTGCTGACGCTGGCTCTCCTTGGTGGTAGCGTAGGCGCGTGGTTGGGTATGAAGGTCTGGCATCACAAGACCTTGCACAAGAAATTCCGCTATGGCATACCGGCCATCATCGTCGTGCAGTTGATAGTCGCTGGCGTGTTGTTATTCAAATTCGGAACAGGGAATTAACCTTATGCCGGAGAAATAAGTAGCCTTGCCCCTTCTATGGCAGGGTGACTCGGAAGAGGGCGCTCTCGGTGTGCTCCTGTCGGATGATTTGCTTCATGCGGGCCACGATGTCGGGGTACAGGGCCGACACGTCGTTGTCCTCATGGAGGTCGTCGGCGAGGTTGTAGAGCTTACATTCGCCCGCCTTCACCACCAGCTTCCAGTCGCCCATGCGCACGCCCATCATGTCCGTCTCGTGGAACTCCCAGTAGAGGAAGTCGTGCCGCAGCTGCTCGCTATCACGTCCCAGCAGGGTGGGGGCAAAACTGATGCCGTCGAAGTAGTCGTGCGCCAGGCGCGGGTTGACGTACTTCTCTGGGAAGCCCTCGTCGCCGATGAGCTCGCACACCGTGGGCATCACGTCGTAGAATGCCAGCTGATGGTCGTTCACCGTGCCCGCCTTAACATGTCCCGGCCACCTGACGATGTAGGGGATGCGGATGCCGCCCTCGTGGGTGCTGCGCTTGATGCCCCGCAGCAGGCCGTCGCGGTTGAAGAAGGTGGGGTCGGCGCCGCCCTCCTCGTGGGGGCCGTTGTCGGAGGTGAACACCACGATGGTGTTTTCGTCAAGCCCATGCTCACGAAGGAATGTCAGCACTTCGCCCACATAGGCGTCGAGGCGCGATATCATGGCGGCGAACTGGCTGTGGGCGCAGTCGGTATAGTGGTACATGGTGCCCGCGCTGCCGGCATACGACTTCTCGTCGTGGAACATCTTCTGGTAGCCGCTGAGCAGGCTGTCGCGCGGCTGGAATAGCTCGGCATGGGGCAGCGTGTAGGTGAGCAGGCCGGCGAAGGGCACGTCGGGGTGCTTGGCCCGCTCCTCCAGCCATGCCATGGCTTCCTGGTGGATAAGGTCGGCGCTATACTGGGTGCGCTGCTCATATGTGTCGGAGCAGGGCATGCCGTACCGTATGTTGTCCTCCAGCACGATGCGCACCACATCGGTGTCGCCTCGCGAGGGGCTGTAGCGATTGAGGAAGTTGGGGTAGTAGGCATGGGCCTGATGTTGGCAGATGTAGCCAAAGTACTCGTCGATGCCTCTTGTCTTGGGGGTGCTGGTGCTGCCTTCGTAGCCTCCTGCCCACTTGCCGAACATGCCGGTGGTGTAGCCGTTCAGTTTCAGTACCTCGGGTAGGATGATGTGGGCGGTGTCGTAGGGCTCCTGTCCCACCTGCGTGTGGTCGGCGTTGTCGCCGTAGTAGATGATGGGGCTGCTCTTCCAATGCTCCTTGTTGCCGCGCACCCATGTGTGTCCGCTGTGCTGCCCCGTCATGAGGCAGGCACGGCTGGGGGCGCTGACGGGGCTGCCCGCATAGGCCTGGGTGAAGCGCATGCCCTCGCGTGCCATCTGGTCGATGCAGGGGGTGCTGATGTACTGCTGCCCATAGCATCCCAAGTCGCCATAGCCCATGTCGTCGCACATGATGTAGATGATGTTCGGCTTCCGTGCCGTCTGTGCATAGGCGGGAGCCAGCGCGGCGCCGCCGCCCGCGAGGATGAGAAGGTTTCGTAGTACGTTCCGCTCCATGGCTTTCATTTTTTCCATGCAAAGATAAGCAAAAAATATGTACCCCGTGAACAATTATTCAGAAAAATGACGTATCTTTGCAAAAACCAAATGAATTTCAACCTTTCCGCTATGAAACGCATCTTCCTCCTACTCTGTTTGACGGTATCGTGTACGCTTGTTTCCCAGGCCGACGACAGCCCGCTGCGGCTGGGCGTGGCAGGCATCACTCACGGCCATCTGGGCGAAGTGGTGCGCCGCATGAACCGTGGTGACTTCGTGATTGTGGGCGTGGCCGAGCCTCGCGACGACTATCGTGCCAAGAACGACCTGACAAGGCGGCTCGACGCGAGCCTCTTCTATGCCGACCTGGAGCAGATGCTCGACGAGCGGAAGCCCGAGGTCGTGGTGGCCTATGGCAGCATCTACGACCATCTGGCTGTCGTGGAGGCCTGTGCCCCACGTGGCATTCATGTCATGGTGGAGAAGCCGCTTGCTGTCAACGAAAAAGCCGCACGCCGCATGGCCCGGCTGGCTGAGAAGTACGGCATCCATGTGCTCACCAACTACGAGACCACCTGGTACTCCACCAACCAGCATGCCCGCGAGCTCATCGACGAGGGGAAGATCGGCACGCCCCTTCGCATCAATATCTACGACGGACACGAGGGCCCGAAAGAGATAGGCTGCAGCCCGATGTTCCTGGAGTGGCTTACCGACCCTGTGCTCAACGGCGGGGGTGCCGTTATCGACTTTGGCTGCTATGGGGCTAATCTGGCCACCTGGCTGCTCCACGGGCAGCAGCCCAAGAGCGTTTATGCCGTACTGAAGACCCACAAGCCCGACGTCTATCCCAAGGTGGACGACGATGCCACCATCGTGGTGGAGTATCCGGGCTGTACGGTACAGATCATGGCGTCGTGGTGCTGGCCCAAGGGACGCAAGGACATGTATGTCTATGGCTCGCGCGGCAGCGTGTTCCAGTTAACCCCCACGCGCATGGAGACACGCATGGAGGGGCGCGACAGCGGGCCTTTCGATGCGCCGCAGCTGCAACCGCCCTACGACGATTCGTTCCGTTTCCTGCGTGCCGTGGTGCGTGGCGAAATTACACTTCCGCCCTACGACCTCAGTTCGTTGGAAAACAACCTGATGGTTGTGCGCATTCTGGATGCAGCCCGTCGTAGCGCACGGACAGGGCGTCCCGTGAAGTTCTGACTATTCCAGAAAGACGCTCAGCCTTGCTGCCCCTGTCATTGGGCTCTGTCGATACCGCTGCAGCGGGCGGTATAG
>Ga0310690_10005395_pt1 | contig 17360 bp, 8 predicted proteins | sample AusTroGonzalo_MG_2_FD_207661 | JGI IMG/M metagenome (GOLD analysis project Ga0310690, IMG submission 207661) | Bovine rumen microbial communities from tropical cattle in Woodstock, Queensland, Australia - Gonzalo_04 (v2) (version 2) | ecosystem: Host-associated > Mammals > Digestive system >...
TGACTCTTCATCTCTGGCACACTGTGCCGGAGCGAGGGAATTCCCCTTCCCTTGGGGAAGGGGTGGCCGTAGGCCGGGGTAGGGGCACCTCAACGGCCGCCAGGCCGTTGCTACTAATAAGGATGGCCTATCGGCCAATCTTTTATATTACTACCCCGCCCTTCGGGCACCCCTCCTAAAATAGGAGGGGAATTTCGGTCGCCCGCACCGAACGTGCGGGAAATGTAGCTGTTGGTTTCCTAACTATTTCAGACCCAACACATCCAACCCCTGGTTGAAACGAATGTCTCTCGGGATGCCGGATTTGTTGATGCGGTCGAGGTCCTTCTGGAGGTCCTCCTTGATGGTGCCGTTGTCCTTGCTGTACTGCTGCGCGAAAGCGAAGTCGCCCTCGGCTTGGGTCTTGAGGATCAGCGCAATCCAGCCTTCCATGGCCTTGCGGGCCTTGTCGTAGTTGATGTGATAGGTGCCGTTGCCGTTACGGGTGAAGGCGCCGTTCTCGAAGAGGTAGTTGTAGCACATCATGTTGGCGATGCCGTGGGCTTCGGAAGCACCGAAACGGACGGAGCGCAACAGACCGACGATGTAAGTCGTGATGGCATCCTCAGCGGAGATGTCCGTAATTTCGCCCTTGTCAATGAGGTTGAGCACGAGGTTCAAGCCCACAATGTCAGCTTTCGCTTCTTCCCAGCTGGAATTCTCGGTCTGCATGGCCTCATCCACGCTGCCCTTGCCGTTGATGGTCTGCTTCACGCCCAAACCGTGAGCCACTTCGTGGAAAGTAACATTCCAGAAAAAGGCGTCGAAGGTGATATGGTTCTGCTCGGACGGCTCGATGATGATCTCGCCGATGGGCTTCATGATCTTGTCGAACTTGGCCTGCATGGCGTTGCGCAGCTGGAAGCGGCGGGAGCCCTTCTTGGCCTGCACGTTGTCGTCGTTGGGCAGGTTGATGGCGATGGTCTTGCCACCGGCATTGCAGTCGCCGCCGTAGAACACCACGTCATAGAGATTCATGTCGCAGGTGGTGCCGGGGACGTACATCTTGTGCGCGGGATCGCAGGGAAGCTCGCGTTGAAGCTGCGGCAGCATCTTCACGAACTTGTCGAGCTTGGTACTCGCCTCCACGTCCTTCACCAGCACGAAAGCTTCCCAGGAGGTCTTCACCGAATTCAGCCCGTCGTCGTAGTTCTCGATGGGGCCGAACACGAAGTCGATGTTGGAGTCGCGCAGATCCATCCACGCCATGTCGCTCGGGAAGTAGTCGTTGGTCTGCAACGATTTCTTGCGCTCCACAAGGTATTTCTTCATCGTCGGGTTATCGGCGATTTCAATGGCCTGGTCGAGGAGCTCGCACACGCGGTCGAGTTTCTCCTTGTAAGCCTCATAGTAGCCGACGGTGATCAGCTTGCCATCCGCGTCACGACGGAGAACTGTGTAGTGCGAGGACTTGAGCGGGTCGTCGTAAGCGTCATACTCAGCCTTGGTGATGTCCTGCGGGTAGTAGTTGGCCATCGGGGGACGTTCGCCGTAGCCGGGCACGAAGGGTTTCTCGCCGTCGAGGCGGTCCCACGGGCCGTAGTTGATCATCGCATAGTCCTTCATCCACGGGTCGGAGATGGTGTCCAAGAGGGACTTGTCGCCGAAGGTCTGCTCCCAGAAGAGGTCGTCCATAATCTGACCGATCTCGAAGAAGATGGGCAGCAGTTTCATTTCGCTCTCGGTGAGTTTGGAGAGGTCGGTGGTGAGGTCGAAATAGGCGTACTCCTCCACCTTCTGCTGGAGTTCGCTCTTCTGCTCCTCATTGGGAGTTTCGGATTTCTTGTTCTTGCAAGAGGCAAGCAGGGCGATACAGGCAAGCATCACCGCGACTGTGGATATTTTTCTCATATTCAAAGGGATTAATTAAACGACTTATCAATTACGGCGGCAAAGGTACACATTTTTTAAATAATGACGATTTGAGAATAATTTATATTTTTGCGCTCACGATTCAAAACAACAAGAAAGATAAAAGGAATTTTCCGATTTAATAAGTATTAGAAAACAATGAAGCGACTTCTCATTTGGGTAATAATCTGTTTTTTCGGGACATTGGCAGCACAAACAACCCTCACTTTCACAGGCAAGGATAACCTCGGCAACTATGTGCAATTGCATAGCATAATCGTTGAAAACCTCACGAAAAACTGGACGGACACACTCTACTATCCGGACACCATCCTCATTATGTCGGGAGTCGGACTGCCCGATTACGAATCAGCATCAGAGTTTTCGGTCTCGCAGAACGTGCCGAACCCATTCGAGGGAGTGACCGACTTCACGATGACGCTACCTTACGAATCCGACATCTGCATTGAGGTGTTTGACATGTCGGGGCGAAAGGTGACGGGGAAAGAGCATCGGCTGTACGCTGGCACGCATACGTTCCGCGTGTGGCTGAGCGTACCCCAGACCTACCTCCTGACGGTGAAAACCAGCCACGATGCCGCAACCATAAAGATGGTGAACAACGGCAATGCCGGCCGTAATCACATCGAATACCGCAATGCCGGTCCACTGACGTACGAGCTGCGGGCGATGATGGGAGGCGAACATCCTTTCGAGCCCGGCGACATGATGCGATACACCGGAGTCCTACTATATAACAATGTAACCCTTTTCAGCGACACTATTGAGCAACCCCAATATGGGGATGAGACCTTCGACCTTGTGTTCCACCTGTGGGGACAAATACAAGACGGAGGGCACTTTTACAGCGACCAAGCTCTGTTCATCCCCGACGGTACACCTTGCAACGGCAGCTGCATCGGAGTCATTGGCATTGATGTGAGCGGCTATCCTGACGGCAGCGTCATCGAAAGTGCGGAAGACATCCACTATTTGCGGCTGAAGATGGAGCACTCCTTCATCGGCGACCTGTGGATTTCGCTCGTCTGCCCCAATGGACAAGCTGCCGCGATCTTGAAAAAGCGCAACACATACAGCAACGACTGCACATCGTCGATTCCGCAAAGCGACTTTGGATGGCAGACTAGCGACAATGGGAACGTCTATTTCGGACAATATTACAAACCGGATTCCCCCGGATGCAATCCTGCCCAGAATCCCATGGGCATCTGCTGGAACTACTGCTGGTCAAATAACGTGTCCGAAGGCTACCAATATTCCTGTTCCAATGCGTTGGTGTACGAATCGTGCAATCATATTTACGCCACCAATCCGTCACCGAACGGGCAGAGCAACAGTTCCTACGTAGATTCCACGAATGTTGCTAATATGACGAACGTTTATCATCCCGACATATCCTTTGCCGCGCTGACCGGCTGTCCAATAAACGGACATTGGGAGATTCGGGTCATTGACGGTTATGTTTCCGACAACGGTTACGTGGAAGAGGCTGAGATTGCGCTGCCCCCTGATAGTTCTTGGCATCCTCTCTCCCTGCCAAGTGTCGTCACCGGCCCGTCCACGGCCATCGGCTACACCTCGGCCGTTTGCAGCGGCACCGTCACCAGTAGCGGCTTGACGGATGTCACTGAGAGGGGTTTTTGTTGGGACACGGTTCCGAATCCCACGGTTTCAGGTTCACATAACGTTGAAGGGGCGGGTGTCGGCACATTCTCGTCAACCCTCAACAATCTGGCGGACGGCACCACTTACTACTACCGTGCTTACGCCACCAACGCCATCGGCACTGCCTACGGTTCTCAGCTGACGTTCACCACGATGGCGTACAACATCCCCGAAGTCACCACATCCACCGTCACGGGAATCACAGATGTTTCCGCCGTCTCTGGCGGAACGGTCTCCGACAACGGCGGGCTCCCCATCATCGAACAAGGCATCTGCTGGAGTACGGAGCAGAATCCCACCACGGCCGACGACCATATTGCAGCCAGCAGCCCGACCATGGAAAATTTCACCTGCGACATCACATCTCTGACACCCAACACCACCTATTATGTTCGGGCCTACGCCATCAATGCGGTGGGCATCGGTTACGGCAACATACTGTCATTCACCACTTTCAATACACCTTTAGGCATCACAGCAAATTGCACCTACGTATCCAATACTAATGCTGACGTAAACGGCAACATCTCCGCTGACGGCGGTAGTTCTCTCACAGCAAGAGGGTTCTGTTGGAGTGTCTCACCCTCCCCCACCCTTCAGGACGACTATGTTACGGTTTCCGGAACCTCCACGGGAGCTTTTACGGGCCATGTCACAGGGCTGATGCCCGGCACCACCTACTACCTCAATGCTTTCGCCACCAACAGTGTGGGCACCGCCTATAGTGCGGATGTGACGTTCACCACGCCCGCAACGCCCGTGGTGACCACAACAGCAGTCCACAGTGTCACCCCATCGTCGGCCATTTCCGGCGGTACAGTGGTGTATGACGGTGGTCTGCTGGTCTCCGATTGCGGCATCTGTTGGAGCACCGAACCGTCACCCTCTTTGGACGACCAATTCATCTCGGGCGGCGCCGGCACAGGCGACTTCGTCTGCAACCTTACTGACCTTGAAGCCAACACCCAGTACTACGTCAGGGCCTACGCCACCAACAGCACAGTTACGACTTACGGTGAAACAGTCAGTTTTATCACGAATGACAGCGCATTCATCTGCGGGGTCTCCACCATCCGCGACTACGACGACAACATTTACCACACTGTGGCCATCGGCACGCAATGTTGGATGAAAGAGAATATGCGGTGTACCCGATTCCCCGACGGAACCCTGACTCCGCTGAGTTCCACGGCATCCGCCACGGAAGCCGCCCGCTGCTATCCGAACGGCAATGCCGCCAATTTGGCCGAATACGGCTACCTCTACAGCTGGAGCGCCGCCATGCACGGCAATCCGCCGGTTGATGGACAAGGCATTTGCCCCGACGGCTGGCACATTCCCAGCAAAGAGGAGTGGCAGAGCCTGTTCAGCTACGTGGGCAGCAGACCGCCATACGCTTGCGGTGGTTTTTCCGGAAACTATGCCAAGGCTCTCGCCGCCGACCACACCTGGTTAGGGGCTTCCGGCACGTGCGAAATCGGCAATGGAATCGCCAACAACAACGCCACCGACTTCTCTATGATACCCGCTGGAGAACACAACGGATCATACGGTTACTTCAATTCTTTAGCCGCCTTCCACAGTTCCTACCAAGAAGGCTCTTACTCCATGGTGTTTGCCTTCTACCGGGATGAGCGCTATGTTTTCAACTATGTCGGCACCATGGTCAACCGGCTGCTTTCCGTCAGATGTCTGCGGGATATGGCGATGAATATGCCTTCTTTGGTGGTCATCACCAATGCCGCCGACAGCATCACGACCTCGTCTGCACTCATTTCATATTCTGTAAGTGTTTATAACACAGACACTATGATAACCAGCGGAGTATGCTGGAGCACCGAGCCGTCACCCTCCATTGCTGACAATATTATCTCCGCCACATCATCGGAGGCGGGTAATCATTCCATTCTGCTGACCGACTTGGAGAGCAACACCGTTTACTATGTGCGGGCTTTCGCCACCAACACCTCCGGCACCGTCTATGGACAGCAACGCATGTTCCGCACTTTGGACACGACTAATGCGAGCAGTACCAACCCCATATTGCCCATTGTGAGGACAACCAACATCTCAAACGCCTTTAACGGCAGTTCGGCCTATTGTGACGGCAACGTGCTTTTCGACGGATACAGCACTGTGACGGAACGCGGTATTTGCTGGAGCACCTCTTTTGAACCTACCGTGGCGGGACAGCATCTCGCCAGTGGCTCCGGCACTGGGGCGTTCACCGCCAAAGCCAACGGACTGACCCCCGGCGTGACCTACTACCTGCGCGCTTACGCCACCAACAGCGCCGGCACCGCCTACGGGGAAGAGCTCACCCTGACCGTGCCTGTGATGCCGAGCGTGACCACCCTGGGGGCTTCGAACATCGAAGGAATATCCGCAACCTGCAGCGGAAGCGTGAATTCCGACGGCTATGGGGAAATCCTCGCCCTCGGCATCTGCTGGGACACTCTCCCCAACCCCACTCATTCGTCGAACTTCACCACTGAAGGGATAACATTGGGTACATTCAGCAGCACCCTGACCGGCCTCACCCCCAACACCACCTACCATGCCCGCGCCTACATCACCAACAAGGTCGGGACGGCCTATGGCAACGATGTCACTTTCACCACCACAGCCATTCCCGTTATCACTACCGCGCCAATATCCTCCATCAGCTACACATCGGCGGTTTCCGGTGGCCTTGACATCCAGGACAATGGCGATTCCGTTACGGAAACGGGCATCTGCTGGTCCACACAGCCCCAGCCTGGTCTTGACGGCCAACATCTTGCCATCAGCAACGGCACCTCGGCTTTCTCCGCCACCCTCACGGGTCTGACACCTGGATACCGTTACTATGTGAGGGCTTACGCCACCAACAGTCATGGAACGGCTTACGGGCAGGAGGTTTCCTTCATGGCTCGCAACGACGCGAACCCCTGTCCGGGAGACACCACTGTAACGGACTTTGAAGGCAATATCTACCATACCGTGCAACTTGGCGAACAATGCTGGCTGAAAGAGAACCTCCGCTCCACCCATTATGCCGACGGTTCCTACTTCACGGAATACTATTATCCGAACAACGATATCGCCAATGTCCCTACGTACGGCCTCATGTACAAGTGGGCCACCGTCATGCACGGCGCGGCAAGCTCCGAAATTCCCGGCGCGGTGCAGGGAATCTGCCCCAACGGATGGCACCTCCCTTCTTATTCGGAATTCCAAATACTGGAGAATTACAGCGAAGCAACCTACTCTTGTGCATCGAAAGCGTTGGCTTCCACCACCGGATGGCATTCCTTCAATCTCAGCGGCTGTTATGCCGGCTACAACCCACAACTCAACAACGAGTCTGGATTCACCGTATATCCTACCGGTTCACCGGACAGTCATCCTGTTTTATGCCTGTTCAGCTACTCCACCAGCTTCTGGAGTGCCACCATGCATCATTCCAACAACTACAACACTTGTTCATACGTGCTGTACCTACTTTACGATAGCTATGATGCCGATATCACATGGTATTCCGTCAACGACAAGATGCCAGTGCGATGTATCAGGAACGAATAACTGCATCTCACTTTACCGAAAATTTCGTACTTTTGCCGCTGTTTTTTGAAACCCAAAACAGTAAACAATAAATCAAACAATATGACCTTACAAGAATTCCAAGCAGATTTGAGAATGGGCATTCCGGCTGAAATCCCCGCCGCGCAACCCTACGACCCGAATATCAACCACGCGCCGAAGCGCAAGGACATCCTCACCAAGAAGGAGAAGCAGCTCGCCCTGCGCAATGCCCTGCGCTACTTCCCGGCCTCACAGCATGCCGCACTCGCGCCCGAGTTCGCACAGGAGCTGCACGACTACGGCCGCATCTACATGTACCGCTACCGCCCGACCTACGAGATGTACGCTCGTCCTATCGATGCGTACCCCGCCAAGTGCAAGCAGGCGGCAGCCATCATGCTGATGATCCAGAACAACCTCGACCCCGCCGTGGCGCAACACCCGCACGAGCTCATCACCTACGGCGGCAACGGCGCCGTCTTCCAGAACTGGGCACAGTACCGCCTCGTCATGAAATACCTGTCGGAGATGACCGACGAGCAGACCCTCGTGATGTACTCCGGCCACCCTCTGGGACTCTTCCCGTCACACAAGGACGCGCCCCGCGTGGTCGTGACCAACGGCATGGTGATCCCCAACTATTCCAAACCCGACGACTGGGAGCGGATGAACGCGCTGGGTGTCAGCCAGTACGGACAGATGACCGCCGGCTCCTACATGTACATCGGACCGCAAGGCATCGTACACGGCACCACCATCACGGTGCTGAACGCCAGCCGTAAGATTGGTGGCGAAATCGGGGGCAAGCTCTTCGTGACCGCCGGTTTGGGCGGCATGTCGGGCGCACAGCCGAAGGCCGGCAACATCGCCGGTGTGGTCTCCATCACCGCCGAAATCAATCCCGCCGCCACGCAGAAGCGCTACGTACAGGGCTGGGTCGATGAGGTGCATGAGAACCTTGACGAGCTCTTCGTGAAGGTCAACGAGGCCCGCGCCCAGAAAATCGCCAAGTCTTTCGCATACCAAGGCAATATCGTCGATCTGTGGGAATATTGCGCCGAGCACGACATCCAGGTCGATCTCGGCAGCGACCAGACTTCGCTGCACAACCCGTGGGCTGGTGGCTATTATCCCGTGGGCATCTCCTTCGAGGAGGCCAAGCAGATGATGGCCGACTACCCCGAGAAGTTCAAAGCCGCTGTGGAGGCCAGCTTGCGCCGCCAGGTGGCCGCCATCAACAAGCTGACGGCCAAGGGCATGTACTTCTTCGACTACGGCAACGCCTTCCTGTTGCAGTCGTCACGCGCCGGTGCCGACATCCTCAAGGAAGACGGCACATTCCGCTATCCCTCTTACGTTCAAGATATTATGGGACCGATGTGTTTCGACTACGGTTTTGGTCCGTTCCGCTGGGTCTGCACTTCCGGCAAGCCCGAGGACCTCGATGTCACCGACCATATCGCTATGGATGTGCTGAAAGAGATCAGCGACCACGCTCCTGCGGAGATTTCCCAGCAGATGCGCGACAACATCACCTGGATCAAGGGTGCCAACGAAAATCACTTGGTGGTGGGTTCCCAGGCCCGTATCTTATATGCTGACTGTGAAGGCCGTACGAAGATCGCCGCCGAGTTCAACAAGGCGGTGCGTGACGGCAGACTGTCGGCTCCGGTGGTGCTCGGCCGTGACCACCACGACGTGAGCGGTACCGACTCCCCGTTCCGCGAGACCTCAAACATCTACGACGGCAGCAGTTTCTGCGCCGACATGGCCGTGCAGAACGTCATCGGCGACGGTTTCCGCGGCGCCACGTGGGTGAGCATCCACAACGGCGGCGGCGTCGGCTGGGGCGAGGTCATCAACGGCGGCTTCGGCATGGTGTTGGACGGCAGCGATGACAGCGACCGCCGTCTGCGCTCGATGCTCTTCTGGGACGTGAACAACGGCATCTCGCGCCGCGCCTGGGCCCGCAACGACGGCGCCCTCTTCGCCATCAAACGCGCGATGGCAGCGTGTCCCGAGTTGCATGTGACGTTACCGAATATGGCAGATGACAAATTAATCGAGAAGATGTTCTAACTTGAGAACTGTGATCAGTGAACTGTGATCAGTGAACTGAAAAAAGAAAGTAACGGTTAGGTGAAGTAAATAATGGACCATAAAGATCTGAATGTTTGGAAAGAGAGTATGAAGTTAGTGAAGGAAGTGTATCTATTGTTGAAAACATTTCCTTCCTACGAACAATATGGGATAAGTGCTCAGATGAGGAGGTCTGCCGTTTCAATACCTTCAAACATAGCAGAAGGTGCTGGTCGAAACAACGACAAAGAAAATTTACGGTTTTGCTATTACTCACATGGTTCTCTCGCAGAACTTGAGACACAGCTACTTCTCTCAGCTGAGCTTGGCTATATCAAAAAAGACAACAGTGTTTTCAAACAAATCACCACTGTCAGAAAACTACTTTCAGGTTATATCCATCATCTACAAACAAAACTGGACATCACCACCAAACCAACGGCCCCCTAATCACAGATCACTGTTCACTGTTCACAGATCACTAAAAAGAGAATGCGTACCCCAACCATAACGATATTGCTCCTAACGCTCGTCGCGTGCCTATGCGGTTGCCACCGCAAGCCCGCCCCTATCGTCATCACCCCCGACATCGAGAAGAACCACCTGCAACGGAACCACATCTTCGGGAAGGTGAAGACGTTGGAGACGGAGACGTTCTATGTGCAGGCGGATTCCCTGCCGGTGAAGGATACAGCGGACTTGAAGAAGTTGATGGCCGCGTGCGATTCGCTGTGCATTGTGCCCGACTATAGCAGTTCGAGCCAGCGGTACACCTCCGACGGCTACCTACTGGAATTCATCAAGCACGCGCACATCGGCGATGCGTACAGCCGCACCTACACCTACGACGACAAAGCCCACATCACGGGCTGGGAGGAATACGGCTCCGACAGCACGCTCATCACCCACGGCACCTACACCTACGACCGCAACGGATTCCTCGTGGGCGAGCAGGTCTATCAGGGCGACAGCCTTGTGATGTCGTTCGCGCACACCACCGACGGCATCGGCAACGCCATCCGCACCGTACAGAACTTCGGAAAGCTGCAGACTGTGACGGAGAACAAGTTCAACGAACAGGGGTTAGTGACACAAATCACTGAATACGAGCCCGATGGCAAGGTTTTCAAGACGGCCAAAATCGAATACGACAACTACGGCGACGAAGTCAACAGATGCGTCTATAAGGCTGGCAACCAGATGATTGAATATACCTACACCGAATATGCGCAGGACGGTCGCGTGCGCAAGGTCATCTACGAGGACAAACTGCACCACGTCAAGGAATACCACTACTTCTTCGATTACGATGCCAACAAAAACTGGCGAACCGAGGTCTGCGCTGTGGACAATCGGATTGTTTACGTTAAACAACGCACCTTCGAATATTACGAATAACTTTGAACCTTGAACTTTGAACTTTGAACCTGAAACTTTAAACTTTAATTATCACTAACGAATAATATAATTCAATAACCAATAAGCTTTAAAGAAATGGATTTAAGCAAGATTTTATCAATCACAGGCAAGGGAGGCCTGTTCAAATTCCTCTCAAAGACGTCCAACAGCTTCATCGTGGAAGGTTTGGACGACGGAAAGCGTTTCCCCGCCTTCTCCAACGACGGTGTGGCCGCTTTGGACAACATTGCTATTTTCACTGATACGGGTGAGATTCCGTTGCAGACCGTATTCCAGAACATCTACCGTAAGGAAGACGGCAAGAAAATGGAGATGCCGAAAGACAACAACGCCATCAAGGCCTATTTCGCTGAGATTCTGCCCGAATACGACAGAGAGAGAGTGTATGTCTCCAACATGAAGAAGGTGTACCAGTGGTATAACATCTTGGTGGAGCACAATCTCGTGGATCTGGAGGAACCGGCCGCCGAGGAGAACCCCGAGAACCCCGCCCCGGAATCCGACAACCAATAATACCCCGATTCTGTAGAGACGTTTCATGAAACGTCTCTACATTAACCCCCTAACCGAGTAACCCCTAACCGACTAACCCAATATGAGAGACTACGCGCGAGAAAGCCGTCCGTGGATGATTTGGCTCACCGTCGCCGCCGTTATGCTGGCAGGTGTGGGCATCTTTTTCTATTATACGATGTTCCGCCAGGCGAAATCTGAGTTGATCGAGGCCATTCCGACCGATGCCACGTTCATTTTCGCTTTGAACGACAACGAGGCATTCGTTCGGGGTTCGACGCAGCTGACGCCCTGTCTGAACGAGCTCTTCCTGCTGGATGCGATGCCTGCCTATCAGACGATACGCGGAAAGTTGCCCAAGGGGGAGTACGACCTTACGGTTTCGGGACACACCAATAACGAGGCTGTCAGTCTGCTTTTCAACATGCACGCGGACAAGGCGGCCTTCAAACGGCTTTTGCGCGCTCTCAGCATAGACCCCAACAACTACACCTCCTTCGAAGGCAACCGTATCTACACCTACGGCACGAATTTCAAGAGCATGAAGTTCGTCTTTCTGAACCATGTCATCTCGTTTTCCACCGACATGGATCTGCTGAAGCGTGCCATCGTGCAGCACACGCATCCCAAGAATCTGCTTTCCGACAAGCAGTTCCAAGAGATGTATGCCTTAACGGAGAAAAACCAGAAACAGAATTGGTTGCTTGTCAACCCGAACAGATACCTTTCTTATTTCACCACCTTCTTGGACGAAAAATTGTCACAGACATTGTCCAACGGTCTTTCCCATGCTGGTTGGACCGCTTTCCAGCTGCGTTTCTCCGGCAATGAGATGTTTTTGTCGGGGTATATGTTTACGGATGATCCTGGACACGGTTTCTTTGAACTATTGGAGAATCGCACGGGTGACGGGCAGGGAATACTTGACCTGTATCCGGCTCAAAGTCATTGGTATGCCCATTTGGAGACCCCGCAAGTGAAGAATCTGGCTTTACTGAATGGTTTTTCGAAAGAGGAACGCACCTTGATGAAGTCGTTGAATCCAACGGAAGTCGGATATTTCCTGATCAGTCGGGATTCTGTTGACTATCAGTATGTTGTTATGTCATCCGACACCAATAAAGAGGTGTTAGAGGTGTTTTATGGGGACAAGGCTGATTCAGCTCAGACGTCCACGCCAGACGGCATTTATTCCATACCTGACCATTTGGCTCCTTTGATGAAATCCCTTGCGCCGGATTCTGTGGGATGTTTTATGCAGAGGGAAGGTGCACTGGTTTTTGCCTCATCGAAAGAGGCGATGAAGGTGTATCAGAACAGTATGAAGGCCTTGGGAAGTTTGTCGCAGAACCGTTACTATCCGTTTGTGAACGAAGCGGTTGCCTCTTCCTCTGTGATGAATTTCGTGCTCTTCAACAATGAAAGCGACCCATATTGGATGTCGCAAATTTCCGAGAAGGGCAAGGTCAGCCACGTTGGTCAACAGTTGCGCATTCTCTCGCTTAGTTGCGAAACGATGGAGAAGGGCAAGAATTTAGTGCCCGTGAATCTGTTTATGCTGTTTTAGTAGAGACGCACGGCCGTGCGTCTCTACTAGTATCAAAAATCGGAATTGACCTCTAAGGTTTCGACCTTGGAGTTTTTCCCGTCGATGTAGGAGATGACGACGGGCGAGGTGCTGTGGTAGCTGCATTTTGACAGGATGATGGTGTTGTAAGCTTGCGTCACGGTGTCAGTGTCGGTTTGCCATTTGGAGTAGTCGGAGGTATATTTTACATAGATCGGTTCCCCTTTGATATTGTTGACTTCCTGCGTGATTTCCCCGTATTTGTCGGAAAGTCGGCCCTGCAGGTCGGGGTAGGTGAACTGTGTGCTCATGGTGAAAAAGACATCCACCTTGTATACGAGGTGTGTCTTGGCGGCGGATCGGATTTCGAGTTTCACGCGCTCGCCTGCGAAGGTGCCTTTCATCACGGTATAGTTGGGTTTTGTGTGGTTCACGTCCTCCACAAAGCCTTTGCCTTTCAGCTTTGAGGTGAACGTGGACATCGTGCTGTTCATGCCGATGCCGAGGAACTTCATCGGTTGGGTTTGGGCGTGGCCGACAATGAGCATTAAGCTGAACAGGAGAGTGGTAAGGATTTTTTTCATAATGGTTTTTGGGTTTAACTTTTTCCTTGAGCAGTCCCGACAGGGGGCAAGAGCTTGGTAGAGCGGGTTAATGGGTTAGTGGGTTAATGGGTTAAGGGTTGGTTTGTTTGATTGGGAGGATGGGGTTAGGTTTAATGACGGGTGGGGATGTAGAGAAGAGGCGCGCCCCGTCTCTACGGAATCGGTGGGCATTCGGCATTTTTGACGAGGGCGAATGCCATGCCTACGGAGCGGGCGCCGGTGCCGTCGGTGTCGGAGCGGTCGCCGATCATGAGGCAATCAGAAGGTTGCAGGTTCATTTCAAGGCAGATTCTCTCGAACGATTCTTTGCAGGGTTTCAGTCCGCCGAGCGAGGGTGCGTCGAAAAGGAAGTTTGCCCAGTTGAGGTCGAAGCCGATGGCCTCCAGTTTCTCGCGCACGAAGCCGTAGTCGGAGAAGACGGCGATGGTCATCCCTTGGTTTCGTAGATCCGTCATTGTTTCTTTCACCCAGGGGGCGACGTGGTAGTGTTTGCGCAGAATCGCCACCATGTCGGGCATGTATTGGGAGAAGTACCATTCGCGGGCTTTGTCGGGGGTGGGGAAGCGATCAAAGAAAGTCTGGTAGAAGATGCCTTCGTTTTCGAAGTAGCAGCCGCGCAAGGCCTTGCGTGCGATACGTTCGCGTGCGAGCGTGCGCAGGTGTCCGCGCCGCAGTTGTGCGAGTGCCAGCCGCCGTGCGAGTCCGGACTTGTCGTAGAGGGTGCCGTCGAGGTCGAAGATGTAGGCGCGCATAAGGGTTAATGGGTTAGTGGTTTAGGGTTTAGGGTTTAGGGTTTAGGGTTTAGGGTTTAGGGTTTAGGGTTTAGGGTTTAGGGTTTAGGGTTTAGGGTCGGCAAAGATACATTTTTTTCACATGATGATAATGAATGGGAAAACTCGCGTTTTTGGAGAAGTCCAATTTAAAAAATAGCTCTCGTGGTTTCAAAAAAAAGTGTATTTTTGCGTGATGAAAACAATATTTGAAAACAAATAACATATATACAACATTATATAAAACCATTAACATAAATGAAACAAGATATTTTGTACATTTGCAATCAGTCAAATTGTGTTCAATCGAATTCGGTGTTGTTTTTAAAAAACAATATATCAACAAGTTGGAGATGCGCTCCAGCTCTCGGGGTGTCCCGTGTCATGATGCTTGTCTGGCTGTTTCTGCTCACGGCGGTGACAGCTCGCGGTCAGGTTGTGTACACGGGGCCTTGTAATGGTAATGCTTCCTCGGTCATAGACACGATCAAGCCGCTTGGTCCGGTTTGTTCCGGTGCAGTTGTCCCGTTCAGCATCGGTTATTCCCAGAACGACTCGGTGGTGTTGAAGTCGGGTGAGCCGAGTGTGGGTCCGGCCGAACGGATGTTCATCCCGGATGGTGGTACCAATCCTTGCGATAATGATTGTATCAATAGTTCGACAATAACAGTCAACGGTTACAGCGGAACCATCCAAGATGGAAGCAGCATAAAATATGTGAGACTTAATCTTGAACATTCTTTTGGTGGAGACTTGAACATTAAATTAAAATGCCCAAACAATCTCCATTCGGCCGATATTTTATACTATAATTCACCTAATCTTCCTTCAGTTACTTGTGCCAATGCTTTAACATCCCATCCTGGTTGGCAATCTAATGGTAATCCTTCCTATCCATTCGGAAATGGTGCCATTATTCCGTCATCTGGAGACCCTTGTGATTCCACAAACCATCCCCCTCGAACCGGCCTCAATTATTGTTGGTCGTCCAATGAAACTGTCGGAGCTTATGCTTCATCCATAGGAGCATACATTTACAGTATGAATACTTCTAATAATCCTCCATTTAATGTAACAATTGGTTCTTCTGGACTATATTATACGCCGACCGATACATCAACATTGAGTCCACTTTATCACCCAGATGAATCATTTGATAATTTAGTGGGTTGCCAAATCAATGGGGAATGGACAATAGAAATTATTGATGTCAACACCAATGGCCACAACGGCTACCTTTTCGACTGGGAGATTGTATTTGACGAAAGTTTAGCCGGAGGCGGTGGCGGCGGGGTGGACAGTGCTATTGTGCTGGACAGTCAGGGTCAGCCCGACAGTCATTTCGCCCCCACTACTGGCAGTCATGTCGACGGGGCTTTCACATTCACAGCACCGATAGTTTCTCATGACTCGACGATAGAGGCGACGTTGCGGTTGTTCGACAGTTCCACGAATCCGGGCTGCTGGTATGACACGGTGATCAGCGTGTTGGTGACGGCGGCGGAAGGGAATGTGCATTACGACACGGTGTGTGCGGGGGAGAGTGTGGTGTTGGATGCCAGCCGTTCTTTTTTCAGTGAAGGGTTCAGTGATATCACCCATGGGAATGACAATTCGTCTACGGGATCCAATTATTCGTACAGTAATAATCCGCTTGTCAATTTTCCGTTTTTTAGTGAACATGTTTACCAAGCAGGAGGACATGTGCGCATTGGAAAAGATTCTGTCGGAGGATACATCAAATCTTCAGCCATCGATTTGTCGCAGCCATACACTGTCAAACTATGGTTGCGAGGATGGAACCGGTCCATCGAAAATCCGCATTTTTATTTGAAAGTAGATAACACCACGGTTTTGGAACAAGACATCCCTATCGGTGCATGGAACGGACCTTATCAAGAATACAGCTATACTTCCACTACCGCAGCGACTTCAGCCTCCACCATCACTATTGGGAACAGTGACCTATTTCAGCGTTTCTTTATCGACTCTGTGGCCGTCGTTTACAACTCGGATTTCGAATATGCGTGGAACAATGGTGCAACGACCTCAAGCATTACAGTATCGCCGTCAGGCAATTCTACATACTACGTGACGGTAAGGCCTTCTGATGGTGGTTGCGCACAGGTTGACACCTTCTATGTGGTGGTGAAACCCAAGCCAGTGGTCACTTTCGACCCTTGCGGGGGTGTGTGCTCGACAGATACCTTGCACATGAACTGTCAGAACGGCAGAATTTTGCCGACAGCCACGCCTTGCGCAACGGATTATGTTTTTGCGGGATGGTCCACGTCCCCGGTGCCTCCATCCACCACTACAGTGCCTGATCCGTTGTACTTGGGAGGGGAGAATTTCATGTCACCGACGGACACAACGTTGTATGCGGTGTACAAGAAATGTACATCCACGGGTGGCAGCAAATACAAGAAGGTCATTTCCGACACGAATGACTGGACGGGGGAATATCTGATTGCCTATACGGGAGAAAATAAGATTTTTGACGGGTCGCGGCAGAACTTGGATTCTACTTGCAATTATAAGCAGGTCGCGATTCAAGACGGGGAGATTGACCATGAGTCCAATCATGCCCGTTCGTTTACCATCAGTCACATAGGAGACGCATACGCTATTCGGTCATCAAGCGGGAAGTACATAGGCAACGATGTTGATTCCAACAAGTTGAAGACAAGTTCCACCAATCCATACGCAAATACGATTAGTTTCAACGACGGCGATATTGATATAGTTGGTGGAGCTGGCACCCATTTGAGATTTAACAGCAATTTATCATTGAACAACAATCGTTTCAGGTATTACAAATCAACATCATACACCAACCAGGAGCCCATCCAGTTGTATCGAAGCGAGCCCGAGGAGGCGTGTGAGTGGGCGAGTTGGCCTTTCTATCCATCTTCTTCATTGACGGTGGAGGCTTGTGAGAGCTACACGTGGGTGCGTGCAGGTTTACCCGACAGCGTTATTTATGAGAGCGGGGAGTATTTGTACAGTCATACGGAGAGCGGGTGTGTATTTGTGGACACGCTGTGGGTGACGGTGAACCACGGCACGCACAACGTCCAGACTGAAGTCGCCTGCGAGAGCTACACATGGCACGGACAGACCTACACCCAGAGCGGCGACTACGACTGGCACACCACCAACGCCGCGGGCTGCGACTCCACGGCGACACTGGTGCTCACCATCAACCAGAGCACCTCCAGCACCACACCCGTGACGGCCTGCGACTCCTACGACTGGAACGGGACA
>Ga0310690_10005396_pt1 | contig 17360 bp, 9 predicted proteins | sample AusTroGonzalo_MG_2_FD_207661 | JGI IMG/M metagenome (GOLD analysis project Ga0310690, IMG submission 207661) | Bovine rumen microbial communities from tropical cattle in Woodstock, Queensland, Australia - Gonzalo_04 (v2) (version 2) | ecosystem: Host-associated > Mammals > Digestive system >...
TTCGCATATTTCTCATTCAAATCATAGACGGCACATCTCCCAATTGAAGCCCCAACAATATTAATAAGAATATCCCCTTTTGTTAGTTGACTGTTCTTCATCTTATTGTTGAATTCCTCAGGGAGATATTTAGGATTAGATAGATCAATATATCCATTTTGAATGTTTTCACTCGTTACGAATAATATACCTTCCTCTTGGTAGTCAAACCCTTGCCATTTAGGTGACTGACCTTTAGTGATTCTTGTTGTTATTTCTGTACCTTTTTTTATTTCCCATCCAACAGGGACTTTGCCAAATTTTATATCAATATAGAATTCTTCGGGTGTTCTGAATGTGCCATCGGGTTTCATTTTGCCTGTGAGAAGGTTTTGCATTAGGCTTTTCTTCAGACGTTCCGCAGCAGCAATGCTCTTTTGAACTGATACGATTGCTTCATCTACTTTAGAGAGAATATTGGCAATGGCAATTTGTTCGGTTTTATTGGGATATACAATATCCATATTTCTAAGATATCGTAGATCCAGATTTCCTAATCCTGTTGTTCCTTCTGAAACTGACGAGATTCGTTCTTGAACGATGTAACTTGATAACCATCTATAAAAGTAAATGGGCAGAATATCAGAGTCTTTTTTTGGACGAAAACCAGTCAAGAAAGAGGCAAATAAATAATCTGTATCGTCTTGAATAAAAACAGCGTTTCCAATTCTTTTCCTGTTTCCATTGGAACTAACAGCAATAGACCAGTTTTTACTAACCGTCTTTTCCTTTTTGTCCTTTTCCTTTACATTTTTAAGATATAATTCAGAAGCCAAATCAAGTTTCTCTTGAATGTTTGTTACAGTTAAAACTCTGACGGAATTTGGTTCTGGAGTATAACTTTCTTGCTCTTTTGTCCAAGTATAACCAGATTTGTTTTCTATCTGGTTTTTGAATTTATCTGTTCTCCATCCTTCCATCATTTGCCTCCTTTCTCTTTGGATTCAACGACTTCACAATGGCCAGTTTGCAGCGTGTTTAGTAGTTCATTTAGCGACTGCATGGCTTCTGACTCGGTCTGCATGGCTGCCTGGAAATCGCGGATGGCTTCCTGCAAGTCAATTTGCTCTTCGGGCTCGAAGGTATCGACATAGCGGGGAATGTTGAGGTTGAACTCGTTTTCCTCTATGTCGTCCATATCGACAATGGCAAAGTAGCGCTTGCGCAGTTCTGTGTCAGCAAACATCTGCAACAGCTCCGTTTCCACGTCTTCAATTGCTTTGCGCTGCTTAGTTGCTTTTTCTTGGGCAGCTTTTATCCGGGCAGCCTTGTCGGCAAGCAGTTTGTCCAAAGTGTTCTGGCTGGTTTCCAAAGACTTTAGTTCTCCTTTTGTGGGTGTCCTGCCTTTTTCTTTCTTGTCTTGGATAGTCTGCTTTACAGCAGCCAGTTTTTGGGACTTGGTGTCGATGTCCTCTGCGGTGTCCTTCTCTATTTCGGAAATCTCAAATTCAAGGTCAAGTTGGATTTGGCTGTTCAGTTGCAGTTTGCGGTCTTTTATCCATGCCTTGGCTTTCTCTATATCGCCCCAGCTTTCCAACATGGTGGAGATGCGAAGCACATCCTGAGGCTCCAAGACACTCATGTTGGCATCCTCGCGATACCAGCCTTTCTTGGCGGCATAGACCATCAACACCTTGTCCTTGCGCTCTGCCGGCTTGTTTTTGTCGAAAAAGATGATGGCGCCTGGGATGGTGGTGCCATAGAACAGGTTGCTGGGCAGCACCACAATGGCATCGATGATGTTGATGTGCTCCCTAAAACCGATGCCTTGCAGGAATCCGCGACGAATCAGGTATTCCACGTCAGCCTTGCGATTCTGTCCGTCTTCTTCCTCGGTCTTTTCAGGCTGTCCCCTGAAGAGGACACCCTGCGGGCAGACAACGCCCGCCTTTCCTTTTTCATTTAAAGAGGCAATGATATGCTGCAGGAAGGCGAAGTCGCCGTTGCTGTAGGGCGGGATGCCATAGACAAGACGGCTGTAGGGGTCTATGAACTCTTTTTTGTAATCCAGTTGTGGTGTGCCGTCCTTTTTCGGCACAGCCTTTCCTTTCTTGTCTCGTTTGGGCTCGCCATTCTGTGCCCAGTTCTCCAATGAGAAGGGGAAGTTGGCCATCACCTTGTCGAATGCCCGTATCATCAGCGGGTTGTCCTCGTCCTTGAACTTGGGGTCTCTGATGGTGTCACCCTGTTCAATGCGGGCATCCAGTCCGTGGAGAATCATGTTGATGTTACAGATAGCCCACGTGTTCCATACCAGTTCCTGACCGAAAAGGCGGAGACCTTTCTTACTATAGTAGTTCTGGGCATACTTGGCAGCATTCAACAGAAAACCGCCCGAGCCGCAGGTGGGGTCGTAAACGGTTTCCCCCTCCTGAGGCTTCAGGTAACGGACAATGATGTCAACCACTTCCTGGGGCGTGTAGAACTGTCCAGCCATAGTGCCTCCCTTGTTCTCGTCGGCAAAACGTTTAATCAGGTACTCATACGCATCGCCAAGGACATCGACGGTGACGTTCCGGTTGCTTAGATCGACGGCACTCAGATAGTTGATAAGGTTGGAGAGCACTTCGGGGTCGAGCTTTTTGCCGCCTGAACCATCAGGGGCAGGCTCATTCCAACGGACGGTATTGATGATACCTTTTAATATGTATTTGCCATTCTGGTCTACATTCTGGTCTGCAATATTTCCAACAGCCTTGTCGAGCGCCTCGTTCTTTTTGTCAATAGGGGTTTTCCGAATATCTTCCCAAAAACAACCCTCGGGGATAAAGAAATCGTGCATCTTCTTTGAAATCACAGCCATTTCCTTTTCACTAGGTTCCCTGAGGTGACTCTCTGTGAATTGTTTTTTGCCATCTTCAATCTCCCACTGGTAGTTGTCGGAGAGGCGTTTGAAAAACAAGAGGGAGAGTATGTAGGATTTGTAGTCCTCCACCTTGTCGCGTAGGATGTCCGCCATTCCGAACAGTAGGCTTCCCAATGCTTGCTTCGTTATCATTTCTTTATCGCTTGTTTTTGGGTGCAAATATACAAAATATTTTTTTATTTCCTAAAGGCTCAGCGTTAAACATTTCTTATTCGGTGTTTGATGCAGTCGGCGTAGATGCTGATTCTAATTTCGTAGAAGCTGATTCTAATTTCACAGATGCTTGGGCTGTCGGCTCAGATGCTTGGGCTGTGAGCGCAGATGCTTGGGCTGGCGGAGTAGCGTTTGATGTTATTCTGCTTTACTCAAAGGAGTTTTTGAATAATTACTACATTACTACACGGCTTCGTGTAGTTTGCTGATATGCTGCGTTCTACTCTCGAAAATCGTGAAATTACTACACGATTACTACACGATTACTACACGATTTCGCCGTTTTCGCCGTTTTCGCGCCTTTTTACGAGGTATTTCATGCCTCCAGCGGAGCGTTTAGCGGGAATTCCACGGCTTTGCATGATGGTACTGAGGTCGTATGCCTGCTTTTTCGTCACTTCTTTGTGGATAGTGGGGTACATGAGGTTGTAGATTTGTGTGGCGTAGAGCCATTTGGCATCGGCGTCGTCCTCCGTGCCTGGGACAAAGAGGGCGTCGAGGCGCTCGGCAACAGGCGGCAGGCGCACAAACTGGATGTTGCGCTCGATGAGTGCCTGTTCCTCCTCCTCGTTCAGCCAGTAGCGTCGTCCCTTGTTGATTTCGTACACGGCTTCGGCATAGAGTTGCTCGTGGTTGATGGGCTTGCGGAGGTCAATCTTGCCTGTGATGTTGGCACAGATGTAGCGTCGCGAGCCTGTGAGGTCGGCGATGACGTCCATGTTGTTGCTGGTGCCGATGAAGGAGGCGTAGCGACGTTCCTGTCGCGAGGTGGAGGCGTAGGGGCGGAATTCATCGACAGTTGGGAGCTGGAGCATGTTCTTCAGCGTGGGCTGCTGGCGCTCGGTGATGCGGTTGATTTCATCGAAGTTGATGAGTCCGTAGCGCGTGAGCATGAGCAACGCCTTGCGTCGGTCGCTAAGCGCGAAGTTCTCCGTGAAATAGGCCGAGAGGGCAGGGGGCATGAGGCTGCGGCAGAAGGTGCTCTTGCCTATGCCCTGCGGGCCTATGAGGATGAGGATGGACTCGTTGCCCCGACGTCGGTTGACACCCATCCAGAGGGCAACCATGCCGAGGAACCATGTGTGGGCAAGGGAGTACCACGTGTCGTTGTCAGCAGGCACGCGACGGAAGAGCTTGTCGATGCGAGGCTTCTTGTCCCACTCAGGCAATTGTTCGAAGTAGGCGTCGAAGGGGTTGTAGGAGACAACACGGTCGGAGTTGAGATAGCGTCGTACGTCCCTGTCCCACAGGTCGATGCCCTCTTCCAACGCGTTGAGGGCAATGGAGTTGAGCACGCGCTCGTCGACAGGGCGGTAGTCGAGTTCGTACTTGCCACGTTTGATGTATTCCGTCACTCCTGTTACCTCGTTGTAGCGGAAGATGTACCTGCGTGTCATAAATTCGTTCTGCGACGCTATGCTGGTGATGGTTTTTGAGGGCTCAGGCAGGCTTTCAGCCTCGATGTCAGCCTTGAAAACCTCCTGCGCCAGCGCGGAAAGGTGGGCCTCGTTGAGCTTAAGGAGCGATTTGCTTGTGATTTGGAAGACGGCTTCGCTCTCGGTGAGCCCGCTTTTGCGCATGGCAGTCAGCAGGCGTGTGAGGTAGGCGTCGGTGTCGTTAGGGCGCAGGCCCGGCAGATAGTTCTCGAAGGGGGATTGCGAGGCGCGATACTTTTCTTCACTTGTCATTGGAATGGGGGTTTCAGTAAGAGATTTTTTCATAGTTTTTAATTGATTTAGTAGTTAGAAATTCGGTTTATTTATGCTTCAAAGGTACTACTTTTTTCTGAATTCTCCAAGTTTTCAGCCCTGTTTTTTCGCCTTTTTTTGCCTTTTTTGCTGCATTTTTGGCTGTTTTTGTAGTAATCGTGTAGTAATCGTGTAGTAAATTCGGGCATTTTGAAGATAAAACACTAAAAAACACATTACTACACGAAACCGTGTAGTAATGTAGTAAATTTATTGAAAACCCTTAGGGAAGATTTCCCTTGTGGGAAGGGCGTTTTACTTGTGCTTGGGGGACATCTTGAACTCAAGGGTGCCGCCTGCGAGGATTTGCTGCTGGGTGAGGGTAAGACCGTCGAGGCGCTTGCCGTTCAGGCGGACGTCGCGGACGTAGATGGCGCGGTCTGTCTTGCGGGGGGCGACGATGGTGAAGTCGTTGCCGCCGGGCAGGTGGAGGGTGGCGCGGGTGTAGAGGGGCGTGCCGATGGCGAAGTCGTCCGAACCGGCATTGAAGGGGTAGAAGCCGAGGGCGGAGAAGACGTACCATGCCGACATCTGCCCGCAATCGTCGTTGCCGGCATAGCCGCAGGGACGGGCGTTGTAGAACGAGCGACGCACTTGATCCACCAATTCCTGCGTACGCCAGGGGCGTCCGGCATAATTATAAAGGTAGGTGGTGTGGTGAGCGGGCTCGTTGCCGTGGGCATATTGCCCGATGAAGCCCGAGGCGTTGCCACCCGAGTCGCGTTCTTCGCTTTCAAGCGTAAAGCACATGTCGAGCTTGGCATTGAAGCTCTTGTTGCCTCCCAGCAAGTCGATGAGCCCCCGCGGATCGTGGGGCACGAACCACATATACTGCCAGGCGTTGCCCTCGATGAAGTAGGGCGTATCGTAGGCCAGCGGGTCGAAGGGCTCCACGAAGTTTCCCTTTGCGTCTTTCGGGTGGAAGAAGGTGTTGGCAGGGTTGAAGAGGTTGCGATAGTATAGCGAGCGGCGCTGGAAGCGGGCGGTGTCGTCGTCGTGCCCGAGGAAGCGGGCGGTGGCGGCGACGCACCAGTCGTCGAACGACTGCTCCATGGTGATGCTCACGCTGTTGCCCTGGAGGTCGGCAGGCATGTAGCCGAAGTGTTCCCAGACGTCGAAGGGCGAGTTGGTGTGCGGCTGGGTGCAGCTCTCAACCATGGCGCGGTAGGCGGCCTCGACATCGATGCCGGGGATGCCGGTGAGGATAGCGCGAGAGAGCACAGGCAAGGCGTGGTTGCCTATCATGCAGTAGTTTTCCTGTCCCCACAGCGTCCAGATGGGCAGATAGCCGTAGGCCTGCTGATGGAGAATCATGCTGCGGACGAAGTCGGCCGTGAGCTCGGGCTCCAGCAGGTTGTAGAGGGGATGGGCAGCGCGGAAGGTGTCCCAGAGGGAGAAGGTGGAGTAGTAGTGCTGTCCGCGCGGCAGCTGGCGCACCTGATGGGTGGCATCGACATAGCGCCCGTCGACATCGCTGATGACGTTGGGTTGAATGAGCGTGTGGTAGAGGCCGGTGTAGAAGATGGCCTTCTGCTCGTCGGAGCCTTCGATATCGACTTTGGCGAGATGGCTTTCCCAAGCCTTGTCGGCTGCTTGCACGTAGGCATCGAAGTCCCACGAGCGGCACTCGGCAGCGAAGTTGCGGCGCGCACCCTCGTCATCGACAGCCGAGATAGCCACCTTCACCATCACGTCGTCCGTGTCGTGGTTGAACGTGAGCGCGGCACGCAGGTAACGGCCGTTGATGACGGTGCCATCGGCAGTGCGCTTCCTGTCGACGAGGCGTGTCCAGGCAAAGGGCTTCGAGAACTCGGCACGGAAGTAGACGCGGCGCAGGGGTGCCCAGCCGGTGATGAGGCGGAAGCCTTCGATGGTGTGGTCGTCGACGATGCGCATCTGGGCGCGGACGATGTCGTAGCTGCGCTTGCCGGCATAGTAGGCATCCTCGCCGCGGTAGCTGCTGTGGTCAAGGTCCACGATGATCGTCTGCTCCGTCCCTTTGGGGAAGGTGTAGCGGTGGATGCCGGCGTGCGCCGTAGCGGTGAACTCGGCTTCGACGCCGCTCTCAAGGAGACGTACGCCATAGTAGCCGGGGCGGGCCGTCTCATGCTCGTGGCTGAACGTCTGCGAGAAGTCTCCTTCCGCCAGATACGCGGTCGTCGCCGGCACCGTGACGGGCATGAGCATGACGTCGAAGAGGTCGGTGCAGCCCGTGCCGCTCAGGTGGGTGTGCGAGAAACCGTAGATGCGGTTGCGGTCGTAGTCGTAGCCCGAGCAAGGGTCCCAAGTGACGTACTTCTCGGTGTCGGGGCTGAGCTGCACAAGGCCCAGCGGGTAGCAGGCGCCGGGGAAGGTGCTGCCGCTGAGGGCGCCGGTGTCGTCGGTCTGCGTGCCGATGAGGGGGTTGACGTACTGGGTGTGGCTTTCGGCTGATGCCATGATGGCGGATACAGCCATCAGGAGGGAAATGAAAACTTTTTTCATATCAGAAGTTAGGAAATTCGGGGTGGTTGACTTCACGCACGGCGATGCACTCCATCTCGACGAGCCATGTGGGGCGGCAGACGGGGGCAAGGACGAGGACGTAGTTGAGCATGGGCAATTGCTGGGCGAGCAGGGCGCGGACAACGGCGGCATCGGCTGTATCGCGCAGATAGACAATGGCAGAGGCGATGTCGTCCATCGTGCAGTCGGCCTCGGCCAGCAGGGCGCGGATGTTCTCCAGCATGCGGAGCGTCTGAGCGCAGATGTCGCCTTCGTGGACCACACGCCCTTTGTCGTCGATGCTGGCTGTGCCGCTGATGAAGACGTGCCGGCGGTCGCCGTAGGTGACGGCCGTACCGCGCTCGAAGGTGACGCCGTATTCGTACGTGGAGTTGAGGTGGTCTTTCGCATAGAGGTATTGCACCTGCCCCTTCTGCAGCCCGCGCACGGCATAGCCGTCCATCTGCACCAGCACTTCGGGCAGGGCGTGGCGTCCCTCGATGCCGGTGCTGGCAAGGAAGTGTGTCTTGGGTGTGAGGCCGATGCGGGCGAAGTATTTGCGACGTCCGTCGACGACGCCGCGGTAGTTGACGTCTACGTCGCGGACGAATATCCACGTGCGTATGCCGTTGTCGGCAATATTCATCTCCATGGGCTTGAGCTCGCAGCGCCAGGCATCGAAGAGGTCGCGCATCTGGTGCTCGCTGTCGGAGACACGGGGACGGGCATCGAGGGAGGAGATGTCGGCACGGCTATAGGGGATACTGCCGCCCATCCAGTAGTGGGTGAGGCCGTTATGGGTGAAACAACCCTGCTCGGCCGTCAGCCCCGAAGCACTCCAGAGCCAGAGGGCAATCTTGGTGCCGTCGAGGGGCGGCTGCTGGACGATGGACGTGGCGCAGAAGGGCACGCCGTCAAGCGACTGCTCCAAGGCGGTCTGCTGGTTGGCAGCATCGCTAAGGAAGAATCGGCGGAAAAGGGGTGTCTGCCCCTCGTGTTCCGCGAGCCAGGCGGCGTAGGCCTCCATGAGGGCGTGGAGCTGCTCGGAGTAGGGCAGGGTGGCATCGCCGATGCGGAACATCGTGTGATGCTCGTTGAGTTTACAGATGGATGTTATTGTTGTTTTCATTCTTCAGTTGACTGTTTTCTTCGTTCGTCGCGTCTCGGTTATCAGGCAAGTCCGCTGGCTCTTGCTCTTCCAGTGATTTCTGAGCTTTCCGCTCGTCGTGCTTGCGGCAGGCTTCCAGGAGGCGTTCGATGTCGCGCTTGACGAGCTCGAAGGTGGGGACGGCTTCGGGGTGGATGTTCTTGCGGAGGATGGTCTCCACAGTCTCGCCGCTATGGCGGTACGACGAGAGCTCGTTCTGGAACTGCTGATTATGGAGGGCGAGGTTCTTGATTTCCTCCTCACGCTCGCGGCGCAGCCGTGCACAGAGGGGGATGAGGATTTTCATCGTCACGTTGTCCTTCAGGTGGTGCCCCTGTACGAAGAGGAAGGTGTTGTCGGGGGTGACGCCCAGCCCCAGCAACTCGGCCTTGAGGGCTTCAATCTGCTCGTCGTTCTTGGCAAAGCGTTTCTTCAGCCATTCCAGTTTGCGGCGCACCTTGCCGGCCACCTGTTCGAGGGATGTGACGGGGACGTTGAAGCTGACGGGGCTGAGGCGGGTGGCTTCGGAGAAGTCCTGAATGGAGAAGACCGAGTGGCGCCCCGTGCGGTAGCACCAGATGTTCCAGATGAACAGGGGATAGATGATGTTGGAGTAGAGGCGGAAGAAGGCGGGGAAGTTGATGTACTCGTGGTCGTTGAGCGTGGCCTGCACGCAGACGTCGTGGAGCGTGGTGGGGTAGCACTGGTAGTTCTCGATGGCGTAGGCGTAGGTGTGGATGACGAAGGGGCTGCGGATGAGCTTGCGTGAGGTGGACGTGGCGCCTTGCAGCAGGTAGTCGTAGTCGGCATCGACGCACGAAATCATGTTCTCGCCCAGCGAGTTGCCCAGTCGGTTCATCATGGCCACCTTCTTTCCCTTGGCCAGGGTGCTGCTGCTGGGGAGCATCACCTGGAAGTAGTATTTGTCGTTGGCGAACTGGCTGAGGATATGGCTCCAGAAGGGGACGTCGTCGTAGCTCTCCACATAGGCCACAATTTTCTTGCGAGCCGTTTTGGGGCGCAGGCTATTGGCAGCCTGCACATAGAGCGACGACAGATTGTCCGTGAGCTTCTTTGCCATCTTTAACCGCTAACCACTAACCCTTAACCCTTAACCACTAAACCGTTATATCCGTCACCTCGGTCACCGCATCCATCCAGCCGCTCATGATGATGGCGGGGGAGTGGGTGGAGAGGATAATCTGTACGTTGGGATTCAGCTCGCGGATGATGCTGATGAGGCGTTCCTGCCATTCGAAGTGTAGCGAAATCTCCGGCTCGTCCATGAAGAGCACGCAGGGCTTCCCCTCCTGCACCAGCACGGTGAGCAGGATGCCCAGCATCTGTCGCTCGCCCGACGATAGCTGGTCGGTGGTCAGCACCTCGCCGTCCTGACGGAAGAGAATCTCGTCGGGGGTGCGGACGATGGTTTTCTCGGTGACGGCAAACAGCTCGTCCGCTACGCGGTAGAATGTCTGGCGGTCGGCCTTGCAGTAGGCATAGCGGCTCAGTAGCCGTCCCAGCCCGTTGCTCTCGCCTCCGTGCAGCACGTCGAAGGGGATGCCATCGGCCTCGGCGGGCTCGTAGGTGATGGTGACGCTGGGCAGGTCGCCGTGTTCCATCTGCTGCGCCATCTTACGCATGATGGTGCTCTTGCCGATGCCGTTCACACCGCTCAGGATGTTCACGTCGGGGCGCAGTTCCCAGACGATATGTTTCCGTCCCCACAGGGGGTTGATATCTACGCGGCGGATATATTCCGCAGGATGTGTGAAATCTTTCATTATACCTTTCTATACTTCTATGCGTGCAAAGTAAGCCAAAAAGTTTTGAAAAACCAAATTATATCCCTACTTTTGCACCTCTGAACATGAAAATACCCAATCTTCAGCGTAATCCTTATGATGAAAAACAAAGTCTCCATTCCCCTTTTGCTGCTCACGGCAGCGCTGGTTATCCTCGTCGGTTGTAAAAGCCCCATGGGCAAGTCGTTCGAAGTCGGCGAGGGCTCGTTCCTCCTCGATGGCCGTCCGTTCGTCGTCAAGGCCGGCGAAGTGCACTTCCCCCGCATCCCCCGAGAATACTGGGAGCATCGCATCCAGATGGTCAAGGCGCAGGGCATGAACACCATCTGCATCTACGTCTTCTGGAATTTCCATGAGCCGCAGCCCGACCAGTTCTGCTTCGAGGGGCAGGCTGACGTCCGCGCCTTCGTGAAGCTCTGCCAGAAGCACGGGCTCTATGTCATCGTCCGCCCGGGGCCTTACTGCTGCGCCGAGTGGGAGATGGGCGGCCTGCCGTGGTGGCTACTGAAAAAGGAGGACATCAACCTCCGCTCGCTCGACCCTTACTTCATGGACCGCGTCCGCAAGTTCGAGGCTGCGCTGGCGGGGCAGCTGGCCGACCTGCAGCTCTCCAAGGGCGGCCCCATCATCATGGTGCAGGTGGAGAACGAGTTTGGCGGCTACGGCACGGACAAACCCTACGTCAGCGCCGTGCGTGACGTGCTGCGCGAGGTGGGCTGGACGGACGTCCCCCTCTTCCAATGCGACTGGAGCAGCAACTTCGAGCAGAACGCCCTCGACGACCTGCTGTGGACGATGAACTTCGGCACAGGCTCCAACATCGACAGCCAGTTCCGCCGTCTCAAGCAGCTGCGCCCCACCACGCCCCTCATGTGCTCGGAGTTCTGGAGCGGATGGTTCGACAACTGGGGCCGCGCCCACGAGACGCGCGACGCCAAGGACATGGTGGCCGGGCTGCGCGAGATGCTTGAGAAGAACATCTCCTTCAGCCTCTACATGGTGCACGGCGGCACCTCGTTCGGCCACTGGGCGGGCGCCAACAGCCCCGGCTATCAGCCCGACTGCACCAGCTACGACTATGACGCCCCCATCAGCGAGGCGGGCCACCCCACGCCCAAGTTCGACGAGCTGCGCTCCATGCTGCAGAAGTTCAGCGACAAGGCACTTCCTCCCGTGCCCGCCATGTATCCCGTGATCTCTTTCCCCAAGATTGAGCTGACGGAGTTCGCCCCGATAGCCTATGGCTGTGGCGGCCTCTGCACGACGGAGAATTCGGACAACCTCACCTTCGAGTACAACAACCTCGGCTGGGGCTCGATGTACTACATCACCCGCCTGCCCGAAGTGCCCGTGCCCAGCACCCTCACCCTCGATGCCCACGACTATGCGCAGGTGTTCATCAACGACCGCTTCGTCGGCAGGCTCGACCGCCGTGTCCGCGAGACCACCCTCACCCTTCCCCCCACCCGTAGGGGCGATGTGCTACGCATCCTCGTCGAGGCTACCGGCCGCATCAACTACGGCCGCGCCATCAAGGACTTCAAGGGCATTGTGGGCGACGTCACCCTGCACTACGCCGACGAGACCGTCACGCTGTCGGGCTGGGAGCGCTATGGCATTCCCGACGATTACGAACAGGCCATCAGGGCTTTGGACGGCTTCGCGGGCCGTCGCGTCGATGAGTACCACGAGGGGTTTGCCGACGAAGTGAAAATCTTTGGCACGCGCGGCTACTACCGCGGCACGTTCTCCGTCTCCGCCGTGGGCGACACGTGGCTTGACATGAGCACATGGGGCAAGGGCCAAGTCTATGTCAACGGCCACGCCCTCGGTCGCTTCTGGGAGATCGGTCCGCAGCAGACGCTCTACGTCCCCGGCTGCTGGCTCAAGCGGGGGCAGAACGAAATCGTTGTCCTCGACGTCATCGGGCCGCAGGCGTCCGTCATCGAAGGCCTCGACCATCCCATCCTTGACAACCTCCGCCAGCCCACGCCCGTCATCGTGCCGCAGGAGGGCGAGACATGGCAAGGCGACGGTCCTGGAGCCGTCTGGCAAGGCGATGGTCCCGGAGCCATGTAACAGGCCGACGGCCGTTCCTGTTTTCTGAAAAAGGTTACAGGTTACAAGGTTACGCTTTTTCGGGGCACTTTCGTTGGGAGATGCCAACATTAGGAAATATTAAAGCGTATCCTTGTATCCTGTATCCTTTGTATCCTTTTTTCTTTTTTTGGAAACACGGTTTTTTCCTGACGAGGGCAGGCAGCCGCCCGTCGCCCGACGCGGTGGCTACCTCATCCGGAGGAAGACCTCGATGGCCTGGTACTCGGGGAGGCCGAGCTGGTTGTAGAGGTGGGCGGTGTGCTGGGTGCGCTCCTCGGCACGCTGCCAGAACTCACGCTGGTCCTCGCCGGGGAAGGGCACGATGTCCTTCTGCGAGAGGTGGCGGAAGATGGCCTGGCGCTTCTTGATGAGCTCCTCGGGGCTAAGGGGCACGGCCATGTCCACTTGGTCGAGGGGCCACTCCTGCCAGGCGCCGCGATAGAGCCAGAGGTGGCACTCGGCCATCCAGGGGTCGTCCTTCACCACGTCGAGGGCGCCGAGGACGGCCTCGATGCAGACGCGGTGGGTGCCGTGCGGGTCGGAGAGGTCGCCGGCGGCGTAGATCTGGTGGGGCTGAATCTGACGGAGCAGGCGGACGATGATGTCGATGTCGGCCATGCCCATCTCGCCCTTTTTGATGGTGCCGCTCTCGTAGAACGGGAGGTTGAGGAAGTGGACGTTAGTGCGGTCGTCGAGACCGATGCTGCGGTCGGCGGCGCGGGCTTCGGCGCGGCGGATGGCTCCCTTGATGTTGAGCAGCTCGCGCGGCTCGGGCTGGCCGGGGACTTTGCTGTTGATGATGGCGCGAATCTCGTCCACGCGGTCACCAAGGCCCATCTCGCGGGCGGTGTCGAGGTTCTGGATGACGACGTCGTCATAGACGGCCACGTTGCCGCTGGTCTCGTAGGCGACGTGTACGTCGTGTCCCTGCTGGATGAGCCGGCAGAAGGTGCCGCCCATGGAGATGACATCGTCATCGGGGTGGGGCGAGAAGATAAGGACGCGCTTGGGGAAGGGGGTGGACTTGACGGGGCGGGTGGTGTCGTCGGCATTGGGCTTGCCGCCGGGCCAGCCGCTAATGGTGTGCTGAAGGTCGTTGAACACCTCGATGTTGACCTGGCTGTAGGGCTTGCCCAGCGTGTCCAGCATGGGGGCAAGGGAGTTCTGGAGGTAGTCCTGGTAGGTGAGCTTGAGGATGGGCTTGCCCACGCGGGTGCAGAGCCAGATGACGGCCTTGCGGATGAGCTTGCTGCTCCACTCGCAGGGGCCCACGACCCACGGCGCCTCGTAGCGGGTGAGGCAGGCGGCGGCGGTCTCGTCGGTGACAACCTCGATTTCGGGGTGCTCCTGCAGGATGCTGGCGGGTGTCTGCTCGGTGACGTTGCCCTCGACAATCTTCTGGATGACCTCGGCCTTGTCCTCGCCCCAGGCCATGAGGATAATCTGCTTGGCCTTCATGATGGTGTCGATGCCCATGGTGATGGCCATCTTGGGGACGTCGTTGACCGACGAGAAGAACTCGGACTGTGTCTTGATGGAGTTGAAGGAGAGCTGGACGAGGCGTGTCTTGGAGCGGAAGAAGGTGCCGGGCTCGTTGAAACCAATCTGCCCCTGTTCGCCCACGCCGATAATCATGAGGTCCATCTTGTTTTTGGCTTCGTGGCCGTATCGGCGGCAGTACTCGCTGATTTGGCTGAGGGGCACGGTGCCGTCGGGGATGTGGATGTTCTCGGGGAGGATGTCGATGTGGTTGAGGAACTCCGCGTGGATGCGGTAGTTGCGGCTTTGCTGGTGCTCGGGGGTGATGGGGTAGAACTCGTCGAGGCTATACACCTCCACGTTGCGGAAGCTGACCTTGCCGGCCATGTGGCGGACGACCAGCTCGCGGTAGAGGCCGAGGGGCGTGTGGCCTGTGGTGAGGCCGAGCACGAAGGGACGGACGGTACCGGCTGCCTCGTGGGCCACGATGGCACGGATAATCTTGTCGGCTACGTACTGTACACCTTCGTATTCGCCTGGGAATACCTGTGTGGGGATTTTCTCGAAACGGCAGACGATGTCTTCGGGAACGGCTGAGGCGATGAGACCGCCTTCTTTGGGGAGCGCATATTTGCTTTTCATACTACTATATTATTATAAGTTGATTGCTTTGTTTGCATGATGAGGGCGGGAGGGAGTTGCTTCTCCAGCAGCGAGCGCATGGCGCGCATGTCGGCCTCGGTGTGGGCAAAGAATTGCTTGTAGCCCTTGCAGAGGCTGTTGCGGCCGTCGGCATAACGATGCTGGGGGCAGCCTCCATGGCAGAGGAAGAGCCAGCGGCAGCGCTGGCAGAGACGGGGCAGGGCGCTGAACTTACCGGTGCCGAAACGGAAGCGCTCGGGCAGACGATAGAGTGCCGTCAGGGGCGTCTCGCGGATGTTGCCGAGGCGGTAGGCGGGATAGACGTAATGGTCGCAGCAATAGACATCGCCGTTGTGTTCGACGGCAAGTCCTTCGCCACACGTTTCTGCCAAGGCGCAGAGGGCTGCGGGCTGACCGCACCACTGGGCCAGCGTGTTGTCGAAGAGCTGGACGTAGATGCGTCCCACATCGGTGCGCACCCATTCGTCGTAGACGTCGCACAGGAACTGTCCGAAGTCGGCGGCATGGGTGGAGTAGAGAGTGGGCTGCGCATCGGGGGTGTGGGGCGGGACAATCGTGCCCTGTCCGTCGGTGTACTCCATCACGGGCAGGAATTGGATGAAGGGGGTGAGGGCGCGCAAGAAGCGGTAAACCTCGGCACCACGGCCGGCGGAGCGGGCGTTGACGGTGCAGAGGATGTTGAACTCGACGCCTAACGTGGCCATGAGCTGCGCCGCACGGTGGACGCGCTCAAACGTGGGATGTCCGCCCTTGTCGCGGCGGTAGGCATCGTGCAAATCCCTGGGGCCGTCAAGCGAAAGGCCGACGAGGAAGTGGTGGTCGTGGAAAAACTGGCACCACTCTTCGTTGACGAGCAGGCCGTTGGTCTGCAAGGTATTCTCAATCTGTTTGTCGCCCTTGTACTGTTCCTGCCATTGCACGGCCTTGCGGTAGAAGTCAAGCCCTGCCAGCAGCGGCTCGCCCCCGTGCCAACAGAAGGTGACAACAGGCAGTTCGACAGCGTCGATGTATTGACGGATGTAAAGCTCTAGCAGCTCATCGTCCATCACGGGCTCGCGTCCTCCATAAAGCGCTGCCTTTCCGAGGTAGTAGCAGTAGTCGCAGCGCAGGTTGCAGGCAGAGCCCACGGGCTTGACCAGCGTGGTGAATGCTTGCGATTTGGTTAGCTTCTGTGCTGCAGAAAAGGGGAGGACGGAGGACATGGCTCGTTACCAATTGAGTTCGGGGGCGTGGTACTGCACCTGCAGTTCGTGAAGGGCTTTCTGGAGACGGCGGGTGAGGCGTTCAGTGCCGCGCTGGCCGTAGATGTTATGCAGCTCGTTGGGGTCGTTCTTCAGGTCGTAGAGTTCCCAACAGTCGATGTTGTCCTTCACCTTGATGCCGTCGAGGGTAGCAGGGTAGAAGTGGATGAGCTTGTAGCGGTTGTCTCGTACGCCGTAATGACGGCGAACGGTATGCTCGGCAGGATATTCGTAATAGTGGTAGTAGAGCGCTTTGCGCCAATGCTTTGGCTGACGGCCTTGCAGGAGAGGAAGAAGCGATTCGCCTTGGATATCCTCGGGAACGGGAACGCCCGCCAACTCCAGGAAGGTTGGCGCGTAGTCGATATTCTGCACCAGTTGGGCAACGTCGCCCTTTTTCCCACCAGGAAGACGCATCAGCAGAGGGGTGCGGAAGGACTCTTCGTACATGAAACGTTTATCGAACCAGCCGTGCTCGCCCATGTAAAACCCCTGGTCGGAGGTATAGACAACGAGCGTGTTTTCGAGCAGTCCGTTCTTTTCCAAGTAGTCAAGCACGCGGCCCACATTGCGGTCGATGGAGGTGATGACACGCAGGTAGTCGCGCATGTACTGGTTGTACTTCCACTGGGCGAGTTTCTGCTTGTCGGCTTTCATGCCGCCGTTGGCGGGGGACATGACCTCCAGACATGTTGACTCGTTGACTTGTTGACTTGTTGACATGTTGCCCCGTTGACTCGTTGTCTGCCTCATAAAGCTGTCCTTGAAGCCTTCGATGACGGGGTTGTAATGCTTGTCCCAGAAGGCTTTCTGATTGGGGCTGAGAAGGCTGGTGTACATGGTACGTCCCCAGCCTTCGAGGCTTCCGCTGCGGATTTCATTTTCCTTGTCGGCCAGCTTGAGGTCATACACCAAATCCATGTCCTGCAAGACATGCATCTCCTGTGCTGCAGCGGCGGGGCGTCCTTCGTAGTCATCCCAGAACGTGTCGGGCAACGGAAAATCTACATCGCTAAACAACTCCATGTCGCAACTGTCGGGCATCCACGTGCGGTGGGGCGCTTTGTGGTGGAGCAGCAGGCAGAAGGGTTTGTCCTTGTCGTGCTTGTTCTCCAGCCAGTCGAGGGCGAGGTCGGTGGTGATGTTGGTGGCATAGCCTTCGCGCTGCACCTTTTGCCCGTTGCAGATGAACTCGGGATTGTAGTACATGCCCTGTCCGATGAGAATATCCCAATAGTCGAACCCCGTAGGCTGACTGACAAGGTGCCACTTGCCAATCATCGCCGTTTCGTAGCCCGCCTTCTGGAGCAGCTTGGGGAATGTCTGCTGACTGCCGTCGAAGGTGACGGCGTTGTCCGTAAATCCGTTGGCGTGGCTGTGTTTGCCCGTGAGCATACAGGCCCGGCTTGGGCCGCTGAGCGAGTTGGCGACGAAACTGTTGGTGAAGCGCACACCGTTGGCAGCGATACGGTCGATGTTGGGCGTGTGGATAAACCGCTGGTCGTAAGCGCTGATGGTCTGGTATGAATGGTCATCGCACATGATATAAAGGATATTCATGGGCTTGGCCGGGAC
>Ga0310690_10005397_pt1 | contig 17359 bp, 17 predicted proteins | sample AusTroGonzalo_MG_2_FD_207661 | JGI IMG/M metagenome (GOLD analysis project Ga0310690, IMG submission 207661) | Bovine rumen microbial communities from tropical cattle in Woodstock, Queensland, Australia - Gonzalo_04 (v2) (version 2) | ecosystem: Host-associated > Mammals > Digestive system >...
GCTCCGTGTGACCGCCTACGTGGAATTTTACAAAGAACCCCCAGAGGAAGGGCGGAAAGAACGAGAAAAACGAGCAAAGAAACCGAACATTTCGCAAAAACTGAAAAGAAGTGGAAAGGAAGCGAAAAGACGAATTTTCGAAGCGAAAAACCGCGCGGACTGACTCAGGAGCCGGAAAAGCAGAAGCCGTGGGAGTTCCGGGACGATCAGAAGACAGTCTGAGAAGTGGCGATTACACAAAACAGGAACTTTGCACAATAAGAAAGGCGGCAGCCACCACAGCCACCGCCACACTACGAAATAACCACCTTTACGAGAAAGGAGATTACATGCTTATGATAAGACAGAACACGGAATAAATCAAACAGAGGACAGCTGATCACTACGACGTAACCACGAGAAAGAAGGTAACATTATGACCGAAGAATTGAAGGAAAGATTACAGAACAGACTCGAAGACTATGTGAACATGATCACATCACCTTCGAAAGGAAAGCACTTCTATGTGTGTCCACTCTGCAGCAGTGGAGACTCTGGACGCAGAGGAAGTGACGGAGCTTTTCACGTCAAAGAGAACAGATGGAAATGCTTTTCGTGCGGAGAGAGTGGAGACATTTTCAACCTGATCGAGAGCATGGAAGGGATAACTGACTTCCCGGAGCAGATAAAGTTCGCAGCTGATCGACTGGGAGAATGGGTTCCTGATCAGGTGGACTCGAAGCCGAAAATGGATCCAGTGAAGAAGTCGAATGAGACTAAGTCCGTGAGCGCGGAGCAGTGGAAGCCGTTCGAAGAAAATCTGCAGAAGTCGCCGGAAGGAATGAACTACTTGAAAGGACGTGGCTTCTCAGACGAGACAATAAGCCACTTCCATCTTGGCTATAGCGATAGACAGAAGCGAATTATCATTCCATATCCGGGAACGGACTTCGGAACCGCACGAGCGATCGACGTAACTGCAGAGAAAAAGTATCTCTATCCGACTGGGAAAGCACTTCCGCTCTTTATTATCAAAGAGAGTGACGCAGACTTCTACTACATCACAGAAGGACAGCTCGACGCAATATCTCTTTATCAGGCCGGAGCGAGAAACATTATCGCCATAGGCGGCGGAAGTGCTGACCTGATCACTGGCTATGTCAAAGAAAACAACATGCGCGGAGCTGTGATCGTCGCGGACAGGGACGCAGAAGAAAAACGTGGCGGAAATGATAACCTGACTCCGGGAGAGCGTACCGCGAAGAAGATAAGCGAGAATCTGTCAAAGTTCGACATCGTCTCAATAACAGTCTTCCCGGAAGACGGACACAAGGACTCTAACGACATGTTGAAAGCAGACCCGGAGTCCCTGGCTGAGTTAATCAAGCTGAGTTACTTCGAACTTCTGGAAGAAGTGGAGCGACTGAGAGAGCCAACGTCGCAAGAGTCCTTCGATGATTTTCTCGCGGAAGTTATGACAGATCGTTTCGAACCTATCTCCACCGGGATAGACCAACTAGACAAGGCACTGTCCGGCGGACTGGAAAGAAAGACACTCGTCACACTCGCAGCCGCCCCCGGAGCCGGAAAGACAGCCATAGCACAATACCTCTTAGAGAACATGGCTGAGAAGGGACATAACGTCGTATATGTAAATCTGGAAATGGACAGGAGCCAGCTTCTCTCTCGAAGTATAGCGCGACTGTCTCACGAGCGGAGCCTGACTGATCAGAGAGCCGTCCCTATGACCCGGAACCATCTTCCGCAGTCCGTGTTCGCAGACATAACCGCAATAGATGTCAGACGTGGTTATAAATGGACAGACGATCAGAAAGCCATCGTCGAGAAGACCGCTGCATATTATCGAGAGCATATCGCGCCACACTTCCAGTACGTCACGACGAACCCGGAGAACAGAGGAAGCATAGACAACACTCTGAGTTCAATTCTGAGGAAGCTCGAAGCGATCACGGCGGAGCTGATCAGGAACGGACAGAACGCACCGCTCGTATGCATAGACTATCTGCAGTTCGTAGAATATGACCTCTTAGGAGAGAAAGAGCGGAAGCCTGACAATGCAGAAGCCATCAAGCAGACTCTGAAAGCATTTAAGCAGTTCGCCATGAAGTATAACACTGTGGTTATCCTGATCACTGCGAATAATCGAGCCAGTAACTCAGAAGGACGCGCAAGCATGGACAGCGCACGAGACACTTCGAATATTGAATACTCAGGAGACGTTATGCTGTCTCTCGTCTATACAGCCGTTGAGGAACGATGGACGCATAGGACAGGCAAGACGGACAGGAACGGAAATGACACGTATGCTGTCATAGACAATGACTACATAAACCATGTTATCGACTGGACGCTGTCAGAGAATAAGTCTTACCCGGACATAGCAAAGCGCATGTCGTTGAAAGTGGTTAAGGGACGTGGAATACAGTCGCGCGGAGTCGCAAAGTTTAAGTATGACGGAAGATACTTCTACTTCGAGCCGGACACTGACTCTGTCCCGGACATGTACAGACGCGATCAGGGAGAAGACATCGGATAAGAAAAGAGCCTGCGACATCACTCCGTGTCACAGACCCTATGAGAGCGAGTGGCGCATAACACAAGGAGAAATGCCGAGCTGAGAAAAAGCCAAGTGTCATACGCTAAGAGAGAGCCACTGTGGGACACCTTACAGAGACTCTCTCTTTTTTGTGTGTCCCGGAGCTCGTCTTAGGAGGTACTCGCGAACCCCTAAACATATTATACTACATTCCGTTTCAAATGAAAATCATATGAAAAGAAATTACCAAAAGAATATTTTCATACGAAAACAAGTATGATATAATAATCTCGTAATGTAAGAATATTTGACGCACGAGAGGAAAGACATACCATGAGTACAGACGGACTTTCAGAACAGGCAAAGGAAGCGCGCCGGGCATACTTCCGGGGACGCTACAAGACCGCGCCTGACAAGCACAAGGCATATGTGTGTCATATGTGGGAAAAGAAAGCTCGTGACTTCTTCGGGAGTCTATACACTCCGCCGGACAGAGAAGGAGTCCTGAGTGATCAGGCTGCAGAGCTGAGACGCAGATATTATTCTGAGTACAGAAAGACACACGAGACGGACAGAAGCGCGTATATGCGCGAGTATCGGAAGAATCACAAAGAAAAACTATCACAGTATCAAAGGGACTACTGGGAAAGGAAAGGTAAGGCAATATGACAGACGAGATCAAAAAGAGACAGGCTGAACGAAAGCTGAAAGAGATCGAAATTATGATCAGACTGAACGGAGCGACACCGCTACTTCTGAAGCGTAAAGCAGAACTCGAAAAGGAAGTCCAGAAGCATGACGAGAAAAGACAGGCATACGCCCGTTCACTGTGGCATAAGCTGATCGAGAATCGCGGAGAGTCCGCAAAGGAAACACGATAAACACAGAAAGGAATAACCACTATGACTAAGGAAACGAAGAAAGCCGTCGCGATGATCAACGAGAAGGAAGCCCAGAACCGGGAAATGTTGTCGAAGATCGAAGTCGAGATCACGAACACGGAAGCGAAGCTGTCCGCGCTCAGAGCTGATCTGGAGAAGGCGGAGAACGGCGAACAGTACAAAGACATTCTGAAAGAGATCAGGGACTATGAAGACGTTCTGAAGTTCTGTGAGAAGAAGAAGACCGAAGCTGCAGCGCACACACTGTCAGAGACAGAATACAGAGCGATTCTGGCTGAGATCAAGAAGGCGCGTGACGCTGCGAAGGCTGAAATGAAGAAGACGTTAATCGCAGACGTGGAGAAAATCACAGCCACGCTGTCACAGTGGGACGCGATCAACAATGACCTGAACGGAATAGCACAGCGCGCAGCACTACTGACCGCCGGGAATAATCCTGTTCTTATGAACGCCCAGACTCTAGCAGACGGAGACGAAGTCCTTAATGGATATATCCAGACATTCTACCGTCTGAGAGCGTATTTAGTAGCCAGTGGAAGGGGATAAACTATGAAGCGCGCGCAGTGGGAAAAGAAGCTGAAAGAACAGATCAAGTTCGACGCGGACTTTATTCCGTCTTTTCAGACCACTATTAAGATACTGTCTGAGATACTGGAAGAAAGAGACAACGTCTATACAGCATATCAGAAGGACGGAGCGCGCCCTGTGATCGAGTTCACATCTGACCGCGGAGCCGTGAACATGAAACCGAACCCACTACTAAAGCAGTGGCAAGAATTGAACACTTCCGCGCTTGCGTATCTTCGAGACTTAGGACTGACCGCAGCCGGACTTCGGAAACTGCAAGGACAAATCCCGGAGCGGAAGAAGACACAAGGCTTCTCGAAGCTCGACGCGTTCTTTTCTAGGAGAGACGGACGAGAACCCGAAGAAGACTTCGACTCTGACGAATACTGGGAAGCACAATTCGACATGACAGCGAGACGAGAGCCGGAGCAGAAGAACGATAAAGAGAAGATGGAAGAAATGGGACTGACCTTCGAAGAATACGCGAAGCTGAAAGTCGAAGAACAGTCCGGAAGAAAGGAAGGGTAAGAATGGTTAAGGACATCGAGACGATCACTGCAGAGCTGATCGAGACCATGAGACAAGTCGGAATCAACCCGGAGCCGTACAGCATCGCGCTGAGAATCACAGCTGAGACTCTGCGTGAGCGTGAGAAGGCTTATGAGGAATACATGGAGAACGGCGGAAGACAGACCACCGATAAGGGACGATCAGACGCAACCGCTGTCAGACTGGCTGCATGGAATAGTCAGGCAAGAGCTTGTCTGTCCATGCTGAAACTGACTCCGCGCAACGTGCCATCTTCCGGGAATAATGAAGGAGTGTAAGACAATGAAAGACGCGAGAACATTCTACGAAGACAGTTATACTCTCATTAAGTCGAAGACTGACAGAGAGCTGCAGACCATTATTCGCTTACAGCGTGACAGCGCGGACCCTATGTCCGTAGCTCGTGTGGCTATGTGTAAATATGAGTTACTGAGTCGCGCTGATCAGAAACGCAAGGAGCCAGTGTCGAAGTCACGTCCGGCTAGTGCGAAGAATAAGAGAAAGGCACAGCAGCTTATAGCGTCCTACAATGAGAAGCGGAGAAGCGCAGTCCTAGAGAAGATGTCACCTAATGACCCTGACCGCGCGAATAAGTCTATCTGTGAAATGAGATAAGCTGAGTGTCCCTGACCGGGGACATTCTCATATATGACCATCTGGGAGACGTTCTGTGACTACTAGCGAAGTGAGAGACTATCTCAATAAATACCATACGCGCCTAAACGGCTATATTTGCCTTATAAGCGCGCTGCAGAGACAAATTGACTATTACGCACCGTACAGAAACAGTCCGCAGATATACGGCTACTGTGAAGCGATAAGGGACGAGATAGAGAAAGTCCGTCGAGAGATGGAGAGTGAGACTGGACAAGTCCGGCAGTGGGCGGAGCTGATCAGTGACGAGACCGGGCGGAAGATATTTATTGATAGATACATTCACGGCGATCAGTGGGAAGACATACAGCTGAGACACAGCTACTCCGCAACGTCAGTCTTCGAGAAGCACAAGAAAGCATGTCGGGAAATCGCCCGGAAGCTGACCGAAAAAGAGAATAGTTCGAAAGCAGGATAAAGGGACGGAATCAATTTTGACATTCCGTCCTTTTACTATGTCCGGCAGTGCCTGACACTGGGACTTTTCCGGGACTGATCGAGTCCAGGAGTGACGGAATCAATTTTGACAGAGGATCCTCTGAGACGGAATCAAAGACCCCGAAAGCACTGAAAACACGGCATGTTTTACGGAATCAAAAAGTAAGAGACCGACACAAACAGAGGAAGTCAGTCTCTTATTCCATTACTACATGGATAATGCCCGATAGTATGAGGGTGAGCATAGAAATATTATACCACACTACGCAGATATTATCGAATGATTATACATATTGACGAATGAGAACAATAAATATAAAATAACAATATACTACGAAATAACCGAAAGGAGTGATGATCACTTGTCAGATGGAAAGACGATCAGAAAGCGCGGAAGACCATTCAAGGCACTGTCAGTATATCGGACAGACATTCCACCACGGAACGGAGTCTATTACACAGTGCCGGAAGCCGTGGAGCTTCTGGGAGTCCATAGACACACACTACAAGCACGACTCAGAGACGGAACGCTGAAAGGTAAGCAGATAAGCGGAGAGTGGAGAATCTACAAAGACTCTCTGTACGTCCCTGATCAGGAAGAATCGAAAGGAGATTACACATGAGAAATTTAGAAAAGTATGCTGCAGAAGGTAAGAAGAAGATAGAGAAGAACAGTCGCTATGACATGCAGTTAAGCGATTATCAGACGATCACTGAGAAGATGGATAAGGGACTGTCTCTTTTCGAAGCACTGGAAATGGTATTTAATGCCGGAGTGGAAGCCGGAAGCCGTATCGAGAAGAAGACCGCAGCTGAGAAGTAATAAGCACTGTGGGCACTGCCCACATATAAGTGCGCTATTACGAGCAGAAAGGCGAGCAGAAAGGCAAGCAGAGCATGTGGCAAGCCACACGCGGAAAGGAGACCACCAACGAATGAAAGTAATAACCATCTGTCACCATAAGGGCGGAGTCGCGAAGTCCACCACGGCGGCTGCACTGGGACACGGAATCTCTGTCATGCAGAAGAAGTCGAAAGTCCTACTGATCGACGCTGACCCACAAGGCACACTGACAAAAAGTGTCTATGGAATCAAGCAGACAGTGCCGGGACTGTATAGCGTGATCATGGGAGAGAAGGACTGGAAGTCCGTTATCATGCACACGGAGTCCGGGGACATCGTACCTTATGAGAAGAAGACCGGGAGTCTGGACGCGGAGCTGATCAGTGACCCCGGCAAGGACTACAAGCTGAGAGAGTGTCTGGAAGACTTAGAAGGATATTCCCACGTCATTATAGACACGTCACCTTATTTGAACCTTGCCAACATTCAAGCACTGACCGCAAGTAATGTCGTTATCATTCCAGTGTGTGCAGACCCGGAGTGCGTGGACAGTCTTCCTGAGACGCTAAAGACGATAAGGACAGTGCAGAAGTATTCTAACAAGACTCTGACCATCGGCGGAGCCGTTATGACTCTTTACGATGGGAGAGCGAATGTGGTTAAGCAGTATGCAGACCTGATCGAAGACGTGTGCAAGAAGAACGAAGTCCGGCTACTTAAAACGAAAGTCAGAACGTGTGCAGCGATTAAGGAAGCCCACGCTATGAAAGAAAACCTCTTTACATACGCGCCGAAATCGAACGCAGTCGCAGACTATACCGCGATCATTAAGGAACTCAAGTTATAATAAGGAGAAGGAGAATCAACATGGCAAAGAAGAATTTTACACAGAAGGACGCTGAGAGCGTGGACATCGTAGAAGCGATCAGAGACGAGCAGAGAGCAGAGAAGAAGGAGAAGGACACTCCGACGGAACGCTTCACAGCTCGTTTCAATAAAGAGGAGTGGGCATACCTGACAGAGTATCACTGGCAGAAGCGCGTCACTATTACGGACATTATCCGCAGACTCGTACAGGAAGACATGAAGAAGCACCCGGAGATTATGGAGACTGTGGACGAGCTGAACGCGAAGCCGGGAAAAGAGTTAATGTGATCACTACGAATAACCACTACTACATGAAGGAAGGACGGTAACGAAATGTTATTTGACGATTACGAAAAGAATCTGACTCTCGACAAGTGCAGAAGCCAGTTCACAGAAGACGAGCTGCAGAAGCTGCAGGAGTTCGGGCAGCATATTGTAGTCAGACAGAACTATTTGAAGTTCGGAGACGATCAGTCAGAAGAACTTGTAGATAAGTTCATAAACTTATTTCAAAGATGGATAGATAGTCAGGTAAGACACAAGGAAGACATAAACGGACTTGTAGTCGAGATGGACGTTCTTCCTCAGGAGCTGGAAGCGCGAAAGAACTTCCCTGACTTCTTTATGATTTACTCCGCAGAAGAAGGAATCGAAAAGAATATATCCATCGAAGAAATGTTTGCGCTTCCGAAGAAGTTCGACATTCCGGGACTATTCCTGACGTTCATTCAAGGACTGGGAATCGACATCAAGTTTGAACAAGCCACAGAGAACACCGGGAATCTTAGTCGCATGATATATGACGAGAACACTCCACTTCTGCAGATTACACACAGGAAGTATTCCGGGGCATTATCTACGAAGAAGAATAGTTATGCGTATCTCGTGCCACTCGATCAGTTACCACTCGTACAAGGAGCTGACGGAAGTTATCGACTTGACCCGGACAGCGAGACGGAAGAACAGAAGAAGTCCCGAAAGAAAACTATTCCGGCAAAGAATGTTGACTCTGACTTAATCGCAGCACTGGCCGCAGCCGTTAAGAGTTCCTATGTGGATAACAAAGGAGACGAAGTCACAGTAGATTTAACAAGCTTCGCGAAAGCTCTGAAGACTCAATTTGAGAAGGAGTCCGCAGACAACAAGAGTCATTTTGACTTCTGGGGAAAGGTAAAGCAACTCTATAATATCGGTGGGTATCTCGTGAAACAAGGTGAAATCTTACCTGTGTTCTTATTCCGGAAGTACGATGTCAACCGAAACGAGCTGACTTTTGCGAGTCCGTATCTGTATTCTATACTGGACATCTTAAAGAAGGAGCCTGCGAACGTCTCGAAGCAGAAACGATATAATAGAAAGCTCTATCCTGACATTTTAGGTGAAAGCTACCTGATCGACGCAAAGATAATCACAGCCAGGAGTAAAGTCACATCGGAAGTAGTGAAGTATATTATTATGCGACTTATGCAGCATGGTATTGTGCCGGACGCGAAACGCTATCCGCAGAACCACTTCGAGAGTGACAAAGTCGTGACGCTGACCATCTCTTACAAGGAGCTAGTAAAAGACGTCCAGCTTCTCAAAGAGTATCTGTCAGAGTCAGAGCCTAAGAGACGATCACGAAATATCCGAAATGTTATCTTCGGGAGTACATACGACGATTTGAAGAAGGACAGTAAGCCACTCGTCGAAACGTACCTGAGAGACTACACGGACGCTTTTTCCTACTGGGTGAATCTGAGTATCAAGACAGAGCCAGTATCCATGAAGGAACTCGACAACAAAATAACTCTGACACATTACGGCAAGAATGGTAACTTCGAACCTAGGTTACACATACCACATGCAGCCGATCAGGATAACATTTTTGACGATGTCTGACTGTGTCTCTCGTAGCGGAGCTTGGAATTTTCGTAGCGGAGCTTGGAATTTTCGTAGCGGAGCTTGGAATTTTCGTAGCGGAGCTTGGTAAAACCGTAGCGGAGCTTGGTCTAAATTTTTCGACAAAAAATGACCGCAAACACAGTAACCGCAGGCACTTCGAGAAGAACGAAGTACAAAATAAAAAATTCCCTTAATATATGAACACATAGTGAATATATAGCTCGTCACGGCTAGGCTTGACGCTCGCCGGACTCGTCTATACTCTGTGAGTAGGGAGAGCGGAGCCAGTGGAAAGAAGGGACTGGGAAGAATCTTCCCGGCGGACTGTGTACACAGACGCGATGCTTGCCTTTTACTCAAAGCAGAAGAACTGTCCGAATAATGGGACAGAGGAAGGAACGGACATGCGATCAGCACCGAAGTCATTCTACAACTCGAAGCAGTGGAAAGATGTCGAGCTTCTGTACAAGAAGAAAGCACACTATCTCTGCGAGCTGTGTCTGCAGAAGGGACTCTACACACCGGGAGACATCGTACACCACAAGATACATCTGACCGCAGAGAACTACACTGACCCGGAAGTGTCTTTGAACTTCGAGAATCTGCAGCTAGTCTGCATACCTTGTCACAATAATATCCATCACAAGAAGACCGCGTCTCGAAGATGGAAGTTCATCGATGGTCAGCTCGTAACTTTGCCGGACGATCAGGAGCCACATAGCCCCCTTGGGTCTTAAAAAAAAAGTGCATTTTGGAAGAACGGTGCAAGGGGGCACGTCTGACCGCCTACGTGAATTTTTACGAAGAACCCCCGACGGAAGGGCGGAAAGAAGGAGAAATAATCGCAAAGAAACCGAACAAATCGCAAATTTTGAAAAAGAAGGAAAAAGAATCGAAAAGAAGATTTTTCGAAGCGAAAAACCGCGCGGACTGACTCAGGAGCCTATAACACAGAAGCCGTGGGACTTCCGGGGACGTTCTGGGACGAGTCAGAGAGTGGATATTAAGCAAAACAAGAACTTTGCACAATAAGAAAGGCGGCAGCCACCACAGCCACCGCCACACTACGAAATAACCACCTTTACAAGAAAGGAGATTACATGCTTATGATAAGACAGAACACGGAATAAATCAAACAGAGGACAGCTGATCACTACGAAACTAGCCACAGAAAGAAGGTAACTATATGAAGATAAGATACAACCTAGACAGCCAGCAATTCACCCGGAAGCCGGACCCGAAGAAGGACGCGCCGAAAATCAGAGTCAGACTGTGTGCTGCTGATCACATAGTAGAGACTGACCCGGCGGAGCTTCTGGACGCGATCGAGAAGGGACAGACATTCACTCCGGGAGAAATGACCGGGACTACATCTGACACATGGCAAAGTCAGCAGATAATTGTAGCGGACATCGACAACGAGACCTCAGACGGAAAGTGTGTCGAGCGTCCTTTACTTCCTGACGTCGCGCTGTCTCTTATGTCATGGAATAAAATAGTACCATACTGCATGTACTATTCTTTCTCTCATAAAGAAGACCACCCGAAGTATAGAATCATGGTTATTTTGTCAGAACCGATCAGGGACGCTGCAGAAGCAAAAGACCTGACCGAACGTCTGACCGCGTTATTTAATAACTATACCTCTGAGAAATGCGCTGACGTAAAAATCAAAGACAATGCGCGTATCATATACGGAAGCACAGCCGGAAGCATTTTCCATCGTACAGAGGAAGTGACTCCGCTCGAAGTCATGCGGAGCTTGCCACCGATCAGGAAGCCGGAAGCACCAAAGAAGACAAAAGAGCCGGACTGGGACGATGGACTTCCGGCTGATCAGAGAGCCTATAACTCTTTTGACCTGAGAGAGCCACTGGACTATATTCCGGCTGATGATTACGACGAGTGGATAAAGTGCGGCATGGCACTAAAAGCAGAAGGGTACTCGCTTACGGACTGGGAAGCATGGAGCCGTAGAAGCTCGAAGTATGAAGAAGGAGCCTGCGAGAGAAAGTGGGAATCATTTACCACTGGGGACGCTCGCGGAGTGACCGGGGCATACATAACAGGACTCGCTAAGTCTTATGGGTATATTCCACCGAAAGACCGCGTCCCACTGCAGCATACTTCTTACACTAAATATGAGAATATACCGCTTCCCACTGATCAGGACGCGCCCCCGGAAGCCCGAAAAATGGACGTTTCGTCTATTCCGGAAGGAGTGAAACAGGATCCAGTAAGCCAGGAGCCACAGCTGACATCGCAGACCGACTTTGACGAGTTCTTGTCTGAGATAAAGACAGACCGCTTCGAGCCTATTTCTACTGGCATACCTCAGCTAGACAAGGCACTGTGTGACGGACTGGAAAGAAAGACCCTTGTTACACTCGCAGCCGCACCGGGAGCCGGAAAGACAGCCATAGCACAATACCTCTTAGAGAACATGGCCGAGAAGGGACATAACGTCGTATATGTAAATCTGGAAATGGACAGAAGCCAGCTTCTCTCTCGAAGCATAGCGAGACTGTCTCACGAGCGGAGCCTGACTGATCAGAGAGCCGTCCCTATGACCCGGAACCATCTTCCGCAGTCCGTCTTTGCAGACATAAAAGCAATAGATGTCAGACGTGGTTATAAGTGGACAGACGATCAGAAAGCCATCGTCGAGAAGACCGCTGCATATTATCGGGAGCATATCGCGCCACACTTCCAGTACGTGACCACTAACCCGGAGAACAGAGGAAGCATAGACAACTCTCTGAGTTCAATTCTGAGGAAGCTCGAAGCGATCACGGCGGAGCTGATCAGGAACGGAGAGAACGCACCGCTCGTCTGCATAGACTATCTGCAGTTCGTAGAATATGACCTCTTAGGAGAGAAAGAGCGGAAGCCTGACAATGCGGAAGCCATCAAGCAGACTCTGAAAGCATTTAAGCAGTTCGCCATGAAGTATAACACTGTGGTTATCCTGATCACTGCGAATAATCGAGCCAGTAACTCAGAAGGACGTGCGAGCATGGACAGCGCGCGTGACACTTCAAATATTGAATACTCAGGAGACGTTATGCTGTCACTCGTCTATACCGCAGTAGAAGAACGATGGACGCATAGGACAGGCAAGACGGACAGGAACGGAAATGATACTTATGCTGTCATAGACAATGACTACATAAACCATGTTATTGACTGGACGCTGTCAGAGAATAAGTCTTACCCGGACATAGCAAAGCGCATGTCGTTGAAAGTGGTTAAGGGACGTGGAATACAGTCGCGCGGAGTCGCAAAGTTTAAGTATGATGGAAAATACTTCTACTTCGAGCCGGACACTGATTCTGTCCCGGACATGTACAGACGCGATCAGGGAGAGGACATCGGATAAGAAAAGAGCCTGCGACATCACTCCGTGTCACAGACCCTATGGGAGCGAGTGGCGCATAACACAAGGAGAAATGCCGAGCTGAGAAAAAGCCAAGTGTCATACGCTAAGAGAGAGCCACTGTGGGACACCTTACAGAGACTCTCTCTTTTTTGTGTGTCCCGGAGCTCGTCTTAGGAGGTACTCGCGAACCCCTAAACATATTATACTACATTCCGTTTCAAATGAAAATCATATGAAAAGAAATTACCAAAAGAATATTTTCATACGAAAACAAGTATGATATAATAATCTCGTAATGTAAGAATATTTGACGCACGAGAGGAAAGACATACCATGAGTACAGACGGACTTTCAGAACAGGCAAAGGAAGCGCGCCGGGCATACTTCCGGGGACGCTACAAGACCGCGCCTGACAAGCACAAGGCATATGTGTGTCATATGTGGGAAAAGAAAGCTCGTGACTTCTTCGGGAGTCTATACACTCCGCCGGACAGAGAAGGAGTCCTGAGTGATCAGGCTGCAGAGCTGAGACGCAGATATTATTCTGAGTACAGAAAGACACACGAGACGGACAGAAGCGCGTATATGCGCGAGTATCGCAAGAACCATAAAGAAAAATTATCGCAGTATCAACGTGACTACTGGGAAAGGAAAGGTAAGAAAGTATGAGTAAAGAGACACAGAAGCTCGCGAAGACTCTTAACGAGAAGGAAGCGAAGCAGAAAGACAGAGTGGAGAAAGCAAAAGTCGAGCTGATCGAGACTCAGGGAGAACTCGCGAAGCTGAGAGCGAAGCTCGACAACGCAGAGACCCGGGACGAGTTCACAGCCATCTATGCAGAAGTCCAGAAGCTGGAAGCCGTGGAGAAGTTCTGTCAAAGCAAACTGAACGACACCGGGCGAGAAACCATTGTGACCGATCAGGAAGCAAAGGACATGCGGAAGACTGTCCGCGAGCTTTACGACAAAGTTCTGTCTGATCAGAGGCCAGTTATCATGTCTAAGATAGATGACCTTATGAAGACCATTCAGACAGCCACAGACGACATCACGGAACTTAACAACATTCTACAGGAACTCGCTAGACTGAGACGTGAGAACTTCTCTCCGCTCAATATCCATGTACTGGGAAATAATGCTGACCCATTCGACAAGTACGGACAATTTATCACCACATATTTTAAGGTGAAGGAAAACGAGCTGAGACTCGCTCACATGGCGGGAAAGAAGTGATCATATGAAGCGCGCACAGTGGGAAAAGAAACTGAAAGAGCAGATAAAGTTCGACGCGGACTTTATTCCGTCTTTTCAGACCACCATTAAGATACTGTCTGAGATACTGGAAGAACGAGACAACGTCTATACAGCCTATCAGAAGGACGGAGCGCGCCCTGTGATCGAGTTCACATCTGACCGCGGAGCCGTGAACATGAAACCGAACCCACTTCTAAAGCAGTGGCAAGAATTGAACACTTCCGCGCTTGCGTATCTTCGAGACTTAGGACTGACCGCAGCCGGACTTCGGAAACTGCAAGGACAAATCCCGGAGCGGAAGAAGACACAAGGCTTCTCGAAGCTCGACGCGTTCTTTTCTAGGAGAGACGGACGAGAACCCGAAGAAGACTTCGACTCTGACGAATACTGGGAAGCACAATTCGACATGACAGCGAGACGAGAGCCGGAGCAGAAGAACGATAAAGAGAAGATGGAAGAAATGGGACTGACCTTCGAAGAATACGCGAAGCTGAAAGTCGAAGAACAGTCCGGAAGAAAGGAAGGGTAAGAATGGTTAAGGACATCGAGACGATCACTGCAGAGCTGATCGAGACCATGAGACAAGTCGGAATCAACCCGGAGCCGTACAGCATCGCGCTGAGAATCACAGCTGAGACTCTGCGTGAGCGTGAGAAGGCTTATGAGGAATACATGGAGAACGGCGGAAGACAGACCACCGATAAGGGACGATCAGACGCAACCGCTGTCAGACTGGCTGCATGGAATAGTCAGGCAAGAGCTTGTCTGTCCATGCTGAAACTGACTCCGCGCAACGTGCCATCTTCCGGGAATAATGAAGGAGTGTAAGACAATGAAAGACGCGAGAACATTCTACGAAGACAGTTATACTCTCATTAAGTCGAAGACTGACAGAGAGCTGCAGACCATTATTCGCTTACAGCGTGACAGCGCGGACCCTATGTCCGTAGCTCGTGTGGCTATGTGTAAATATGAGTTACTGAGTCGCGCTGATCAGAAACGCAAGGAGCCAGTGTCGAAGTCACGTCCGGCTAGTGCGAAGAATAAGAGAAAGGCACAGCAGCTTATAGCGTCCTACAATGAGAAGCGGAGAAGCGCAGTCCTAGAGAAGATGTCACCTAATGACCCTGACCGCGCGAATAAGTCTATCTGTGAAATGAGATAAGCTGAGTGTCCCTGACCGGGGACATTCTCATATATGACCATCTGGGAGACGTTCTGTGACTACTAGCGAAGTGAGAGACTATCTCAATAAATACCATACGCGCCTAAACGGCTATATTTGCCTTATAAGCGCGCTGCAGAGACAAATTGACTATTACGCACCGTACAGAAACAGTCCGCAGATATACGGCTACTGTGAAGCGATAAGGGACGAGATAGAGAAAGTCCGTCGAGAGATGGAGAGTGAGACTGGACAAGTCCGGCAGTGGGCGGAGCTGATCAGTGACGAGACCGGGCGGAAGATATTTATTGATAGATACATTCACGGCGATCAGTGGGAAGACATACAGCTGAGACACAGCTACTCCGCAACGTCAGTCTTCGAGAAGCACAAGAAAGCATGTCGGGAAATCGCCCGGAAGCTGACCGAAAAAGAGAATAGTTCGAAAGCAGGATAAAGGGACGGAATCAATTTTGACATTCCGTCCTTTTACTATGTCCGGCAGTGCCTGACACTGGGACTTTTCCGGGACTGATCGAGTCCAGGAGTGACGGAATCAATTTTGACAGAGGATCCTCTGAGACGGAATCAAAGACCCCGAAAGCACTGAAAACACGGCATGTTTTACGGAATCAAAAAGTAAGAGACCGACACAAACAGAGGAAGTCAGTCTCTTATTCCATTACTACATGGATAATGCCCGATAGTATGAGGGTGAGCATAGAAATATTATACCACACTACGCAGATATTATCGAATGATTATACATATTGACGAATGAGAACAATAAATATAAAATAACAATATACTACGAAATAACCGAAAGGAGTGATGATCACTTGTCAGATGGAAAGACGATCAGAAAGCGCGGAAGACCATTCAAGGCACTGTCAGTATATCGGACAGACATTCCACCACGGAACGGAGTCTATTACACAGTGCCGGAAGCCGTGGAGCTTCTGGGAGTCCATAGACACACACTACAAGCACGACTCAGAGACGGAACGCTGAAAGGTAAGCAGATAAGCGGAGAGTGGAGAATCTACAAAGACTCTCTGTACGTCCCTGATCAGGAAGAATCGAAAGGAGATTACACATGAGAAATTTAGAAAAGTATGCTGCAGAAGGTAAGAAGAAGATAGAGAAGAACAGTCGCTATGACATGCAGTTAAGCGATTATCAGACGATCACTGAGAAGATGGATAAGGGACTGTCTCTTTTCGAAGCACTGGAAATGGTATTTAATGCCGGAGTGGAAGCCGGAAGCCGTATCGAGAAGAAGACCGCAGCTGAGAAGTAATAAGCACTGTGGGCACTGCCCACATATAAGTGCGCTATTACGAGCAGAAAGGCGAGCAGAAAGGCAAGCAGAGCATGTGGCAAGCCACACGCGGAAAGGAGACCACCAACGAATGAAAGTAATAACCATCTGTCACCATAAGGGCGGAGTCGCGAAGTCCACCACGGCGGCTGCACTGGGACACGGAATCTCTGTCATGCAGAAGAAGTCGAAAGTCCTACTGATCGACGCTGACCCACAAGGCACACTGACAAAAAGTGTCTATGGAATCAAGCAGACAGTGCCGGGACTGTATAGCGTGATCATGGGAGAGAAGGACTGGAAGTCCGTTATCATGCACACGGAGTCCGGGGACATCGTACCTTATGAGAAGAAGACCGGGAGTCTGGACGCGGAGCTGATCAGTGACCCCGGCAAGGACTACAAGCTGAGAGAGTGTCTGGAAGACTTAGAAGGATATTCCCACGTCATTATAGACACGTCACCTTATTTGAACCTTGCCAACATTCAAGCACTGACCGCAAGTAATGTCGTTATCATTCCAGTGTGTGCAGACCCGGAGTGCGTGGACAGTCTTCCTGAGACGCTAAAGACGATAAGGACAGTGCAGAAGTATTCTAACAAGACTCTGACCATCGGCGGAGCCGTTATGACTCTTTACGATGGGAGAGCGAATGTGGTTAAGCAGTATGCAGACCTGATCGAAGACGTGTGCAAGAAGAACGAAGTCCGGCTACTTAAAACGAAAGTCAGAACGTGTGCAGCGATTAAGGAAGCCCACGCTATGAAAGAAAACCTCTTTACATACGCGCCGAAATCGAACGCAGTCGCAGACTATACCGCGATCATTAAGGAACTCAAGTTATAATAAGGAGAAGGAGAATCAACATGGCAAAGAAGAATTTTACACAGAAGGACGCTGAGAGCGTGGACATCGTAGAAGCGATCAGAGACGAGCAGAGAGCAGAGAAGAAGGAGAAGGACACTCCGACGGAACGCTTCACAGCTCGTTTCAATAAAG
>Ga0310690_10005401_pt1 | contig 17351 bp, 12 predicted proteins | sample AusTroGonzalo_MG_2_FD_207661 | JGI IMG/M metagenome (GOLD analysis project Ga0310690, IMG submission 207661) | Bovine rumen microbial communities from tropical cattle in Woodstock, Queensland, Australia - Gonzalo_04 (v2) (version 2) | ecosystem: Host-associated > Mammals > Digestive system >...
ATACTTCATGTCCCCCGGAAGGTTCCAGAGCAGGGCGTTTTTGCGGCCGATGGCGCCATTGTCGGCGACGGCGACGATGAGACTCTTTTCCATGGCTAGACGGCGACGGGAGCTTTGATGGCCGGCCACGGGTCGTAGCCTTCCAGGGTGAAATCTTCGTATGTGAAATCAAAGAGGGACTTGACGTCCGGGTTGAGGCGCATCCGGGGGAGCGGGCGGGGCTCCCGGGAGAGCTGCGTGGCCACCTGGTCGAAGTGGTTCCGGTAGATGTGCGTGTCGCCCGTGGTATGGACAAACTCGCCGGGCTCAAGGCCGCAGACCTGCGCAATCATCATCGTGAGAAGCGCGTAGGACGCGATATTGAACGGAACCCCCAGGAAAACGTCCGCGCTCCGCTGGTACAGCTGGCAGGAGAGCTTACCGCCGGCCACATAGAACTGGAACAGGCAGTGGCAGGGTGGCAGCGCCATTTTGTCCACCTCGGCAGGATTCCAGGCGGTCACGAGCATGCGCCGGGAGTCCGGATTCCGCCGGATCGTGTCGACGACCATCGACAGCTGGTCGATGGAGCGCCCGTCCGGGGCCGGCCAGGAGCGCCACTGGTGGCCATAGACCGGACCCAGGTTGCCGTCCGCATCGGCCCATTCGTCCCAGATCGTGACACCGTGTTCCTGGAGATACTTCACGTTCGTGTCGCCGGCAATGAACCACAGCAGCTCGTAGATGATGGACTTCAGGTGCACTTTCTTGGTGGTCAGCAGGGGGAAGCCCTCCGACAGGTCGAACCGCATCTGATAACCGAACACGCTCTGCGTGCCCGTGCCGGTACGGTCCTCTTTCATCACGCCGTTCGCGCGGATATGTCGCAGCAGGTCCAGGTATTGTCTCATAGACCGCAAATATACGGATAATTCCCCAAAAAGTCTTATATTTGTCAGACACTAAACACAATCGACATGGACATCAAGAAAGAGCTTTGGGGCGTCGCCCCCGACGGAAAGGAAATCTTCCTCTATACCCTCACGAACGCTTCCGGCGCGTATGTGAAACTCGCGAACATCGGCGCGGCCATCGTTTCCATCGTCGTGCCGGACAAGGAAGGAAACCTGGACGACGTCGTGCTCGGCTATGCGAACCCGCTGGATTACATCGGCGACGGCCCCTGCTGCGGCAAGGTGCCCGGCCGCTTCGCGAACCGCATCGCCCTGGGCAAGTTTACCCTGGACGGCGTGGAATACGACATCCCCGTCAACTGCGGCCCCAACCACCTGCACGGCGGTCCCCAGGGCTTCGCGAACCAGGTTTGGGACAGCCGCATCGAGGGTAACGCGGTGGAATTCATGTACTTCTCCGAGGACGGCGAGGCCGGCTTCCCCGGCAACCTGAAAGCCGTCGCACACTATGAGTGGAGCGAGGACAACGAGCTCAAGCTCATCCTGACGGCGGAAACCGACGCCCCCACGGTCGTGAACCTCACGAACCATGTCTATTTCAACCTGGACGGCGAAGCCTCCGGTACGGTCCTGAACCACAAGCTGGAGCTGAACGCCTCCCAGTACCTCCCGACGGATCCGACGCAGATTCCGCTGGGCGATCCCGCGGACGTCGCCGGTACCCCGATGGACTTCGTGGAGGCCAAACCCATCGGCCAGGACATCCACGCGGATTTCGAGGCGCTCCAGATCGGCAAGGGCTATGACCACTGCTGGCTCATCGACGGCGCCATGCCCGGCCAGCTCACCCCGTGCGCGGAACTATGGGCCGCGAAATCCGGCCGCAAGGTGGAAATCCTGACCACCCAGCCCGCGGTACAGGTCTATACGGGCAACTGGCTGAAAGGCTGCCCGAAGGGCAAGTACGGCCGCGATTTCGAGGACTACGACGCCGTCGCCATCGAGTGCCAGCACACCCCCGACGCGCCCAACCAGCCCGACTTCCCCTCCACGGTCCTCCGCCCCGGCGAGGTCTTCGAGGAAGCGATTATCTGGGTGTTTACGGCTTAGAGGTTCGCCAGGGCCGTGAGAAGTTTCTCCGGCGTGGTGTCTTTCTGCAGGACGGTCTTTTCCGCATCCAACAAATAGATGGACGGGATTCCGCGGACGTTGTAGAGAATGTCCGTGCGGATGGCGTAACGGTGGTCGTACCCGTTGATCCAGGCAGCGGGATATTCGGGGATATGGGCCTTCCAGTCGTCGATATCCTGGTCGATGTACACGTCCACCACCTTCAGGCGGCCGGCGTCGATGAGCGCGGCCACTTCGGGCGTGGATTCCATATCTTCCATGATTTCCCGGCAGGCCTTGCAGCCGGGGTTGCCGAAGATGAGCACGGTGTATTCCGCCTGGATGCCATAAAGCGTCCGGATCCGGCCCCGGGTGTCCGTGAACGCGAAATCCGTCGCGGGCGTGCCCGTCCGGTTCAGGCTGCACTTCCGGGCATCCCAGGCATAGCCCGCCCGATAGCCGTTGTCGACCAGGTCCGACCGGCCCAGCCGCTCCACAAAGAAGTAATACAGATCCTCGTTGCGGACCGGGGAGTTCGGGTCGTACAGGTAGTGCCGCGTCAGGCGTCCCAGCTCGTCGAATACGTTGGAATCCGGATACTTCCGCGCGAACGCATCGGACCGGTCATACAGGCGGATGACCGCCTTCGCGCCCTCGTCCGGGGGCAGTTCGCCGAGGAGCGAAGCGAACAGGCCCATCTGCGATTCCACGGCCGCCACCGGCACGCCGTTGACCGTGACGGAATCGCACAGGTACACCTTCGACGTATCCGTGAAGCGGTCCCAGAAACGGTCCGCCGCATACCCGGCGCGCTGCAGCGGGTCCGTGTACATCGACGGGATCTCCACGGACGGGAAATCCCGCCGGGCCGGAGCGTCGGAAACGGAGCCACCGCCCCGGGGCCCGCAGGCGCAGAGAAGGGAAAGTGCAATGAAAACCAGGGACTTACGCATTGTTCTCGTCCACAATGGCTTCTGAGACATTGATGATGAAGTCGCCCATCTTCTCGAGCTCGGAGACAATGTCGATGTAGTACACGCCCGTCTGGTAGTTGTACTCGGAATTCTCCAGATTGGCGATGTGTTCCTCGCGGAGGACGTTGCGGCAGTCGTTGATGCGATATTCCGCGTTCTGCGCGTTGGAAATGTCCTTCAGCTGATGATAGGGAACCTTCAGGTTCGCATTCATCGCCGTATAGGCGCGCTCCACGGTGTCCATCATCAGGTTGATCTTCTTGATCATGTCGGGCTCGAACACCCGGCCGTGGGCCTTCGCCCGCTTCAGGATGCGGCCGATGGCTTCGCCGGAGTCGCCGAGGCTCTCCATCTCGCCGATGATCTTGTACATCGCCTTGATGCGCGTGGCGGAGGCATTGGAGATCTCGTCCTTGGACACTTCGTTGAGGAAGGCGGCGGTCTCGTACTCGATCTTGTCGGTGATTTCCTCGTATTTGACCAGCTTCTGGATGCGCTCGTCGAACTTTTCGGGATCGGTTTCGTTGACGGCCTCGCGGATATGGTTGAAGCCCCGCAGGCAGACGATGCCGAAGTGGATGATTTCCTGCTTCGCGGCGGACAGAGAGAGTTCCGCGGTGGAAAGCGGACCGCCGGTGATGTACTTCAGCGGTGTGTGCTCCTCGGTCTCGGCGGCCGGGAAAATCTTGCAGCAGAGCTTGGTGATCAGCGGGATGAACCACACGAGAATGAGGACGTTCGTCACGTTGAACAGGGTGTGCATCATACACACGCTGTACAGCAGGGAGGTCTGGATGGCCGCGGCGTTCGAGGCGTCGGTCAGGTCGGTCGTGTTCGGGTCGGGCAGGCCGAAGAGGGTGACGGCGCCGCCGACGAGCTTCAGGAACAGCGGGAAGATGGCCAGCACCCAGGTCACGCCGAAGAGGTTGAAGATGGTATGGGAAATGGCGGTCCGCTTGGCGTGGACATTACCGACGGAGGCGGCGATGTTCGCCGCGATGGTGGTGCCGATGTTCTCGCCCAGGATCATCGCCGCAGCGAGCTTGAACGGAATCACGCCGGTGGTGACGAGGATCATGATGATGGCCATTGTCGCCGCCGAAGACTGGAAGCAGACCGTCAGGACGATACTGATCAGGAGGAAGATGGCGATAGAGCCCGCACCCCACTGCGTCCAGGATTCCAGGAAGCCCAGCCGCTCGGGCGTGATGAGCACCGACGCCGTAGATCGCAGGTGCGCGAAACCGATGAAGAACAGGGCGAAACCGATGATGATGCCGCCGATTTCCCGCGTCCGCTGGTTCTTCTTGTTCTGCATCATGATATATCCGATCAGGATGAGCGGGTAGGCGAAATCGGCCATGTTGAAGGAGAAGCCGAACAGCGCCATGATCCAGGAGGTGACGGTCGTTCCGATGTTCGCGCCCATGATCACGCCGATGGCCTGTCCCAGCACCAGCAGGCCCGCGTTCACGAAGCTCACCACCATGATGGTCGTCGCCGTGGACGACTGGATGACGGCGGTGACACCGATACCGGTGAGAATCTGCTTGAACGGGTTGGAGGTCATGGAGGCCAGGAAGGCCCGCAGGCCGTCGCCGGCCACTTTCTGGAGGCCGCCGGAAAGGAGGCTGAGACCGAACAGGAAGAGGGTCACTGCACCCAGCAGGGAGAGGATCTGGAGAAGGATGTCCATTCGTCAGTAAGTTTTTCGCTAATCGGACAAATTTACGCATTTTTTATTAGTTTTGCAGTATTATGCGCGTCTTTCGAATCCTTGCGGCGACCCTCTCCCTGCTCGCCGGCCCCCTGGCCCGGGCCCAGTTCTTCCAGGCCGGGTCGGACCCGTCCGTGCGCTGGTCCCAGATGGGAACGGAGCATTACCGCATCGTTTATCCCCGGGGCATGGACTCCCTGGCGCGGGCCTATGTCATCGACCTGGAACGGTGGCAGCCGACGGTGGGGCGGAGCGCCGGGATGGCGCCGGGCAGCCGGCAATGGGGCCGCACGCCGGTCATCCTGCACCCCTGGAACCCCTATTCCAACGGGTCTGTCGCCTGGGCGCCGAAACGGATGGACCTGTACACGCACCCCGAAGCCTATGGCTCCATCCCCCAGCCCTGGATGACGCAGTTGACGGTCCATGAATCCCGCCACGTCTCCCAGATGCAGCTTTCTTACCGCAAGCCCTTCAAGTGGGTGAACTATCTGGTCGGCGAGATGTGGACCGGTGCCGTGAGCGCCCTGTACACCCCGCCTGTCTTCCTGGAAGGGGACGCCGTCGTGGCGGAAACAGCCCTCACCATCTCCGGGCGCGGCCGCACCGCCGATTTCCTGAACTACTATCACGTCGCCTTCGACAACGGCGACTGGCGAGACTGGTACAAGTGGGTGTACGGCTCGTTCAAGAAGGCCGGACCCGACTATTACACAGTCGGTTACATGACCGTCGGCGGCATGCGGTACTTCTATGGCCAACCCGCTTTTTCGGCCGATTATTTCGATTATGTCGCCAGGCATCCCCTCCCCGTGGCCAAGCTCCAGCGCTACATCAAGCGGGTCTCCGGACAGTCCTTCAAGAAGACGTACCAGGGGATCATGGAGGGCTTCCACGACATCTGGACGGAAGAGGCCGATGCCCGCAAGCCGTTCATGGAGATGGAGCAGGTCTCGCGGAAACATGCCTTTGCGACCGATTATTCGAACGGCTCCTGGGTCGACGAAAGCGAGTACTTCGCCATCAAGGAAGGGAAGGACCAGGCCCCCCGGCTGATCCGGATCCTGCTGGACGGCACGGAAGTCGACATGGGCCCCTTCTCCTCCCACACCAGTTCCCTCAATCCGGGTAAGCACCGCCTGTTCTGGAGCGAGACGGTCCCCGGCACCCGCTGGACCCTGGACGGCAAATCCATCATCCGGTCCCTGGAGCGGAGCGGCCGGCGGCGGGACCTCACGACCGAGGGCCGGCTCTACAATCCGCAGCCGGGCCCGGACGGCATCGCCGTCGTGGAATACCCCGTCGAGGGCGGCAGCAACCTCGTGGTCATCGACGAGGACGACGGCCACCTCCGCCTGCGGGTTCCCGCTCCGGAAGGCGTCCAGCTCGCGGACCCGGCCTGGGTGGACAGCACCCTCTACATCCTGGGCCTGGAGGACCGGGGCTTCGGAATCTGGCGGTTGGACCACCCCGAACGGGGCGGGACGGCCTGGACCTGCGTCCTGGAACCCACGCCCCAGACCATGGAAAACCTGGAAGGGGAGAATCACGTGCTGGATTTCGTGAGCGACCGGAACGGCGTCAAGGAGCTGTACCGGTACGACCCGGCCTCCGGCCGCGCCTGGCAGCTCACGAACTCCCGCTACGGCGGTACGGACTATTTCTGGCACGGGGATACCCTCTGGTTCAATTCGATGACCCCGGAGGGAACGGCCATCTTCAAGGCCAAAGCCCCGGAGCCGAAGGAGGTCGATATCCGGGAAGTGCACCAGTACCGGGTGGCGGAAACGCTGACGGAGCAGGAGAACGCCTTGCTCGCGGAGATTCCCTGTCAAGCCGGGAATGACGTAGCAGTCAGCGCGCCACGGCCCTATCATAAGGCGCTGCACCTGGTGAAGTTCCATTCGTGGGCGCCGGTGTATTTCGATTATGACGCCATCGAGTCGATGAGCGCGGACCTGTCGTACGATACGGCGTCGCCGGGCCTGATCGGCCTGTTCCAGAATGAGTTGGGGACGGCCTGGGGGACTGTGGGCTATTCCCTGCATCCGGACCCGGACAAGCCGTCGGAATGGCGGCATTCCGGGCATGTCCGGTTCACCTACACGGGCCTGTATCCCGTCCTCGAGGCGAGCTTCGACCTGTTCGACACCGGCTCCGGCCAATACGGTTTCCAGCGCCGCCGGTACGCGGACCGGACCGGTTACGCCGCGTCCCGCGAGGATGTCGGCGGCCCCTATTGGACCGGCCATGTCACCGCCTACATCCCGTTCCGGTACTACAAGAGCGGCGTCCGGAAGGGCTGGGTGCCGCAGGTAACCTGGAGCGTTTCCAACAATACCTTCGACAACGGAACCATCGACCTGAAAATGGTCGAGGACTTCGTGAGCGACAGCCCGATCCCTTCCCTCATCGGCATTGAGCCTGGGGACAACGTGCTGATGCAGACCCTCCGGGCCTCCGTCCGCGGCTACCGGGTGCTTCCGACGCCCGAGAGCTGCGTCTATCCCCGCTGGGGCATCGGCGCGGAAGCCGGTGCCAGTTTCCGTCCCGGCCTCACCAAGTTCTACTCGCCAGTCAGTTACGGCTATCTGTATGGCTACGTGCCCGGTTTTGCCCGGACGCAGGGCCTCCGGCTTACGGCCTTGGCCCAATACCAGCTGCCGACGGGCGCTCCTTTCGGGGAGAACAGCGTGACGATCCTGCCGCGCGGGTTCACGGCGGCCGAAGGCCGCACCGTCGCCCGCGCTTCCGCCGCCCAGCTCCGCCTCACGGCCGATTACGCCCTCCCCATCTACGTGGGTGACCTTTCCTGGTTCTCCCCCGTGGCCTATATCAAGAATTTCCTGCTGCTGCCGCACGTGGACTGGACTGGCTTCGGCGGGGCCCGCAACGGCAAGGGCAAGGCCACGTCCTCCTCCCTCGTGAGCGCCGGCGCGGATTTCACCGTGGAACTCGGCAACCTGACCTGGATCCCCTACCCCTGCTCCCTTGGCGTCTCCGCCTCCTGGCTCGGCGGCCCTTACTTCAAAACCCTCGCGGAATCCGCCGAAAACGGCCGCAAGCCCTACTACGTAGGTCTTGTGTTCAGCGTCGACATCTAGATTCCAAGAAATAATGCTATATTTGCAGGTTATGAAGAAATGCGCGCTGCTTCTCGCCCTGCTGGCGGTTTCGTGCCAGATGGTGCACCGGATCACGGACTCGGCCGCCGAACTGTTCGGCGACGGGGTCGTGGCGCGTGTGGGGGGGCATCAGCTCATGCGCTCGGAACTGGCGGAATACATCCCGGCGGGGGTGTCTTCCGAGGACAGCCTGGCGCTGGCGCAGCAGTATATCAAGGCCTGGGCGGAGGAGCTCCTGTTCCTGGACATGGCGGAATCCCGTCTCTCCAGGGAGGAGAAGGACGTGTCCAAGGAGCTGGATGAATACCGCCGCACGCTGCTGAAATACCGCTATGAGGAGCGCTATATCAACGAAAGGCTCGACACCCTCATCTCGGACGAAGAGATCCGGACCTATTACCAGGAGCACCCGGACAAGTTCCTCGTAGAGCGCCCCCTGCTCAAGACCCGCTACATGATCATTCCGGCCGATTCCCGCAGCCTCCGGAAAATCAAGGAGCTGATGGGCTCGGACGACGCGATGGACGCGATCGCCGCGGACAGCCTGGCCTTCACGGCCGCCCTGCGGTACGTGGACAGCTCGGACAGCTGGATGGACGCCATCCTGCTGGCCCGCGAGCTGGGAACGGACGAGGTGTCCATGATGAAGGCCCTGAGCGGCCGGTTCATCGAACTGAAAGGGGACGACGGCAACCTCCGGGTAGCCTACGTCTTGGATATCGTGCGGAAAGGAAGCCCCGCTCCGCTGGATTATTGCGCCGAACGCATCAAAGACATCATTCTGAGCACCCGGAAACACGAATTGGCGGGCAGTTTGGAACGGGACTTGCTCAAAGATGCGCTTGGCAAAGGAAAATTAGTGATTTATTGATATGAAGATTAGATTGACCGTCTTCGCAGCGGCCCTGTTCCTCACGACGGGCCTTTCCGCCCAGAAGTATTCCGGCGGGCTCGTGGACAAGACCGTCGCCGTCGTCGGCAACGAAGTGATCCTGGTCTCGGACATCGAGAGCGAAGTGCAGCAGATGCAGGCCCAGGGCCGGTCCTCCGACCGGGACATGCGCTGCTCCCTCCTGGAGCGGATGATGGAGAACAAGATCTTCCTGATGCAGGCCCGCATCGACTCCCTGACCGTCAATTACGACATGGTGGACGGCGAACTGAGTAACCGCATCGACACGTACCGCACCTATCTGGGCGGCGACGAGGAGATGGAGAAATACTTCGGCAAGCCCCTGTACAAGCTGCGCCAGGAGTGGCGGCAGCTGTTCGAGGACCAGAGCCTGATCCAGTCGGAGCAGGGCCAGATCGCCGACCGCATCCCCGAAGTGACGCCCTATGACGTCCAGCAGTTCCTGGACACGGTGTCGGTGGAAGACCTTCCCGTCGTCCCGATCAAGTACCAGCTGAGCCAGATCTGCATCTATCCCGACCGCGAGGCGGCGGCGCTGGCCGTCAAGGAACGGCTCCTGTCCCTGCGCGAGCGCGTGATCAACGGCGAGAAATTCGCCACCCTCGCCCGCATCTACTCCGAGGATCCCGGCAGCGCCCGCAAGGGCGGCGAACTGGGCCTGGCCTCCAAGTCCATCTTCTGGCCGGCTTTCTCCGACGCCGCGATGGCCCTGCGCCCGGGCGTGATCTCCCAGATCGTGGAGACTCCGGACGGCTTCCACATCATCGAGGTCATCGAGAAGAAGGGCGACATGTTCAACGCCCGCCACATCCTGCTCAAGCCGCAGTACACCTCCGAGGACCGCGAAAAGGCCTTCTCCCGCCTGGACAGCCTCCGCACCAAGATCCTCGAGGACGAGATCAAGTTCAACCTCGCCGCCCGCTTCTTCTCCGAAGATCCGGCCACCCGCACCAACGGCGGCCAGATGGCCGATCCGGCCACCGGATCGTCCTACTTCGAGATCGACCAGCTCAAGCCGGCCGACTACACGGCCATCCGGGAGCTGAAGGAGGGCGAGATCTCCGAGCCCGTGGAGTCCACCGACAACGAGGGCTACCAGCAGGGCCGTCCCGGCAACACCGTCTACAAGATCATCCGCGTGGACAAGATCGTCCCCGCGCATCCCGCCTCCTTCACGAACGACTACACCGACCTGCAGGGCCGCGTGCGGATGCAGCGGCAGATGCAGGCCATCGACGAGTTCCTGGAGCAGCGGATCAAGGACACCTACATCGTGATCGACCCGATGTACAAGGACTGCTCCTTCGACCGGGAAATCTGGCGTTCCAAGTTCTGATCTCCCCGTGCGGCGGACGCTCGCATACATCCTCCTGGTGGCGCTGTCCTTGGGGACGGCGGCCCCGTCCGCATGGGCCCAGGAACGGAAAGACTCGCTGGTCACCCTGGTGAGCGCGAAGTCCGCCCAGCTCATCGAGCGGAACGGGCAGAATTTCCGAAAAGTCACGGGACCGGCCCGGTTCCTGCACAACAACACCTACCTCCTTTGCGATTCGGCCCTCTGGAACGTGACGACGAACATCATCGACGCCGTCGGCCACGTCCAGATCATCCAGGACCGCACCCGGCTGAGTTCCGGCTCGCTGCAATACGTAGTGGACGACGACCTCGCGAAATTCCGCGGCGGACTCGTCCAGCTCGAGGACAAGGACAAGAACACCCTGCGCACCCGCTACCTGGACTACAACACGAAAGACTCTGTCGCCATCTTCCAGAACGGCGCATCCATGCGCGACAAGGACGGGCAGATCATCGAGAGCCTGTACGGATCCTATGATTCGAAGGCCCGCCTGTTCGTGTTCAACGACCAGGTGAACATGTACATGGACACCACCTTCGTGAAAACCTCCCGCCTGGAATACCGCAGCGACATCAACACGGCGTATTTCGGCTACGGGACCGACATGTGGCAGGACGACAACATGCTTTCCGCCAATGACGGGTGGTACGATCGTGACAAGGAGCTGTTCTTCTTCCGGCGCAATGTGCACCTCCTGACGAAGGACCAGGAAACCTGGTCCGACACGCTGTATTATCACAGGAAGATCAACGACGTGGAGCTGCTGGGGCAGGTGGAAGTCATGGACACGACGCGGAACGTGTTCGCCCTGGCGGGGCGCATGGAATACACGGACTCGATTTCCCGCGTGAAAATGAGCATCACGCCGGCCGTCATGAGCATCGACGAGGACGAAAAGACCCACAAGCCGGATACGACCTGGGTCGGAGGCGACACGCTCGTTTACCGCGGCATCAAGCGGCATCTGGTGGATTCCCTGTGGAAGGTCGATGCCGACAAGCGGCTCAAGGACCTGGTGGGGGACCCGGTGACCGAGTACCGCCGGAAAGCTGCGGAAGCGGCGGCCAAGGCGGCGGAGGAGGCCGCGAAGAACGATCCGAACGCCCAGGCGGACCGGGACCGCGGGCCGGGAGGGGCCAAAGGCGGGCCGCCGACGGCGCTCCCGAAGGGCCAGCCTACGCCGCCAGACACCGCGAAACCCGACTCCGAGACGCCTTCAGAGGAAGCCCCGCCGGACGAAACGCCGCAAAAGGTGCCGCCTGCCGATTCTGTCGCCGCCGCAACGCCGCCGCCCGTCGACACAAGCCAGATTTCCTTCATGTGGGCGACGGGTCACGTAAAACTGTACCGCGACGACATGCAGATGTCATGCGACTCGTTGGTTTACAATGACTTGGACTCCCTGGTCCGGCTATACCGGGATCCGCTGGTCTTCAGCGACGGGAACCGGCAGTATGCCGCCGACAGCATCTATGTCGTCATCAGGGACCGCAAGGCGGACCGGGCGCGCCTCATGTCCGACGCCTTCATCACCACCCAGGAAGACACCCTCTGCTACGACCAGATCAAGGGCGCCGAGATGATGGCCTATTTCGACTCCACCCGCACGCTCCGGCGCTTCGACGCCCTGGGCGGAGCCACTGCGCTGTTCTTCCTGACGGAGAACGACGCCCTCGCCACCGTGAACAAGGTGGAATCCAAGATGCTGTACGCCCTCTTCGACGAGGGCAAGCTGGACAAGATCTACTACTTCGACAACGCCAAGAACGACGCCTATCCCGTCGTCCAGTTGCCCAAGGATGAACGCTACATGAAGGGCTTCCGCTGGGAGCCCGAGCGCAAGCCGGTAAGCGGCAGGGACATCACGCCGCTAAAGCCCCGTCCGAGCCAGCGTACCTCCTATCTGGCGCGACCGCATGCGGAGTTCAAGGAGACGGACATCTACTTCCCGGGCCATATCAAGAAGATTTACAAGGACATCGCCTATCGCGATTCCATGGCCGTCGTCAAGGCGCGGCAGCCCAAGGAGAAACCGGCTCCGGCGGTGCCAAAGGACACGACGGCCGCATCGGCGGATACACCTGCTGTACCGATAGAGACACTCTTGCCACCGGCGGATACGCTTGCGGCGCCGACCGATACGACCTCGGTTCCCATGGTCATCACCGCCAATCCCCCCGCCCTTTCTCCGGCAGACGACGCCCTGCGCCAACAGTTGGATTCCCTGGGCTCACCGCCCGTATCGGATTCCCTGGCCGTTACTGCCGCCAAGGATTCACTGGGCGTGGCGCCTGCGGTGGAACCCGTGAAGGAGGAACCTGCCCTGGACCCGGTTGCCCAAAAGAAGGAGATGGAACGGGCCGCCAAGGCGGCTGAAAAGGCTCGGAAAGACGAAGAAAAGGCGGCCGAGAAAGCCAGAAAGGCTCAGGAAAAAGCCGCCCGGGAAGCCGAGAAAAATGCGGAGAGAGAGGCTAAATTCGCGGAACAAGACAAGAAATACCAGGAAAAGCAGGCAGCCAAACAACAGAAGAAGCTGGAGAAGGAGCGCAAGAGAAAGCTGCGCACCTTGAAGAGGCTGGAAAAGAAGGCGCAGAAGGAGCGACGTATCTTCGAGCGTTACCTGGAGCAGGAGCGCGTACGCGCCGAAAAACTTGCGGCCAAGGAAAAGGAGCGGGCCGCCAGGGAAGCCGAAAAGAAGGCCGAAAAGGCCGAAAAGGAAGAAGATCCGGAAACCCAAACATTCCAATGATATGAAAAAAGTCTTTACCCTTTGCGCCGTGCTGCTGGTGGCGGTGACGGCGATGGCCCAGGAAGGGGCCAAGGTCTATGGCATCAAGTCCGGTACCATCAAGACCGAGATGGACATGATGGGACAGACCATCACGAACACGACCTATTTCGATGACTACGGCGCGCTCCAGGCCACCGAGATGAACATGATGGGCATGGAAATGACCCAGATCAGCAAGGACGGCAAGATGTACCTGGTGAACAAGGGCGAGAAGTCCGTCCAGGAGATGCCCGGCCAGCAGAGCATCAACTACCTGAACCTCACGGACGACGTGATTGCCAAGAACAAGATCAAGGAAACCGGCAAGGAAACCGTCGCCGGCAAGGAGTGCACCGTCTATACGGCCGAGATCAGCCAGATGGGCCAGACCGCCAAGGCCACCGTTTCCGTCTGGAACGGCATCGCGATGAAGAGCGTCATCGACATGGGCGGCTTCTCCATGACCACCAAGGTCGTCGAGGTCAAGGAAGGCCCCGTCGATGCGGCCAAATTCGAGATTCCGAAGTTCTAACGGAAATACCGTCCCAGCCAGGCCGCGTCTATTTGCGCGAAACCCGGTTCGGGACGGACCTCCCGATGGCGCCCGAGGATTCCCCGGGCGTCTTCGTATACATGGAAGCCCACGTTCACGACCTTCATCTCACCGTCCAGGGGGAAGGAGAACACGAGGTCGTTGTCGGGGCCTTCCATCTTGAAGAATTTGAGCGGAGCATCCTGGATATCAGGACGTTTCTGCTGGTCCGCCATCTCCAGGCGGGTGACGTACTTGCACATTTCCACCAGAACGTCATCCAGGCCGCAGGCGTGGATATTGACCTTTTCCACCAGATCGCCCACCTCCCGCACGAGGCGGAGGGTGTAGCCGTCCAGGTCTTTGACCGCATCGGCGACGGCCTGCGGCGGCTCGGCGTCGCCGGGCAGGAGCCAGACCATCAGCTTCTCCGCCGGGTCGTGGTATAACGTCTGGTATTTCAAGAGGTTCCGCGCGCCGCAGTGCGGGCATTCCCAGACGAATAAGGAACCGTCCCGGACCCGGGCTTTCAGGTCCGGGTCCAGGGCGGTGTTGATGCTCGGGTAGGTTTCTACCCCGTGGCTTTCGCCGCAGCGGCTACAGCTTGCGGGCGCCATCGGAAATGACCACGTTGTACACCTTCGGGGCGTGGCCGAACTTTTCGGTGAACTGGTCCATGACCGCCTCGAGGAAAGGCATGTACAGCTCGTCCTTCACCAGGTTGATGGTGCAGCCGCCGAAGCCGCCGCCCATCACGCGGGAACCGGTTACATCCATCTTGCGGGCCAGCTTGTTCAGGAAGTCGAGTTCCTCGCAGGACACTTCATAGAGCTTACTCATGCCGAAGTGCGTCTGGTACATCATTTCGCCCACGGTCTCGTAGTCGCCGCGCTCCAGGGCATCGCAGACATCCAGGACACGCTGGACCTCGCCGATCACGTACTCCGCGCGGAGGAAATCCTCCTCGGGAATCTCGGCGCGGACCTCGTCCAGCCACACGCGCTTGGCGTCGGAGAGGAATTCCACCTCGGGATGGTTCTTGCGGATGGCGGCCGCGGCGTTCTCGCAGGAAGCGCGGCGCTTGTTGTACGCGCTGGAGGCGAGCTCATGCTTCACGCAGGAGTCGATAAGAACGAGCCGGTAGCCTTCCGGATTGAACGGGAAGTACTTGTACTCCAGAGTCTTGCAGTTCAAGCGGATCAGAGAGCCCGCCTTGCCGAAGATGGACGCGAACTGGTCCATGATGCCGCACTTCACGCCGCAGTAGTTGTGCTCGGTGCTCTGGCCGATCTTCGCGAGCTCGAACTTGTCGATGCCATTGGCAAAGATGTCGTTCAGCGCGAAGGCGAAGGTGCTCTCGAGGGCAGCGCTGGAGCTTAGGCCGGCGCCCAGGGGCACGTCGCCCGCGAACACGGTGTCGAAGCCTTCGACCTTGCCGCCGCGTTTGATCGTCTCGCGGCAGACACCGAAGATATAGCGGGCCCACTGCTGGCTGGGCAGGTCCTCCTCCTGGAGACCGAATTCCACGAATTCGTCGAAGTCGATGGAATAAGCCCGCACTTTCGGGGTGCCATTGACCTTGATCTCGGCCATGATGCCGCAGTCGATGGCGCCGGGGAACACGTAACCGCCGTTATAGTCGGTGTGTTCGCCGATGAGGTTGATGCGGCCCGCGGAGGCGTACAGGTCGCCGGGCTCGCCGAAGAGGGTCTGGAACTTTTCCTGGATTCTTGCTTTCATATCGGTATTCTGTTTAGTGTCGATCCGGTCGGCCGCTTGCGGCCATCCGCAAAGATACGCAATTTTTACCGGCTGCGGATACCCCAGACGGAGAAATCGTAGCGGGATTCCGTGTCCTCCTCGACGTCGTCGGGGAGGGCGGGGTAGAAGTCGATGCCCGTGCGTTCTTCGAGTTCGTCGATGGTGAGGGCGCAGTCCTGCAGCCAATACCGCTCGGCGTCATTGCCCATGACGAAGGCGATGGACTGGTACCGCTTGCCGTCATGGACCATCACCGCCTTGAAGAAGGCGTCCGGCACGACCACATGGTCCGCGCCGATGGTTCCATAGATGTTGTCGCCGACGATGGGCCCGGTGACCACCCACACCTTGTCGTATTTGCGGGCCCAGGCGCGAACCTGCTTCTCCAGGTATTGCCAGTCCTTGTTGTTCAATTCCTCGCGCTGCGGGCAGATGTTCATGAAGTAGAAGGTCTCCGACATGGCGCTGTCGTCCCACATGAAATCCCCGGCCGGGGCCATGTGCCCGCGCGTCCAGCCGCTGCCCCAGTAATCCTCCCGCATGGCCTGCTTCCCGCGGTAGTTCATGTCCATGGAAAAGTCTTTGTTTTCCCGCTTCGCGTCGCCGTACGTCTCCTCGTCCGTGAGTTCGTACGCGACCCAGTCGGGAATCAAAGTCTCCGGATTATAGGAACTTACATAACCCTGGTACGTCATGGTCCGGTCCCCCTCCCGCGCGGCGGGCAGTTCCAACGGCCCCTGGGAATCCAGTACGGGAGCGGGCGTACCGCCACCCGCTCCCGTGCGCTGGAGGATCAGCCACGCGGCAAAAACCAGGACCAGCGCAAGCGCTGAAAGGATGGATTTGTTCTGTTTCGTCATCTTCGCGTCATTTGATGCGAAGATACGAAATTTCAAGGTCTTTTCCGAAAAGGACTAGTCTTGCTTTTTGGAGGTGATTTCGATGACACCGTAACGGCCTTTTTCGCCGTATTTCGTGATGGCTTGCTCGCCCTTCAGGACCTGCATGGACTCAATGGTGTTCGGGTCGATTTCCGACATCTTGACACCTTCTTTCCCGTCCAGAACGAACAGGACGGAATCCACTGCTGCGCCACGGATCTGGATTGTCGCGTTTTGCGGGGCGTTTTCAGCCTGGGAAGCGCTATCCTTGCTCTTGTCCCTCAACTGGAAGATGACCGGGAAGGTGTACGTAACCTTGACGGGCTCACCCTTCACGTAGCCGGGGGTCCAAGCCGGTGAGGCGGATACGACACGGACCGCCTCGGCATCAAGGTCGGGATGGCAACCGCGGAGGACCTTGACGTCGCCCACGTTGCCGTCCTTGCCGATGGTGAACTGGAGTGTCACGCGACCCTGGGCGCCGGCCTCATAGGCGGATTTCGGGTACTTCAGGTTCTCATTGACCCACAGGGAGAAATCACCCGCGCTGCCGCCGTTGAAGGTGGGCTTTACCTCAAGCATATTGAAGGGAAGGGCCTTGGAGGTGTCCTGGGGGGCGGCAGGTGCGTCCTTTTTCTCCCCGCCTTTCAGCTGGAAGACAATCGGAAGAACGTAGGAGACCTTGACCGGTTTGCCATTGACATAACCGGGCTTCCAGTCCGGGGAAGAAGAGACGACGCGGACAGCCTCGGCGTCCAGGTCGGGATGAACGCCCCGGATGACCTTGACGTCCCGGACTTTGCCGTCGGGATAAATGACGAACTGCATCACCAGACGACCCTGCACGCCTTCATTTTTGGTGCTCGCGGGATAAACGAGGTGCGCGTTGACCCATTTGGAGAATTCGATGTCGGCACCGCCGTTGAACATGGGCTTGAGTTCGGGGTCGATCATGGCGAAAGGAACGACATCCGTCGTGTCGGGCGTTTGGGCGACCATCTCCGGAAGGATTTCCGGGGCGTCGGCCAACATATCGTCCGAAACGGGGACGGCCTTGGCCCGGACGGGATTGCACAGGAACATGGCCCCGGCGAGGAAGGGGAGGATGGCGAGCCAGACGAGCCTGCGCCACGTGGAAGAGGGTGTTTTGAGCATCATGTCGATTCGGTTTTTGAGGTTTGCGTGCTGGAAACCGTTCGCCAGGGTAAAGCGCTTGTCCCCGACCGCCTTCCGCACAAGAAGTAATTGATATTGCGTAGCATCGATGCCTTTGTCCAGGACGGTTTCGTCCGCCTCGTACTCGTGCAGGAGTTTGAGT
>Ga0310690_10005402_pt1 | contig 17349 bp, 12 predicted proteins | sample AusTroGonzalo_MG_2_FD_207661 | JGI IMG/M metagenome (GOLD analysis project Ga0310690, IMG submission 207661) | Bovine rumen microbial communities from tropical cattle in Woodstock, Queensland, Australia - Gonzalo_04 (v2) (version 2) | ecosystem: Host-associated > Mammals > Digestive system >...
GTCATTCTCCCTGTCGTTGAAAAACAGCGTATAGACTGTCAGCATCAGGAATGCCAGGTCATAAAAGCAATTCAACACAACCCGTACGGCTGAAAAATTCACACGGATATCCAGCACATCTGACAGGCACAGCGAGAAAAAGTAACCGCACAGGGCGATCTGGAACACCGCCAGTGCCAGCTGCCCTTTGGTGGCGGAGCTTTTTTTATTCCTGTACAGATAGAACAGCACAGCCAGAACGATCAGCACCGCGCAAACAACCTAAAATACAACCCCCATATTGAACCCTCCTGCCATATTCTGAATAGTACCTGAACAAAATTACCGGCTTGAATCTCTTTTCATTTTTTTTTTACATCATACCACATTGCATCACGTTTAGAAAGAAAAATCCTGAAACCGAAATCAGGCAGGGTTTCCCGGCGAAGTGCCCTCTGGATTCGAACCGGCGAATAAGGGTTCTGCCGTTTTTGAATCTTGACAAAAAGTGTTTTCTCTGTTGACAGATGACGCCCGAAAGGGTACGTTTATTCACACAGCAAGTATTTTTACGGAGGCGGAAACTAACATGAAAAACGGTTTGATCCGTATTACGGCATTCATTCTCGCATTCCTGATGCTTCCCCTTTTCGCGTTCGCGGAAGAAACAGCATCATATACCCTGGAGGCAAAAACCTTTCCCCTCCGGCAGTGCCTTGACGACGGAAAGGAGCCGGCCGAAAGCCGGATGACGCTGTACTTTGTCAATGGCGGCGACGTTCCGTATGTAAAGCTTTCCGAGTATATGGTTTTCCTGAGGCACCTTTTCAGCGATATGGGCAAAGGCGATATTGAATATGTGATTACTGCGTCTGAGCAGATGCCGCATCTGTTCAGTGTTACACGGGCGGATAACCACAGCTATATGGTTCTGAACACGGAAGAGGATTCGCTCTTCCTCTCCGGAAGCAATTTCCTGAACAATGCCGGCGTGACCGCCCTTGTCACGGTAATCGACCTTCCGGAGCCGGAAGAATACGATATCGCGGCGCTCCTGGAACTGGCCATGGAAATGGAGGCAAGCGGGCAGTATACCGATGAAGAGATCCAGGCCGCCGTCCAGCGGAAGCAGGAAAGCAGCGGGCCGAAAATGTTCACCCCTTCGGGTAAGAGCTTCAACCGGTTCGGGGAAAACGTGAAGGTTCCCCTGGCGGATTATGAAATTGACCTGATCGCGGAGGAAGGTGAATGCTATATCCCCATGCAGACGCTGAGCGACCTGCTGCTCAGCCTGCAGTATATCAATTTTGTATTCACCGGCAAAGAGATCCTCTGTGCCGCGTACGGTACGGAATTTATCAGTCAGATGTATACAGCCGCCCCGGAGCAGATGAGCCCCGGTCTGGCGCAGTTCAACTATCATGAGCTGATGCTCCTGCTGGATACTTATTACGGCCTGAAGGATGAGCACCGCATCGGTACCTTCGAGGACACGGTGCTGTATAACGCCGACCTGATGCCCATCATGGGAGATACGGACCCCAGGGCGTTTGATACCGCACTGACCGCGCTGCTGATGACTTACCTGGATGACGGCCACAGCGCGTTTGTCAAGTCTTCCTGGCGAAGCGGTGAAACGGATGCCGTGGCCGCAATGTCCCTGCTGACTTCCTTCGGCAGGTCCTCCCGCACGAAAATCCATACGAAAAACAAGTTTACGGAGGCCCGGAAAGCGTTTTACCCGGACGGTGTCCCCGGTTATGAAGAAATCGGCGATACAGCTTTTATCACTTTCGACAATTTTACCATGAAGTATAAAGATGCAGACGAGTATTACAAACTTGAAAGCATTGATCCCGCCGGGGACACCTTCCAGCTGATCTCCTACGCCAATCAGCAGATCCGGCGGGAAGGCAGCCCCGTCAAAAACATCGTCCTCGACCTGTCCCTGAACGGAGGCGGCACTGCGGACGCGGCGGTGTTTGTTATCAGCTGGTTCTGCAAAGAAGCTGTCCTCGCCCTTCGGGATACGCTGACGGGCTCCGAAACGATCACGAGCTACTTCGCCGACGTCAACCTGGACGGAAAGAGCCAGGGCGGATCCGAAGATACCGTTTCCGGCGGGGATTATCAGCTGTACTGCCTGATCTCCGGCAACTCCTTCTCCTGCGGCAACCTCGTACCCGCCGCGTTCAGGGCGTCCGGTGACATCACGCTGCTCGGGCAGCGTTCCGGCGGGGGCTCCTGCGCAGTGCTGCCCTGCACCTCCTCTTCCGGCTCGGTGTTCACGATTTCCGGCCCCAAGCAGCTGGCAACAGTGCTGAACGGTTCCTTCTATAACATTGACGAAGGCATTGACCCGGACTTCATCCTCTCCCGGCCTGAATCCTTCTATGACCGTCCCGCCCTGGCGGAATATATCCGCACCCTGAAGTAAAAAAGGCGGAGCAGGATCCGGCTCAGTGCACGTCCTCCCGCTGAACGCCGGCCCAGGCCCGGCAGTAGCACTTCGCGTGCTGGAGCGCCGCCGCGCGCCAGCGTGCCTTGACCCAGCTCGGCTGGACCAGCATGGCAAAGAGGCGGGCCTTTCCGTTTTCGTCCTCCACCGGGAAGCCTCGGGTCAGCGCCATATCCGCCGCCAGGCGCCAGCGGCTGTCCGCCGCGCCCCGGGACTCCAGCAGGGTCATCATACGGGCGAAGACGTCGCTGTCAAAGGAGGTTCTGATTTCCCGTTCGCTCAGGCTGCCGGCGCTGCCGTCGATGGCAAACATATCGCCCAGCGTTCCGTCCGGCCGGAGGTCCATCTGGTAGTCCGCGCTCCGGACCGTTCCAAGCCAGGCCGAAACCACCCGCAGCATTCCGTCGTCATAGGCGGAGAATCCGATCCGGCGGAAAACTGTCTCCAGGTGCGCCGGGTTTCCCGCGCAGCGGGCAGCTTCCTCCCGGGGCAGGTATCCGCAGACACGCAGCGGGGAACCGGGGCGCCCCCGGAACATGCCAAAGAACGCAGGGCGCCATTCCTCCGGCATACGCTCCGCCAGGTCCAGATATGCTTTCCCGGCGTCCGGATCCCCCATGCGCTCGCAGAATTCCCACGCCAGGTGCAGTTTTTCATAGTGCTGGAAGTGAACAGCCGCCGGGCCGGAAGCGGCGGTGGCGGCGTCCAGCTCAAACCCGAAGCAGATCCGCGGGTCCGCCGCGTGCAGCTCCGATACCCATCTGTAAATCGGCGCCGTCTCCGCCACCGCCTCCGGGCAGTCGGGCCCGCCGGGTTCCACGGTATGGATCAGCGCGGTCACATCCAGGAACGGATCGCCCTTCAGGGGAAATTCCAGATACAGGTCCGGGAAAACCACGCCCCGTGTATACGGCAGCACCGCGTCGCAGGTTTTCTCCCAGTCCGGGCCGAAAAGCGCCTGTGCGCGCCCGTCGGACGCCGCCTGGTAAAACAGCGTCCGGCACGTCAGTTCGTTCGATGGGATCATCATGCCTGTCCGCTCCCTTCGGGAACTTCTCCCGCGATACAATACGCCTTCGCGTCCGCCGGCTCGCCGGCCCGCCAGCGCAGCTTGATAAACGCGGGGAAGCAGTAAAGGACCGTACTCTCCCCGCCCAGGATCATCTTCCGGACAAAGGAAAGGTCGCCCAGCAGGCGCCAGCGGTCGTCCGCCAGTCCCCAGCCGGCGACGGTTTCCATCAGCCTGCCGGCTTCCCCGGCGGGATCGAATCGCGGCCAGGTTTCTTTCCCCGGCGGGCAGGCAAAGCGCAGCGACGCGCTGAACACGGGGCCGGCGCAACCGTCCCCGTCCACGTCGAACTGAAACTCCAGCAAAAAGGGCGTATCGGCCAGCGCGGCGCACCGGGGCAGGATCGTATCGCCGAAGTCCCGGAATCCGGCCTGGGCCAGGTGCCGGCCGAGCAGTTCCGGATCCTTCGCGTAAACAGGCTGCAAATGTCTTTCCGGAATGCACTCAACGCGCACGGCGGACCCGGGGCGTCCGGGAAAAACACCGGTATAGCAGGGATACCATTCCGCGGGGATACGCGCGTCAAAGGCCATGTACTGCGCGGCAGCCTCCTCCCGGCCGCAGGCCCGCAGGAACGCGGCCATTGTCTCCGGATCCCTCCGGCTGCCCAGCAGCTGGATAGCCGGGGACGGATCTTCGCCCGGATTCAGGTCCCAGCTCAGCGCCAGCTGGCACACCGCATCCCCCTGTCCGGCAAACCAGCGGAACACCTCCGGAAAGCCGCCGGTCTCCTCCGGCGTACAGGCTTTCTCCGCATCCAGGTCCTTCCGGGAGGTCAGGGCGTGAAAATCGAAACGAGGTTCCCCGGACAGGGGAATCTCGAACCAGATTTCCGGAAACGCGCTGCCTGGCGAGGAGCGGGCAAACGCTTCCCGTGCTCCGGGGGCACAGGTCCCGAAGAGGGCCTTCTCCCGTCCGTCCCGCGCCGCGAGCGCGTACAGCAGCTCGTAGCGTATCCTTTTATCCATGCATTTTCTCCGGATTTCCCGCTTCCTGCTTTCGCTGCTCTTCCTTCTCCTCGCCGATCCTGGCGTGAAGCGCCAGCACATATTTTTCCGGATCGTTCCGCATCCCGATGCAGGCCTTCCGGTCATGCAGGCGTCGATGGGGACATCCCCCGACGCACATCGGCAGCCAGACGCATTCGCTGCATTCCTCGTCCTTCAGCGGCAGTGCGGTGTTCAGGTATTGGTTCATCACATCCGGAGCGAAGGCGGTCTCAATCGGCCGCAACGGATCCCAGTCCCGGGCGTTCGCAAAGGAAAATGCCGGATCCGCCATATTTTCCCAGCACTTGAACAGGCGGCCCGTCTCATCAATCCCGACGGCAAAGAGCAGGTTCGCCCCGCAGTAGTATCCGCGTCCCGTGCGAAAGCGCCGGCTTTCCTGCATCAGGGAAATTTCGGAAAAATCATCCCCGCACAGGATTCCGCTGTGCTCCCCGCGCTCCTCTGTGGCCTCGTTGGAGGTGACGACCGCCGGCGAGTAGTTCAGCGTGTTTCCGGATTCCTTCGCCATCCGGTCAATGAACGCCTCCACCTTCGGCACCTCATCCAGGTTGCTTTCCTGGATGTTCTGGCGGATAGTGACCCTGAAGGGGATTTTCCCGTTCCGCAGGTTTCCGGTAATCCGTTCGAAGGTGGGACCGCCGCCTGCCAGGCGGCGGGTCGCGTCGTTCTTTTCCTCCAGACCGTCAATGGTCACCTGGCAGCTGCTGACCCGGCACCGTTCCAGCAGATCGATATTCTTCTGCGAAAGCAGGTAGCCGTTGGTCACGATCCCCGCGGAATAGTCGGCATGGAACTCTTCCGCCAGGGCGATCAGCCGCTCCGAAAGGGACTTGATCACATCGGCCGCCAGTAACGGTTCGCCGCCGAACCAGGTGACATTCAGGCGTTTCCCGCCCACAGCCTCCAGCATGCGCCGGGCCAGGTTCACCACGTCGTCCTGCACCTCCGGGCTCATCCTGCCCGGACGGTGGGTTTCGAAGCAGTAGGGGCAATCGAAATTGCAGTTCATGGTCGGGCAGATCGTCAGCCCGACCCCCTGGGGCGCGGCGCAGGCAGCCCGGCCCATCATCTCCAGGGCTTCCCTTTCGTCGAAGCGGGTGATAATCCCCCGCTTTGCGAAACGCTCGATCGCCGGGTGATGCTCGTCCAGCATCTCCATGATGCTGAGCAGGTAAAGCTCCAGCGGGTTGTATTCCGCGCAGGTTCCCCTGAAAAGATTGGCGATCGCAACGGCGTCCTTTCCCGGCACCTGGGCGCTCAGGTTATAGCGGGAATAGTGCCACCCGGCCTCCCCGGCCGTACGCTTTTCCGCGGTCTGTCCGTTTGCTTTCCTTTCTGTTTCGTTCACGATGGTATTCCTTTCCTGTATCGCTTTTTATTCCCCATCCAGTTGCTGGCGCTTTACCAGTTCCCGGAACAGTCCGTCCTTTGCAAGCAGCTCGTCGTAGGTTCCCTGCTCCGCGATTTTCCCGCCGTCCAGCACCAGGATCCGGTCGCAGTCTTTCACCGTCGAAAGCCGGTGCGCGATCACGATCCGCGTGCAGTCCAGCTTCGCCAGCGAGTCAGCCACCTGTTTCTGGGTCCTGTTGTCCAACGCGCTGGTCGCCTCGTCGAGCATCAGGATCCGGCGCTTCCGGCATACGGCCCGGGCGATCAGCAGGCGCTGCTTCTGGCCGCCGGAGATGCCGCCGTTCTCAGAAATCAGGGTATTCATGCCCATCGGCATCTTCCGGATATCCTCCGCGATACCGGCGATTTCCGCCGCCTCCCAGGCGTCGTCCAGGTTCGCTCCAGGACTGGCAAGCGTAATATTATTCAGGATATCCCCCGCGAACAGTTTTCCGTCCTGGATGACGACGCCGATTTGGCGGCGCAGGCTCCGGACATCCACCATTCCAACGTCATAGGAATCATAGAAGACGGAACCCCGTTCCGGCTTTTCCATCCCCAGCATCAGCCGCATCAGCGTCGATTTGCCGCAGCCGCTGCGCCCGACAATGGCCACGTATTCCCCGGCCTTCACCCTGAAGGACAGGTTTTCGAACAGATAGGGAGAATCCTCCCCGTAGCGGAACGTAACCCCGGAAAATTCGATGCTTCCGGATATTCTTTCCACCCCCGGCTTGTCGGAACGATTTTCCGGCACCGCGTCGAGAACGGGGCGGATCAGCCGGTACAGCGGCCGGAGGCTGGTCAGCTGGTCCGACACCGCGGTGAAAGCCGCGACAGCCGCTGAAATCTGGCCGTACGCGGCGGAAAATGCCATGAAATTGCTGGAGCTGACACCGGCGGAGCCCGCACAGTAATACAGCCACACCATGCCGGCCATGCCGATCAGGGTCACATAAACCGGCCCCGCCGTGATCCATACCGGCACGTTATAGGTATAGTGTGCGTAGCCGGCATACCGGTCCGCCCACTTTGCGAAGGCGCGGTCCTCCGCGCCGGCCAGCTTCAGCTTCTGTACACCGCCCAGCAGGGAGGCCACCGTACCGGACAGCTCGCCCGAAGCGCTGACTGAAGCCTGCCGCCAGCGGGACGCCATCCGCATCACAAGCAGAAGCACAGCCAGCTGGGCCAGGACGATCACCAGCGCCGGAAGTGCGAGCGCCGGGGCGTAGGCGCCGATCTGGAACACGAAAATCAAGGCGAAAAGCATTGAGAGCCCGGCTCCCAGGACTGCTGAGACCCCTGTCTTCAGCAGGAAGGCAACATTTTCCACCCGGTTGGCCAGCGAACCGGGCGAAAAGCTTCTGAAAAACGGCGCCGGCAGGTTCAGCAGCCGGGAAAAGAAGGCGGCCTGGGAAACAACGGTCATCCGCTGCTCCACCCGTTCCATGAACAAGCTTCGGCTTGCAGTGATGATGGCCCCGGAAACCGCTGTTCCCAGCAGAAACAGGGCGATGGGGATAATCATGTCCGCCTCGCCGGCGGGTATCACCGCCGAGAAAGCCAGGTGGTTGGCCGCCGCCGGCAGCAGGCTGACCAGCGTCGCGGCCAGCGCCATCAGCAGGAGCCACGTGAAGTCTGTCCGGCTGAAGATGCCCGAGGTAAAGCGGACCAGTTCCTCCTTCCCGACGGGCCCGCCGGGAAGCGGTTTGTAAAACAGCAGCGCCTCCGGGTCGATCTGCTCCGCGTTTTCACTATTCACACGGACGCGCTTTCCCGTTTCCGGATCCCGGTAGCAGTATCCGCTGATTCCGCAGGGAAGCAGCGCGACGGGTTTCCCGGACCGCAGGCGCCCGGCCATCGCGCCGAAGGTTTTCCGGTACCATTTCCCCTTCAGCTGTACCTGGCGGTACATCGTTCCCGAGGGACGGCACAGCCAGTCCAGCCGTTCGCCGGCTTCCTTCACGCCCTCCGGCACGCTGCCGGGCTGGACCTTCAGGGATTCCAGGCAGGCAGTGACAGCCCGGTCCGCCCGCTGTTCCTCCGTTTCCGCCTGGAATTCCCAGTTCGTTCCTTTATGGCCGACGCTGGCGGCAAGGGCACTGTAGGCCTTTTCCGTCATCTCCCGGTCGGCTTTTTTCCGTTCTTCGGCCCGGTTCCCGAAAAGGCTCATCTCAGTCACTCCTTACCAGCCCGGCGTAGGCGCCGTTCCGGGCCATCAGTTCCTCATGGGTGCCGCGCTCCGCCACCTTGCCGTTATCCAGGACGATAATCTCGTCGCAGTCCCGGATGGTGGAAAGGCGGTGCGCCACGACAATGCAGGTAATCCCCAAGTCCCGGATATGCCGGATAATCTCCGCCTCCACCTCCGCGTCCAGCGCGCTGGTGGCCTCGTCCAGGATCAGGACCGTCGGCGCCTGCACCAGGGTGCGGGCCATCTCAATCCGCTGCAGTTCGCCCCCGGAGAAGTTCGCGCCCCCCGAAACGATGCGGCCGGAATACCCACCCGGCCGTTCTGCAATCGTCTTGTGTATGGAGGCGTCCCGGCAGGCCATGATGACCTCATAGCTTTCGATGGATTTGTCCCACAGGCGGATATTGTCGCTGACGCTGTCCTCAAAGGTGATGATGTCCTGGTTCACCACGGCCACGGAATCCGTCATCACATCCCGGGGAATTTCGGATACGGGCTTTCCGTCAAACAGGACCTGCCCGGACCAGGGCTTGTACAGGCCGCTGATCAGGCTGGATACAGTGGATTTTCCGCTGCCCGAGCTGCCGACCAGGGCAACCCACTGGCCCGGCCGGACATGCAGGTTAAAATGCTCAATCAGCGGCGGGTCCACCTTCGAATAACCGAAGGTAACGTCCCGCAGCTCCACCTCTCCCGCCAGCTTGCCGGTCCCGATCCCGTCAGTCCCCTCTGCCGCTTCCTCCTCCGTTTCAGGCACGTCGGCGGGATAGCGCACCACGTCCTCGATGCGCTCGATCTGCGTCTGTGTTTCCTGGATGGTCTGGCCAATGGAAATCAGCTGGGTGACCGGATCCATGAACGCGGCCAGGAACCCGGTAAAGGCCAGCAGGGCGCCGGGGGTGAACCGGGCGTCGATAATCAGCTTGACTCCGGCTGCCAGCACCAGGATATTCAGCATTTGGGTCAGCACAGCCGGGATCGCGGACAGGTGCGCGGTCAGCTCTGTCATCCGGGTATTGTCCTCGTTCGCGGCGGCCTGGAACCCTGCCCACCGCGCAAAGAAGCCCTCCTCGGCGCCCGCGGACTTGATCGTGTCAATCATGTCGGCCCCGGCCACGGTAGCGGCATAGAGCTTCCCGCTGTTGATGGCGTTTGCCTTGGCGATATTTACCCGTTTTTTGGAAATAGAATGGGCAATCCACGCGTTCAGCACCACCGCAGCGATGCTGATCAGCGTCAGCGGCAGGTGGTATCCCGCCATGATCACCGCGTAGAATACGAGCATCACGGTATTGATCAGTACGGGAGCCACCTGGCCGATCAGGTTCCCTGCGATGATCTCATTTGCGGACTGGCGCTGCTGCAGGTCGCCCACAGAGCGCTGGGAATAGAAGCCCACCGGCAGGTGCAGCAGGTGGCGCATGAAGCGGGAGGAGTTGACGACGGCGGCCTTTCCCCGGATCCGTAGGATGAAAAACGACCGGATCAGGGAAGCGGCGGCCCACAGGCCCGCCAGGGAAAGCAGGATCACCAGCAGGGGCCTGAACCAGTCCCAATCCCATCCGTTCAGGACCCGGTCGAAAAACACCCGGCCCATGGACGTGCTGAGTACCGCGGTGACGGACGCGACTGCGGCGGCAAGCATGACAAAGAACACGGGCGACCTCATCCCGCGCAGGTACTTCAGCGCGGCGCGGGTCCGATCCGGCCTGGCACCGCCGGGTTCAAAGGATTCGGTTTTTTCGAAGGTGATCACAATACCGGTAAAGCTGCTTTCGAAGGTTTCGGCCGAAACCCTGACCTGGCCCCGGGCCGGATCGTTCAGGCAGAAGGAGCTGCCCTTTTTGCCCGTAAACACGACGAAATGATTGAAATTCCAGAAAAGGATGCAGGGCAGCTTCACTTTTTTGAGCAGGCCCTCAGTGGAGATCGCAACTCCCTTTGCGTTAAGGCCGTACAGCCTGGCCGCCTTGATAATGCTGCCGGCCCTGGATCCGTCCCGCGAAACGCCGCAGTCCGCCCGGACCTGCTCCAGCGGAACCCAGCGGCCGTAATAAGCCAGGATCATGGCAAGGCTCGCGGCGCCGCATTCCACTGCTTCCATCTGCATGATCTGCGGCACCTTGACGGTTTTCCCGGGCATGATCATTCACCTCCCAGGATCAGGCGGATCGGCGCCACGGTTCTGGCTGTGATATGCACGGGAACCATGACACCTTCCTCCACCCCGGAAGTATCTCCCTCCAGTGTGACCCGGTAGGCCCATTTGTCCTCCATCAGCCGGTCCACCAGGTAATCGCTGTTCACGATATCCCGGGCTTCCTCCCGGGACAGGGGGGTTTTTGACACCTCGGTCACCCGCATGGCGATGCCGCCCACGTTGGCCTTGTCGCCGCTTTTCACCCCGAGCATTTCCTCATCCGTCAGGAAACATTCGATCTTTCCGCCGATGCTCACGCCGTTTGTCGACACAGCCGAGGTGATCCGGCCGAAGATTCCCCAGGCCAGGAACCCCAGGATAAAGATCACACATGCGCACAGCACGGCCAGGATGCCGGGGTTTGCGATGCGGAGCGCTTTGTCCAGTTCGTCCGGGCTGCGCATTTTGTCCATCGCTTTTGGATTGAATAAGCCGGATATGTCAGCCATTGCCTTTTCTCCGTTTCTGATTGGAATCGTCTGTTTTCCTTCCGGCCTCCGCGATTTTCAGGGCCGTAAAGAACCATACCGCATACTTTTCGGGATGATCAAGCATATCCTGTTTCAGCTCTGCCAGGGGCACGTACCGCATCTCCGCAGTTTCCTCCGGATCCGGGGTGAACGGCCCGCCGTACTCGCCGACGAACACGTGGTCAAATTCGTATTCCGTCATCCCGTCAGGGAAACCGGCCCGGTACACAAATGTGCCGGCCTCCCGCACCGGGACTCCTGTAATTCCACATTCCAGTTCCAGCCTCCGGGTCACTGCGTCCGCCAGCGTCTGGCCGGCCCGCGGATGGGAACAGCAGGTATTGGCCCAGAGATTCGCGCTGTGGTATTTCCCCGCCGCGCGCTGCTGGATCAGCAGGCGGTCACCGTTGAACAGGAACAGGGAAAACGCCCGGTGCAGCAGGCCCCGCCGATGCACATCCGCCTTTTCGCCCAACCCGGTTTCCCGGTCGTCCAGATCCACCAGGATCAGATCGTTCTCCGTTTTCATCCCGCACCTCTTATCCTTTTCTGTCCCGATCTTGTTTTCATTATACACTTTATCATAAATTTGCAAAAGCATGATCGTGAACCTGATGAAAATTACTTCCGTCCTTCCTGCCCTGAACGGCCGTTACAGGATCAAAAAGAAAAGCAAAACCGCCCGGGCGCACAGGTGTTCCCGGGCGGTGTGTTCAGAATACTCAGACCGGGATATCGTCGCCGAGGAGATCTGCCAGGATGTCCGCCTTCACTTTGGACACATTGACCTCACGGATCTTCTGGCGCAGCGGCAGGACGGAGCGGGGCGATACGGAGAGCTCGTCAATGCCGATGGAAAGTAAGGTCTCCGTCAGCGTCAGGTCTGCGCCCAGTTCACCGCAGATCCCCACCCGGATGCCGTTCCGGTGCGCGTTGTCGCACACCATTCTCAGCGCGCGCAGTACGGCGGGATGATGCGGGTTGAAGAACCTGCCCAGGTCCGCGTTCTGCCGGTCGCAGGCCAGGGTATACTGGGTCAGGTCGTTGGTGCCGCAGCTGAAGAAGTCCGCCACCTTTGCCAGGCGGTCGCTCATCAGAACAGCGGCAGGCGTTTCGATCATAATACCGATTTCCACTTCGTCGCTGAAGGGGATGCCCTCCTTCGTCAGCTCATCTTTCACCCGGTCACACATCTTCCGGGCTTCCTTGACCTCCCATACGCTGGTCACCATCGGGAACATGATGCCGAGCTTTCCGTAGGCGGAGGCGCGGAACAGCGCGCGGAGCTGGGTATGGAAGATTTCCGGCCGGTTCAGGCAGATGCGCAGCGCCCGGTTGCCCAGCGCGGGATTCTCCTCCTTCGGCATGTCGAAGTAGGCAATCTGCTTGTCGGCGCCGATGTCCATCGTCCGGATCACCACTTCCCTGCCGCCCATATCCGACAGCACTTTCCTGTAGGCTTCAAACTGGGCGTCCTCCGGGGGGAAATCGTCACAGTTCAGGTACAGGAACTCGCTGCGGAACAGGCCGATGCCGCCGGCATCGTTGTTCAGCACGGCGGGTACGTCATCCGGGCCGCCGATATTGCAGTACACGCGGATTTCCCGGCCGTCGACCGTCTCATTGGGCAGGCCCCGGAGCTTTTCCAGCATCTCCCGCTGTTTCTTCTGCTCTTCCATTTTCTGCAGCAGGCGGGTCCTGGCGTCCGCGTCCGCCTCAACGGTCACATTGCCGGTTCCGCCGTCAATGATAACCTCCTTGCCCGCATATTCCGGCTTTAGCTGGTCCCCTGCGCCGATGATGGCGGGAATGCCCATCGTCCGGGCCAGGATGACGGTATGGCCGGATTCGGAACCGCCCTCGGTGACAAAGCCGAGGATCTTGCTCTTGTCCAGCTGCACCGTCTCGCTGGGGGCTAGGTCGTCCGCCGCAAGGATCACCGGCACCGGCGAATCAATCCCTCCCTGCACCGCGCCGGTCAGTGCGGCAATAATCCGGGAGGACACGTCCCTGACGTCCGCTGCCCGGGCCTGGAAATACGGGTCCTCCATGGAGGCGAACATCTCTGCGAATTGGGCCGCGGTATCGCTCACCGCCGCTTCGGCGTTGAGCTTCGTCTCCAGGATGGCGGTCCGGATGGCTTCCTCGTAGTCCATGTCCTCTGCCATCATCTGGTGGGTTTCAAACAGCAGTGCGGCTTCATCGCCCGCTTCTTCCCTGGCTTTCTCCGCCAGCACGCCCAGCTGCTCGATTGCTTTCTCCCGGGCGTCCTTGAACCGGGCCCATTCTGCCTCCGCATCCTCCGCCTCGTAACGGGTGATCGTGGATTTGGCCCGCCGGAAGAAATACAGGGGGCCGATGGCGATGCCGGCGGATACGCCTTTGCCCTGAATCAGAATCATACTGGCTTCCCTCCATAGTTTTTCATGCTGAAACAAACGACTGTCCGAATGGCAGCCGTTTGTCGGTAACGCATTACAGATTGGCCTTGAAGAATTCCTCGATCGCGGCGGCGGCAGTGTCTTCGTCCGCGCCTTCCACGGTCACCTTCACGGTATCGCCCTGCCTGATGCCCATGCCCATCAGGGCTATCAGCTTCAGCGCGTTGACTTCCTTCTCCCCCTTGATCACGGTCACGGTGGAAGCATACTTCCTGATTTCCTTCACCAGGATGCCGGCAGGACGGGCATGGATGCCGACAGGATCAGTAATGGTGTACTCAAAAGACTTCATGGTGAAAACCTCCCTCAAATAAATTCCTCTGTTTCACGCCCTCTGAACCGGTGCAGCAGCCATCGGAATTCACCGGCTTCCAGCCGGATTTCGCCGGCGTCTCCTGTCTTCCCGGTCATAAGGTCTTCATAGATCTTCTCATCCCGGAGCCAGATTTTCAGGGGTTCGTCCGAGAAGTTGAACAGGGCCAGCAGCTGTTCGCCGCAGTAATACCTGCCGATCCCGAGTACGTGGTCGCTGCCCGTATCCAGCACCCAGGCGTCCGCATCCGTATCGAACACTGCCTGCTTTGCCCGGATCTGTTCCATCTGCCGGATTGCGGCAAACATCTTTCCTTCCGGCGTGGTTTTCCGGGTCTTTTTTTTCGCCTTTTCCCAGTCCATACTGCCCCGGTGCAGGTACCGGCTGTCCTCCGCCTTATGCGGATTGTCGTGGTAACTGTAGTCGTTTTCCCGGGCGATTTCATCGCCGCTGTACAGCACCGGCACCCCGCTGAGCGTGAATACGAACGCATGCAGCATCCGGTCCAGCTGCAGGGCTTTTTTCAGCGCCTCCCTGTCCCCGCTCCGCAGCGCCGCTTCGATACCGCACAGGGATGCGGTCGTTCCGCACAGCCGGGCGTCCCCCCGCCGCGGATCGTCGTTGTACAGTTCCCCCCGGGCCGGGCTTCCTTCCCATTTCCCGGTCAGGTAATTGTTCAGGAAGCGTTTGTGGGGAACCTCCTCCTGGCCGAACTGCCGGAGGAAGCCGTAATCCAGTCCCCATCCGATATCGTCATGGCACCGGAGGTAATTCAGGAAGGTATATGCATGGGGCAGGCGGAACACCTGCCGCATCTGGTGCGCAAGCAGCCGGACGTCCTTCGTTGCCACCGTATGCCACAGGGTCGCCATGGTGGTCACGTTGTACAGCAGGTGGCATTCCGGTTTTTCCACCGTACCGAAGTAAGGCGCCACTTTACCGGGTTCCATCACCACTTCGCCCAGCAGCAGGGTTCCGGGGCAGACAATCTCGCAGGCCATACGCATGATCCGCACCAGCGTATGCACCTGGGGCAGGTTCCGGCAGGTGGTGCCCAGGGCTTTCCAGATATAGGGAACTGCGTCCAGCCGGATGATGTCCGCCCCGTGGTTGCACAGGTTCAGCATATTGTCCGTCATATCGTTGAAAACGGCCGGATTTGCGTAGTTCAGGTCCCACTGGTACGGATGGAAGGTGGTCATCACGATCTTCCCCGCCTCCGGGCACCAGGTGAAGTTGCCCGGCGCCGTGGCGGGAAATACCTGCGGAACCGTCTGCTCGAAAGAGTTCGGAATCGTCCAGTCGTCAAAGAAGAAGTACCGGTTCCGGTATTCCTTCTCCCCGGCCCGGGCGCGCCGCGCCCACTCATGGTCCTCACTGGTGTGGTTCATCACAAAGTCCAGGCACACGGCGATGCCTTTCTCATGGCACGCGTCCGCCAGTTCCGCCAGGTCCTCCATGGTGCCGAGCCCTGGCTGCACCTTCCGGAAGTCGCTGACCGCGTATCCGCCGTCGTTCCTGCCCTCCGGGCTTTCCAGCAGCGGCATCAGGTGGAGGCAGTTCACGCCGCAGTCAATGATATACGGCAGTTTTTCCCGTACGCCCTTCAGTGTCCCGGCAAAGCAATCCGTATACATCTGCATGCCGGTCAGGTTGCGGCCCTTGTACCAGTCCGGATGCTCCTCCCGGACCAGGTCCATCTTCTTCATCTTTTCCGGCCGTTCCTCCCAAAGGCGGTACAGCATATCCGCAAAAGATGCGTACGCCTGTTCGTCGCCGTGGTACAGCTCGTAATACAGCCATTTCAGCTCATCCTCATGGCGTCGGAAACGGGCCGCGAATTCTTTATTCCAGTGCTCCTCCTTCACTTCAGTCCCTCCTCCACTTCCTGCAGTACGGGCATTGCGGGAATCGCGCCCGGACGGCTGGTCGTTATGGACGCCGCCTTGTTGGCAAATCGGACCATGCCGTTGATCTCCTCTTCCGTCAGTCCCTCCAGTCCTCCCCGGGCGGCAATCCGGTACAGCAGCGATCCGAAGAATGTATCGCCTGCGCCGTTGGTGTCCGCCACCTTCACGCTGAATCCCGGAACCCGGCCCTTCATCCCTCCGCAGCGCCACAGGGCGCCGTTTTTCCCGAGGGTCACCACCGCCAGCCGGATGCCCAGCGGCATCAGTGCCTGCAGTGCTTCTTCCGGATCATGGGTGCCGCACAGCAGCATGGTTTCCTCATCGCTGATTTTCACGATATCGCACAGGGGAAGCACCGCCCGCATCTGCAGGGCCGCCTCCTCTTCACTGTTCCAGAGCGGCGCCCGGTAGTTTGGGTCATAGGTGATCAGCGCGCCGGCGTTCTTCGCCGCCCGGACCGCGGTCACCACCGCCTCCCGGCAGCAGGGGTCCGTCAGGCTGACGCTGCCGAAATACAGGATGTCCGTATCCGCCGCATCCCGGACGGCCCGGTCCGCCTGGATCATCGTATCCGCCCCGGGCTTCCGGTAAAAGGAGAAGCTCCGTTCCCCCTGCGGATCCACCGTCACGATGGCCAGTGTGGTGTTGGCGCATTTTGTCACCTGCAGGCCCCCGGTTGAAACGCCGTACCGGACCAGCGTGTCCCGCAGCAGGCGCCCGTACTGGTCATCGCCGACGCAGCCCACAAACGCCGCCTCGCCGCCCAGCTTTGAAACCGCCACCGCCACGTTGGCCGGCGCTCCACCGGGAATGGCGGCAAAATGCGGATTTCCGTTCTCATCGATATGCGTCTGGGTCATGTCAATCAGGATTTCACCGACGGCGGTTATTTTCACCTGTTCCTCCTCCGTTTCTCCGGTTGTTCCCTTATGTTTTTTTCACTGTGCAGGTCCCATTTTCCGTTTTTCCTTCTGGTTCGATTATACAGGATTCCCCGGAGAGAAACAAGGAAAAAAACGGCACAGCAGCAGTACTGGACATCCCCTCCGATTTTTGTATAATGGGATTGGTTGAGTTTCCAACTGAATGATGCAGCAAGTGACTGAGAGGTGTATCTGCGAAATGAAGAGGATGATCTGCTTCCTCCTTACCCTGTGCCTGCTGGCGGGCTGCGGGCTTGCCGGCGCGGAAAGTTCGCACCTGCAGGGAAAGCCCTGGGTTAACTCCAATATTTACGGCCAGTGGCCGGATGAACGTCCCGGGCCGGAAGACGGCTACGACATGTACGTAAACTATGCATTTTACCGGGAAGCGCTTGCCAGAGGAGACGCAAGCCTCTATGTCCGGCTGCTGGATGCGGAGAAAACCGTTCAGAAGCAGTTTACCGCGATGTGCGAGGATCCGGGAATCACCCTCCCGGAGGCAGAGATCCTGCGGATCCTGTACAGCCTGTATATGGACACGGCAAAACGGAAACAGGAGGGCCTCGCTCCCCTGAAGGCTTATGTGGACCGGGTGCGGGCGGTAAAGACCCTGGACGAGCTGACCGCCCTGATCCGGGAGGACGGCTGGATATACGGACCTTCTTTTTTCACATACGCCCACGATGTGTCTGACGGAGCGAACAGAAAATACATCCTGCAAATCTCCAGAGACGAGATCGAAGGTGTAAAGGAAAAGCTGCTTCTCATGGGATACAGCGAAGAGGAAGCCGCGAAGGCGGATGAGAAGATCCTTGCGTTCAAAACCGCGCACAATGTTGTGGTCAATATCGAACCTGGCAGCCTGCTGGAGACTATCTCGAATCGGGGAACCGCCTCGCTGGACGAGCTCCGGCAGTTATGCCCGTTGTTCCCGGATCTGCTCTCCGCCCAGGGAGTTGTCCGGAAAGGCACCGAAGCAGAACAGATCTACAA
>Ga0310690_10005404_pt1 | contig 17335 bp, 17 predicted proteins | sample AusTroGonzalo_MG_2_FD_207661 | JGI IMG/M metagenome (GOLD analysis project Ga0310690, IMG submission 207661) | Bovine rumen microbial communities from tropical cattle in Woodstock, Queensland, Australia - Gonzalo_04 (v2) (version 2) | ecosystem: Host-associated > Mammals > Digestive system >...
TGAAACTGTCACGGATGATGATAATACCGATGCTGGTTGGGAAACTAAATATCAGAAGGCTGATGAAAGCGCGGAAAAGGTTTCCGAAGATGTCGTAAAGGCAAACAACAGGTTCGGGATGAAGATTTTCAGCCGCTTGGCAAAGGAAGAAGGGGCTAAGAACATAATGATTTCACCGCTTTCAATCTCGATTGCGATGGCCATGACCGCCAACGGCGCGGTTGATGAGGCTCTTTCCGAAATGAAGGAAGTGCTCGGATTCGGCAACATGAATATGCCGGATGTCAACGAACAGTTCGAGCAGCTTATCGCAAGTCTTGTTGAAGCTGACAAATATATGACACTTGAAATAGCCGATTCACTCTGGCTGGATGACCGGTTTGCTCCTGACGTAAAGGATGATTTCATTTCCGTCCTTGAGGATTACTACAGCGCGGCTCTTTTCACGGAAGACTTTGCAGACCCGGCAACGGCTGATAAAATCAACTCCTGGGTATCGGAAAAGACTCACGAAAAAATAGGCAGAATAATTGGTGAAATAGGTGCAAACACCGTTATGTACATTATCAACGCCGTCTATTTCAAAGCTGGATGGACACATCCTTTTGCAAAAGGTTTAACTTATAGTCAAAAATTTCAGCTTTCAGACGGCAACATTAAGGAAGCTGATTTGATGCATGCGGGAGGAGACACTTATGCCTTCAAAATTATTAAAGAAAACTATTCTATAGTAAGAATTCCGTATGGCAGAGGTGTTTTTGCGTTCTACGCAATAGTGCCTTCCGGCAATGTTGATGATTTCATTGAAAAGATTGCTCAAAACGATGTCGGTTCCTATTTCGAAAGCCTGCGAGAATCCTTTGATTTCAGTCTGGGACTTCCGAAATTCAGATTTGCTTACGAAAAATCTCTGGAAGACACCTTTAAAACACTCGGAATGGAGCGTATATTTGCAGGAGGACTGGAGAATATATCAAGTAATGTCGAAAATCTGCATATCAGCAATATTTTCCACAAGACTTTTATCGAGGTCGATGAAGAAGGAACAGAGGCTGCCGCTGTCACAGCTGATTCCGCTGATACTGGAGGAGACTATACTCCCCCCAGCGTCTTTGCCGATCGTCCGTTTGTTTTTGTGATCCGTGACGAAAGAACTGGATCTATTCTTTTTGTCGGCAAAGTCGAAGATCCGACTGCTGAATAATACTTCCAGAATTTAAATCAGATATTACAGCTTTGCGTTTAGACTTTTTTCCGCTTTTTTCAGAAATTTTTTAATAAACAAACTTGTCGCGCCTGCCTTGGACCTGATAGTGCTCGACAGCCGCGTTGTGCTCTTTGAGTGTCTTTGAAAAATAGTGATAGCCTTTACCGGTTGCGACGAAATAGAGGAATTTCGTGTCATCAGGGTGAAGAACGCTTTTTATGGCACCTTCGCCCGGAAAGCAGAGCGGAGTCGCCGGAAATCCGTAGCGGGTGTAGGTGTTCCACGGGTGATCGGTCATAAGGTCTTTTTTTGTGATATTTCCGTTGAATTTGGGGAGAAGACCGTAAATTACCGAAGGATCGGTCTGCATTTTCATCCCGATTTTCTTTCTGTTGAGGAAAACCGAAGCGATTTTCGGCTGTTCAGCCTTTACTCCGGTCTCTTTTTCGACAATTGAGGCGAGTTTGATGAGATCGTAAACATCCATATCCGATTTGTCGATTTCAGCCTGATATTTTGCAAGAGTGGATTTCATCTGTTCTGCCATTTTTTTCATAACGGCGATGATGTCGCTGCCTCTCGGAAAGCTGTACGTTGACGGAAAAAGAAGTCCTTCGCAGCTTTGTTTGTTCTTTGCTCCGATAGAAGTTAAAAAGTTTTTGTCGTGGCAGACTTCGATGAATTTATCGCTTCCGCTCATCCATTCTAAACTTTTGAAAACAGCGGCGGCATCGTATTTGTTGTAGCCTTCGGGAATCGTGAAAGAGTAAAGTTTTACTTTGCCGCTCATGATTTTTTTAGCGACTTCCTCGGGATCCATTGCACCGGAAAACTCAAATTCGCCCGTTTTCAGAGCTTTGCCGAAATCTTTTTCTTTTATGAGCCACATAAAATGCTTTGCGTCAGTGATGACTTTCGCTTCGGTAAGTTTTTTTGCCGCGCTGTTCCATGTGTTGCCTTTTTCGATAACGACTGTGGTTCCTGCCGGAACTTCGATTTTTGTTGTTTTGAATGACTGATATCCGCTGTAAATCGAGTAAAATATGGAGAGTGCGGCAACGACTGCAATAAGAAAAACCGTCAAAATAATTTTTTTCATGACTACCCCTTTTTCGGCTTTTTAAAACTGTGTCTGTAAACGATTTTGACCGGAACACCTTCGTACGGAAAAGCTTCGTAGAACTTGTTGAGAAGGTATCTGTCGTAGGAAAAATGGATGTCGTTCGGCGCGCTCACTTTGATTACGACTGTAAGCGGAGAAGTCTGTTCCATCGTGATTCCGTTGAAGTGGATCATTTTGTTTTTGCGGGTAAGAGGCGGCGGATTTTTTGAAAGAACTGAGGAAAGCCACTCTTCCAAAGTCTCGTCGTCAATCATTTTCCGGTAGTTTTCATGCACTGCAAGCACTTTTTCGAGCAGTTTCTGAACGCGCATCCCCTGCATTGCCGAAATAGAAATTATCGGCGCGTAAGGGGCAAATTTTATTCTGTCGCGCAGATCCTGAACGATTTTTTCGTATGTTCCCGTCTCTTTTTCGATGAGATCCCATTTGTTTATGACAATGATTATTCCTTTTCCTTTGTCGTGGGCAAGGCCTAAAATCCGGAGATCCTGATCGGTCGCAAGTTCCTGCGCGTCCATCATGAAAATTACGATATCGGAGCGGTCGACCGAATGGAAAGCGCGTACTATCGCCGCTTTTTCCATGAGCATTTCGATTTTTTTCTTCCTTCTGATTCCCGCAGTATCGATGAGTCGCAACGTTTTGCCCATATATTTCGCGGTCGAATCAATAGGATCCATCGTAGTTCCCGGAATCGGGCTGACCAACATCTTTTCCTGTCCGATTATTTTATTTACGAGAGTCGATTTCCCGACATTCGGACGGCCGAAAATAGCGATTTTTATCTCTTCCGGAGCGGGCGGCAGTTTTTCGTTTATCTCTTTTTCTGTCCAGAACTCTTTCGTCACGTCGTCAAGCATGTCAAAAACGCCGTAACCCGTTTTTCCCGATACCGGATAGACCGTGTCTGCTCCTGTTTCGTAAAATTCGGCAGAAGCGATCTCTTTGTTTTCGGAGTCGATTTTCGAAACTGCAAGCCACGAACGGAGCCCTTTCACGCGGATCAGGTGATAAATTTCCTTGTCGCTTCCGGTAAGTCCGGCTTCGCCGTCGCAGAGCATTATCACGCCGTCGACTTCATCGAGAACCTCGTTGATCTGGTCGCGTATTCCTTTCGTTATCGCATCGGTTTCGTCCTCGTCAATGTGAAATCCGCCTGTATCGATGATCGTGAAAGGCTTGTCGTCGTAAATCAGATCCTGGTAGTTGAGATCCCTCGTAACACCGGGCATATCATCGACGATCGCCGAATTTTTGTTCAGGATTTTATTGAAAAGAGTCGATTTCCCGACGTTCGGGCGGCCGATTATTGCAATCAGCGGCTTGACGTTGTTTATGATTCTGCTCATTGTTTTCTGCTCCGTTTTTTAGGCTTGAAAGAAATCGTTATTTCAAGGTTTGCGAGCGTTTCGGCAAGCAGTGCCGCCTTATCCGTCTTGTCGATCTGATCTCTGATTTCCTTGCGGATCTGTTCCGAAACGGCGTTCGTTATCTCGTTTTTGAGCTTGCTCCCCTGTTCGAGAAGCTGATGCGATATTTCAGCCGCCAGCTGCTTCGTGAAGGTGAGATCGAAATTTTTGTTCACCGCATCGATGATTTCGTTCGAGAACGGCACCTTTTCTAAAAATTTGTCAACGATTTTCCCAGCCATAGTTTTCTCCTTCTATTTTGAAAGGACACAGTTTTTCTATTTTCTGCCCTGAGAAACGATCCTGCCCGGTTTCGAGAATGTGGTCGAGACGCGATTTTTCAGTGCCGAAACAACCTGCGCTTCCGATGATTTCAAGCGTCGGGAATATCACAAAAAGCCTTTTGTCAGCCTCTTTGTGCGGTATCGTCAGATCCGGTGACTCGAAGCTTCCGTTTTCCCAGAAAATTATGTCCAGATCGATGTTTCTCGGTCCTTTTTCGATAGTTTTTACTCTTCCCATTTCGCGCTCGATATTTTTGAGTTCGCTCAGGAGCTGCTGCGGTTCATGCGGCGTTTCGACGATGAGTGACATATTGAGGAAGTCGTTCTGGTAAGCATAATCGACCGGCGAAGTCGCATAGACGCTGGACCAGTCTTCGACGAAAACCGATTTTTCTTCGAGTTTTCCTATCGCCGTTTTCAGATTAGCCATCGGATCACCGGTATTTGAGCCCAACGAAAGAAGATATTTCATTTGCAGATTCTTTTATTTCCCGATGTAAAGGTTGTCGATCAGCCTCGTCGTTCCCACATAAACTGCCGTAAAAATGCGTGAATCGTCAGAAAGATTCCCGCTTCTTCTGAGGTCATTGGTGCTGCGTATCTCAAAATAGTCGATTTTTGATCCCGGAACGAGTTCCGTTATCATTTTTTTCGCCTCGTTTTCAAGAGTCTCTACTGGAACAGTCTCATTCTTTGCGTGCAAAGCATCGGCTTTTTCTTTAATGATATTCATGACTTTGTAAATATTGGGCGCGACTGCGAGCTCCGTCTCGGAAAGATAGCGGTTTCTCGAACTTCTTGCAAGACCGCTCTCTTCCCGTACTGTCGGAACGCCGACGATTTCGAGCGGGAAGTGAAGGTCTGAAACCATTTTGCGGATGACAGTGAGCTGCTGATAGTCCTTTTCGCCGAAAAACGCGACATCAGGCTGAGCGATATTGAAGAGAATCGAGACAATCTGCGCCACGCCGTTGAAGTGGATCGGTCTGCTTTTTCCGCAGAGGATTGAGGTGAGTTCTTTGTCGACATTCAGCGTCACAAGCGGTTTTTCAGTGCCGTAAATAGTCTGGTTTGTCGGGAGGAAAACGTAGCTTGCACCGGCTTCCTCACACTTTTTGAGGTCCTCTTCGACAGTTCTCGGATACTTTTCGTAATCTTCGTTCGGACCGAACTGAGTCGGGTTTACGAAAATCGAAACGATAGTTTCTCCGCACTTCTCGACGCTTTTTCTGATAAGTGTCAGATGTCCTTCGTGAAGCGCACCCATCGTGGGAACGAGTCCCCAAGTTGATCTGCTCTGTTTTCTTGCATTTCTTACTTCGCTTATTTCACGTAAAACTTTCATAATGAACTCCTGTAGTTAATAAAAAAACGCAGAATCATACCAAAAAGGAGCGCGGTTTTAAAGTTTTTGAGAGGAATTTTAAAGCATGGCCGATAAACGGTCTAAACTTTAAATTTAGTAATTTTTAAGTAAGCTGGCATGTCTTTTGTATTTTTTATGATCCGGGGTTTCCATGGTTTTCAGCAGTCCGATATTTTTATTTATTTTTCTTCCTTTTGTGTGGATTCTCCACGCGATGCTTCCCGAAAGATTCCGCAAGGCTTTCCTGCTTTTTGCCAGCCTGATGTTCTACATATACGGCGAAGGCATGTTCGTCATGCTCATGCTTGCGACGATTCTGACAGCGCATTTTACGATAGTTCTGCTCTACAAAGTCAAAAGCAGCAGAAAAACTATCGCGGTTTTAGGTTCGGCTCTCTCGCTCGCCTTCCTTCTTGTTTTCAAGCACATGAATTTTTTCACTACGCAGCTGTCAAACCTTTTTGCCCTTTTTTCATCGATAAAAATAACGCCGACGAACTTCCATCTGCCGCTCGGAGTGTCATTTTTCACGTTTCAGGCTGTTTCCTGCATAATCGATTTTTACAGAAATCCTGAGGAAAAAGAACCGAAATTTATTGATACTGCGCTTTACATTGCATTCTTTCCGCAGCTTGTCGCAGGTCCTATCGTCCGCTACGACAACTTCATTCCGCAGCTTAAATACAGGGCTGTCCACTATGCCGCGTTTCTTTACGGCTTGAAGCGTTTTGCATACGGTTTTGCAAAAAAAGTGCTGATTTCAAACAATCTTTCACCGGTCGTCGAAAAAATCTATTCGATGGACACATCTACCATGGGGATCGATGTGGCGTGGGCTGCAACATTCGTCTTTATGGTGGAACTTTACTTCGATTTTTCGGGATATTCCGACATGGCGATCGGTCTGGCGAGAATGTTCGGTATAAAAATCCCCGAAAACTTCACATATCCTTTTACGGCTACATCTATCGGAAACATGTGGCGCAAATGGCATATTTCGCTTTCGACATGGTTCAGGGACTACATTTATATTCCGCTCGGCGGCAGCAGAAAAGGTGAATTCCGTGCGATAGTCAACATCTGGATCTCTTTTCTTGCCTGCGGATTGTGGCACGGGGCTGCATGGAACTTCATTTTCCTGGGTGCGGTTTCGGCTTTCTTCATAACTATCGAGAGGATTTTCAAAAAGTTATGTCCCTACCGCAACAACGTGCTTGCCCATCTTTACACGAAAATGGTCGCTTTCCCGCTCTTTTTCATTTCGGTAAAGGTCGATTCCGTCTCTTATTATTTCGGAGTCGTCAAGGCTATGTTTGTTCCGAATGAAACTGCAGTTTCAGTCATGCAGATTTTCGACGCGAAATCGTTTGCGGCTTTTGTAGTCGGATTCATATTCGGTTTTCCGATTTACGGACGGATTACCGCAAAATTCGGAAAATCCAATGTATTCAGGTGGCTGGAGGCGGCTTTCCTTCTCGCCCTTTTCTGTGCGGCGCTTTCCAGCAGTACGATGGTTTTCTCTGATCCTTTCTTCTATTTCAGGTTCTAAATGCAAGTGCGGAGAATCGACAAAATAAATTCGCTTCGCGCCTTCTGCGCGGTGTTTTTATGCCTCGCGCTTTATTATTTGATATCCGAAGTTGCATTGGAAACCTCTGTTTTCAGCAGCGCTTCCAATGAATCAGACTATTATGCATCAGTCGTTTTTTCCGAAAAAGACTGGAATTTTGCGCAAAAATTCAGAAAAGACCTCCTTTCATTGGGTGAAAGGCGCGCAGTTGTTCCGGAAACGCTTTTTTACAAGTACAAACCGGCAAAAACGGAGAGTTTTAACCTAAATTCGTTCGGATACCGCGGAGACGAGATAAAACCTAAGGAAAAGGACGAGTTCAGGATCATAATTTTCGGCGATTCCAGAATTTTCGGGATTCTGCTTGCCGATGAAAACACGATCCCGGCTGCTCTCGAAAAGGATCTGAGAGAAACTTTTCCCGGTAAAAATATAAAGGTTCTCAATTTCGGCGTCGAAGGACTTACGCTGCAGCGGACAGCCGATGCCGCAAAGCATTACTACAAAGAGCTTGAGCCCGATATCATCCTTTTGTACAGCGGAGCCAACGATATAAACGAAGCCTATATTTTCGGGTGGAAAGAGTGGGAACCTTTTGCTGAGAATGCGGCGCTTCCTCCTGCTTTCGGCGAAAAACCGGACGAGCAGCTCAGCGCGAAAGTCAAACTGCTGAACACACTAAAACTCACTTTTATAAATGACTTTTCAGAATTCGAAAAAATGTTTTCCAAAAAGGATTTTGCGGCCAACGAAATTCCTCCGGAAAAAGTCGGAAATTTGAATTCATTTATAAAAAATTTCCCGGAAAAAGTCGAAAATCTCTGCAATTATTTCAAAGAGCGAGGCGTGTATGCCGCATACGTTCTTTCTCCTGTAGCCCAGCTGAACAAGCCGCTTACGGAGATAGAGAGTCATCTTCTTTTCAGGCACGAATCATTTTCGCCCGGTTTGAACCTGTTTACGCAGCGAAGCGAAGAAGGAATCGTTAAAGCTCTGACAAAAAAGGAAAATATCAAGGTTATAGACCAGAGCCGGGTCTTTGAAGGAATAAAAGAGACTGTTTACTACGACGGAGTCCATTTCACGCCCGAAGGTTCGAGGCTGCATGCGAAAAAACTCTCCGAAGAACTTGCTGTAATTATTGATGAAATTCAAGGTAAAAATGCAGAAAAGAATTGACAGGATAAACTCTTTCGGCAAACTGCTTCTGCTAATTCTCTGCGTCGCAGCATACTTTGTTTTTTCGGAATTTGTCCTTAAATTCACGATTTTTAAAGAGGTGAAAGACGATTTTGACTACTACCAGAATCTTGTTTTTTCAAAAGAAGAGAGCGAAAAGACCGCGAAATTCAAGCGGGATCTTACAAGTATCGGCAAAGAACGGGGAATAAGCATTCCCGGAACAATAATATACAAATATAAACCTGCGGTAACGGAAAGTTTTACCATCAATTCCGACGGGTTCAGAAACGAAGAATTCAGGAAAAAAGAAAAGGATGAGTTCAGGATAGCGCTTTACGGTGATTCAAAGATATTCGGCTTCGCGCTTCAGACAGAGGATACTATTCCTTATGTTATTGAAAAAAAGCTGAGAAAACATTTTAACAGGAACATAACGGTTTTGAATATGGGGGTGGAAGGTCACGAGCTGCAGAGAGAAATAGCAACAGCCAGATATTACAATGAAAAAATCGAACCGGATATGGTTGTTTTCTATTCTTGGATAAATGACATCCTTGGAACTTTCACTCACAGCAACATCGACTGGATGCCGTTTCAAGGCGATGAAACGCTCACTCCGATTCCCGAAGAGACAGTATACGATAAGGTCAGACTGCTGAATACTTTAAGACAGACATATATCAGTGACAGAGCCAGAATAACGGCTCGTATTCAGAAGAGCGATTTTGCGGTTCTTCCCATACCTCCGCAAAAAGTGGATTTTGCAGAAAAGTTCCCGGAAACATTTTTGAACAGAATATCAGATGCGGCAGCATATTTCGATAAACTTGGAATCAAGTCTCTTTTCATTCTTATGCCGCTTATTCAGACAAAAAAGCCGTTGAGCAATATTGAAATACAGACAATTTATATGAACGAAGCTGCTTCTCCGGGAATAAATCTTTTCTATTCAAAGTGTATTGAAGGTGTCAAAAAAGCTTTGAAAACCGGAAAATACGATACAAATGTTATTGATAACAGTGAAGTGTTTCAAGGCATTCCTGATACTGTTTTTTACGACGGAATACACTATGCCCCGAAATTCTTAAGGATCGAGGCTGAACATATTGCTGACGAGCTGATAACAATTTTGGAAAAAGGCAGATATTTTGAAAATAAATAGGCGCATAGACAAAATCAGATCATTCAAGGCTGTTTTTTCAGCACTTTCCGCAGTACTTCTTCTTTTTGCCGTTTCGGAATTCGTTCTGCAGAATTTTACCTCGTTCGGCGATACTCTGAACAATCTTGAATACTATGCAAGCCTTTCCTTTTCCGAGGATGAGCTGAAAACCGCGATCAAGGCCAGGGAGGATATGGCTTCGCTCGGTGAAAAAGTTACAGGAGTACCTGGAACTCTGGTTTACCGCTACAAAAAGGCGGAAACTGACAGCCTGAACTTCAATTCATTCGGTTTCCGGGGTGATGAACCTCAGAAAAAGGAGGAGAACGAATACCGGATAGGCGTTTTCGGCGATTCCAGAATTGTCGCTGTTTATCTCGCCGAAGAGAACACGATCCCTTTTATTCTCCAGAAAAGGTTGAGAAAGGAGTTCCCCGATAGAAAAATCACTGTTTTCAATATCGGTATCGAAGGAACCGACCTGCAGAGGGAAATATCTTTCGCGGAACTTGAAAGTGAGAGTCTGGAGCTTGACATGGCGGTGTTCTATTCAGGCGGGAATGACATAAACTACAGTTTCGAACGCGGAAATGCCGACTATCAGCCGTTTACGAAAGACGATGAAGTATACCAGAACCTGATCGAAAACATTGCCGCCAACAAAAAAAGACCGTTTTACGAGCGCAGTGCCGTGATCAAGGTTATAAAAGAATCTTTCTTAAGTGATTTCATCCACAATTTTGCCCCGTCAAAAAAGGAGGATGTATTTGCTCCGCTTATCCCGGAATTTGAAGCAAAAGCCGATGAATTTATCCGGAAATACAAGGCCAGGATTGACAAAGCCTCAGCAGCTATGACTGCCAAAGGGATAAAAAGTGTCTTTTTCTTTCCACCGCTTCTCCAGTTGAAGAAACCGTGGAGCGAAATAGAACGGAATCTGCTCTATAAAAACGAAATGACTCTCCCCGGAGTTTATAACTATGTCATACGCTGTGCAGACGGAATTTCCGAAAGCGAAAATCCACGAATTTTCAAGCACACTGCCATTTTCAACGGCAATCCAGGGACAATGTTTTACGACAGTGTCCATTTCACGCCTGAAGCTTCAAGAATTTCAGGAAACAGCATGGCTGACAGCCTGATTCCTCTTTTGAAAGAATATTTCAGGCAGGGATCGAATTAGATTTCTCCGCCGTTTCTTTTAGCGAATATATTTATAAAAGTTCCCGTCGGACAGAAAAAACGGCACCACGGGCGGCTTATGAAAAGCGAAACTATGAGAAAAACCGCCGCGATAACAAGCGGGGGAAGGGATGCGGCTTCAAATTTGAACGCGCTGAAGGGCTCGAACATTGTAAAATCACCGCACGGGGTTGTGATTATTGCCGCATAAAGGAAAATCAGGATAACGACTTTAAAAATCGAAACTCCTTTCATGAATTTCGGTGAAAAACTCTTTTTCGGAAGAGGGATTCTGCCCAAAAGTTCCTGAAACGCACCGAAGGGGCAGACAAAATTGCAGTAAAAATTTCTGCCGGAAACTATCGGAATAACCAGTGCCAGAGCGAGTATTACGACTGGAACAATGGCGATATTCCCGCTTGTGATCCAGTTTTTAAAAGATTCCATTGAAAGCGCTGAAGCGCTGATAAAACCAAGGATTACGACAAGCAGAACAAGGTGAAGATTTCTGAGTTTTGCCGTTTTCTGCGGAAAGAAAAATGCAAAAAGTGAGTAGGCGAGGATGACGAAAACCGCGATTTTAAGCCAAAGCGGAGTTGAATCATGCTGATCTGCCGCAATTTCCATGCCGCTGTATTTAGAAAGGTTTAGCGCAACCATAGATTTTATCGCAGTTGTCGACATCGTGGCTCCGCTTACAGTGTCTACATCGGCTTTTGCAGCTTCTTCGATGCTGAGTCCGTTCCACTTTTTGAAAAAACCTTCGTCTCTCACACGCTTGATAAAACCGTAAGATTCGTAGTTTTCACCGAGTTCGACCCCTGCGATTTTTCCGTCAGGCGAAATGCCGACAACGACTCTCAGTTTACCGCCGAAACCGGCGACACTTGTCTCATCCGGTTTTGCATAAAGCACTCTTCCGAGCATTTTTTCCGAAGCATCGGAAACATTGAAAACACACTCAACGCCGGTTTTCTCAAAAGTTCCGGCAGTCTTGAAAATCTGTTTTGCCGCATCTTTATCAAGGCTGCAGTCATCGGTTTGAGGCTCCGCAGGTTTGTGAAGAACAAAAAAAGCCGCAACGAAAGCCAGGATCACGACTGATATCCTGAAAATACGAAAAATTTTTTTCACTGTGAACCCCCGAATATTATTTGTCTTTCATAACCGCCGCGTTGAACGCAGGACGCATAAGTTCGATCATGCTGCGGCTGATTCCGTGTTTTGAAGCAGTTTTCTCCCAGTTTCTGCTGACGGCAAGACAAATTTCCGCAGCAATTTTTTCTGCTTCTTCTTTTTCAAGCTGGTAGAATTTGTGAGTGCTCAATGCGAGATTTATATCGATTGAGTTATCGTTTTCGCTGACGTTCAGCGCAAGCCCCTCACCTGCCGGATTAGGGTTCATGTCGTAAGCTGGTGAAAGCCGCCAGCCGTTTTTGGAAAGGATAAAACCGTGGTTTCTGAGGTGGTCGTCGGTGTTTGAAACAGCCATATTAAAAACGATTCTTTTCCAGAGTCCGGTCAGATCCTCTTTGGGTTTCGCGCCGTTTTTTATAATAAAATCGGATATTTCAAGATATGAAGTGCCGTCATGTGCCGAAGCTCCGTCAACTTTGCCGAGCATTGTCATTGCGGAAGAAAAATGGATCCTGCGGTTCCCTGATCTATCGAATCTTTTGACGATAAAAGTGCCACCGTGACGAGAAAATGTTTCAAGACGCGATTCGGGAACATTAAGTCCGCAGATTTTAGCCAAGTCGTGAACCACTTTTTCCCAGCTTCCGACATTTGTTTCATCGTGTTTTGAAGGAAATTTCGCAATCCATAAAGAGCCGTCGACATCACGGACCGTCGCTTTCGGACGCGCTCCGCCCAAAGACGAGCCAGGCTTCAAAAGTTGGGAAAGCCATTTGTCTGAAAGAGCGTTTTCGTCTTTTTCAAATTCTCTCGACGCTTCCTCCAGAGTTCTCAAAGTTGTCCACGGCGGCACACTTTCCTCAGAATCGCTTGAAAGAAACGGTCCGCCCTTTTCCAAAGCGAATCTCAGCGCACCCATTCTCGATTCGTCGTAAACTCCAAGAAGATAATCGCTTGTAAGCAGCGTCCGCGGTTTCCGCCCTTCTTCTTTTGCGCGGAATCTTTCGCGGCGGTCCATCAGAGTACGCCCCCATCTGTCCGGAGCCGAATCGGAAAAAATGCCGAAATTCGGCTTTTGATACGTGAACTGTCTGCTCTGAAAAAGCTCAAGATCCGGATCAATACTGCACGAAACAGGATTTTTCAGATATTCCTCGTTGTATTCGAAGGAAAAAGTCTCTGTTCCGCGGACATTGCTGACATACAAAATGCCGAGTTCGCGAGGAATTTCCGACGACCAGTTCTCATAGACATATATTTTTTTCTCTTCCGCAGCCATTATTCAGCCTCCTTTTTCGGAGCCCGTTTTTTCGGCAGAAGCCCGAGATCCTGAAGTTTTCTTCCGAGTTCGTCGTCTTTTGCAATCAGAAGCAGATCTCTGTCCATTCCGCCGATTGCGTGGAGAACTGCCGCATAAGCTCCCATCGCAACTGACGGCGAGCCTTTTTCGATGTTCCAAAGCGTGACACGGCTCACACCGGCACGTTCCGCCACAAGTTCCGCACTGAGCTTTCTTCTGAGACGGGCAAGTTTTATCTGTTCTCCCGTTTGCTCCAGAATTTTCTGTGTCGCAGGCATAACGACAATGCTGTGTCCTTTCAAAGCGACCTCCAAAAATCAAAAATAACTTTAATTATTATAAACAAAAAAAGTGTTTTGTCAACAACAACTAACTTTAAAAATTACCATCTGTCTGTCAAGACTGCAGTCATCTGACTTCTGCACGAGAAAATCTGACGGCACGATTCCGCGACTTAGATATTGTCTAAATTGCATGATTCGCTATCTCACGCAGCGGACACGGTTGCCAATAGTGTCATAATCGACGACAGAACGGAACTTGTGAATTGAATTATCAAAAAGAATAGAAAAAAACAGCTATTTTAATTTTTTCAGAAGTTCTTTTGCCTTTTTATAACGTTTACTGTCGGGATCAACCAAATCTATGATTCTTTGAAGGATTTCCATCGCCTTTTCTGGATCTTCGTCTTTCATGGCGTTGGCTTCCATATAAAGTCCTTTCGCCTCTTCCTCGCTCATAGCTGCTTTTGGTTCATTTGATTGTTGTTTTAACCTGTTTAATTTCTTGATTTGCTGGTTCGCTTCAAATGCGCACTGACCTTCCGGATGCCGTTTCAAATAACCCTGCCAAGCAAAAAACGCAACATTTTAAGTACTTTTAGAGCGATGGCAAGTTTTCGAAAGCAGTTATGTATCTTTAATAACCGCCGCGTTGAACGCCGGTCGCATAAGTTTGATCATGCTGAGACTGATTAAAAACCGCTGCCTCCTTGTCAAGGATGCAATCATCAGTTTGGGTCTCCGCAGGTTTGTGAAGAACAAAAAAAGCCGCAGCAAAAGCCAGGATCACGGCTGATATCCTGAAAATACGAAAGAATTTTTTCATTTTAAACCTCCAAGATAGCGTTTGAGCAGGAAGGAACAAAAATACGGAAAGGTAAAAATATTGTTTGCAAAACCGATGTTGCCTTTAACCAGTTTTATTCCGAAAGTTATATCCGGATAATGGTCGCTTTCAATCAGTGTTCGGAGCGATTTTGCGGTGCCGTTTTTCGCTTTGACTTCAATCGGAACAAGAGAATTTCTTGCGCGGACAAAAAAATCCTCTTCAAGAGTTGAATTCTCCCTTTTGTAGTAATAAAGCCCAAGGCCTTGTTTTTTCAGAGATTCTCCGACAATATTTTCATACAGAGCACCGCTGTAAACCCCGAAATTTCCGTTTGCTCGGAGATCGTCCTGCGCATCGTCATCAAGTTCCGCGACAAGAAGCCCTGTGTCGAAAAAATAAAGTTTGTATTTTGACTCGTCGTAGTTGCCTTTCAGCGGCAGTTCCGGAAATCTCATGCAGTAGCAGATGTTGACAATACCGGCATCGTTCAGCCATTCGATGCAACCCCAGTAATCCTTGAATTTCGCACCGTTTGCCACTTTTGAAATCTGGAACTTCTTGTTTTCTTTCGCAAGTTGCACTGGAATGTGTTTTAAAACATGTAGAATCCTCGCTTTGTCAAGCCCTTCCGCATATTTTTTAGCATCCTCACGATAATCCGAAATCAGCTGCCGCTGCATATCGAGAATACCTTCAAAACTGCCGTTTCTTAAATATGACGAAACTATCGCGGGCATTCCGCCTGTAATGCAGAAATCGCGGAACAAACCGGAAAAGACTTCAATCTCAGTATCGGAAAAAGGAGTGATGTTCTTCATTTTTTCAAGCATCCCGTCGATTATTGACGAAGAATAGCCTTTTGCCAGCAGAAATTCCTCGAAATCGAGGGATGTCATTTCGAAATCGGTTTTGTAACCCACACTGTTGCTTTCGATTCTGCGGTAACTGATTCCGAGAAGAGAGCCTGAACAGATCACATCAAAGCGGCCGTCAATGCAGAAAAATTTGAGAGAAACTGCTATTTCGGGAAATTCCTGAAGCTCGTCAAAAATTATGAGTGTTTTTCGTGGCACAAATTTCGCTGAAGGTTCCGTGAGAGTAATGTTTTTTATAATGTTTTCAGGCGAGTATCCGTCTTTTACAATCGACTTGAATTTTTCATCCTCAACAAAATTTATGTAGATAACATTCTTATAATTTTGTTTGGCAAAATGAAGAATCGTCTCGGTTTTGCCGACCTGTCTCGCACCTTTCACAATCAAAGGTTTTCTTTGCGGATTCTTTTTCCATTCAGCCAGAAAATCGTCAGCTTTACGCTGGATATAATTTGAATTTTTCATAACATTCCTTAATTATTGGTATTTATCTGCAAAATTCCTAAAAAACGAGCGAGTTTTTCAAGAAAATTTACTAAAAAATGAGCGAGTTTTCAAGAAAATTTACTAAAAAATGAGCGAGTTTGTCTCAAGGCAGAGTTGCCACGTTTTTTTGAAGGCATACTAAACAAAGCAATTAATCGTCGGTCTTGACTACACCGTCGCCGTAGATGGTTTTGAAGTCGTTTTTCATCGAGATAATCGTGTAGCCTTTCTCTTCCCACTGAGCTTTGCGCTTGTTTGTCTCGGTCATGTCGGCGTGGTCGCGCTCTGTGTCGTCCGCGATAAGCATGAAAGCCATCGCCTTGTATTTGTTGTTTGTGACAGTGTATTCGTGCATACTCGTATCACCGCTGCTGTTGCCGAATGAAAGCACCGGCTGTTTTCCGATTTCCTGAGCGATATTGAAGACTTTGTTCATTTTGAGGTTTTTGAGCCACAGTTCGCCGCTTCTGACGAGTTTGTCTTTTCCGGCAGCGTTGAACTGATACTCAAGTCCGTCCTTTCTGCCCTGATTGCTTGCAACAAGCGTTACATCCATGCCGATGACCTGATTTTCAGGGATATTGAGCACTTCGCAGGCGAGAGCGCGGCAGAGCATTCTGTCGGAACCGCTCACGATATAGGTGGTGAAACCGTTATTCTGAAGGTATTTCACGACTTCGATCATCGGTTTGTAGATCGAATTTGCGTAGGTGAGTCCTTTAAAACCCTGCGCCTCACGCTTTAAAAATGTTTTGACGTAAGCGATAAACTCATCCTGAGTCAAACCCTCGAACGCCTTTGCCTGGGCTTTTCCGTGTACGATGCTAAAGTGGTCGACTGCCGGAGTCTTGTATTCCTTGCCCGATTCCCTGATAAGATTCGCGACTTCCTTGAGTTCGTCGCTTGCGATATCTTTGTATTCCGGATCGTCCAGGCAGCGGTATTCGAGCAGCAGATACTCGATGTATTCAGGAAAAAGCTCGCCGCACAGCGTCCCGTCCATGTCAAAAACTGCGATCCTGTCTTCGACCGGAATGAAATTTTCCGATTTCTTGTCAGTTACGGCTGCGACATAGTTTTGAAGTGCGCTGATCGATTCGCATTCGTTCCACAGCTCGAACGGATTCTTTGACTGTTCCGTTGTTTTTTCACCGCATCCCGAGAAAATGAAGATCGAAAAAATGATAAAAATAAAGCAGAGTTTTTTCATTTTGCCTCCAAAAACTTCATTTTTTTTAACAGTCAGCAGCAATTTGTACAAACTAACGACCTACCTCACACAGCGGACATTGTGGTAGCCATTCTCTTCATGTCTCACTTCTCCGTTGCTGAAATTTTTGCCCAATCGACAAATTCTTTAGCCATATCTATTGCTTTTACTGCATGGCGTTCTTCAAGAAACAGTTCGTTAGGATAACGCATCGAGACAGCGTAAGGAGTCAAAATATCTGCATAGTTGTAGTATTTTTCATCAATTTTGACAGAGTCTTTTATCTGATTCAACAGAAGAAAAAGATCGTGCTTTTTTGGGATTCCGCCCTGGCTGCCGTTCAGCACAATCAATGCTTTGACAGCTTTTTCAGCCGCCTGCTGGCAGTGAAAGCACACAATTTCAAGCGGTTTCGGGTTATATGTCGCCAAAAGATGAGTCGCAACGCCTAAGTCCGCTTCCGCAAAGGAAAGCCATTCTTTCGCGTCGTTTAAGTTTTCGTTAGCCATACAACAGCACTCCTTTGTTCATAACTTCATTTTCTATTCCCATTCTGTTTTTACGGCTTTCAAATCGGCTCTCCGTGCAGATGACAATGTCCACCGCGCGGCTTCGTACCGAACGGATTGACTTGTAAGCTTCAGCCGTCAAATCGGCAAGATTCTGTGAACCGTCCTTGACAATGATATAAAAATCAAAATCGCTGTCTTCGGTCGCCGTTCCGTCCGCAAA
>Ga0310690_10005406_pt1 | contig 17334 bp, 20 predicted proteins | sample AusTroGonzalo_MG_2_FD_207661 | JGI IMG/M metagenome (GOLD analysis project Ga0310690, IMG submission 207661) | Bovine rumen microbial communities from tropical cattle in Woodstock, Queensland, Australia - Gonzalo_04 (v2) (version 2) | ecosystem: Host-associated > Mammals > Digestive system >...
CCTCGACCGGATGATCGCCGCGATGCAGTTCTCCCGCGAGGAGGTCTACATCGCCAACGTCGTCAAGTGCCGGCCGCCGAACAACCGGGTGCCGACCCCCGACGAAGCCGCCTGCTGCCTCGGATATCTGCGCCGTCAGATCGAACTTGTCTCGCCCAAGGTGATCGTGCTCCTCGGCGCGACCGCCGCCCGTTTCCTCATGAATACGACCGCCGGGATCATGCGGCTCCGCGGGAACTGGATGAAATTCGGCGACATCCCGGTGATGCCGACCTTCCATCCCGCCTTCCTGCTGCGGCAGGAATCCGCCAAGCGAGAGGCGTGGCACGATCTCCAGCAGGTGATGGCGCGCTTCGGCAGGCGATATCCGGGCAGACAGCAACAGCAGTAAGGAGTTTTCGACGTCATGAAACGACATCCGACCCATCCCGCCGCGCATCTTTTCCGCGGCGCGCTCGCCGCGCTGCTTTTCCTCTGCGGATGCAGTTCCGACGGCGGCTCTCCCGAGTTTCGTGAAGCGCGCAGTCTCATCACCTCCGGAAAAGCCGAATGCGTCCTCATCACTTCCGACCGCCGCCTCGTGGCGGACCGCGGCCGCGGCGTTTCCCCGCTGCTCAACCTCTACGACAATCACGCCGCCGACATGAAAGACGCCGTCGTCGTCGACAAGGTGATCGGCCGCGCCGCCGCCGCGATCGCGATCCTCGGAGGAGCGAAGCACGTTCACGGAGAAATCATGAGCGAGGACGCCGCGGACTTCCTCTTCGCGCACGGCGTCACCGCCGGTCACGGGCTGCTCGTGCCCCGCATCCTCAACGCGAAGCGCGACGGACTCTGCCCCCTCGAACGCTCCGTCGAGGGGATCTCCGATCCCGCCGCCGCCGTCGCGGCGCTGCGCCGGAAGATCGCGGAACTTCGGCGCTCCGCTGCGCCGAAGGATCGCTGAATCCGCCGGATTTCCGCCGAATTGCCCCCGCCCGCGGTTGATTTTTCGCGCCGCGCATGTATGTTATAGTTCGCGGGCGTCGGGAAGCGCATTTCCACCAGCTCCCGCCTTAGGACAGCATGCCAGAAGAAGGAGAACCGGATATGGACAGGAATTTTTTCGATCCCGCCGTACTGCACGACCGCCGCGACACCCGCAGCGTCGCCGAAATCCAGAACGCTTTCATCAACCGCGTCTTCGGCTGGATGACAGCCGGACTCGCCCTCACCGGCGTCATCGCGAACGCCGTCGCCTCCTACATCCAGAGCCATCAGGAGCTGATGCCGCAGTTCTCCAAGTTCCTGCTCCCGCTGATGATCGTCGAACTTCTGCTGGTCATCGGGCTCTCCGCCGCCGTCGGCAGGCTCTCCGCCGCGCTCGCCACCGGCGCCTTTCTGCTCTACGCGGCGCTCAACGGCGTCACGCTCTCGGTGATCTTTCTCGCCTACACGGCGTCGTCGATCGCGACCACCTTCTTCATCACCAGCGGGACCTTCGGCGCCCTCGGACTCTACGGATGGCTGACCAAACGCGACCTCACCGCGATCGGCAGCCTCTGCTTCATGGGGCTCATCGGACTCATCATCGCCTCGATCGTCAACATGTTCTTCTACAACGGCACCGCCGCGCTGGTCATCAGCTGGATCGGCGTGCTGATCTTCGTCGGACTCACCGCCTATGACGCGCAGAAGATCAAACGCCTCGCGATCGCCGTCGGCGACGGCGAAGTCGATGACGAGACCGGCAAAAAGTTCGCCGTCATCGGCGCGCTCACCCTCTACCTCGATTTCATCAACCTCTTCCTCTATTTGCTGAGGATCTTCGGACGGCGCCGGTGAAAGCAGTGATCTCCGCCGGACCCACCGTGGAGCGGATCGATCCGGTGCGTTTCATCAGCAACCGCTCCTCGGGAAGAATGGGCTACGAACTCGCCGCCGCCGCGCGCGACGCCGGGTTCGACGTCGTACTCGTCTCCGGACCGACCCGGCTCGACCCGCTCGCAGGAGTGAAGTTCGTCCGAATCGAGTCGGCGGCGGAAATGGCGGAGGCGGTCAGGCGGGAAGCCCGCGACGCCGATCTCGTCGTCATGGCGGCGGCGGTCGCCGACTACCGTCCGGCGCAGGTTCTGGGACACAAACTCAAGAAGTCCGAGGGCGAACTCGTGCTGAGACTCGAACGCACCGAAGACATCCTCGCCTCCCTCGGCAAGACGAAACCCGCCGGTCAGATCCTCGTCGGCTTCGCCGCCGAAACCGAGGATCTCCTCGCCGCCGCTCGCGGCAAGCTCGAACGCAAAAATCTCGACTGGATCGCCGCCAATTCGGTCGAGGAAGGCTTCGCCTCGCCGACCGACGCGGTGACGCTGCTCGGGCGCGGCGGCGAACGCTTCGACCTCCCGCGAGCCCCGAAATCCGAAATCGCCCGCGAGATCATCCGCCGCGTCACCTCCGCGGCCGCGGCGCATCTCCCGTGAATACAACAAGATCCATAAACAATACCAGAGGAAGCATCATGAACATTCAACAGACGATCGACAAAGCCGATGTGCTGGTGGAGGCGCTCCCCTTCATCCAGCGGTTCCGCGACACCATCATGGTCATCAAGTTCGGCGGCAGCGCGATGGAAAATCCCCAACTGGTCGAAAACGCGATGCGCGACGTCGTGCTGCTCGAAGCGATCGGCATCCGTCCGGTGGTGGTCCACGGCGGCGGCAAGGCGATCTCCGCCGAACTCAAGAAGCACGACATTCCGGTAAAATTCGTCCACGGGCTGCGCTACACCTGCGAACGCACCATCAAGATCGTCGACGACGTGCTTCACAATCAGGTCAACCGCAATCTGGTCGAACTCGGCAACGCCTGCGGCGGACGCCTGCGCGGAGTCTCCGGCAAACAGGTGCTCAAGGCGGCGAAAACCATGGCGGTCGATCCCGTCAGCGGCAAACGCGAGGAAATCGGCTTCGTCGGCGAGATCGTCGGCGTCAACGCCGCCCCGATCATGGAGACCCTCAACGCCGGATTCACTCCGATCGTCACCCCCCTCGGCACCGGACTCGACGGCAACATCTACAACATTAACGCCGACACCGCCGCCTGCGCGATCGCCGCGGCACTCTTCGCCCGCAAGCTGGTCTTCATCAGCGACGTGCCGGGGATCCTCTCCGATCCGAAAGACGAATCGACGCTGATCCCGACGATCCGCACCGACGAGATCGAAGGACTGACGCTCAAGGGGATCCTCTCGGGCGGGATGCTCCCGAAGATCGCCGGATGCGTCAAGGCGCTCAACAGCGGCATCAACAAGGTACACCTGATCGACGGCAGGGTGCGCCATGCGCTGCTGCTGGAAATCTTCACCGGTCACGGGATCGGAACCCAGATCGTCCGTCCGGATTCGGTGATGTGAATCCCGCCGTGCGCCACGTTCTGCTGGTCGGGATCCAGCATTCCGGCAAAAGTTCCGCGGGGCGAATCCTCGCCCGGCGGATCGGACGCCGCTTCGCCGACCTCGACGACGAACTGCTGAAACGGAATCCGCCCGCCGCGAGCGCGAGAGAACTCTTCGCTTCGCTCGGCAGGGAGCTTTTCCGACAGCGCGAAGCCGATGCGCTCGACGAACTCCTCGCCTCCGGCGAACCGCTCGTCATCGCCGCCGGAGGCGGACTCTCCGACGCGCCGGTCGCCTGGGATGACGCCCGGCGCCGCGCCGTCATCGTCTGGATCGACATCGACGACGAGGTCGCATGGGAACGGGTGGTCCGCAAAGGTCTGCCCGCCTACCTGAGTTCCAGGACCGAGGAGGAGGCGAAACGGGAATTCCGGGCACGCAACGCGGAGCGCCGCGAAACCTACCGCAAGGTCTCCGGCATCCAGCTCCGCGCGGACTCGACCTCGGCCGCCACCGCCGCGAAAATTCAGAGGATGCTTCCCTGAGAAAGACGGCGGAGCCGCGCCAGGAGGTCGACGCTCTTTTCGCGCAGCTGGATCAGCTGACGCCGATGCCCGTCGAGCGCTTCGTTCAGCGACGGCTGTTCTTCGGCGAGCGATTCCAGCATGGCAAGGAGCTGGTTGATGTCGTTGAGGACCCGCTTGCCGAGACTGAGCTTCAGCGTGTATTCCCGGCGCGGATCGGCATCCGAAAAGTCGATCGCGCGCGCCAGCAGTTTGCCGTAGGCGCAGCTGATCCCCAGCCCCGGGAGACGCAGATCGGCACGCAGCCGCGACGCGGCGAGGATGCTCCACTCCGACGCGAGGAAGTCGATCTCGTCGGTCGCTTCCGCGCCGGGGCGCCGGATGTCGTTCTCGCGGCTCCCCTCCTCCTCGTCGTCCTCTTCGTCGCGGTCGAAGCGGCGGCGCGGATTCTCCAGACCGTTCTCGATCTTGCCGCCGGAAGCGGGGACCAGATCGGAATGCCCCGCGAGTTCATTGTAGATGATCTCCTCCTCCCCCGGCAAATCAAGGCAGGAGGCGAGTTCGTAATAGTAACGGCTGATCCGCTGCTCGTCGCGGCGGATCTCGCGTTCCCACTCGAATTCGCTCCGGTTTCCCGGCGGAGAGGTTCGGTTCTTCATGGTTGCCTGCGTTCTTCTTCCCGGAGGTTCCGGACTATCGGGCGGAATTCTCTTCCGAACGCCCCAGATTGCTCCAAAGGGTTTCGAGGCTGTAGCGCTCGCGCACCGCGGGAACCATCACATGGACCACCACGGAGCCGAAGTCGAGCAGCAGCCAGCCGCCGCCGGTCCCGATGTTGCGCGACGACGAACGCAGCGCATAACGGTCGCGCACGCTCCGCTCGACGAAGCCGGCGACCGCCTGCAGCTGCGGCTCCGAATCGGCGGTGACGACCAGAAAATAATCGGCGACACCGCTTTCGCCCACCTCGAGAACCGCCGGATCTCGCGCCAGTTTCTCTTCGGCACAGTCGGTACAGAACTTCAGAAGCTCCGCCGGCTCCGGTCTGCGGCTCTTTTCCGTCATCGCATCTCCTCCGTTTCGTCTCGATAAAGGCGGCGCTTCCTCGCATACGTCATCACGGCGGATGCGCGGGAAACCCCGGTCTCCTCTATAATATCGCACCGGGATGCGGATTTTACCATTGATTTCCGCAAATCCGTCGAAGATATTTCGAAAAATTCTCCGGGAAGCACCCCCGCGAGCAGTTTCCGCGCCGTTTCGGGAGCCCAGTGCGCCGCCAGCGCCGCGCCGTCGATGGCGCAGCCGCGCCGCGGATAGGTCAGCACTTCGCAAAGCTCCGCCAGTTCTGCGGCGCGGAACCATGTGTGCAACTCAAGAAGACTGTCCGCGCCGATCAGCAGCGCGGGACTCTCCCCGTACCGTCTCCGCCACGCCTCCAGGACTTCGACGGTGTATGACGGGGAGAGCGCAAGCTCCTCCTCGATGCGCGAAACGTACATTCCCGCTTCGCCGTCGATCAGCATCCCGATCATCCGCACCCGCTCCGCAAAGGGGGCGCGGCGCTGCCCCGTCTTGTGCGGCGGAGCGTAGGCGGGGACCCATGCGACGGCGCGGCAACGGCCCGAAGCGAGTGCGCCGCGCGCCACGCCGAGATGTCCCGCGTGAGGCGGGTCGAAGGTGCCGCCGAAAAAGGCGACGGGAAGAGTGTTGCGCCTGTCCATGCCTATAACCTAACGCGCCGGGATGTTTTTTTCAACCCGCGAAGCAGGTTTTTCGCTTCCTCCGGTTGAAGTTTCGGCGCCGGGGGGTTATTTTACATGAATGTAAAACACAGAATGTACAAACTCCGGCGAAAAATAAGGCGATCATGACAATGAAACAGCTCCTTCCGAACCGAAGCCGCGCCGCCCGGAACCGGGTTCCGATGCCGGCGCTGCTGCTGCTGCTGCTCACGCTTGTCGGCGGCTGCCAGAGCGACCGTTACTATCAGCAGCGCGCCGTGGAACGCGCCCGCGAATTCCTGCTTCAGGAGGCGCGGGAACTCACTCCCTCCGAAGCAGCCAAGGTGCGCTTCGAAGATCCGGTGCTGCTGACGGTCCCGATGCTCGATTACGGAACGACCACCCTCGACACCGGCCGCCAGCCGGTCTACATCACCTGGCGGATGCCGGAGCGGAACCTCGATTATCTGGTGTTCGGCGTCTCCACGGTCCGCATGGACGACTGGTATCCGAACCGCCTGATCCGCAAAAACTTCAAGCACCCGATCTCCACGGTTCCCTTGGCGGCGGAGGTGGCGCGCACCTATGCGGTGAAGAACCTTCAGGCGCAGCTCTCGGTCGAGGAACTCAATCGCGTCCGCCTCCAGCATCCGTGGGTGCTGCTCACCGACTTCGAGCTCAATTTCAACCCCGGCGGCGATCTCGACGCGAAGGCGCTCGCGCTCGCCGCCGTCAACGCGAAGAGGAAGACGCAGTATTCTCTGGTCTGGAGGGGCGAGGACGACAAAACTCCGCAGGTGGTCTTCTGCGGACTCTCGGCCCCGTCGCTCTCCGGCTGGAAGATCAATTTCGCCGGCGTGCTGGCAGCGGATGAAGTCCGCCGCCACACCGTCAAAACGATGCACACTCCCGCGGACGGGGCGAATCCTTTCGTCATTCCGGTCGAACCCAAGTAAGTTGAAGGAATCGTATCACATGCTCAGTATGACCGGATTCGGACGCGGAGAAGCCGCCGCCTCCGCCGACCTCGCCTTCGTCGTCGAAGTCTCTTCCGTGAACCGGAAGCAGTTCGAGCTGCGCTTTCTCGCTCCTGCCGAGCTCGGCGCGCTGGAAAGCACCGCCCGCAGGATCGCCGCCAAATATTACAGCCGCGGCGCGATCCAGCTCCGGCTCCAGTACCGGCGCGGCAGCAACGCGCACCCGGCGAAGATCGACACGGAACTCCTCGCCGCCCTGATCGCCGGAGTCCGCGCAGCGAGACGCGCCGCCGGACTCCCCGAAGAGAAGATCGACGTCGAAACGCTGATGCAGCTCCCCGGAGTGGTCAGCGGGAATACGCCCGACGCCGCGCCGGAGGAATACGCCGCCGCACTGGAATCCGCCGCGACCGCCGCCTGCGAAGCCGCGCTCGCCATGCGGAAACGCGAAGGCGAAGCGCTCCGCCGCGATCTCGAAACGCGCGCCGCGAAACTGGAAGAACTCTACGCGGAACTCAAACGCCGCTGCTCCGCGATCCCCGGCATGCTCCGCGCCCGCCTCGCCGCGAAACTGGAAGAGGCGAAACTGCCGACTTCTCCCGACGATCCGGCGCTGCTGCGCGAGATCCTCTTCTACACCGACCGCGCCGACGTCTCCGAAGAACTCGCGCGGCTCGAGAGCCACTTCAACCAGCTGCGCGGATTCTTCGCCGCGACGGTCCCGGCGGGGCGCAGCCTCGACTTTCTCGCGCAGGAGTTCTTCCGCGAGATCACCACGCTCGGCAACAAGGCGGCGTCGCCGGAGATCTCCCCGCTCGTCGTCGCCTTCAAGAGCGAACTCGAAAAAATGCGCGAACAAATCCAGAATGTGGAGTGAACCTCATCATGTCGAAATGCCGAATGGACCTCGCCAAGCTGGGCGCTCTCGCCGCGGATCTCGAAGCGAGCTATGCCGACGGGATCGGAGTCAATCCCAACTGCGAGGAGAAGCTCCCGCGCCGCGACGAGGTGATCGAACTCACCGAAAAGCTGCTCGAGATCCTCTTCCCCGGCTTCAACCGGGGACACATGTCCGCCAATCCGCTGCCGCAGCTGATGGCGCTCCACGACGAACTCGTGGATCAGATCTGCCGCGCCGCCCGCAGCGGCGAACACCGCGACTGCCCCGGAACCCCGGCGAACTGCCGCTGCCGCGACGACGCCTCGTGCTGCGGGAATGCCGCCGCCGCGCTGCTCGACCGGCTTCCCGCCATCCGCGAAACGCTCAAAGCCGACGTGAAGGCGGCGTACAACGGCGATCCCGCCGCGACCAGCTACGACGAGATCGTACTGAGCTACCCCGGGATCAGGGCGGTCGCGGTCCAGCGGCTCGCCCATGTGCTTTACGAAGCGGGGGTACCGCTGCTGCCGCGGATGATGACCGAATACGCTCACGCCCAAACCGGGATCGACATCCACCCCGGAGCGCAGCTCGGCCGCGGGATCTTCATCGACCACGGCACGGGGGTGGTGATCGGTGAAACGGCGATCCTCGGCGACGACGTCCGGATCTATCAGGGCGTGACCCTCGGCGCGGGAAACTTCCCCAAAGACGCCAACGGCATGCTCATCAAGGGCAGAAAGCGCCATCCCACCATCGGCAGCCGGGTCGTCATCTATTCGGGCGCCTCGGTGCTCGGCGACGTCACCATCGGCAGCGACAGCGTGGTCGGCGGCAACGTCTGGCTGACCCAAAGCCTGCCGCCGGGAACCAAAATCACGGCGAGTCCGCCGGAGAACAAGCTGAAATTCGCGGAGGACCGCAAGAAATGAACGCCGAAAAGCTGGCTGCCCGCTATCGCCGGATCCTCGCGTCGGTGAAACGACGCGCCGCCGACGCCGGACGCGCGGAAGGCGATGTGCTGCTGCTCCCCGTCTCCAAGACGGTCGACGTCGATGCGGTGCGGGTCCTCTACGATCTCGGAGTGCGCGACTTCGGAGAAAACCGGGAGCCGGAACTTGCGCGCAAACGTTCGGCGCTGCCCGACGACATCCGCTGGCACTTCATCGGGCGTCTGCAGTCCAACAAGATCCGCAAGGTGGTACGGCTCGCCGCGGTCATCCACTCGGTCGATTCGGAAGACCTCCTCCTCCGCATCGACCGGATCGCGGGCGAAGAAGGACGCACTCCCGAGGTCCTGCTCGAAGTGAGCGTCGCGGGCGAGGAGCAGAAGGGGGGCGTCGCTCCGGCGGAACTCCCCGCGCTCGCCGAACGCGCCGCCCGATGCAGCAACCTGCGCTTCGCCGGGCTGATGACCATGGCTCCGCTCGACGCGGAGGAGGAACGGCAGCGCGGGATCTTTGCCGAACTTGCGGCGCTCCGCGACGCGGCGGAAGCGCGGACCGGCATGAAACTTCCGGTGCTCTCCATGGGGATGACCCGCGACTATCCGGCGGCGATCGCCTGCGGCGCGACGCTGGTGCGGATCGGCACGGCGATCTTCGCGGAAGACTGAGGCGCGCGCCACGGCCGCGGGCGCTCACTTCATCGGGCTCGCAACCGCAGCCGAGCATTACACGGCGCTCTTCGCACGTTTGCAGGGAGAACTCCGCACACATCCGTACATCTGCATTTATCGGTTGCAGACCGGTACAACGGATGCGCAGGGCTTCGCCGACGGCTGCGGCCGTTCACCGGATCGGGCGTTCGGGCGGAACCGTCATCCGCACCGTGCCGCCGGGGATGAGCGTCGGCGGGATCGGTATGGAGCCGGGGTAGGCATAACTCTCGGCGGGATTCAGCACGATCTCCAGCGCCTTGCGCCCGATCTCCCTCACCGGCTGCCGGATCGTGGTCAGCGCAGGAGAGACGAAACGGGAAAGCGTCAGCCCGTCGAAGCCGATCAGCGACAGACGCCCCGGAATCCGCAGACCGAGCTTCGGCAACGCATACAGCGCCTCCACCGCAAACATGTCGGCTATGACGAAAAGAGCGTCGCACTCGTTGAGACGCCCCAGATTCGCTTCGAGGAATGCGGGGAAGTGCGCCTTATCGTCCGCCGAGAGCATCAGGATCCGCTCGGGAGGCAGCGGAACGCCGCTCTCCGCCAGCTCATCCGCAAAACCGCGGCAGCGCTCCTCGAAGGGGAGGTACTCGCAGATCGTCCTGTCGAAACCGAGAAGCGCCGGCCGGCGGTGGCCGGAACGGACCAGCGTGCGCGCGGCGAGGCGTCCTCCGAGGTAATTGTCGGTCTTCACGCAATGCGCGATCCCTTTGCGGGGACAATCCACGCAGATGCTGTTGGGATGGGTGATCTCGCCAAGATACGATTCGAACCCCGGCGTGATCTCCCCCAGAATCAGCCCGTGATAGTCGAGCTGCCTTTCGAAAAAATTCTCCGCCATCGCGGAGATCGAGAGCGAAATGTAGTCCAGCCTCACCCCGCGGGCGGCGGTCTCTTCGGAAACCGCCCGGAAGATGTCGAAGTATATCTGGTTGGTGTTCGCGATCGGCGAGGTGTCGAGCCACGCGATGCGCCGCAGCGGGGTCCGCTTCTGCCGCAGGGCTTCGAAATTGATCCGGCTGCATCTGCCGTGCTGCTTGATGATGACTCCGGCATCCTCCAGTTCGTGCAGCGCGGCGCGCAGGGTGTTGCGGCCGATCCCGAGCTGACGGCAGAGAACCGCCTCGGCGGGCAGAACCGAGTCGGCGGCGAACTCCCCCGCGAGAATGGCGTCAAGCAGGAGTTCGCGGGCGCGGCTGTATTTGTATTTTCTGCTCTCAAGAATCACTTCGGCATCCGGGACCGCAAGCTGCGGCAAAAATCCCCGGTCCTCCCATTTTATCCGGCTGTCGCGGTATTATAACACCGCAACGCCGATTTGTCAATCGGGAAACTTCCGAAAATTTTCACGGAGATCGCCGCCGCCGCGCGAAATCATTCCGCTCCCCTCCCCCGGATTCAGTTCAATGCCGCTCCCCCTCCTCCGACGAACCGGAGGAAAGGAAAAACTCCGCGCCGCAGCGCAGGAAGGAGGGAATGAATTCCGGCCAGGTCACCCCGGCGTCTTCCGCCCCCTCGATCACCGAAGCGCCCTCGGCGGCGAGCGCCGCCACCGCCAGCGACATCACGATGCGGTGGTCGCCGCATCCCGAAAGCCTCGCCCCGTGAAGTCCGGAGCCGCCGCGGATCACCATGCCGTCGGGCAGCTCCTCCACATCGGCGCCCATGCGGGCAAGCTGTTCGGTCATGCAGCGGATGCGGTCGGTCTCCTTCAGCCGCGCCTGCGCCGCATTGACCAGACGGGTCTCACCCTCCGCGAAAGCTCCCAGCACCGCCATGATCGGCAGCGCGTCGGGTGTCCCGTTGAGGTCGAAGGTGCGCCCGCGAAGCGAGGAGGGATAAACCGCGACCCGCGACGGAGCGCGTTCGATCCGGCCGCCCGCTTCGGCAAGGAAATCGAAAACCCGCTTGTCGCCCTGCAGATCGTCGAAGTCGAGATTCAGGATCTCGACCCCCTCCCCTGCGATCAATCCGGCGGCGAGCGGAAAGGCGGCGGTCGAAAAGTCCGCCGGGATTACCCTCTCGAAGGCGCGGTAACGCCGCCCCCCCGGCACGGTGTAATGAAGTCGGTCCTCCGTCACCTTCACGCCGTCGATCCCGCAGCGCTCCAGCCAGTTCAGCGTGATGCGGACATACGCCTCCTCGTTGAGAAAATCGAGATCGAGCTGCGACGGCTCCTTCAGCAGCGGCAGCGTCATCAGCAGCGCGGTCAGAAACTGCGAACCGGTGCCGTCAACGGTGGTGCTGCCGCCGTGAATCGGTCCGGTGACGGCAAGCGGAGCGCGCCCCCCCGTGCTTTCGCAGCGGGCGCCGAGGGACTCAAGAGCTTTCAGCAGTCCTGCCATGCCCCGGGTGCGGAGCGATCCGTCACCGTCGAAGGCGATCCTGCCGTCGGCGAGCGCGGCGACGGCGGTCAGGATCCGCAGCCCCGTACCGGAATTGCCGAGATCGAGCGGCGACTCCGGCAGCTTCAACTCGCCGCCGGTCCCGCCGATGCGCCAGAAGCGCTCCCGCTCGTCGCGTTCGACCGCCGCGCCCAGTCTTTCGGCGGCACGGAGAACGCTCAGCGTGTCCTGGGAAACCAGCGGCGCATGAAGCGTCGATTCCCCCTCCGCCAGAAGTCCGGCCACGATCCCGCGGATCGTGTGGCTCTTGGAGCCGGGGACCGAAAAACTCCCCTTCACCCGAGACGGACGAATGTGCAAATCCATTTCCCGCACCTTTCCTCTTTTCTCCCGCCCTCCGGGAGACGCAGAACAAAAAAGGCCGCACCGCCGATCGACCGGAGATGCAGCCCTGTGTCACGATCGCACCGTGACGGAAACGACGAAGATCTTACTTCGCCTCCTCCGCCTTCGGAGCTTCGGCGCCCTCGTCCTTCTTCTCGGCGGCAGACGCTTCACCCGCCTCGACCAGCATCACGATGCAGGTCTCGGCGGCGTCGCCGCGACGCTGACCGAGCTTCAGGATCCGGGTGTAGCCGCCGTTGCGGTCGGCATACACGGGGGCGATCTCTTCGAAGAGCTTCTTGACGATCCGCTTGTCGCCGAGACGCGCCACCGCGATGCGGCGGCGGTGAAGATCACCCTTCTTGGCGATGGTGATCAGACGTTCGGCGAAACGGCGCAGTTCCTTCGCCTTGACCAGAGTGGTCTCGATCTTGCCGCAGGCGAAAAGACTGCCCGCCATATTCGCCAGCATCGCCCGGCGATGAGCGCCGGAACGACCGATCTTGAAAGTAGCAACTTTATGACGCATCTTTACTTAGTCTCCTCCGACTCGGCACGGACCCGAGCCGACTCGCTGTCGAGAGCGGCCATCAGACGGTCGCTGAGGTTCATCCCCAGCTGCAGACCGAGTTTTTCGATTTTTTCCTTGATCTCATCGAGCGACTTGCGACCGAAATTGCGGCACTTGAGCATGCGGCTCTCGGTCTTGGTGCAAAGTTCGCCGATCAACTTGATGTTGGCGCTGTTGAGGCAGTTCATCGCCCGGACCGAAAGGTCGAGGGTCTCGACGTCGTGCGACAGAAGCTTGAACAGCCGGCTCTCCTCCTCGTCGAAGGGCTCGCTGGCGGAATCGACCACCTGCGTGCCGAGGAAGGGCTGAAGATGATCGCGCAGAATGCGGGCGGCTTCTTCGAGCGCGGCGCGGGGCGAAATGCGGCCGTCGGTCCAGATCTCGATCTCGAGACTGTCCATCTCGGTCTCCTCGCCGACGCGGGCGGCGCCGACCTGATAGTTCACCTGACGGATCGGGCTGAAATGGCAGTCCACCGGGATCACGCCGATCTCACGCGGAGCGGTGTTCTTCTCGGCGGGCAGATATCCCTTGCCGGTCATCACTTCGATTTCGGCGCGGAAGGGCTGCGCCTTGTCGAGCGTGCAGATCAGCTGATCGGGATTCAGCACTTCGACCGTGCTGTCGCAGATGATGTCGGCCGCGGTCACCGGACCGGGCTTCGACTTGCGGATCTCGAGACGCTTCGGCTCGTCGGAAAAAAGACCGAGGCGGACTTTCTTGAGATTCAACACGATTTCGGCGACATCCTCGATCACGTTGTCGAGCGGGTCGAACTCATGCTTCACCCCGTCGATGCGCACCGAGGAAATCGCCGCCCCCTTCAGAGAAGAGAGCAGGACCCGGCGCAGCGAGTTCCCGAGGGTCTGTCCGAATCCGTGCTGGAAGGGCTGAGCCGTAAACTTGGCATAGGTATCGGTCATGGTCGCTTCGTCGACGACGATCGACTTGGGCATCGGAAATCCGATCGCGGTACTCATAACTTCATCCTCCAATCATTGCTGTGTCTCATTGACACCATTGAAACAATCGTTCAGTATCGCAAACAAATGCGAACCAGAATACGCCCCGTCAGACGCGGCGGCGCTTCGGAGGACGGCAACCGTTGTGAGGTACCGGAGTGATGTCCTTGATGACCGTGACTTCAAGACCGGCGGCGGCGATGCCGCGCACCGCGGATTCGCGACCGGCGCCGGGTCCCTTGATCCGGACTTCGATCTCCTTCATGCCGAGGAGCTGCGCCTTCTTTGCGGCGTCGCCGGCGATCAGCTGAGCCGCATACGCGGTGCTCTTGCGGGAACCCTTGAAGCCGTTCTTGCCGCCGGTCGACCAGCAGAGCACGTTGCCGTGCAGGTCGGTGATGGTGACTTTGGTGTTGTTGAAGGTGGCGAGCACATAGGCGATCCCGCTCGGGATGTTGCGCCCGCTCTTCTGGCGCTGCTTCGGCGCAGCTGCGGTCTCGGGAGCCTGCCCGTCGGCGGTCTCCGCGGTCTTTTTGATTTCTTCGTCAGCCATAATCATGTCTCTGTTGTTGGTTCAGGATTGCTCGACGGCGGCGCTATTACTGCTCCTTGGCAGCCAGACGGCGCTGCGTTTTATCGCGGATCGCGCCGATGGTGACCTTCTTGCCCTTGCGGGTACGGGCATTCGTCTTGGTGCGCTGCCCGTGGACGGGCAGACCGCGGCGGTGACGGATCCCGCGGTAGCAGTTGATCTGCTGGAGACGGCGGATATCCGCCGCGACGGTGCGGCGCAGATCGCCTTCGACGACATAATCGTTCTGGAGCAGCTTGGTGATCTGGGCGATCTGTTCCTGGGTGAGATCGCTCGCCTTGATGGTCGGATCGATCTTGACCCGCGCGATGATCTCCTCGGCCTTGGCAGGACCGATCCCGTAGATGTAGCGCAGCGAATAGGCGACGCGCTTGTTTCCCGGGATGTCGACACCGATGATTCTGGGCATTGTGGTGGTTCCTCTTTCAGGAGTTTATTGTGATGGTTGTCCGTTGACCTTTTTCGAAATCCTTGCCGGCGGCGGAACGCCCCGGTCAGCCCTGACGCTGCTTGTGGCGGGGATCGCGCGAACAGATGACGCGGATGATGCCGTTGCGTTTGATGATCTGGCAGAATTCGCATCTGCGCTTGACCGAAGCTCTCACTTTCATTTTTCTTTCCTCTCGTAACGTGTACAGGTTCACGAAAAAAGCACAAACGAGCATCAGGCTCCCCTTCCCCTTCTTTTGAGAGAGGATCCCGACGCCGTCAAACTAAGCTTGAGGCTGTCATTTGTCCGGACCCGGAACGGCGCGAGCGGTGGAAATGCGATACGCCGAACCAAGCCCCATATTCAATTGTCTTCATAAGATAACCCCGTTCCGCTGGAATTTCAACCCGCTTTTCGAGAAAAAACACGGATTTCCGCTGTTTTTTGTTCTTTATTTCTCTCCGATGTTGGAATTCCCCCGCCCCGGCGTTATATTGTATACCGGAAAGCCGCGCAGATCCCGCGGTCCCGAAACACGTTCCTGCAACCGTCCACGAAGGAGCAGAGCCGCACCGATGTCCCGACACACCTCCGATCTTCCGAACTCGGCGCGGATCGTTCCGCCCGACACCCCGGAGTTCCGCGCCGCCGCCGCCGTCGCCGCCGCGCTCGAAGCCGCCGGCTTCCCGACCCGCATCGTCGGCGGTTCGGTGCGCGATCTCCTGATGGGCGAAACGCCCCACGACTTCGATCTCGTGACCGCCGCCACCCCGGAGGAACTGGCGAAGCTCTTCCCCGACCGCAAAACGGTGGGAGAGGCGTTCGGCGTCTCGCTGGTGCGTTCGGAGGAGTTCGAATTCGAGGTCGCCACCGCCCGCGAAGAGCGGAATTACCTCGACGGCCGCCACCCGGAATCGGTCCGCTACAGCCGCGATCTCGCCGTCGATGTCGCGCGGCGCGATTTCACCGTCAACGCGCTGCTGCTCGATCCGGCGACGGGGATCGTCTCCGACACCGCAGGCGGCATCGGCGATCTGCGGGCGGGGATCATCCGCACGGTCGGCGATCCGCGGCGGCGTTTCTCCGAAGATTACCTCCGAATGCTGCGGGCGGTCCGCTTCGCCGCCCGATTCGACTTCACCCTCGATCCCGCCGCGCGGCGCGCCGCCGCCGAACTCGCCTCCGAGACCGCGCGGCTCCCCGGCGAGAGGATCCGCGGCGAAATCGAACGGATCCTCCTCTCCCCCCGCCCCGCGACCGGAATGGAGCTGCTTTCCTCCACAGGGATCCTCGCCGCGGTCCTTCCCGAAGTCGAAGCGCTCCGCGGCGTCGCCCAGCCGCCGGAATTCCACCCGGAGGGCGATGTCTGGGAACACACGATGCTGATGCTCCGCAACCTCACGCTCACCTCTCCGCGCCTCGCATGGAGCGTGCTTCTGCACGATGTCGGCAAACCGGCGGCGGCAAGCGTCGACGGGAACGGGCGGATCCGTTTTTTCGGTCACGAAAGTTCCGGAGCGGGGATCGCCGACCTGGTGCTCCGGCGGCTGAGATTTTCCAACGACGACCGCGAGGCGATCGTGGCGGCGGTCCGGAACCACATGCGTTTCGCGGCGGTCCGGGAGATGCGCGAGGCGAAGCTCCGGCAGATGATCGCCGCGCCGAATTTCCCCGTCGAGCTCGAACTGCACCGCCTCGACTGCGCCGCCTGTCACGGAAAAATGGAGGGATACCGCTTTCTGCTCGATCGGCTGGCGAAGTCTCCCGCCGCGACGGCGCTGCCGGAACCGTGGATCCGCGGGCGCGACCTCGTGGCGGCGGGGATCCCGCCCCAGCCGGCATTTGCCGAAGTGCTGAAAACGTGCTTCGAGCGCCAGCTCTCTGGCGAAGACCGCGACCGCGACTCCGCTCTCGCTTACGCGCTGGCGCGTTTCAGGAGCCCCTCCCCCGCCGAAAAGACGCGGCGCGGCTGAACGCCATCCCCCGCGCCGAAAGTCCGTCCGCCCCCTCGGGACCAGCACGCCCGGCGATGAAATCCCAAAAAAAATTAGACAAAACTAAGAATTAGCCCTTGCTAATTTAAATGGATGCGCTATATTATACGCCATGTCACGGGGCAACCGGTGCGGGACGGGAAAAACGCATCCGGGCGTCTCATCTGAATTAGTTTCATTTAATTCAAAGCACGAAACAATCGTTCAGGACGATCCGCAGGACCGGCGTCATCGCCTTTGACGAAGGAGATCCATCGGAAAATCTTTTCAACCCGAAATTAGTCAAAGCTAACAAACATCGGCATCGAAGAATCCATCTCCAAAACTCCAAGTTCAAAGGAATTTTCATGAAAACGCACTTCTCCCCCCGTCCGGGGAATCGGCACTTCACCCTGATCGAGCTCCTCGTCGTGATCGCGATCATCGCGATCCTCGCGGCGATCCTGATGCCCGCCTTGCAGCAGGCGCGGGAACGCGCGGCAAGCTCCAACTGCATCAACAACCTCAAGACCTTCTCGCTCGCCAATCTGATGTATGCGGGCGACTGGCAGGTGCTGTGCCCGATCGCCGTCGGCTCGACCTTCTATTACGGCGGCCGCAGCGGAGCCCACGGAAACTTCGTCTACGACCTTACAAGCGGCGGCTTCCTCAACAGCTACTGCGGCGGGAACGCCAAGTCGATGGCGTGCCCGAGCTTCACCGCGCAGAACGACCTCGGCGATCTCTCCGCCGCAAGGATCGTCGGCGGCATCGGCTACAACCGTCTCACGTTTACTGCCTCCATCGACGACGGAGATCTTTCGATCAGCAACGGCAAGACGAAACCCGGAACCCTGCGGAATCCCGCCGTCGTGATGTTCGGCGACACCGCGATGGTCGGTTCGGGCGCCGTCACCGGGACCGCCTATCTGGTCC
>Ga0310690_10005407_pt1 | contig 17331 bp, 14 predicted proteins | sample AusTroGonzalo_MG_2_FD_207661 | JGI IMG/M metagenome (GOLD analysis project Ga0310690, IMG submission 207661) | Bovine rumen microbial communities from tropical cattle in Woodstock, Queensland, Australia - Gonzalo_04 (v2) (version 2) | ecosystem: Host-associated > Mammals > Digestive system >...
CTGGTGTGGTCCGCTGCCTTCGCTGAAAGAACAAGGCGACAGCATCGGTATCACCGACTGCCGTGATTTCAACAAATTTGGTGAATACCTGCAACAGGCTATGGCCAAAGGTCGTAAGATTCATATCTTGCCGACTTATCGCGGCGATACGCAAATCCAATGTGCCAACTGGCTGAATTGCAATGTCAATCAAGTCAAGGAATATGTGAGTTTGGAACTTATCAAGGCCGTCATCGCCATGCGCGAAGTGAAGAGCGAACTCGAAATCGCCGAGATGGAACGCGCCGCCAATACTGCTTATTACATGCACACTACCGCCATGAAGATGTGTAAGCCCGGCATGGTCGAACAAGAGATTGCTGGTGTGGTCGAAGGCCTTTCGTTGTCGGGCGGCGGTCCTGTATCGTTCCCCGTCATTTTGAGCGTGGACGGTCAGACTTTGCACAACCACGGCCACCACAACGTGCTGAAAGAAGGCCGTATGATGGTCTGCGATGCTGGCGCCGAAACGGAGAATTATTACGCTTCCGATTTCACCCGCACTACGCCTGTGGGCGGCAAGTTCAACCAACGCCAGCGCGAGATTTATGAAATTGTGCTTGCTGCCAACCAAGCCGTGGCCGAACAAACGCGCCCCTACATGCCTTACATGGTGATGCACACCCTAGCTTGCCGCACTTTGATTGAAGGCTTGAAAGGTGTCGGCCTGATGAAGGGCGACACCGAAGAGGCTTTGATGAACGGTGCCCATTGGCTCTTCATGCCTCACGGCCTCGGCCACATGCTGGGCATGGATGTCCACGACATGGAAGGTCTCGGCGAAACCTACGTGGGTTATGACGATATTACGCCGCGCAGCACCAAGTTGGGATTCAGCGGTTTGCGTTGTGGCAAGACCTTGAAACCAGGTTTCGTGGTCACGGACGAACCAGGCATTTATTTCATCCCGACCCTCATTGACATGTGGAAAGCCGAAGGCAAATTCAAGGAGTTCATCAACTACGAGAAACTGGAGACTTACAAGGACTTCGGTGGCATCCGCATTGAGGATGACCTGCTCATCACCGCCGACGGTTGCCGCATCCTTGGCAGACCGATTCCCAAGACCGTGGAAGAAGTCGAGGATATGTGCGCCCAAGGTCGCGAATGGATTAAGAAAGAAGGTCTTTATTAATTCCTTTTCTAGCGCAAAATGCGTAAAATTATGAGAAATAGGGCGACTAAATTTTAGTCGCCCTCGTTTCCTTTTAGAATTGTATGGATGCAAAATAGTACAAAATCAGATTTCGACTGGTTAATTATATAAATTACTACATCAAGACGTTTTTCCCCAAGTAATACTTTGGCGAATGGAAACTAATTCGACTTTCAGAAGACTGTTTATTTGATAATTCTGCCAACTCTCTTTAGCCCGTTATCATCCACTCCTTCAACAAAATACACTCCCGGTGCCCAATCAGAAACATCCAAGCCAACTTCCGAAGCCCCATTGGTCGGAACTGACTTGACAAGTTGTCCCATCATATTGTAAACCTTGACGGTCTGTATTCCCTCAGTTTCAATCGTTATAAATGACGAAGCAGGAACAGGATAAACCTTTAAAGATTCCGTTTGAATTTGATTTTCAGCGACTCCTAATGGGTCGAAGGAATCATTGCCATCAGTGAGCCATTCAAGGCTGAAATTGTAGAACACCGTCGAATACCCTGACGCGCCCGCGTAAGCCTCCTCAACGTAAAGTCCAATGGTGCCGTCGGGCAAGATGCAAAGCGAGGAATAGGCTGAACTGTAAGGCACAATGCACTTTTTCACGGGCCAGGTCTCGCCTTCGTCATAACTCACATAAACCGTCACATCGGTGCGCGAGTTGCCGTAAGGCACTGAATGGAGTAGGCGATTTTTGTCATGGCCTTGGTTTTCAGAAGTGTAACGAATCATGTCGCCGTTGCAGGCTGGTGCGGTAATGTCGTACCAAGTCGAGGTGGTGGGCTGCCAGGTCTCGCCGCCGTCCTCGGAGATGTTGTACCATCGGTTGCCCGCATGGCGGATGCTCATCAGGATGCGGCCGTCGACCAATTCCGTGACCTTGGCTTCGTCACCCGAAGTGGAAGCACGGCCCGACACATGCCACGTTTGGCCGTTGTCGTCGGAATAGACGGCATGGTTGTAAAGCACCTGCTGCGTGTTCTCGCGGATGGCCGCCACGAACATAATACGACCCGTTGAGGTGCGTAGTCCATTACCCGAGCCAAAGAACGAAGCGCGCCAAGTGCGTTGCTCGGGAATGATGCAGTTGTCGCCGAAGATGAAGTTGGTGATGTCCTCGGGTTCAGTCCAAGTTTGACCGTTGTCGTAACTCTTACAAATATAGGTACGAATGGGATTCGACGGGGTGGAGTACCACAAGCCGGGACCGCCTACAAAGCCCGCAATGAGGCCGTTGTCATCATTGCTCCAAGCCAAAGCACAGTCACCGAAGCCATGGTTGACGCCCGTACCCAAAGCGATGGTGTAAGGCTCGCTCCAGGTGTGGCCGCCGTCGGTGCTACGGTTGCACACGATATCGATGTCCTCGGGCAGGTCGCCCTCGTTGAATTTGCGTTTGTCGGTGACCGCCACGATGCTACCATTCTTCGCCGTGATAACGGCAGGGATGCGGTAATTGGTTGAGTTATAGTCGCCTGGTTGCAACAATAAAGTGTGCGCAAGGATGATTTCTCGGCTGCCTGCTGGCGAAGGATTGGCGAGTTCATAGGTCTCTTCTGCTGTTGTGATCGACTTCAAGGAAGCATCAATCATGTTGCCTTCGGTGGCATTGTCGGCCACGTGCGCCACGAGCCACAGGTAGTTGGTGCCTGTAAAGAGGTTACCCTCCAAGTTACAAGTCAAGTCGCCCGAAGTAGGCTCGACATTCCCGAGCAAAGTAGCATTTTGAGGATGGCGCTCGTCGAAGGCATTGACCGTACCCGTCGAATACACTTTTATCTCCCTAACATCATTCAAATTCGTTGTCCCTTCAAGGTTCAGCACCAGAGATTGCAAGGCGACCACGGCATTGTCGCCGCCAAACGAAACTGCCGCTTTCAACAACACATCGTTAGCATTGCCACGACCTGTCTTGCGCGTGTCTTGGGTCAAGGTGACGTTCAGGATTTCAGCGCCGCCAAAGCTGAAATTCACCATTTGGCCATCGTGGCCGTGACCCGAAAGGTCGACGAGTTGGTTGCCATTGATGTTGGCTGTGGAAAAATCGTAGGCAACAAGTAGATTGTCATGCATGGTTTGGGTGAGGCTGCCTAATTCGCTATTGTTCAAATCAATACCTATTTCGTTGGCATCTAGTGCAATGTTATAGAACCTCACATTGCCGAATGAGCCGTTGCAGAAGTTGGCAGGTTGTCCGCCGCTGTTGCCCGCTCCGATAAACAAATCGTGCGTGTTGGTCACTGCCCAGTTACCAATTGCCGCTGCCCAAGCATTTTGGGTTTCTCCGTTGTGGTAAATACGAATCTCGTTGTTGATACGGTCCACGACAAGAGCGAAATGCATCCACTCGCCCGCTGGTACTGTTACGCCAGTATAGACCGATAAAGCATGACCAGAAGTCGCAGTAGGTGTATTAAGTCCTAACGACTGCCCCGCACTTCCTGTTCCAAAGAACTCATAACCAGAGCGTTCGCTGCCAGCACTTTGCACCGACATATCGCGTTTGCAGACATAACGCGGATAGCTGGTATAGGTTTCGTTACGTACCCATCCCGTGAAGGTAAAACTTTGGTTGGCAGCGATATTAAAGTCCTCGTAATGAGGGATGACCATATACTGGTCGATGCCGTTGAAAGTGATGTAATGGTTGGGTTGCGCGAAAGCGGCTATTGCAGCCGTCAAGAGGACGACAAGGGTAAGGAGTTTCTTCATGGTGATAGTTTTATTGGATTAAGAAGCTGTTTAAAAATGAGTAAAAAAGTATTCTATGAGTGAGGAAAATATTATATAAACAATTGACAATCAGTAGGTTAATTGGATATTTATTCGTATCTTTGTGGTTTCCAATCATTTAGACATGAACAGAGGATACCCAACTAACCTTACCGATAATCAGTGGCAAATATTGCAAAAAATTCTGGAACCCACACCAAGAAAAAGAAAATATTCACTCAGGGACATCATGGATTGCATACTCTACATCAACAAGACCGGCTGCCAATGGCGGATGATCCCCAAGGACTTCCTTCCCTACAACACTGTGTTCTACTACTTTACGAAGTGGAAGCGCGAAGGTGTCTTCGAGGACATCATGGACACACTGCGCGAGAAACTTCGCGTTGCGCTCGGCAAGGAGGAGAGTCCCAGTGTCGGCATCATCGACTCAAGGACAGCCAAGACCTCTCAGCATGTGGACAAGGACCGCGGCATCGATGGCAACAAGAAGATAAAAGGCCGGAAAGAACAGCTCTTGACCGACACCCTCGGACTTCCGCTGGCCATCCTCGTCCACGAGGCGAACATCCACGACAGCAAGGGCGCGGAATCGGCCTTGGCCAGGATCGCCCACAAGTTCCCGAGGCTGAAGAAGATACTTGCCGACGGCGGCTACAGGGGCGAAGAACTGAAGGGACTGGTGCGCAAGACGCTCGGCTGCCAACTTGAAGTCGTGCTTCGACCCCACGAAAGACCGAAGAAGTTCAATGTCATCCCTTTGAGATGGATTGTCGAAAGGTCTTTCGCTTGGCTGTACAACTTTAGGAGAATCGCCATGGACTACGCGTTCTACTCCGAGTCCTCCCAAGCCATGATCCAAATCGCCTTCGCAAAAATCATGCTTAACAAATTATCAAATTGAAATTTAAACAAACTCTAAACATCAGGTTATTGGGCGCAAAACTAACAAAGTTTCAGATAATAAACAACAATTTCCTATTTTTGCCTCGCGAATATGCCAGACACGATTACCATACGAAAAGGCCTCGATATCCCCATGGACGGGACAGCCGAGTTGCGCCTCACCGATGCGCGAAGCATCACGACATGCGCTGTAAAACCTGCTGATTTCGTAGGACTTACACCGCGTTTGGTCGTTGAGGAAGGCGAATCGGTTCGTGTTGGCGAAGCTTTGTTTGTGGACAAACGCGACGAGCGCATCCGATTCACTTCGCCCGTTGATGGGTGCGTGAAAGCCATCGTGAGAGGGGAGAAACGGAAACTTTTGGAGGTGGTGGTCGAGGCGGATGGGAAATCGTCAGCGACACCATCTGTTTTTGACATTCAGAAGACCGCCGAAGAAATCAAGACGGCTATGTTGCAATGTGGCCTTTGGACGATGTTGCGCCAACGGCCTTTTGGCACTATCGCCAAACCTGATGATAAGCCTAAGGCCATCTTTGTCAGTGCTTTCGACAGCGCGCCTTTGGCGCCTGATTACGATTTTGTTTTGCAAGGCAGGGATATGTTTTTCGCCAAAGGCATTGAGGCATTGACACTATTGACCGAGGGCTTGGTGCATGTTTGTTTTAGGCCTGGGCAAAAGTTGGATTGCTTCGTTCCTCGCAATGACGCAAAGCGGCAGTCAGATGTCTCGCGTACTGCATCAACTGAACAACTGAACAACTCCAAACTGACAACTCATTACATCAAAGGTCCTCATCCCGCAGGAAAAATTGGCACGCAAATCGCCAAAATCGATCCTATTAATAAGGGCGACATTGTTTGGACGATGAACGCGCAGGATGTGGCCGTGTTGGGCGAACTCGTTACGACGGGCGTTTACCGTCCCGAGAAGGTCATTGCCGTGGCTGGACCGCAGACCAACAACCCACATTATTATCGCATTATTGCGGGTGCATGCATGGAGTCCATCGTTGCAGCACAGGTGCCTAACGCCAATTATCCAAAGATGGAATCAAAAAATGCCATGATGAGCCATCGCGTCATTTCGGGCAATGTGTTGAGTGGCACGCGGATAGAGGCTGATGGTTTCATTGGTGCCTATGACAACATGATTACCCTTCTGCCCGAAGGCAACCAGCACGAGTTTATGGGTTGGTTGATGCCAGGCGTTAGAAAATTCAGTTTTTCGCGAACCTTTTTGAGTGGCTTCATGCCCAAGAGTACTTTTAAGCCTTTTGGCATACAACCACCTCGTTTTGAGCGTTTTTGGAAATACGATACCAACTTTCACGGCGAGGAGCGGCCTTTCGTCGTCACAGGCGAGTTTGAGAAGGTCTTTCCTTTCGATATTTATCCTCTGCAACTCATCAAGGCATGTCTCGTTGGCGACCTCGACTTGATGGAAAACCTTGGCATCTACGAATTGGAGCCTGAAGATTTTGCCCTTTGCGAGTTTATTGACACTTCAAAGACTGATATTCAAGCAATTATTAGGAATGGGTTGGAGCAAGCCCGACAGGAAAACGAATAATTGCAGTTATTATAAGTCAAAAAGGCGACCGATTAGCCGCCTTTTTGAATGTTTTAAGTAGAATTGAACTTAATCCGATTCCAAAATTTTCGCTTTTTCTTTCTCGTACTCTTCCTGAGTCAATATTCCGTCGTCCAGCAATTGTTTCAACTCACGAAGCCTATCTGCTTTTGGTTTTTCAGGAGTAGTTGCCCCTTTTGGTGTCTCTGTAGGAATAATGACTTGGTCTTTTTTGGGAATAGCTTTGTAATTAATCGTATAGAGGAAATGGTCAAAATCAATTTTTGAAACTCCAGTTTCATTGATGTCAGGTTTCCACCAAGCTCCAGTGCAAGCATCAACAACAACACCCCACGGAAGCGGAATATAAGTATTGGGGATAATGCCTGTCCAGCCGACTAAAGTTCCAACAAATGCCCAGCCACGGAAAGACTTTCTTGTGAATCGTGTTGTTTCAGGCTCGCAGTTCTCTTCTTGAACTGTAATTGCTAGTTTGTCAGCATCTATTCTTTTTACCAAGAAATTGGCTTCACCTTGTCCTTTGTATTGTCCATCCACTGTAATACTTGCATTGGGATGGCCCGGAACTTGAACTTTCGCATTGTATTTTGCTCCTCCAATGATGGTGGCGCAGCTTGAAAACGACAACGCGAATGATGCAGAAAACAAGAATAACAAAAGCTTCTTCTTCATTTTTTTGATTTGGCTTCCAGTCCCTAAAGCGCAGGAGGATCCTTGGTTCTCCATATAGGTTCATGTAAAAGCAGCGTGGAACTGAGTGCCACGTCTCCGATAGATGATCCTGAGAAAACCGTAAGAATAAGATATGTAACAACAGTCCACGCTCAAAACGTGAACCATCATGCACTATCTTGATTCTTGTAGAAAATTTCTCAGGTTCTCTATCGCAAGACAAGCATAACGCTTCTATTTTCAATAAGTCAAAAGTTGGCGAACCAACTCGACTGCAAAAATAGGAAAAAGAGCAAAGCTGCAAGGGAAAATGAAGAATTTTGTTGAAAAAACGATGATACAAGATTATTCCCTATTTTTGCAGCCATTATGACCCAACAAAAGAAACCTTCGAAACTTCGCTGTGCGTTCCGCGACTTCTTTGTTGCTCCAAAAGAGGAACAGGGAAGCCCAATGAACGACCGCATCAGTGGCCTGCGGAAGTATGTCAGCAAAATCAAGCCGAACTTTGTGGAAGGTGGTCGTTTTGCTTGGCTGCAAAGCACTTTTGAGGCTTTCGAGAGTTTCCTTTTTGTGCCCGACGCCACCACCAAGCGCGGCTGCCAAATCCGCGATGCGGTGGATCTGAAACGCACCATGATTACAGTTGTCATCGCGCTGATGCCTGCCTTATTGTTCGGTATTTGGAACATCGGTTACCAACATTATCTGGCTTTGGCTGAGACGGTCAGTTTCTGGTATATGATTGGCTTCGGTTTGGCAAAGGCACTGCCTGTCATTGTAGTTTCGTATGTGACAGGTTTGGCCATTGAGTTTGCTTTTGCGCAAATTCGTCATCATCAGGTCAATGAGGGATTTTTGGTCACGGGCATGTTGATTCCAATGGTGCTGCCGCCCGACATTCCATTGTGGATGGTCGCGGTGGCCACGGCTTTCGCCGTCATCATTGGAAAGGAAGCCTTTGGCGGTACGGGCATGAACCTCGTCAACCCCGCGCTGTTGGCTCGCGCTTTCTTGTTTTTCGCCTATCCATCGGTCATGTCGGGCGATAAGGTTTGGATTGCCGACCAGCCCGACGCTTTCACAGGTGCTACGCCTCTCGGTGTCCTCGCCAATGGCGGTACGGAACTGCCTTCCGCTTGGACGATGATTTGGGGCGGTATTCCTGGTTCTATGGGTGAAACATCGGTGATAGCCATCGCATTGGGTGCGATCCTATTGTTGATTACGGGTATCGCCAGCTGGCGTATTATATTGTCGGTCTTTGCAGGTGGCATTGGTATGGGATTGGTTTTCAATGCTATCGGTGCAACACCTTATATGCAGTTGCCGTTCTATTACCACCTTATCATGGGCGGTTTTGCTTTCGGTGCGGTCTTCATGGCCACCGACCCCGTTACGGCACCGCAGACCAATGCTGGGAAATGGATTTATGGTCTGCTTGTCGGCATCTTCGCCGTGATGTTGCGTGTGCTTAACTCTGCCTACGCTGAAGGCATGATGCTCGCTATCCTGCTGATGAACTGCTTCGCACCACTCATCGACCATTGCGTCATTGCTCGAAATATCAATATGCGCCGTAAACGCGCTCTTGCTCACCAAAAAACCACAGCCCAATGAAACGCGACATTAATAGCAACGGATATATCTTCCTGTATGCCACGATTTTGGTGGTTGTGGTGGCTGTTTTGCTTACGGCGGCGACGTTGTGGCTCCATCCTTACCAAGAGCGCAACGAGAAGAATGAAAAACGCATCAATATCCTTCGGGCGGCGGGTATTCCCGATGTGACCAAGGATAATGCTGCAAAGCTGTTCGAGCAACATTGCACGGCTTCTTTCTTGTTGGACGAAAATGGAAATGCAACTGAGGACGGCACGTTGCCGCTATTTGTCATTGACAGACAAATCAGCGTCATTCCTATGAAAGGCAACGGCCTTTGGGGTCCGATTAGTGGCTATCTTGCTATCGCCGCTGATGGAAGCACCATTATTGGTGCCAACTTTGACCACAAGTCGGAAACCCCTGGCTTGGGCGGAGAGATTACTACTGAGAAATTCCAGAGCCAGTTTAACGGCAAACAAATCAGTGAGAACGGCCAGTTGGTTCCCATAGAATTCGATGCCATCACCGGAGCCACTAAAACCTCGAATGGCGTTAAGGAGATGATAGACAATACATTGAAAGTTTATGCGCCTTTCTTTGAAACGTTGAAAGCTGCAAACAAATGAAATAGTTTTATATCATACAATTTTATATCATATAATTTTATTACATTTGCAGAAAATTTCAAAAGATGAACATACCATTCGCATACGGAAAGATTGTGGAAGACGTTGATTTCACTGACAGAACGGAAGAAACGGCACATCTGAAGGGGAATTTCTTGTCGCTCACCAACACCGCAATCATATCGCCTCGCCGCTGGGGGAAGTCGTCATTGGTGACAAAAGCCATCAAAGCCGCCAAAGTCGAGCAGAAGGACATTTTATTTGTGAGGATGAACATCTTCAAATGTGACGCACCACAAGAGTTTTACAGTCTTTTCGCGAAAAAAACAATGGAGGAAATATCGTCATCGGCAGAGTCGTTGCTATCGAATGCAAAGGAATTCATTGCTCGACTTCTTCCCAAATTGACGATTTCAGACCCACTCAACCAGTATGAAATTGGATTGGGTGTGGATGTGAAGAACAATCCCATCAACGAGGACATTTTGGACTTGCCGCAACAGATTGCCGAGAAAAAGCAGAAAAGAGTGGTGGTATGTATCGATGAGTTTCAACAAATTGGAGAGTTCGACGAGACCTTGAAATTTCAGAAGATTCTCCGCAGCCATTGGCAGAATCATTCCGATGTCGCATACGTTCTTTACGGCAGCAAGAAGCACATGATGATGCACATTTTCGGGGAATACAATAGCCCGTTTTATCGTTTCGGTGACATGATGTTTCTACAAAAAATCGCCAATGAAGACTGGAAAAAATTTATTGTTGAAAGGTTTGAAAACACAGGGAAATTCATCTCTCCTGACCTTGCCGGATACCTCGCCGAACAAGTGGAAAACCATCCCTATTATGTCCAACAATTTGCCCAATATGCGTGGCTACGTACCCCAAAAACTTGTACTCGGACAATTGCAGACGAAGCCTTACAAGCTATGCTGGATTCACTCAACTTGCAGTTCGTTAACCTAATGGACACCCTTACAGAAAAACAGCGCAGTTTCCTTTGTGCTGTAAGCGAAGGGGTGAAAAACTTCTCTGCCTCTGAAACGCTTCAACGCTACCAATTGGGAACCAGCGGCAATATTCGCATTCTAAAGGATGCCTTGAAAAAGCGTGACATCATTGACATTACAGGAAAAGACATCCAAATCCAAGACCCACTTTTGAAGCGGTGGATTGTTCAGGAATACAGCAAATTATAACACACCATGCCAGCCCTCAAAAAACTCGTCATAGAACCCCTGCGAAAGACCAACCCCGTCACCGTGTTGGTATTGGGTATTTGTTCTTGCCTCGCCGTGACTGCCCAACTGAAGCCCGCCTTGGTGATGGGTGCCTCTGTGACCGTGGTTACCGCGCTTTCCAACCTTATTATTTCGTTGTTGCGTAAGGGCATCCCGTCTCGCATCCGAATTATTGTGCAGTTGGTGGTTGTGGCCACCTTGGTCATTTTAATCGACCAATTCCTGAAAGCTTTCGCATACGATGTCAGCAAGCAACTTTCTGTTTATGTGGGTCTTATCATCACAAACTGCATCATTATGGGTCGTTTGGAGGCATTCGCTTTGTCGCATGGGCCTTGGGAGTCTTTTTTGGATGGATTAGGCAATGGATTGGGTTATAGCTTGATACTCGTGATTGTGGCTTTCTTTCGTGAACTCTTTGGTTCGGGAACGCTTTTGGGCTATCAAGTCATTCCGCAGTCGTTCTACGAAGCTGGATACCAGAACAACGGACTCATGATTCTACCCCCAATGGCATTAATAATTTTGGGAGTGATTATATGGGTGATTAATAAAGACGCGGGACGCGGGACTGCGGGACGCGAGACAACTAAATAATAACCATAAACTAAAAAAGAACATGGTAGCTTTTGAAGATTTAAGAATTTGGCAAGATGCTCAAAATATTGCTTTGCAAATATATAGTTTGTTCAAAGACAACAAAGATTATGGTTTTCGTGACCAGATTCAAAGAGCTGCAATATCCATATCGAACAACATAGCAGAAGGCTCCGAATATAATTCTGACAAAGTAATGATACGCTACTTAAGAATATCAAAGGGAAGTTGTGGTGAAGTGAAAAACATGCTTTATCTTTGTCCGAAAATTGGGTATTGTGACGATGACACAGCCAAAAGTTTAATCAATAAGTGCAAATCTTTATCAAGTTCAATAGGTGCCTTCATTGCATATTTAGAGAATAACAATCGTAACAATCAGTAAAATCCCGTCCCGCGTCTCGTGTCTCGCAGTCTCGCGTCAAAACATCAACTCAAATGGAGCTCTTCAACCTCTTCGTCAAATCGGTTTTCGTGGACAACATGATTTTCGCCTATTTCTTGGGCATGTGTTCCTATTTGGCCGTTTCGAAAACCGTCAAGACCAGTGCGGGTTTGGGACTTGCTGTGACTTTTGTTCTGGTGGTTACCGTGCCTGTTAATTATCTGGTGAACAAATACTTGTTAGCCCCGGGTGCATTGGCTTGGATTAGTCCGAAGCTGGCCGCGGTCGATTTGAGTTTCTTGACTTACATTCTCTTCATCGCCATCATCGCGGCCATTGTGCAGATTTTGGAGATGGTGATAGAGACTTTTACACCGTCGCTGTATTCTGCCTTGGGCATTTTCTTGCCTTTGATTGCGGTCAATTGCGCCATTTTGGGTTGCTCGCTGTTCATGCAGGAACGCGGCTTCAGCAACGTCGGCGAAGCGGCAGTATTTGGCCTCGGCTCGGGTCTTGGTTGGCTTTTAGCCATCGTTGGAATTGCGGCCATTCGAGAAAAACTACGTTACTCAAAGATACCAAAAGGCTTGCAAGGCGTAGGCATATCATTTATTATTACAGGTTTAATGGGTATTGCCTTTATGGCGTTTATGGGAATTAAACTATAAAACAAGGTTTTTACCATCCCGCCCGCAGCGAAACATTAGGCAAAATCCCAAACATCGAATAGGCGTAAGCCCGCATCTCACTTGATTCTATATCGGTTTCAAACTGATACCCCAACGGATTCAGGCGATTGTAGGCATTGAACAGGCCAAAACTTGCGCTCCAATTGAAGCCGTTTTTGTATTTCGGCGAGTGATAGGCGCACGAAAGGTCGAGACGGTGATAGGCAGGTGTGCGACTGGCATTGCGCTCGGTGTAAACCGGGACGGTCTGCCCCATGTATTCGTAGAAGCCCACAGGCAAAGTGACAGGATGCCCACTCGAATACTGCCATGCCGCGCTCGCGCTCCATCGTGGCGTAAACTGATAACAACCGTTGATGCGGAAGTCGTGCGGGATGTCGGACAATGCCGAATATGGGTTGCCGTCATTGATGCCGTCGATGGTGTAAATCACACGCGAATAGGTGTAACTCATCGCTCCCGTGAATTTTCCTACATTCTTCGAGAAGTTCAACTCCACGCCGTAAGCCTTCGAATTGCCGCTTCTCACCTGATTGATGACATTCGGGTTGCTGATGAGTTGCGCATGGTCGATGAAGTCAATTTGGTTCTGGCCTTTCTTATAATAAAGTTCGGCAGAAGCGGAATACTGGCCGCCGAAATCGAGGAAGCATCCACCCGATACCACATCGGCAATGACAGGTTTCAAGCCATTGACAGCCGGGAACCAAGTCTCCAATGACTGATAGTCCAAGGCGGTGTTTTGCAGCACTTGGATATATTGCACATTCCTCGCATAGCCGGCTTTCAGCGAGGTGTTCTCGTTCAGCATGACATTCATGCTCACACGAGGCTCGGGATAAAACATCAGTTTCTCGTCACTGTTCAAAGGTTGGAAGGCCGACAGGTGTACACCATAGTTGAAGCCCAGCCAGCGCAAGGGTTTCCAATCGTTCAGCACGTATGCGGAATACTCCATCGCCTGATAATGCGGCAGGCTCATGCCGATGCTGTCGGATTCGCCAGGCGTGAAAGCGTGGCGGACGGCTCCCGCGCCGATGCGCAGTTCGCAGTCGGGAGCGATGTAATAACTCAATGCGGCTTTCAGGTTGAGGTCGGAAATGCCCGTGCGCCAGTTGTATTTGCGCCTTTTGTAACTGTAATCGAGGTCGTTGCTGTAATCGCTGACGATGAAGGCCGTGTTGAGGAACCAGCGACTGCCGAAGTTGTGCGTCCAGCGCAGGGTGCCCGAAGTGTTGCCCCAAGTATTGTACTTGCCTTGCGATTGGTCAAGGCCTCCCATAGACTCAATGACATCGTGACCTCGATAGAACGAGAGATAAATGCGGTCGTTCTGCCCAATTTTGGTGTTGATTTTCGCATTCAGGTCGTAGAATCTCGGCACAAGCGGCATATCCTCGTTGGGTTTCACGAAAAAGTCGATGAAACTCCTACGTGCCGAAATCAGGTAAGAAGCCTTTCCCTTGACGATGGGACCGTTAGCGGTCAAAGTGGCGGCAAAAGGACTCAACGCCACCGAAAAATCATGGTGGTTCATGTTGCCTTCCTTCATCTTGCAGTCGAGGACGGCCGAGACACGGCCACCATATTGCGCGGGCATGTTGCTCTTGTAAAGCGTCACCTGGTTCACGGCTTCGGGATTGAAGATGGAGATCATGCCGAAAAGGTGCGAGGGATTATAGATGGGAGCCTCGTCGATGAGGATGAGGTTTTGGTCGTTGGTGCCGCCACGCACGAGCAGTCCCGACGAGGCATCGCCAATGGCCTTCACGCCCGACTGCATCTGTACCGCTTTGAGGATGTCAGCCTCGCCAAACACGCTCGGAAGTTTCCGTATCGATTGGACGGTCAGCATCTCGGCATGGAACTCGTTCTGTTTTTGCGGACGCTCCACCGCTGCCGCTTCAACGGTGACTTCGCCCAGCCCAACAGAGTTTTCCTCCAACTTGATTTCCAAGGTTTGGTCTGCATTGAGCTGGATTTCAATCTCCTTGGTATTGTAGCCCAAATAGGTGCATTGCAACTTGTGTTTTCCTGCTGGCAAACGCAACGAATAGAAGCCGTAGCCATTGGCCGAGGTGCCTGTTTGCGATGAAGCCTCATACAAGGCAGCTCCAATCAGTGTTTCGCCCGTGGCGGCATCGGTGATGTGGCCGCTTAAAGTATAGGTCTGTGCTTGAAGGCCAGCAAAAGCGGCTAAAAACAATAAGGTGGTGAGGATGCGTTTCATGGCTTATTCGTTTTCGGGGGTGATGGCGTTGTAGATTTCGTGGTATGTGAAAGGTTTGCGTCGCACATCAGAGGCGAAGAAGTAGCCGTAGCCATTCTTGACATTGCCTCGCACGTTGCCCGAGATGGTGGCGAACAGGCCTAGGCTCCAATCATCTTCGTTGAAAACGTCCAACAGGAAGGTGTAGAACTCGGGCGAGACCGAACAAGTGATGAAAGTCTCGTTGCGATCGAGGGCGTCTTCCGTGACGTGATAGGAATACCAGAACAGCCTGGCGGTGAACAGCGCCGCAAGTGACATGTCGTTATGGATGAACGAAACACTTTCGATGCTGTCGATGGGGAAATCCCCTGGCTGTCGGAAGGTTAGACCGCAAATCACAGGTTGTTCCCCTACGGTGTAGATATGTTTGTCAAACTGGAATTCATGCGCCATCTTGCCCGAGTGCATCTGATAACTCCTCACTTTTGTGTGGTCCTTGATCATTGGGAGGTAATCCGTGTCGCCCAAAGGCATCAGATAGTCCTCAGCGGTGATGTCGCCCGTGGGTGTCTCAATAACAAGCTTGTAGGTCTTGCCCGTCTCGCCCTTGAAGGGCTGCTCCGAAACGAAAACCATGCTGCCACGGTCGGCTTCTTTCTCAATATATGGGATCGTGTCGTCGCCGCAAAGCACGAAGACGCGGTTGATTTCGGGCAAAACCGCTTGATCGTCGCCCCATTGATGGACAGGCGAAATGGTGACGTGGTGCTGGCGCATCTCGGTGGTCACATTTCCGAACACCGCGACATGGCCATCCAAAACCTCGCCATCCGGCTGGTTGAAACTGTTGATGTCGACCTCATCGATGCGGCTGCAAGCGGCTGACAGCAAGACGATGACCAACAATAATAAGGCTTTAAACTCTCTCATTGTTTTGTTGTTTTGGTTTGTAATCGTAACGCTATCTTTTGATTTTTATTGTCTTTTCCCATCAGGCTGTGGACTCACCCCTTATTTATCGCTTTCCCACCTGCTCATCCCCCCATGCAGCACCTCCCATCGCTCCATCCGCTCATAAAAGACTTTCATGGAGTCTTCCTTCAAGCTGTCGGTTTGGGCTTCAGTATGCTCTTCTTGAACCTTTTGAGTGGGTGGGCTTCCATTTTGGCATCCCGCAAGAAGCAGAGCGGAAAAAGCCACCACTGCTACTGCAAGGATGATAGTTTTTGTGATATTTTTCATTTCTGATTCTCCTTTTAATGAATTGTTGTCATCATACCACAGCCGTTCCACGGTGTTGCCATGAATGGTTGCCGTCAGGTTGCCTTGGTGGTTTTTAATAGTATCTACATCTATATGTGTCATCTTTGTTTTGAAACTTCTTTACATACCTGTCGTATTCATCCACAACTGAAAACACCATGCTTTTAAACTTTTCAAACATAGGATTAAAAACCAATTCATAGTCTCCGTCTTCCAATAGGGTAGATGAAAAGAATACTCGTTTTCCATTTTTATAACCTTCAATGTGAAATGTCGGAATGTCATATTCTACATGTTCATTTGTGTTGTGTTTTATCTTTTTCTCTACAATTGGAATGCTTTTCTTCAAATAAAAAGCATCTATGGAAGAAAGAAACAACCTACTTTGTTCTGAACAGATAATAGGATACGCAGGAATACTCTTTAAGTACTCAACATAGACTACCATATTACCTGTCGTTAATGAATATGAGATTGTATATTGATCATAGTTGCAACCCCAGGCATTCCAGTAAAGAACAGTTATGCTGTCAATATCATTCTCAAATTGACATGGCTCTATAACACTAAAACTACTTCTAGTACTTTGTGCTTGTAATTGAGTTCCCCAGGTTAGTATGATGCCAAGGAACAATGTTGCTGCTTTTGTTTTGATAGAAATTTTCATAATAATAGAATTTTTGTTGTTTGTTTTGTTTGATCACTTTTTCACAAACTTTCCCGAGGAAAGCGTTTTCTTATTGTCATAGATTTGATAGGTGTACATTCCGGCGGGGGAGTCTATCACCTTCCTCAGAGAACTGTCCTCAGACTGTGGGATTTTTTCCTGGTCTTTGGGACTCTGGCATCCCAGCAGCAGAAGCGCAAGCAGGGCAAAATACAGTTTTTCATGGTATCATTGTTTTTTTAGATTCCATGTGCGAAGCGAAGGGGAATCTCTATTCCTTCACAAACTTCCCCCCAGCAATTTCCCTGCCGCCACCCACAACGCGATACACATACATCCCCGCATCAAGGTTCTGTGTGTCCACGGTGATAAGGTTGCCTTGCTTGGTGATGGCGCAGTCAAAGCATTTCACTCCCTTCATGTCGAAGATCTGAAGCCTTGCGTCTGGACAATCCGCTTCACCTATTGGGATGTTAAGAATACCATTGGTGGGATTGGGGTAAGGAGCAAAATGCGTCTCTGTCTCGTTTTCTTGCACCACGTCCCAAGTGATTTCGATGTCCTCGCGCCTGAACTTCCAGAGTTCATGTAAAACGAACGGCTCTCCTTGATAGTGCTCTCCGTTCCGAGTTCTAATATGGACGAGGCAACCTCCATCGTTGAATACCGCGGGCACGCTGGGCCAATATAATACATCGTCCGCTTTGATTACTTTACGCCCGAGCAGGTTCAAGTGTTTGTCATACAAAAGGATGTTTGCGTTGTCGTATGAAAAAGAGCTGTACATTGTTTCACTGAATGCACTAAATGCAAATATCGTCGAATCGTTTACATAGGCGGTGTTCCTTTCACGAGGCACCCTTGAACACGAATCGGCAGGTTCCACATAGTGTTGGTTATATACATGAAGGGCGGAATCAATCTTATATAGGGTA
>Ga0310690_10005408_pt1 | contig 17331 bp, 12 predicted proteins | sample AusTroGonzalo_MG_2_FD_207661 | JGI IMG/M metagenome (GOLD analysis project Ga0310690, IMG submission 207661) | Bovine rumen microbial communities from tropical cattle in Woodstock, Queensland, Australia - Gonzalo_04 (v2) (version 2) | ecosystem: Host-associated > Mammals > Digestive system >...
TTTCTTCTTCTGTGGAACGAAGGGCTGGGGTGCCTGTTGTGATTTTGGCTCTGCATTGATGGCTAGCAGGCGGCCATCCTCAGCCAAGGCCACATTGGCTGCTACGGTTTTGGGATCAAACTTCAAGGCGTAACTCTTTGAGGAGTCGGCTACACCAATAGGCATCAGCTTGATACTGATGATGCGATGCTGTGTGCTGGCCTCTTGTTTGATATTGTTGAGGCGCATATAGCGTTTGGCATAGGCAGAGAAATCGCCCGGCTTGTAGGTGGTCTTCTCTACTAATAAGTTTATGCGGATGGCTGTCTTTGGGAGAAAATACACAGCGCCTTCTGGTGTGACACCAGGCTGATATTCACTGATTTGTGTTTGAGCCACCATCGTGGCCATGCAGAAAGAAAAAAATGCTAAAGTGAAAAAAAATCGTTTCATTCGTCCTTATGTGATTCAGTTCTTTAACTTGAGAAATGCTTTGGGCAGATACTTGATAATGTCGCTGGCGATGAGACTCTCTTCACCTAACTCGTGAGCGGCTAGGTCGCCGGCCAATCCGTGCAGGTAAACGCCTAAGAGACAGGCTTCGCGTTGCTGATAACCACGTGCCAGGAGTCCTGTTAGGATGCCTGTCAGCACATCGCCACTGCCTGCGGTTGCCATACCAGCATTACCAGTAGCATTAAAGGCTACATGGCCATCGGGCATGCAGATGGCGGTGTGGTGTCCTTTCAAGATAACATAGCCTTGGAGTTTCTCTGCCAGCTGGCGTGCCTTCGTCAGACGTTCATAACTATCAACACTCTGTCCCTCCATGCGGTCGAGCTCTTTTGGGTGAGGGGTAAGGATGATGCCCTTGGGCAGTTGTTGCATCCATGCATGACGAGAACCTAGGATATTGAGTGCGTCAGCATCAACCACCACAGGACACTGGGCTCTGCGGATTTGGGCAATCATGGCGATGCTGGTTTGCTCTGTCGTTCCCAGTCCGGGACCAATGCCGAGCGCTTGGAAGTCTTCTGTAGCAACAGCTTCCGAGAAGAAGGTCTCCTCGCGATCTGTATGAAGGATGGCTTCGGGCACTGTCGTCTGCAGAATTGGTACGTTGCGTTTGGGGGTATGTACTGTTACTTTTCCCACACCAGCTCGCAGACAGGCTTTAGTGGCCAAGACGGCGGCACCTGCCATGCCGTAACTGCCGCTGACCAGGAGAGCGTGCCCCATCTGGCCCTTATGGGCGTAGGGATCACGTGGCTTCAGAAGAGGGTAGAGGTCTTTCTCTTCAGTGATGGTGTATTGCGCTTCAATCTTCTCAATACCATCTTTGCTCAGACGGATGTCGAGTGTCTTCAGTTCGCCAATAAACTGCTGATTCTCAGGGAATAGGAATGAAAGCTTTTTCTGCTGAAGGGTCAGCGTTAGGTTGGCTTTGATAATATTGGCTCGAACGTTATAGGTGTTGTCTTCGGTCATAAGACCAGAGGGAACGTCAATGCTGACTACCTGTGCATTCGAAGAGTTAATGTATTTTACCAAAGAGGCAAAACCGCCTGCTAAAGGTTTGTTGAGGCCAGAGCCAAACAGACCGTCGATGACCAGCATACCTTCCTCTAGGCGAGGAGGGTCAAACTCTTGCGTAACCTCTGTCAGAAGCGACTCTCCTCTGATATTGCTAAAGCGCTCTTTATTTGCAGCACAATCTTCCGATAGGTGTCCTGTGATGTTGAAAAGAAAAGTCTGTACCTGATAGTTTTGGTCTGTCAGCATTCGAGCTACGGCCAGCGCGTCGCCACCGTTGTTTCCAGGGCCGGCAAAGACTACCACAGGTGTGTTGGTAGACCATCGGTCTGTGATGGCATTTGTGATGGCACGGGCCGCTCTTTCCATCAAATCAATTGATTTAATGGGCTCGTGCTCAATAGTGTATTTATCAAGTTCTTGTATCTGAGTACGCGTGAAAATCTTCATAACGATGCAAAAATACGAAATAATTGGTAATCTATAGCCTATTTTCGCGATTTTTTTGTAATTTTGCATCAAAATTCATTAAATAGTGTATGAGTAGAGTTAAAATACTGGACAAGACGTTTGAGACGTCTATGCCAGAAGCGCAAATCAAGGCTCGCGTCAAAGAACTGGCTCAACAGATTTCTAAAGACATGGAGGGTAAGAATCCTTTGTTTTTAGCGGTTCTTAACGGCGCTTTTATTTTTGCGGCCGACTTGATGCGCGAGATGACTATTCCCTGTGAGATTTCGTTTGTTAAACTGGCTTCTTACCAAGGCACCATGTCTACGGGTAAGATCAAGGAAGTGTTGGGTATCAACGAGAGTCTGACGGGTCGTACGGTGATTATTCTTGAGGATATCGTAGAGAGCGGACTCACCATCCGTCAGATGATTGACTCATTGGGAACGCGCAATCCTGCATCAGTGCATGTGTGTACCCTCTTCTTCAAGCCAGAAAAGTTGAAGGAGAATATCAAACTTGACTATGTGGCTTTTGAGATTCCCAATGACTTTATCTTGGGCTATGGCTTGGACTATGATCAGCAGGGCCGTGGCTTGAAGGATTTGTATACACTGGTTTCAGAATAAAAAGGATAACGATTAAATAAAAACACTTAAATAAATTAGAAGTTTGAAATGAAGAATATTGTGATTTTCGGCGCTCCTGGCTCAGGTAAGGGAACCCAGAGCGACAAGTTGATTGAGAAGTATGGACTGAATCATATCTCTACCGGCGACGTGCTGCGTGCAGAGATTAAGAACGGCACAGAGCTGGGTAAGACAGCTAAGCAGTTTATTGACAACGGCCAGCTGATTCCCGATGACCTGATGGTTAGCATCTTGGCTTCGGTCTATGACTCATTCGGTCGCGAGCACAAGGGTGTTATCTTTGACGGATTCCCCCGTACCATTCCACAGGCAGAGGCTCTGAAGGCTATGCTCAGCGAGCGCGGCGACAAGGTGGCTGCCATGATTGAGCTTGACGTGCCCGAGGACGAGTTGATGAAGCGTCTGATTCTTCGCGGTCAGCAGAGTGGTCGTGCCGATGACAACGAGGAGACCATTAAGAAGCGTCTCGTGGTTTATCACTCACAGACTCAGCCCCTCATCGAATGGTATGCCAAGGAAGGTCTTCATCACCACATCGATGGTCTGGGTGAGTTGGAGCGTATCTTTGCAGACATCTGTAAAGTAGTAGATAATATCTAGGATTCCTGGGGTCAACCTAGGGGAATCCTAGGAGACCCTAGAAAAAACCTAGCAAAACTAATATATGGAAAGTAACTTCGTAGATTACGTCAAGATTATGTGTCGCTCGGGTAAGGGCGGCAAAGGCAGCATGCACCTTCGCCATGTGAAGTATAACCCTAATGGTGGCCCTGATGGTGGCGATGGCGGTAAGGGTGGCAGCATCATCCTTCGTGGTAATCATAACTACTGGACACTGTTGCACCTGAAGTACGAGCGTCACATCTTTGCAGAGCATGGAGGCAATGGTGGCCGTGACAAGTGTCATGGCACTGATGGTAAGGACATCTATATTGATGTGCCTTGCGGTACTGTGGTCTATAATGCTGAGACGGGTAAGTATGTCTGCGACGTGACCTACGATGGACAAGAAGTTCTATTGCTGAAAGGCGGACGTGGCGGACTGGGTAACTTCCAGTTCCGCACTTCCACCAATCAGGCTCCCCGCTATGCCCAGCCAGGCGAACCTATGCAGGAGATGACCATTATCCTCGAGTTGAAGTTGCTGGCTGATGTGGGTCTGGTGGGATTTCCCAATGCAGGCAAGTCTACGCTGGTGAGTGCGTTGAGCAATGCCAAGCCGAAGATTGCCAACTATCCCTTTACCACGATGGAACCCTCGCTGGGTATTGTGGGTTATCGTGACGGCAAGTCGTTTGTGATGGCCGACATCCCTGGTATTATCGAGGGGGCAAGTGAAGGAAAGGGTCTCGGACTGCGCTTCTTGCGTCATATCGAGCGCAACTCATTGCTGCTCTTTATGGTGCCTGGTGATACTGATGACATCAAGCGCGAATATGAAATACTGCTGAATGAGTTGAAGCAGTTTAACCCTGAAATGCTCGACAAGCATCGCGTATTGGCGGTGACCAAGTGCGACCTGCTTGACGAGGAACTTATTGAGATGCTCAAAGAGACACTGCCAGCCGACCTGCCTGTGGTCTTTATCTCGGCTGTTACGGGCTTTGGTCTTGAAGAACTGAAGGATGTTCTGTGGCGTGAACTCAATGCCGAGAGTAACAAGTTGCAGGCTATCACGAGTGAGGACTCGCTGGTGCACCGCGACAAGGATATGACTGTCTTTGCCCAGGAACTGGAAGATGAGGGTGAGGATGAAGACATCGAATATGTCGATGTGGAAGATGTGGACGATCTCGAAGACTTCGAGTACGAAGAAGAGGAAAGCGAATAACACATTATATTAAATCTAACTAAAAAAACATGTTATGCAGAAGAAATTATTCTTTCTGATGGCCCTCTTGCTGACAACAACATTGTCGGTTATGGCGCAGGTGACTACTTCGAGCATGGCCGGTAAGGTCTCTGTTCAAGATAGTCGCGAGGAGATTATCGGCGCTACGGTGCTGGTGGTACACGAGCCTTCTGGTACGCGTTACACGGCGGTGACCAACGTGAATGGTCGCTTTGCTATTCAGGGTATGCGTACGGGTGGTCCTTATTCGGTGACAGTGTCTTATATCGGCTATCAGCCCAAGACACTGAAGGGTATTACCCTGCAGTTGGGTGAAACCTACAATCTTGATGTGTGGCTTTCTGAAAATGCAACCGACCTGAAAGAGGTGGTTGTCAGTGGACGCGCTTCTAAATTTGCTGGCGAGAAGACCGGTGCATCTACCAACATTACCAACCAGCAGATCATGTCAATGCCTATGATTAGCCGTAGCATCACTGACATCGCTAAGTATTCTCCTTACTCTGGTGGCGGTATGAGCTTTGCAGGTGCCAATGGTAAGATGAGTAATTTCACTGTTGATGGTGCAAACTTCAACAATAACTTCGGTCTGAACGATGGTCTGCCTGGTGGCGGAAGTCCTATCTCGCTCGATGCTATTGAGGAGGTTCAGGTGGTTATTGCTCCTTTTGACGTGCGTCAGACCAACTTTATTGGCGGTGGCGTAAATGCTATCACGAAGAGTGGTACCAATACCTTCAAGGGAACAGCCTACACTTATTTCCGCAATGAGCACATGCGTGGCAATAAGATCAATGGGCAGGACCTGGGCTCTCGTGCTGAGGACAGAAAGAATGTCTATGGCTTCACCTTGGGTGGCCCAATCATTAAAAATAAGTTGTTCTTCTTTGCTAACTACGAATACGAGAAGACTCCTGGTCAGGTTATTAAGTACCGTCCCCGTGAGGATGGCGAGACCGCTGGTGGTGTCGTATCAAACGTGTTAGCTAGCGATATGGAAAAGGTGCACAACTACCTGCTGAATAACTATGGTTACGAAACAGGTTCTTGGACAAGTTTCCCTGCCGACCAGAAGAACGAGAAGATTCTGGCTCGTATTGACTGGAACATTACCGATGCCCATCATTTGTCTGTGCGTTATAATGGCACAAAGGACGTGAGCTACTCTGGCGCTAGTCAGTCAACGGGTGACTATTACTTCAAGCATACGGGTGCTCGTGTAGGACCAAAGTCTATGATTTTTGCCAATAGTATGTACGGCAATGAGAAAGAGGTGAAGTCTATCTCTGCAGAGTTAAACAGCCGTTTCGGTCAGAAGGCCAACAACCAGTTGCTCTATACCTATTCTTATATGAGCGATCCTATGCGTACTTCTGAGTCTTCGCAGTTCCCTTTCATTGACATCATGTATGATTATGATGCTACGTCAAAGACTCCGAGTATGGAGCCTTATATTAGTGCTGGCTATGAGCTGTTCACTTGGAAAAACCACGTAGAGAACAAGGTGCACACCTTGACAGATAACTTCACCCTTTATCTGGGAACCCATAAGTTGACTGCCGGTGTTAGCTTCGAGCATCAGTTCGCTGACAACTCTTATATCCGTGAGGGAACAGGTATGTATCGTTTCCGCAATATGAATGAGTTCCTCGGTGCTGGCGCTCCTGAGTCTGTGGTGTTCACCTACGGCTTCAATGGTAATGATAGTCCTACATCAGCCGTTCGCTTCAATCAGTATGGCTTGTATCTGCAGGACGAGTGGAACGTTGTTCCCAACCTGAAGTTGACCTATGGCGTGCGTTTCGACGACCTTGTGTTCGATGAGCAGGACGTGGAACGCAACACGGCCATCTACGATCTTGACTTCAACGGCTATCATATTGATACAGGCAAGTGGCCTGATAACCACATCCAGGTTTCTCCTCGTGTAGGCTTTACATGGGATGTCTTTGGTGATAAGAGTCTGAAGGTGCGTGGTGGTACCGGTATGTTCACCGGTCGTCTCCCCTTGGTATTCTTTACTAACCAGCCTGGCAATGCCAACATATCCAAGACCACTTATTATGCTGGTTATGATTACAAGAACCAGAAGTGGGTAGACTCCAATGGTCATGATGAGGCTTGGATCCTGAATAAGATGAATGGCCTGGCTGGAAAGTTTATGGGTGTGAACGAACTGACGGAGTACTTTGAGGTGCCCACCACCAACGAGAACCATATTGCTGGTTCAAAGATTTCTGGTGTGTATAGCAACTTCAAGATGCCTCAGGTGTGGAAGTCAAGCATCGCTGTTGATTATCAGTTGCCCGTTTCTTTCCCCCTCAGTGTTACTGGTGAGTTTATCTACACCAAGAACATCAATGCGGTGTTTATGAACAACATCAATATCAAGGATGCTGATATCGACAGTTGGGAGCGTTTCAGTGGCGCAGACAACCGCCTTATCTATCCCACTGGCTACCAGTACTACAGTGGCAAGAATGCTATTATGCTGGATAATACCTCTAAGGGTTATGGCTATACTGCAAACATCACAGTGAATGCTGAGCCAATCCAGAACCTGAACATCATGGCTGCTTATACGCATACAGAGAGTAAGGAGTTGTCAAGTCTTCCTGGTAGTGACCCCGTTTCTGCATGGCAGAATGTTATCTCTGTGGATGGTCCTAACCTCACCTCACCTCTGCGTTCAGCATTTGCAACACCTGATCAGATTACTGCTTCTGTTGGTTACTATCTGCCTGTTAAGGTGAAGGGCTTGACTTGGGGTACTCACATCAATCTGTTCTATAAGGGTTATAACACCGCTTACAACAGCACCACGAAGAGTTACGAGGCTGGTACCACTTACATGTACTCTAATGATATGAATGGCGACGGTCTGGCTTTCGACCTGATGTATATTCCTGCCAATGATAACGAGATTAATATCGGTAAGCTCGACTCAAAGGGTAACTTCATCGAGGACCCAGAGATGCGTGCAGCCTTCTGGGCATTCGTTGACCAGGACGACTACCTCCGTAATCACAAGGGTGAGTATGCAGAGACCTTCAGCGCTCGTGCTCCTTGGCGTCATCGCTTCGATCTGCGCGTAGCAGAGGACTTCTCGTTCCGCGTTGGAAAGACCGTTCAGAAGTTCCAGGCTTCTGTCGATATTCTGAATGTGGGCAACCTGCTGAACTCTCACTGGGGAACCACCGAGAGCAACGATGTCTGCAACAATGGACGTATCCTGAAGTATGAGGGCCGCGATGCCCAGAACAAGCCTGTTTACTCTATGAACAAGGTAAATGGCAAGTATCCCACACAGACCTACGACACCAACATGTTCTACAGCAACTGCTGGAGTCTGCAGATTGGTCTGAAGTACTTCTTCAACTAAAAGGATTTATAACACATCTTTCTGATAATCGCACGGAAGTCCGTTTGGCTTCCGTGCGATTTTTTTATGCTATAATATCCGCTCTGGTGATTCTATGAGCATGAGTCCTTGTCTTTGGAGAATATAATGATTATAATAAGCTGATGGGCTTGTGATACGCAAGTCTATGGCCTTTGAAATGTTTGATGTGATGACATAAAATAAGCAGGCTTCAGATGCGAGTCTGAAGCCTGCTTATATATATTAATAAGGTGTAATCTTAGTTGTACTTCAAGATCTGACCGGGACGCAGAGTAACGGTCTTCTTGATGCCGTTGAGGCTGCATAGAGCAGAAACAGATGTGCGACGCTTGCGGGCGATAGATGAAAGTGTCTCACCCTTCTGTACCTTGTGGAGGTGCACATTGCTGCTGCTGCGACTTGCAGTATTCTTGCTGCTCTTGCCCATGTTGGCCTCGAGGTCGTCACCGCCACGGTAAACGCCACCAGTACCACGCAGACGAGTAGCCAGAGAAGACTCCTGATTGTAGGTAGAGCGACGGAACATCCATTCGTCGGCTATAACGTCCTGGTTCTTGAAGTCGAACATGATAGCGGGGTTCAGCGCAACGCCGCAGAGACGAGTCTCGAAGTGCAGGTGTGAACCATAGCTTTTACCCGTGTTACCACCCAAACCGATAGGTGTGCCTGCACGCACTTCCTGATTCTCTGTCACTAGTTGTTTAGACATGTGGCCATAGATGGTCTCCAAGCCATTGTCGTGGCGAATTACCACGTATTTACCGAAGCCCTTGCGGGCACCCTCGTCCTTCACAATGCGAACTTTGCCGCTGAAGGCAGCACGGATGGTGTCACCGATATAAACTTTAATGTCCAAACCCTTGTGCTGACGACCCCAGCGAGCGCCGAAGTTGGAGGTAACCACACGGCTAGGTGTAGGCATGCAGAAATCGCGCAGATTAATCAGGAACGAATCAGGCAGGGCTGTTGACAGCGCAGTGAATTGATTGTTCCAGTCCGTATAGAGTTGCGTAGCAGACGTCTCGAAGATCTCATTCTCCATCAAACGCTGCAAGGCGATAGAGTCGATGGCTTTCATCTTACGGTCGATAGGTGCCTGATTGGCCAGGAGATCCTGTCCGGCGGCGGGAACGACAGCAAGTGATGCCATTGCCACGAAGGCCATTTTCTTGATTTTCTTAAGCAACATCTTCATGAATCTTTTATTTCGTTTTGTTGTTATTCTGTTTTGGATACTCAGCATTAGTCTGTAACGCGGCGTGCACCAACATAGCGGCGTGCGTAGTTGGGCTCGCTAGACTTACTGATCTTGACACCAGAACTGGTGCTGGCGTGAATGAATGTAAAGACGTTGTCGATGGGGTCGTAGTCAATCACGATACCCACATGTCCTACGCCTCTTCTTGAACCTGGGCTGGTGAAGAACACCAAGTCGCCTGGTTGCAAATCCTCACGCTTAACGGGCGTGTTCTTGGCATATTGTTCACGAGAAGAAGCACCAATGTTCATGTTGCTCTTCTTGTAGACATAGCTTGTGAAACCAGAGCAGTCGAAGGCATTGGGGCCTTTGCTACCATAGCGATAGCGTGCTCCGATGTGCTTGTAGGCCTCCTTCATCAGGTTGTCCACCAGTACATAGTCATAATTGAAAATCTCGCCGTTGTTACTGTAGAGGAAGTCGAAGTTGTCGATTTCCTCGTCCATGCCTACTTCAAAGACCTCTTCCTCTTCGCTAATTTCGCTTGAAACAGTGGATACAGAATCTTTGCTCTGTCCATATACGACAGAGGAAAACATGAATAATAAGGCGCTTATAATTAATTTCATTCTCTCTCTAATTTACTCGTTTTGGGGTAGGTTCGGTTTTTATGAGTGCAAAGATAACACATAAAAATGAGAAAAAAGGTGTATTGCGTACATATTTAATAAGCCTTAACATCTTTTTTGACTCATGAATACTCTGTTTTTATGCAAAAATAGACCTAAAAAGGACAATTTTTGTTCGGTTAAGAGATGGCCGACCAGTTGATATTCGTCTTGCGGAGTTCGCGCAGACGGTTCCAAAGCAACTGGTATTTGGGCGACTGACACAAGGGGTCGTCGTCAATGATCTTCTGTGCTTCGTCGCGAGCCATCTGAACGATTTGCCCATCACGGGCAATGTCGGCAATTTTCAAATCGAAAGCCATACCACTTTGCTGCGTTCCTTCCAAATCGCCAGGTCCGCGCAGTTTTAAATCGGCCTCAGCGATGCGGAAGCCGTCGTTAGTCTCGCACATGATATCGATGCGTTTGCGGGTGTCCTCGCTGAGTTTGAAGGGCGTGACGAGGATGCAGAACGACTGGTCGGCACCTCGGCCTACACGGCCTCTGAGCTGATGCAACTGCGAAAGTCCGAAGCGCTGTGCTTCGAGGATCACCATCACAGAGGCGTTGGGCACATTGACACCTACCTCAATGACGGTGGTGGCCACGAGAATCTGCGTCTCGCCACTGACGAATTTCTGCATCTCCTCCTCTTTGTCCTTAGGTTTCATTTTGCCGTGCACCTTACTCAGGCGGAATTCAGGGAAAGCCTGACGTAGCACCTCGAAGCCCTGCTCCAGGTTCTTCAAGTCGATTTTCTCGCTCTCCTCGATGAGCGGGAAGACGATATACACCTGTCGCCCCTCATTGATTTGCTGGCGGATGCCGTTGTAGAGCGACGTCATGCGGGTGTCGAAGACGTGCGAGGTGCGGATGGGCTTGCGACCAGGCGGCAACTCGTCGATGACACTCACGTCGAGATCGCCATAGAGCGTCATGGCCAACGTGCGAGGAATAGGCGTTGCTGTCATCACCAATACATGAGGCGGGTTGGTGCTCTTGCTCCATAGTTTGGCGCGTTGAGCCACTCCAAAGCGGTGCTGTTCGTCGACCACTACCATACCCAGTTGTGCGAATTGCACAGTATCCTCGATGACGGCGTGCGTGCCCACCAGAATCTGCACCTCGCCAGTGAGTAGTCCGTCCAGGATGTCCTGTCGCTTCTTGCCTTTCACAATGCCTGTGAGCAGTTCCACGCGTACCGGCATATCCTTCAGGAAAGCCTTGATGGTTTGCAGATGTTGCTCTGCCAAGATCTCCGTAGGTGCCATGATACAGGCCTGAAAACCATTGTCCAGCGCGATGAGCATCGTCATCAGCGCCACCAACGTCTTGCCGCTGCCCACGTCGCCCTGCAGCAAGCGATTCATTTGTCGGCCGGAACACATGTCCTGACGGATTTCATGCATCACCCGTTTCTGGGCTCCCGTCAGCGGGAACGGCAGGTTCTGACTATAAAACGTATTGAAGATGCTGCCAATGCGGTTGAACACATAGCCGCGATACTTGCGGCGCTGGTCGCTGGCATAGCGCAAGATGTTCAGTTGCACGAAAAACAGTTCCTCGAACTTCATTCTGAGGCGCGCCTTCTCCAGGTCTTTCGCGTTCTGCGGATAGTGAATGGTGCGCAGCGCCTCGTTGCGACTCATCAGGTGGAGTGGGGCAGCGATGAAATCGGGTATAGTCTCTGGCAGCGGGTCCTTGAGGGCGCAGAGGAGCGTCTTCGTCAGTTTCTCGACGGCGCGCGAGTTCATGCCCGCCTTCTTCATCTTCTCCGAGGTGTTGTAATATGGCTGCATGCCCATCGTCGACGTGTCTACTGTTGACGCATCGTCGATGTCGGGATGCGCTATCTGTATGCGATTGTTATAGACGGCCGGCTTGCCGAACACCACATACTGTGTGCCAATCTTGTATTTCGTCTTGGCAGTCTTGCCGAACTTAAACCACACGAGGTCCATGATGCCCGTACCATCGGTGAAGTGGGCCACCACACGCTCGTTGCGAGGGCCCATCTCGAAGGTCTCGAAACTCAGTATTCGTCCCACCACCTGCACGAACGGCATGTCGCCTGTGAGTTCGTGGACGGTGTATATCCTCGAGCGATCCACATATTTATAAGGGTAATACTCGAGCAGGTCACCAAAGGTCTGGATGCCCAACTCCTGGTTGAGCATCTTCTTGCGGTTGGGGCCCACGCCCGGCAAGTACATGATGTCCTGATCGAGTATGTTCATTTAGATGAGTGTCTCTGCTATTTTGAGGTCGAAAGGCGTCGTTATCTTGATGTTCTCACGATTGCCCTCGACGATGGATACCTCGTGGCCATAGGCCTCAACTACCGAGGCGTCATCTGTAAAACTCTCCTGATAGGGCTGACGGTTGGCAGCCTTCAATAGTTGGATGTCGAAGGTCTGCGGCGTCTGCACCAAGCCATAGTCGCTGCGCAACACGTTCTTCTGCGAAGGCAGGTGGCGTAGCGTCTCGACGACAGGCGTCACAGGGATGACGGCTTTCTTCGTGCGAGCCGTCTCAAAGCAGGCACGGATAACATCGATGGCGACGAAAGGACGCACACCATCGTGCACACCCACCACGCCTTGTGCCTCATCGGGCACCTTCGCTAAGCCGTTCTGTACGGAATGGAAGCGCGTCTGACCGCCATTGGCCAACGTATATGTTACGTCGAAATGGTATTCCTCGCATAGCTGATGCCAGTAGTCCTGCTGCGATTCTGGTAACACAAGGATGATTTGCAAATCCTTAGAATACTCGCGAAAGCGCTCCAAGGTGCGCATCAATACGGGCTTTCCGCCGATAGGCAGAAACTGCTTGGGAATCTCGCCGCCCATTCTGAGGCCCTTTCCGCCAGCAACGATAATGATATAGTCCATCAGGCCATCAAATGTTTAAAGCGCATACCCTCGGCAATCTGGTCGCTGACTTCACGATTTACCAACTGACTGAGCAGTTCGTAGGCGAAGGGGAAGGCCGCAGCAGGCCCCTCGGCGGTGGTGATGTTGCCATCGACGGTGACGAGGTCGGCGGTATATTGTGCCTTGGTCAGCAGATGCTCGAAGCCCGGATAGCAGGTGGCCTGCTTGCCGTCGAGCACACCCAACTGAGCCAGTACCACAGCGGGTGCGGCACAGATGGCAGCTACTTTCTTGCCAGCCTTGGCCTGAGCCACGACAGCCTGACGAACACCCTCGTGCTCATAGAGGTTTGAGGCACCCGGCATGCCGCCAGGCAGGAACAGCAAGTCGGCATCGCTGAAGTCACAATCACCCACCGTTGCATCAGCAATCATCTGTACATTGTGTGAGGATTTTACCACTCGCTCGTTGCCATTGATGCTCACCGTGACCACCTCTACGCCGCCTCGACGCAGCACATCGACAGGAATCAACGCCTCGACATCTTCGAAGCCGTTAGCAAGAAAAACATAAACTTTTGCCATATTTTCAAAATAAATTTGTACTTTTGCAGAGTAATAACCCTGCAAAGTTACAAAAACTTTACGAATTCAGAAAGAAAAAGTAGAAATATGTCGTCGAAGTCACTCACTTTTGCCCTCTTTGGCAATCTCTATCAGCAGGAGAAATCGGCTGCCATCCAGCAGGTATTGGCTTGCCTGAAGGTGCATGGCGCCCGTGTGGTTATTGATGAGGAATACTATCATTTCATCAACGAGATGTGCGATGTGCATCGTCTTCTGAAGGCTTTGAAGGGCAAAGTCTCTACCTTTTCCGGCAATAATTTCGATGCCAATTTCGCCATATCGATGGGAGGCGACGGCACGTTCCTGAAGACAGCCTGCAGGGTGGGTGCCAAGCAGATTCCTATCTTGGGTATCAACATGGGGCGACTGGGATTCCTGGCCGATGTGGCATCTGACGATGTGGAGGCTTGTTTGCAGGCTTTGCACCATGATGACTTTGCGGTGGAGAGTCGCGCCGTGATCCAGGTGAAAGCCGACGGACAACCTCAAGACGAGGCTTTGTATGCCCTCAATGATGTGGCCATCCTGAAGCGCGACACCGCTTCGATGATTGCCATCCGTGCCAGTATCAACGGTCAGTACCTGAACACCTATCAGGCTGACGGACTGATTGTTAGTACGCCAACGGGTTCTACGGCCTATAGCCTGTCGAACGGAGGTCCTATCATCGTGCCTGGCACGAAGGTGTTCTCGATGACAGCTGTGGCTCCCCATTCGTTGAATGTCCGTCCCATCGTCTTCTCCGACTCGAGTATTGTCGAACTCGATGTGGAGAGTCGTTCGCATAGTTTCCTCGTGGCCATCGACGGACGCTCAGAGAAGTTCAAGGAGGGCACCAAGATTACCCTTCGTCGAGCCCCCTATGATATCAAGGTGGTGAAGCGATCCGACCATCGCTATTTCAACACGCTGCGCGAAAAGATGATGTGGGGTGCCGATACGCGTTGATTCGTCAGAATAATCAGAATAACAGATACTTACATAATAACAGATTCTTACCTTACTTATTAAAATGAAAACTTACCTAAACCATTTGCTGGTTGTATTTCTTGTGTTCTTATTACTTGGTTCGTTCATTGCTTGCGACAAGCAGGTGAAGTCAAAAATTGTGTGTACCAATGCCGATAGCTTGGTATTTGACGCCATTGACTCTGCCGATTTCGGCAGGTTGAAGATGGTTGCTGACGAGCAGGAGAAGGCGGGCAATATTTCTTCTGTTGAGGCTTGCAGATGGCGTGGCGATGCTCTGGGACAGTTGGGCAGATTGGCCGAATCTGAGGAAGAGTATAAGAAAGGAATGGCGATAAAGACTCTCAAGACCCTCGATGATAGTATTTCCTTCATTGGTTGTGTGGGTGGGTATGTACAGTTTGCAGCTATGCGTCGCGAACATGATGAGGTGCTCCAGACCATCGTTCCTATTCTCGATATGCTGAAAACATTGTCTGTTCCCCAAAAGGACGTAACACTCATGTGTCAGGAAAAGATGATGTTGTATATGTATTTGGGAAACAGCCAGTATTTTTACGATAAAACTGCGGATGCTGAGAAGTCTTTCGAGAATGCTTTTCGTGCTGCTTGCGAATTGGCCGAATCTGAGGAGTCTTGGTCAGTCAGTCAGACTGCAGCGCTGGCTATGCACAATGTCACTACCGTTTATCTGGCGAAGAACGCCTTTGATGTAGTGCCGAAGTGGCTTGGTCGTGCAGATTCATTGGTTCAGTTCTTCTATCATCGTCCTGACGCTCCAGAATCCTATGTAGGTCTCATGAAGGCCCTGCTGGATATCGATCACGCCATGTTGTCTCTTGGACAGAATCGAATCGAAGAGGCCAATAACTATTACGAGAGTTTCAGTAAGTCTGCTTATGCCCAGACAACTGCCGACGGTAGATATAAAGTGTTGAAATACCTGCGAAAGGCCAAGCGCTATGCTGAGGCTGCCGATGCCTATCAATGTTGGGATGAGGCATTGGGCGAGTATCGTCTGGCGCCTTCTGTCGATTTTATTGATATGATAGTGGGCAAATATGAAGTCAATCTGAAGGCTGGTCGCATCGACTCGGCCCTCGCTGCAGCCACTTATGCCTTCGAATATATTGATTCGGCACTTGTCCGAGAGCGAAGGAGTGAGGCTGCCAGACTGGCCACTATCTATGAGACCAAGCAGAAGGATGAGGAGATTTCCCAGCAACAGATAGACCTGAGTCATCAGCGCTTCGTGGCCCTTGCTGTGGTGTTGGTTCTCTTGGTCATCTTCTTTGTCATCTACACCATTGTCCGTCGACGTGCTGAGAGACGATTGGCTGCCATGAGAGCAGCTCAGGAGCGCATGGAGAGTGAGCTTCGCATCGCTCGCGACATCCAGATGAGCATGGTGCCCAGCACCTTCCCAGAGCGCGAAGGACTGGATCTCTATGCCTCGATGTCGCCTGCCAAAGAGGTGGGTGGCGACCTTTATGGCTATGTCATCAATGGGCATAACCTCTATTTCACCGTGGGCGACGTGAGTGGAAAGGGTGTGCCTGCCTCGCTCTTCATGGCGCAGGCCACGCGTCTTTTCCACACGATGGCCTTGCAGGGCTTGCTGCCTGCGGATATCTGTACGCAGATGAATGTGGAACTCTCTGGCGAGGATAATACCAACGGCATGTTTGTCACCATGTTCATAGGTATGCTCGATATGGAGACAGGCCACTTGGTTTTCTGCAACGCAGGCCATAATCCGCCTGTCGTTGGTGGTGGCGAGCATCATGGCGAGTTCCTGGAGATGATTCCCAATGCGCCTATCGGACTATGGCCCGACCTGAAGTACGAGGGCGAGGAGATTGACTCTGTGAAGGGGCGCGCCCTGTTTGTCTATACCGATGGTCTCAACGAAGCCGAAAATACCTCGCAACAGCAGTTTGGCGACGAGCGCTTGCTCGCCATCCTTCGCAATACTCACTTCAACTCGGCCCGCCAGGTGGTGGACACGCTTTATGCCGAAGTGGAGAAGCATCGCGCTGGCGCTGAACCCAATGACGACTTGACGATGCTTTGCTTGCGTGTGTCTTAACGTGCTCTCCCTTGAAGAAAAGTTATTGGATACCTGAAAGAAAAAGGTGCTAATACCTTGTTTTAAACATAAAATCACGTCGTGGTTAATTAAAATCACGTCGTGATTTTATATTTTCACGACGTGATTATTTATTTTCACGACATGAAAATAGTATTTAGAAGCCATATTAAATTGTTTTTCTCTTCATGCCGTGATGTTTTTCTTCGCTTGTTGTGATGCCTTTCTACGCATGTGTATGTAGATAGGTACGCGATAGGGTGGGAACGCCTAATTGTTAAATGATGTAAATAAAGTGTAGAAAAATTGGAAAACATTTGGAAGGAAAGGGAATAAGTTATACTTTTGCAGTGCTCTATTAAAGTAGTACACTAATACAGAATGTTTTTAAGTTATTAAATAAGTTATGATCAACGTCAACAACATCAGTTTTAAGTACGCAGGACAACGCAACCTGGTATTTGATAACTTCAGCCTCGAGCTGGAAGCTAACAACATCTATGGCCTGTTAGGCAAGAACGGTACGGGCAAGTCAACGCTGCTCTATCTCATCAGCGGACTGCTTCGCGCCAAGAAGGGCACCGTGAGTTTCGATGGCATCGAAACGAAGCAGCGTCGCCCTGAGACCCTGAGTGAGATCTTCATCGTGCCCGAGGAGTTTGACCTCCCTGCGATGTCGCTCAATGAATATGTACGCATCAACGAGCCTTTCTATCCCCGCTTCTCACGCGAGGTACTGGAAGCCTGTCTCGTAGATTTCGAGTTGACCACCGATGTTAAGTTGAACGCCCTGTCAATGGGCCAGAAGAAGAAGGTCTTTATGAGCTTCGCCCTCGCTGCCGGCACCAAGTTGCTGTTGATGGACGAGCCTACCAACGGTCTCGACATTCCCTCGAAGAGTCAGTTCCGCAAGGTAGTGGCTCAGCACATGACCGAAGATCGCACGCTGATTATCTCGACCCACCAGGTGCACGACGTTGAGTCGCTGTTGGATCACGTGCTGATTCTGAGTCGCCAGAAGTTGCTGCTCGACGCCAG
>Ga0310690_10005409_pt1 | contig 17331 bp, 14 predicted proteins | sample AusTroGonzalo_MG_2_FD_207661 | JGI IMG/M metagenome (GOLD analysis project Ga0310690, IMG submission 207661) | Bovine rumen microbial communities from tropical cattle in Woodstock, Queensland, Australia - Gonzalo_04 (v2) (version 2) | ecosystem: Host-associated > Mammals > Digestive system >...
TGGATCGCGCGCGTCGTGGCGTCACCATAGATGGGATAACATACCGCCCGATGCAAATTGAAATTATGCCGGACAAACGTTTGCGCGTGACCGTCACCGAAGGCAAAAAGAACGAAATCAGAATCGTGCTGAAACACTGTGGATTGCCGGTTCGTAAATTACACCGCATTATGTATGGTCCGGTTAGCCTGAAAAATATTCCTGTTGGAAAAATTATTGAATTGGATAAAAAAACAATTGACGCGTTGATAAAAACTTCTCTATAATCACAAAAAAAGGAAGGGAGTTTTTACATGAAAAAGAAAACCACAAAGAAAGCACAAGTCAAGACCGCCGCGGTTCGTGGCGTGAATATCAAAAGCGCGACCCGTTCACGTGAACACACGTCTTGGTCAATATCAATTTATGTTTATTGGTTTATTATTTTGTTCTTTATTGCGGCAACGTTTTATATCCTGGGGCGTTCGCACCTTGTGAATAAAAACGCAAACCATATATTTAATAATGCGGGCGAACGAATCGAAGTTATCGATTCGCAACGCGCAGAAGAAAAATTGATGACCGCGTCTGATTACTATACTCATGGTAAAAGTGAAATATTGGCCGGAAATATCGAAAGTGCAATTGCCGATTTGAATGCGGCCATCGCCACAGACGCAAATATGATTGATGCATACATCTTGCGTGGCGAAGCATATATGCAAACCGGTGATTATAATGCGGCAATGAATGATTTTAACACAGTGCTGTCTATTGATGCGACGAATTCTATTGCGTACTATGACCGGGCATTATTAAACACACGTTTGGAAGATTTCGCATCTGCGATGAATGATATTAACAATGCGTTGGCGACATATGCGTCAAATCCAAATGATGTTTTACAATTGCGTGATTTATATGCGAAACGCGGTCAATTAAATTTGTGGATAAAAAATTGGGAAGGCGCGATTGCCGATTACACAAATTCTTTGGCACGTCCCGAAGGCACGGTCAGTCCGAATGTATATGCCGAACGAGCCGAGGCATATACCGCCATGGGCGAATACGCATTGGCAATTAATGATTATACTTCTGCGATTCGCGTGATTTCTGAACAGATTCAAGGCGCAACAACAATGGAACAGAAAGAAGATCTTTCTATGCGTGCAATGAATTATTTTGAAAAGTCCGCGGCATTAAATCTGAATATTGGAAATGCGGCGGCGGCAAAGTCTGATTTAGAATCTGCATACGCGATTGCGGCTTCGTTAAACGACGCAGATACAACGGAACGTTTGCAGAAATTGATAGAAGCGTTGCAATAAAGATGGTTTGCTCCTATAAAACCGCCGTGATGGCGGTTTTATTTTTATATCATTAAAATGTTGCACGTATCCCGGCGGCCAAGAACGGTTCACCACGCGACATACCAACCGACGTCCAACCGTCAACAAATTTACTGTATTTATATCTGAACGATGCGACAACCGTATGATCGTCATAGTTTTCTGTATCTTTGTGCCATATGCCCGTATCAGAAAACACGTATGACAATGACAAAGTGTAATTTAATAAATCATAACTTAACCCCGCACCGGCAACCAAACCGTCAACCGCCGGTCCAATCGGATTTTCATCATATATCAAACGACCGGTCAGAGCGAAAACCCAACTGTTATATTGAATGTTCAGGCCGGTATATAACTGGCCACGCCAATCCGCCGTTGTGCCGGGCGTGTATTCGTCTGTGGAAAAATCATCGGGGTTATCCATAAACGATGCGCCAAAAGATAATGCATATTTTGTTTTATTCACAGAGTTCTTGATTTTTAATCCTGCATCGATTTCATAATCATAGTCACCGTTTAATCCCGCCACCGAAAATCCGTATTGGACACGCGAATTTGGTGTTGCGACCATATTCACACGCAAAGCATCCGAACCGTTTGTAATCTCTGGATTTGCAATGATTGCGCCACCCGTTCCCATCTTTCGATAAATCAAAGAATCATGATTAATACGCATTCCGCCAACATCCGGCAAGCCCAATCCCAATTTATGTGCAACAGAATCTGTTAACCCGACCTCAACCCGGCCAACACCACGCCATTGCCAGAAACCAAATGCATCATGCACCCAATCTTTTTCATGTACGGCGTCTTCGTCCAACATATAAACCGCGCCCAACATATGTTCGCGATTTCCAAAATCATAAGTTAATTGTGTGCGCACACGAAAATCGCCAAGAAAATCGGGCTTTTCAAAATTTGGTTCAATGATGCCCGCCGTTCCGTATCCGGTCAATGAAAAATTCAATGGGCCAAAATCACGCGACAAAGCATTGGCGTTCGTTGTTGCGGCTACGCACAATATTGCAAAAATTGATGCAGTATTAAATTTATTTATCATTATTATTTCCCGTTGTTTCTGCCAAAATGGCATCGCGCAGTTTATTGTATGCGCGTTCTTCAATCTGGCGCACGCGTTCGCGTGATATTTTGTATTTTTTTGCCAAAACTTCCAATGTAGCCGCAGGTTCAGTCAAACGGCGTGCACGCAATATTTCGCGGTCACGTTCCGGCAATGCCGCAAGATGTTTTTTAAGCAACGCACCACCACGCACCAACATTTCATGACGTTCAACATTATCAACAATGCTGTCACCATCGTCCGCCATATTGGATAACATATCGGCGCCTTCCTGTTCGGTACTGCGTGCCGGCGCATTCAATGACAGGTCGCGTGCAACCATACGTGTCGACATACGTTTAACATCTTCGGCCGGTACGTCCAGGTACGCGGCAATCTTGTCCGCCTGGTCATCTGAAAGGTTGCCGTCCATAATTCCCAATGCCCGCTTTGCCCGCGCCAGGTTAAAGAACACACGTTTTTGGTTCGCGGAAGTTCCAATTTTTACAATTGACCAATTATTTAATATCGTTTCATAGATTTCCGCCCGAATCCAAAACATAGCATATGTAGAGAACCGAAAACCGCGTTCGGGGTCAAATTTCTGTAATGCCTGCATCAATCCCATATTACCACTTGCCACTAATTCGCCGACCGGGATACCATAATTACGGAAATCGTACGCCACCGATACAACCAGGCGCAAATGGCTTTCCAATAATTTTTCCGCAGCAGTTTCATCGTGTTCGTTGACCCATTTAGACGCGTATTCGTATTCTTGTTCGGCGGAAAGTATCGGAAATTCCGAAATCGTGCGAATATAACCGGCCAAAGATGCATCTTCGCCGTACGCCGGCACCGATACACCCGTCCCAGATTTTGTCACTAAAGCGTTCTTGATTTGTTTCGTCATTATGTTTATAGTATAGCAAGAAATTAAAAATTATCAAGGTACCAAAATAATAAAACAGGAGATATCTATGGCAAATATGTTGGAAAGAAATAAAAAGGTCAAGGCACCCCAAAAGACGTACCAAGAACACGCCCAAGACGCCCTTTATCGCGAAGTTTGGGAAGATGTGAATAATGAAAAAACTCAACAGTTTTTAAAGAAGTACGGTAAATATATTATCGCTGCGGCGTTGGGCATAATGATTATCGTGACCGCGATTCAAATCGGCGTTCGTATGCATCGTGCGGCAAAAATGGCCACGGCCGAAAACTATGAGGTCGCTATTGAAAACACCGATGTAAATGCTTTGGTTGGTATTGCGGAAAATACCGGTGGTGCAACCGCAGATTTGGCAATGTTTAATGCGTATGTGTTAAGCAACGATGTCGCAAAGTTAGACGAATTGGTAAAGTCCGGTAATACCCGTGAATTTCGTGACTTGGCGCGTTTGCATATAATTGGAATTCGTGGCGATGAAATGGATGCAGATGCGGTCGCAAAATTCCTGAGCCCATTGGACACAAAAAGTTCGCCGTTCTATTACACTGCGTGTTTGACCATTGCGCAAAAATATATTGCGACCGGCAACCGCGATGCGGCAAACAAATGGCTGGACAAAATATTGAACGATAACGATGCGCCGGCGCTTATTCGTGCAGACGCAGAAATGTTAAGGTAATATTATGCGTAATAAATTGGCAATCTTTACAATATGCGGATTGGCCGTTGCGGCGTGTGATAAACACGACCCGGTTTTGCCGGGTGTTCGTGACAGTATATTTAATACAAAATCATTAAATATTTTGAACGAAAATGTACCCGATGCACCGGAAAATATCGCAACCACGGCGCCGATTGATTGCCCCTATCACCAAAAAGATAATACAGTTTGGGATGGTGAACGCAAGATTTTTTCGGGTTTTGCCACGGGGAATTCTGTCGCCGGAACACGCACACCGGTTTGCAATGGTAAATATGTCTATGCGGGATTATCCACCGGCGAATTGGTTAAAATAAATCCACAAAATCGTCAAATTGTTTGGATGGCCGACGTATATCGCCCCAGTAATATGACCGGTGGCGCATCCGTTTTGGATATTGTTGCACCGATTCAAATCAATAAACAATACGTATATGTTGGCGGATTAGGCGAGGCGTTCTGTAAAATATCAGACACAACCGGAAATGCAGCGTGGTGCATAAATATAGGTGTTGAAAAACCGTTTATAATTACAGACACGATTGTGTATGTTGTAGATACCGATAAAAATCTTAATGCGGTGCGGTTGCGCGACGGCGCGATTTACTGGCGCAGCCCGGTAAAAAAATCGGGCACACCAAAATATGAGAACAAAACCATTACCGTCGCCGGCGAAATATTCAACGCCGAAAGCGGGGAAGCAATTCACAAATAGCAATTATAACAAACAAGATAATGCGGCGCCGGTGTTCTTTAACAGAAACCATCCGATATGATAATTTGTTAAATACACCGTTAACATAAACAGTGCGAATATGCCGATTATAACAATTACTGCTGCACGACGACCACGCATACAATATAATGCGATGTTATAGAACAAGAATAATATATACGCATCGCAAATAATGCTTATTATCCACATAGATGTACAATTAAACGCCAATGCGTTCAAAACCAATATCACCGGGTATATAAAGAATATAGATGCCAAACCCTTAATCGCGATTTCCCAATCACGTTCACCACCAGTTATTTCGGACACCAGCATCATAAGCCCCCCGCCCACAAACAACAATCCAACGGCAATTACTGGGACAATGACTATCGCGGTAAAAACAGAACTGATTGTTATGGTTGCGCCACCAATCAAACGCAGTGCCAAAACCAAAATTCCACCAAGTAATCCATATATAAATGCCTTTAACATAGATTCTTCGATATCGCCGTCTGCGACAATTTTAGAAAAGTACCGACGCGGATTCACAATAACGTCTTTGATTGATTTATACCATTTTTTTATTTTTTTCATTTGGTGCCTTCCTTTATTTGATTATTTATATTTTTGCTTTATAATTAAAAAAAATCAATGGAAAAAGACATGGCAAAAATTACTATCGCCGGACGACCAAACACCGGCAAATCGACTTTGTTTAACGCCCTGACTGGAACACGGGATGCATTGGTGCATGACCGCCCGGGGGTTACGCGTGATACAATTTGTGCAGTAATGGCCGAACGGCCTGATTGTGAATTATGTGATACCGCCGGTTTGGAACACGAAAAGAAAGGAATTGCCGCCGATTCTACAAATATGGCAATGGATGCAATTGCGGAATCTGATGCGGTTTTATTTGTTGTGGATGGCCGCGTCGGTTTATTGCCCGAAGATATGGATTGGGCGCGCACGGTGCGCCGCACAACACGTGCGCCGGTGCTGTTGTTGGTGAACAAGGCGGAATCTGGGCGGCGTCTTGGCGATGTTAATGAATTCTATAAATTGGGATTCGGTGAACCGGTTTTAATTTCGGCGGAACACAAGAACGGATTTGACACGATATATGAATTTTTGGAAAAAAATGTCCCGGTTGTTGCCCCTAAGGCCAATGCGGAACGCCGTATAAAAATCGCGGTCTTGGGTCAACCAAATGTTGGGAAATCTACATTGGTGAATCGCGTATTGGGTGAAAATCGGCAAATTGTCAAAGACGAACCCGGTGTCACGCGTGATACGGTAAAAATTCCGGTAAAGTTTTATGGTCGTGACATTTTGTTGATGGACACCGCCGGTCTGCGTCGCAAATCAAACGTGCGCGACGACGTTGAAACATTGTCCGCATTAAAGTCTTTGGATGCGATTGAAAAGGCCGATGCGGTGATTTTGGTTGTGGATGCCACACGCGATATTGAAAACCAGGCACTGGGGATCGCGGCGCGCGTTTATGATGCGGGCAAAATTTTATGTGTTGCACTGAATAAATGGGATTTGGTGGACCCGGCGGAACGAGACGAGAAGTTATTAAAATTGAAACATCATTTTACAAATTCTTTTCATCAAATTATAAAGCCTATGATTTTGGCGATTTCCGCACAAACAGGCACCGGTGTGCAAAATATGTTCAAACGAATCTATGAGCAGTGCGATATTTCAAACGCAACCGCACCAACCAGTTTGATAAACAAAATTGTTGGTGAATTGGTGGCATCGCGGCAACCGCCTATGTCGCGCCTGAAACGCCCAATGAAGATAAAATTTGCGGCACAAACCGGACATCATCCGATGCGTATCACTATCAATGTTGGTGGCGCGTCCGACATACCGGAATCATATACCCGTTATTTGCGGCGCGGTTTGGCGAACGCATTAAAATGGGAACATTTGCCAATTACAATAGAATATAAAAAATCAGACAATCCGTTTGATTAGTGTTAATGGTTAGTGAAACGGGTGCAAAACTGCACCCGTTTTTATCTTTTTCCACCTCACAACCGAACACTACAACTGTGCTTTGATTTCTTGAACCTCGTAACATTCTACGCGGTCACCTTCTTTCAGGTCGTTATATTTATCAAAACTCATACCGAATTCTACGCCACCGGAAACTTCTTTAACCTCGTTCTTTTCGCGGCGCAATTCGCCAATTTTGCCATCATATATAACAACATTGTCACGCAACAGACGCACAAAGGCATCTTTCTTTATCGTACCTTCGGTCATACGGCAACCGGCAACACGTGTGCCCTTGCCCACCGTGAACAACGCGATAACATCGGCGTATCCAATAAAGTTTTCTTTCTTTTCCGGTGCCAATTTTCCAGACAAGATTTCTTTGATTTCATCGGTGATGCGATAGACGACGCTGTGGTACCGAATATCAACACCACCGGAACGTGCCATATCACGCACCGCAGAATCCGCACGAACATTAAACGCGATAATCACTGCACCGGACGCAATTGCCAAACGGACATCGCCTTCGGTAATTTGACCGACACCGGCGGACAAGATATCAACACCAACTTTATCGGTTTTAATACCACGCAACATATCGGTTATTGCCTCTACACTGCCCTGGACATCGGCACGCAAAACAATCGGCAAAGTCAATTTTTTATCATCCGTTGTTTGACGCGCAAACAATTCTTCCAACGAAGAACGTTTAACCGCATTCGCCTTGTCACGTGCGCGTTGTACGCGCCACGCGGCGACTTCACGGCATTGAGCCTCGGATTCCATAACGTTTAATTGGTCACCGGCCGCGGGCACAGAATCCAACCCCAAAACCATTACTGGTTGTGCAGGCCGCACCATTTTAACACGTTCGCCGTTCGACATAATCAAGCCACGAACACGACCAAATGTTTCACCAACAACGAACACATCGCCAATCTTTAATGTACCTTGGCGAATAATAACGGTTGCGACCGCGCCCAGTCCGCGTTCCATTTTTGCCTCGACAACCGTGGCAATGGCCGGCATATCCGGGTCTGCCTTTAAGTCCATCATCGCCGCCTGAAGTAAAATAGCCTCTTCTAATTTATCTAAACCGATTTTTTGTTTTGCAGAAATTTCGACACATTGGACATCGCCGCCCATTTCTTCAACCTGGACTTCCTGTTGCAATAAATCTGTTTTAACCTTTTGCGGGTTGGCTTCTGGTAAATCAATCTTGTTAATTGCAACGATAAATGGCACCTTGGCCGCGCGAATATGATTTATCGCTTCGATAGTTTGGGGCATTATGGAATCATTTGCCGCAACCACCAAAACCACAATATCCGCCATTTGGGCGCCACGTGCACGCATCGCGGTAAATGTTTCGTGTCCCGGTGTATCCAAGAAAGTAATTATTGCGCCAGATTTTGTTTTAACTTCATAAGAAGAAATATGTTGGGTTATACCGCCTGCCTCGCCTGCGACAACGTTTGCATTACGGAACGCATCAAGAAGTGACGTCTTACCATGATCGACGTGGCCGACAACGGTCACAATAGGCGCACGCGGTTTCAAATTTTCTGGATTTGGTGCACGTTCAATTTGGTCTGCATATGGTTTAACCTCTACCCGTTTAACGGTTGCACCAAATTCGCCGGCGATAATTTCCGCCGTATCGGCATCAATAGATTGATTTTGGGAAACCATCATTCCCATTTCCATCAATTTTTTGATAACATTGCCAACCTTTTCCGCCATAGCGGCCGCCAAATCTTTGACAACGATTGTGTCACCCAATGTGACTTCGTGTGCAACCTTTTGCGGTGCGTTGAACATAGCGCGCGCCTTTTCACGGAAACGTTTCAGTGACGCTTCGGACCGGCGACGATTTGCACCACGAATTCCGATTGAATCTTCATCGTCGTCATCGCCCATAACAATATCGTGCAAAGATATTTTCCCGGTTTTTGTAAAATCTTTTTTACCACCACCGAATTTAGAATTACGACGTTGATTCATCGATGCGCCTTCGTCATCATCAATATCATTGCGACGAGATTGCGTTTTTTTGAAAGATTGATTTTGACGCAGATTCGCGTTTGGCACCGCTTCTGGTTCTTCTTCCATTGCGGTTGTGGCATTTTCACGTGCGGCCAATTGTTCTTTGACCTGTTCATATTCTTTGGTTTCACGCGCAATCTCGGCCTCACGCGCGGCGCGTGCAGCGGCTTCTTCGGCTTCACGTTTTTTACGTTCTTCTTCACGGGCATGCGCCGCCTCTAGAACCGCACGCAATTTTTCATCCGCCGGATTATTACGCGATTGAACCGGCGCAGTAGGTTCTTCGCGTAATTCATTGCTGCCGGGGGCAACAACACGACGACGACGTTCAACAAAAACAGAATCGCCCTTTTTGCTTTGCACCGCGCCCAATGTGACAGATTTTCCCAGTGTCAGTGTTGCCATATTTCAACCTTTGTTTTATTTATTGTTCTTCTTCGGATAATGTTATGCCAAATGCGATTTCACGTGCCTTCATAATAACACGACCAGCAAGACGCGCACTCATCGTTTCTTCACCCAAAATTTCGACCAATTCATCGGATGCCAAATCCGCCAAATCAGACAAACTCTTGATGCCGGCCGCACCCAATTTCATAATAATCGGACGTTTGATAAAGTCAAACCGCAACAAATCATCGGTCATACCCAATTTGTGACCTTCATCAAAGTAATCTTGTTCAACCTTGGTCAAATAAGCCTTGGCACGATTTTGCAATTCAACCGCCAATTCAGTATTGAAACCTTCGATTGATTCTAATTCTTTTAATTCAACAAACGCGATTTCTTCAATTGTACGGAAACCTTCGGATACCAACAAATGAGCAATCATTTCATCAACGTCCAAGCCACGGATAAACAGTTCTGTCTTTTCTTTGACTTCCTTGGCGCGACGTTCTTGTTCTTCGGCTTCGTTCACGACATCGATATTCCACCCAGTTAATTGAGATGCCAAACGGACATTTTGACCACGACGACCGATTGCAAGTGATTGTTGGTCTTCGTTCACCACGACAACCGCGCTGCGTGTATCTTCATCAACGATAATCTTGGCGACCTTGGCCGGTTGCATAGCATTAACGATAAATACCGCCGGGTCTTCGGAATACAGAATAACATCAATCTTTTCACCGTGGCATTCGTTGATAACCGGTTGAATACGTGTTCCCTTGATACCAACGGTCATACCAACCGCGTCAATAGACGGGTCGGTCGTTTCCACCGCAATTTTGGCGTGTGAACCCGGTGCGCGGGATACAGATTTAATTTTAATGATACCTTCATAAATTTCTGGAACTTCTTGGACGAACAGTTTTTCCATAAACAACGGGTGTGTACGGGTCAAGAAAATTTGCGGCCCCGAATTAGAACGCGCAACGTCCATAATCAATGCGCGAACACGGTCACCCACCGCCAGACGTTCTCCCGGAATAAGTTCAGTATTTTTAATATAACCTTCGGCCTTGCCGTTAATATCAACAAAGACGTTACCAAATTCGATACGTTTAACAACACCATTGATAATATCACCAATACTGTCTTTGAATTCTTCATATTGACGGCCTTTTTCCGCATCGCGTACGCGTGCAGTCATAATTTGACGCGCGGTTTGAAACGCCATACGGCCAAATTCTGGTTCTGGCAAAGAATCTTCAACAACATCACCAACAGACGGATTTTTTGAGTATTTCTTTGCCGCATCCACGGTCAACATTGTTGATGGGTTATATTCTTCGCCCGCCGATTCCGGTGATTCAATCACTTCGAACAAACGTTTAACATAAATTGCGCCGTTTTTACGGTCAATATTTGCAACAATATTGAATTCTTCGCCATATTTGTGTTTGGCAATTTTTGCAATTGCGGCCTCAAGCGATTCAAAAACCGTTTCACGGTCAATCTGTTTTTCGGCGGCCAATGAATCAATGGCCAACAATAAATCCTGACGTGGCATAGAAACAAAAGACATTTGCGTTTTCTCCCTTGGTATGTTGTTTTACGTCTTGGTTTATCTATAAGGGCGGGGTTTTTTGCCCCGCCCTTAAAATTTATCTTTTAAGAACGTGTTGATTATAACACCGAATCGGTCAAATGCAACTGTTTTTTATTAAATATATTTGACGCTTGGGTTTTGGGGTTCTATACTATGCGTGATGAAGACCATAGATAAATATTTTACAAAACAGTTGGTTGGTATTTTTGTAATGCTGTTGTTGATTTTAACTGGACTGGCATGGATGGTCCAGATTATGTCTATGATGAAATTCTTGATGAATTATGGGGTTAAACTTACGAACTTTTTGGGTTTAACCGCGATGATGATACCGTTTATTGTCTCTATTATTGTGCCGTTTGTGACGTTTATCGCCATTTTGTTTGTGTACAACAAGATGATTGGTGATAACGAAGTCGTTGTTATCGCGGGGGCGGGAACTTCGCCCGCACGCATTGCGCGACCGGCAATTTTGTTGGCTGGAATTTTAACAATTGCGCATTTATTTTTGAATACTTGGATTGTGCCGGTGACCCAGGCAAAATTTTACGACACACAATGGAATTTGCGATATGGTTTGGCACACCTTAAATTACAAGAGGCCGCATTTACCGAAATGTCCCACGGTTTGGTTGTGTATGTGGACAAGGTTTCTGGCCATGATTTGAATCAGGTTATGTTATCGGATACACGTAATCATAATTCACAAATGACAATATTTGCACGCACGGGAAAATTGGTGACAACGATGCGCGGGCTTTCGATTGTTATGACCGATGGTTCACTCCAGGCAAATGGCAACGGCGATGTTATCGGCACATTCGACAGTTTCGATATGGATTTAAGCGTCACAGAAAAAGACGGCTCAACCGCATTCAGGGCGCGCCGTATGCCAACAATGACAATCATTCGGGTTTTGTCCCAAGATATGACCAAGAAACAACATAAAACTTTGCTGTCGGAACTGTGCAATCGTATTTTGGGTCCGTTGATGAATATGGTTTTGGCGTTGTTATGTGTGACGATATTGTTAAGATCTTCGTTGTTGCGACGGCGGACAAGTTTTGCGCCCGCCATTGCGGTATTGGCGATGTCGGTTGTTATGGCGTCATTTATGTCTTTATCCAGTATGTTAAACACTGAGACCCACCTTGTATTTATGGCATTGGGACAATTTGTACTGTTGGGGATAATAACCGTGGTATTGGCCAGAAAATGAAGAAATTTTATATTGCATTTTTAATGAATGTTTTATTTTGGCCGGCAATTGCCGCAATGTCGGTTGATTTCAACGAACCGACGCTTATACGGGCCGATAAAATTGAATACGACCTTAAATCTGAAACAATTAAAACAACGGGGAAAACAGAAATATCGAATAAATCCGGACAAAAAATGACTTTGATGGATTCTTATCTAACCCAAAAAGGTCGGGATTTATCTGGCAATGATATTCAAATATGGTTGGGTGATCACGTATATCTGGAATCGGATAATATTACGCGGAACGGTGATATAACTATTGCACGGGATGCGACATTTACGGCATGTAAAGATTGCGACAGTTATGGCGAAGCGTGGGAAATTACATCTAAAAAGGTTCGGCATAATATGGATTCGCGTATGTTGGCATTCTATAATATGGTGTTTTGGGCGTACGATTTCCCAATTTTATGGTTGCCTTATTTTGATATGCCCGATCCAGGCGTCAAACATAAAACCGGATTTTTAACACCGAACCTTGAATCAACCAATAATATGGGCACGCAAATAAACGTTCCTTTTTATACATACATTTCAGACACACACGATGCGACAATAATTTTGTCTTATTTGACACGTGAAAATCCACTGTTTCAATTGGAACATCGATTAAACGGATCACATTCAGAATTCCGTACGCGTGGGTCTTTTACCCATAACCGCGAAGGCGAAAATCGTTGGCATATATTTAACGACGATATTATTGAATTGGGTGAAAATGCACGTGCGACCGTATTTCTGGAACGCGCATCCGATAAAACATACCTGCAAAAGTATGGATTCTATAACGAACAGCCTTATTTGGATTCTGGGGCCAAGGTCGAATTATTCGGTCAATCATCTTATGTTGTCGCTGATGCGCATATATTCCAAGAATTACGTCAATCCACGGGCCGTTATTCTGTGCCCAGTGGAAATATTTTACCAAATATTCGCGGTATTTATCAAACCGCGCCTATATTTGCATCTACATATGCGACATTTATGGGTGATATTTTGGGTATATCGGGGGACGGGGTTTTAACGCAACGCGCAATTGGCGAAGCGCGCATAACTTCGCCGTGGACAATATGGGGCGGAAATCGTTTGACCGCAAGTATCGCAACACGATACGATATTTATAATTTTCATAATGCAGAGATGATAGACGGTGAAATGTATTCTGGGGTAAAAAATCGATTCTTGCCCAGTGGTTATGTCGAATGGGGTTTGCCATTACTTAAATCATCCGATACTTGGACCCAGGTCATAGAACCACGTGCCAGGATAACAGTTATGAAACATACCGATGAAAGTATGTTTGCCACAAACAATGATTCTGTGGGTGCATTATTATCGGACGCTACATTATTTTCCAACAACCGATTTTCTGGATTAGATTTGTGGGAAAATGGCACATTTGCAGATTATGGTGTGCGTTGGTCCGCATTTAATTCAACCGGCAAAACAATAGAGGCATTTGTTGGTCAATCATACGATTTTACAAAACGCGAAAATACAGACCCTAACAGTGGATTCCGTAATGGACAATCCGATTATGTTGCGCGTATCGGGTACAATAATATGAAGTGGTTGGATATATACACTCGTTTTCGACTTGCCCAAGAAGATTTATCATTACGGCATATGGAAACAAATCTTGTTTTGGGAACGCCACGAAATTTTGTAAACCTTGGACACATATGGTCGCAACAATTTTATGATGCCCAAACCCAGGCAGAAACAATTCACGAATTTGCCGGCGGCATCGGTGTTCAAATAACAAATCGGTGGTCACTGCGTTGGAACGCAATTTACAACGCCACAAACGAAATGTTTCAACAACATAATGGCGCATTGTACTATGAACACCCATGCTACTATTTAAGTTTCGGATATCGGCGCGATAACGCGGTCAAAGAGGATTATCGTGGAACGACGACTTTCCAATTCAGATTTGGAATCAGTGTAGATGGTCAACATTATTAAAATTAAAAGAAAGGAAAAATATGAAAAAGGCATTTTTATTTTTGACATTTTTATCTTGGTTTGGCATGGCAAATGCGTCAACGGTTGTTGCAACGGTTGACGGTAAACCAATTACAGATACGGATATAACCGCACGAACAAAACTTATGGCGCGCCAGGGTAAGACTTCTACCGACAATCGTCGCGTGGCGTTGCAGAATATAATCGATGACAGTGTAAAATTAAAGTATGCCGCGAATTTTGGTGTCAAACCGACCGAAAAAGATGCGGATGCGGAATTAAAGAAAATGAACCTTGGCGATTTGTCTGCATCCGAACGCGAAATGGCGCGTGGTGCGATTCAGGCGGAAATGGCGTGGCAGGTTGTTATTGCACGAACGATTGTTCCGACAATTGATGTTTCCCAAGAAGATATTGCGGCCGAACGTGCATCATTGGAACGTGAACATGGTTTGCCGTTGGAAATGACTTTGGTTCGATTGGTTGATGTACCAAGTGATATTGCAAACAAACTTACCAAACCAAAAAATTGTGATGATGCGATTGATATTGCGGAACGCCTTGGTGGCGCACCGCAAAAGTTTACTGCATTGCAATACGAATTATCGGCCGATGTGCGCGAACAAATTGCAGGATTACCAAATCTTACTTGGTCACGACCATCAAATGGTTCGGTATTCTTGATTTGCAAATCCACCAAAACGGCCGAATACGGAAAACTGGACGACATAATTAAACAAAACGCGGTATATAAACAATCTATGTTTATTGCCGACCAACAATTAAAGCAACTGCGGCGGCGTGCGGTTGTGATTATAAATGATGACCGGTATAAACTATGACAAAGAAAATTCTTTTTGATTTAACCGATGCTGAACTGGAAAAATTCATAACCGATATAGGACAGCCGCGGTTTCGCGCAAAACAAATATCTGATTGGATGCGGCGTGGCGCACCGAATTTTGCGTCTATGAAAAATATTCCAGAAAAATTGCGTAATGATTTGGACGTGGTCGCACAAACATTACCGGTACGCATTATTAAAAAATTACAATCATCGGACGGCCAAACGACTAAATTTCTGTTGGAATTGAATGACAACGAACGCATAGAGTGCGTCTTGATGCGTACCAGTTATGGCAACAGTGTATGTGTCAGTTCCCAGGCCGGATGCGCAATGGGATGTAAATTTTGTGCAAGCACACTGCTTGGGCTTAAACGCAATTTGACCGTGAACGAGATTTTTGCACAAATCTTGGTTGCCCAGTGGGAATTGCGCGACACCAATCAAAACGATAAATCTATTAAGCCGAATGGTGATGCCAACAACAACGATGTTTCGCATATTGTCGTTATGGGTACCGGTGAACCATTACAGAACACACAAAATGTTATTGGTTTTATCGAACGTGCAAATCGCGATATGGGAATTGGTTGGCGACGTATTACCGTATCGACCTGTGGCATTGTGCCGGGTATAAATGAATTAATCGAATGGGGGCGACCGATAAATTTGGCAATATCTTTGCACGCGCCGAATGATGAATTGCGCAAAAAGATTATGCCGATTGCGAATAAATATTCCATTTCCGAAATTATGGATGCAGCATGGCGATTTACAGACCTGCATAATCGACAATTGATGATTGAATACATTTTATTGAGTGATGTTGATGGAAACTTGTTAAACGCAACACCCGAATGCGCAGAACAATTGGTTGAAATCGTGCGCGGCAAAAATTGTATGGTGAATTTAATTCCGTGGAATGCTGTGACGGAACGTGAATTTTCGTCGCCTTCGAACAATGCGGTTCATCGGTTCCAAGATATTTTGATTAAATCGGGCGTCCACGCGCGTATACGCCGCGAACGCGGAAACGACATTGGGTCTGCGTGTGGACAATTAAGAATAAGTGAGGCAAACAAATGAATATAGAAAAAATTACTTGCAGTGATATGCGCGAATATAATGAAATAGATGATATTATAAACCTTGGTAAAAAATACCCAATGGCGGAATTTGCAATCCAGGCGCACCCGTCAAAGTTTTCGGCACATATGCCGCGGTATGTTTGGTTTGACACACTGATGCACACGGCGCGCGTGAACAATATCAACCTGGCTATGCATGTAAATTCCGAATGGCGCACAGAAATTTGTCGCGGAAATATTCCGTATGAAATTAAACGTATGTGGGATATGCGGCGCGATAATGGTAAACCGGTAATCGGCCGGGTTCAGGTGAATATTAATGGTGGTAAAGGCGCTTTTCGATTCTACGCGAACAAGGTTTTCGATATTATTCGTGCGTACCCCGATATTGAATTTATTTTCCAATATACACCACGACAACGTCGCCGGTTAAAGAAATTGGACAAAATGGACGCGCCATTTTCAATGCTGTTTGATGCGTCTGGTGGCCGCGGAATATCACCAAAGATGTGGCGCGCGCCGGTTATGTCGAATCACAAAATGGGGTACAGTGGCGGACTTTCGCCGGACAACATTGCGGAAAATTTAGATAAGATAAATTTGGTTGTACCAAAAAACGATAATATCTGGATTGATGCCGAAGGTAAGTTGAAAGACCCGACCACAAAACAATTTGACCCGTTGCGTGCCGAAATTTATATTCAAAACGCATTGCGGTGGATGGTAAAGAATAAATGAGCAAACGTTTTACAGGCAAATATTTTCTGATTGGTTTATTGTCCACTGTGTTGGCGGGATCGGCGGTCGCACAGAACACACAAAATCATAAAAAGAAACAAAAAACTGAATTGCCGGCAAACGACACAACAAAAACACTTACGCACAGCACGCCGATTTCCGCGGTTAAAACACCGCCAATGCCACCAAAGAACAAATTTTTGGTTGGACATATGGATGATTCTTATCAAATTGGTGTGGGCGCATTTGCGAATATGACGACGGATGCAACACGTACGGTCTTTGTGCCAAATATTACAATTAAACCATTTGTGCGTATCTGCGACAGGTACACAATTGGTGTTTATGCAAATGCGATTGTTCATAATTATATGTGCGAAAGTTTTTCACCGATTGTAAATGAGATGTATTTAACCACGGCGGCGCAAACAAACATTGGAAAATTTGATATACGTGTTGGTAAAATCGCGGCAATAAATTACCCAGAATATTTTTCGCAATCGGTACCGTTTGAAAATCTTCTTATGCTTATGTTCCGTTTTGATGCGCAAAGATATTTACCGCGTGCGGCGATTGTGACATTCAGCACAAAAGAAACGGTCTTTGGCATCGGGTAC
>Ga0310690_10005410_pt1 | contig 17330 bp, 13 predicted proteins | sample AusTroGonzalo_MG_2_FD_207661 | JGI IMG/M metagenome (GOLD analysis project Ga0310690, IMG submission 207661) | Bovine rumen microbial communities from tropical cattle in Woodstock, Queensland, Australia - Gonzalo_04 (v2) (version 2) | ecosystem: Host-associated > Mammals > Digestive system >...
CGCCCGTCGTGTAGCACTTTTTATCAAAGGTTTTTGCCGCGATGGCTTTGACTTTGTTAAGGATCTCGGTCGCGCTCATGGACTCCACGCCGTGTTCGCTCGACAGAGATACCATATACATCGTGTAGCCGTTCCCCGCGATATATCCGCCGCTTTTACCGATATCCACCGAACTTACGGAATGGATCGTTTTACCCAGCAGGGTAAAGTTTACTTTCAGTTCCCCTTTTTCGTTAAAGGACTCTTCGGGAAGAAATGCGTAATAACCCGCCACGCCGCTGACGCCGTCCACCTTTTCCACTTCTTGCACAAAACGGACGTTTTTCAAGGGATCCGCCTCGTCCACGGGCGTCGCAAGAAAAATTTGATTGCTTGTCTCGGACACGTACGCTACAAGGTCGGGAGAACCCTTTGTTTCGGGCAAAAAATTTAGGTAAGAGAGCGATAGAAAATACTGTCCTAAAAAGGCGGGAATAAGAAGCAATGAGAAAAGCACCACAATGATCACACGGTGGCGCACGCTGAATTTGGCAACGCCGGCAAAGCGGATATTGATAAGCTTTTTATGTCCCGTATGCGCCATAGGCTTGCGGAGCAAAATAAGCAAGCAGGGTTGCAGAACAATGACGGTGAGCACCGCGAGGAAAATGCCCTTGATGAGCACGCCGCCGAGGTCTGCGCCGAGCGTAAAACTCATCACAAAGAATGCCGCAAAGCCGCCCATCGTCGTGAGACCCGAGGCAAGCACCGTCTTGAAGGTGGTGCCGATGGCGTTCACCATTGCGCCTTCAACGGGAATCCCCTTCGCTTTTTCTTCCGAGAAGATCTGTGTGAGGAAGATAGAATAGTCCATCGCGAGCGCAAGTTGCAAAATGGACGCCGCACAGAATGTGATGATGCTGATTTCGGGGAAGAAAAAGTTGGTGCCCATATTGATGGCGATGGATACGCCCATCGTAAGCATAAAAACAAGGGGCTCCAAGTAGTTGGAGCTAACGAGGAACAAGATGGCAAGCACCAGCACGATGGCTACGATGAGGTAGATGGGCAGCTCGGACATTGCGTCGTCATACACCTTGCGCGAAAGGGGTGCGGTGCCTCCTGCCACGTATTCAAGGTCGCCGAGGCATTCGTTCACGTAGGAAAGGGATTCGCCCGCCTCCACCGAGCTTGCGCCCACGTTCATGCTGACGATAAGCAGATAATTTCCGTCCTTATAAAAGAGGCTCTCCATTCTCTCTTTCACCACGTCGCCCGATTCCAAAAGGGAAAGAGGATCTTTGCCGCCGACGGACATTGCATTCATACTGCCCAGCCACAAAACGTCGGTTATATGTTCGTCTTGTTTTGCTTTTTCAACCGCCGTGGAAAGTTTGGCATAGACGCCCTCCGCATCCCCTTTCACCGCATAGACCGCGTTGCTTTCAAGCGAGAAATTCTCCGCGAAAAAGGCGCTGCCCTCGTAGGTGTCCGTTCCCTTGGGGAGATAGCTCATCACGTCGCTGTTGATTTTTGTGAGCGTCATTCCGTAAACGGACGCGGCAAGAATCACCGCGATCGCGATCACGATGATGAGGCGATGCTTGACGATAAACCCGCCTACCTTATCCATTATTTCGGAAAAACGTATCTTTTTCATTTTATCTTTTCCAATCGGTATTATAGTACATTCTTTGTATTCGCGCAACGCAATCGCGGCAGAGCCGCGAATAATTCCTAATTCCTAATTCCTAATTTATTGAATTGTTTTTTGAAGCGCAGGGGCGATACGCCCGTTCGGCGGCGGAATTGACGGGAGAGGTAATTACATTCCCCGAACCCCGTTTTTTCTGCAATCTCCCCGAGCGATAAGACGTTCTCTATCAGAAATTCTTTCACCTTTGATATGCGGTAATCGATGAGGTATCTGACGATGGGTACCCCTACGTCTTTTTTGAATACCGCGTCGCAGTATGTGGGAGAGTAGGCAAGCTCGTCGCAAATCTTTTTGAGCGTGAGCGGCTCGCGGTACCGCTCGTGGATAAAGCGAATGATCTCGGAGGTTATCTCGCTGTTTTCGCTATGCGAAACAAAGGCGGCGAGCGCGTTCAAAATCGCGGACGTCATATCCTCAAAGCACCGCGTTGAATAGGCGCTCATATCGCGGTTGATCTCGTTGCAGGCATAGATCATCATGCGCACGTCGCCTCCCACCGCGTTCTCCATCGTCAAGGGGAGAAAGAGAGGCTCGTCGGTCGTAAAGTTAAAGCTGACGTAGGTGGTTTTTTCGGCAAGAGCAAAGCGTTCCCGACGCGTTTCGGGCGGCATCAAAATAAATCCGCCCTCGCGTACCGTGACCTCTTTGTGATTCACGCGATAGAGGAGCCGCCCCGAAAGTACGATGGTCAAATCGTAATAAGGAATGACGGCGGGGCGTATCTCCTGCACGCTGCTTTCATTATGAAATTTGTAATAGTGCAAGCTCAATTTCATAATATTGTGCTAAAATCCTCTCATAATCATAAAATATTACATTGAAAATGTGCTTATTTCGTATTATACTTTATTTATTGAGACCTGTCAAGAAGAGCTAAGTGCAAAGTTTTACTTTGCAGGCGGCACTCCGGAGCAGTCGCAAAAGAAAGAAAATCGGCGTCACGCCTATCAAAAAAAAGCAGAAAGGAGAAACAAAAAATGATAAGATTAAGCGCATTTGCAGACGAATCGGATAACAGCCTCGAAGGGCAGATAGCCGCCCTTAAGCGCAACGGCATTTCGCTCTTGGAGATCCGCAACATCAACGGCAAAAACGTGATGGAGCTCACCGACGACGAAGCCAAAGCCATTCGCGCTCGCCTTGACGAAGCGGGCATTCGTATGTGGTCCATCGGCTCCCCCATCAACAAAGTGGATATCAACATTTCCGACGAGGAGCACGAAGCATCCGTAAGACGCGGCTGTGAGCTTGCCAAGATCTTCGGCGCGGAGAACATTCGCGTGTTCAGCTTTTACAATGCGCTCGACAAGAGAGAAAAGATGCTCAACCGCATGAAAAAGACCGTTGAGATTGGCAATCTGTACGGCATCAGAATGTGCCACGAGAACGACAAGGGTCTTTACGGCGACAACCTTGCCCGCACCAAGGACGTTTTGGATAATACGCCGGGTATTTACTCCGTTTACGATCCCGCCAACTTCATTCAGACGGGCGAAAAGTCGTCGGACACCATTCCCGCGCTTGCGCCGCGTGCTTTCTACTATCACATCAAAGACGTGGTGGCGGAGACGGGCGAACTTGTTCCCGCGGGTTATGGCGATGCCAACATCCTCGGTCTTATCAATCAAATCGAGGGCGATAAAGTGCTTACGATCGAACCCCACCTCAAGATATTCGGCGGTTACGTGCTGAACGACAAGACCGTGCTCAAAACCAAGTTTAAGTTTGAGACCAATATCGAGGCTTTCGACGCCGCGGTGAAAGGCATTAAAGACGTGCTTGCCAAGGCGGGCTACAAAGAAGAAAACGGAGTGTTTGTAAAATGAAAGAAGTGCGTTACGGCATTGTAGGAACAGGCAATCAAGGAACGTATTACGCCGTTGCAATCGATTCGGGCAAAGTGCCGAACGCGGTGCTGACCGCCGTTTGCGACAGCAATCCCGTCAAGACGGACGCCGTTTTGAAAAAGGTGAATGCAAAGGTCGCCGTCTATCGCGACATCGATCAAATGATAGCGGACAAAGTTTGCGACGCGATCATCGTTGCCACTCCGCACTACATTCACCCCGAAATGGTGATCAAGTGCCTTGAAAACGGCGTGCACGTGATCTCGGACAAGCCCGCGGGCGTATATACCAAGCAGGTGAAAGAGATGAACGTCGTTGCAAAAAAGCACAACGCGCTTTTCGGCATGATGTTCAACCAACGCGCAAACTGCCTCTACCGCAAAATGCGTGAGATCATCGCGGAGGGCGGCATCGGCACCTTGCAACGCGTGAACTGGATCATCACCGATTGGTTCCGCACGCAGAATTATTATGATTCGGGCAGTTGGCGCGCCACTTGGAAAGGAGAAGGCGGCGGCGTGCTCATCAATCAATGCCCCCACCAAATCGACCTTGTTTCATGGGTCGTGGGCGAGATGCCTTCTTCCGTAAACGCTTTTTGCAAATACGGAAAATGGCACGACGTGGAAGTGGAGGATGAAGTGACCGCCTATTTCGAGTATGCGAGCGGTGCGTCGGGCGTGTTTATCACCACGACGGGCGAAGCGCCGGGCACCAACCGCTTTGAAGTGAGCGGCACCAAGGGCAAATTGCTCTGCGAAAAGGATAAATTGTATTATTATAAGAACGAGATCGATTCCCAAACTTTCTGCAAAACGTCCAAAGAGTCCTTTGCCAAGCCAAACTGCGAGGTCATCGAGCCGGAAACGGACGGCGAGAACCTCCAGCACGTGCGCATCATGCGCAACTTCACCGAGGCGATCCTCGGCAAGGAATCTCTCTTTGTTGAGGGAACGGACGGCATCAACGGTGTGGAACTGATGAACGCCATCGAGCTTTCGGGTTGGAAAGGCGGCGCGCGCGTAACGCTCCCCGTGAACGACGACGAGTATTACGCCGAACTGATGAAGAAAGTGGCTGTCTCCCGCTACAAAGAGGGCAATGACAACGCCATCGAGGACAAACTCAATTTCGGTACGGGATTCACCGAAGTGAAAAACGGTAAATAATTATGAAAATGACCTTTCGTTGGTATGGAGAAAAGGACGTCATCCCTCTCTCATACATCAAACAAATTCAGGGTATGACGGGCGTTGTCACCGCAGTGTACGATGTGCCCGTGGGAGAAGTGTGGCCGCTTGAAAAGATACTCCGTCTCAGAGACCTTGCGGCGGAAGCGGGTTTGGAGACCGAAGTCATCGAGTCGGTGCCCGTGCACGAGGACATCAAGCTCGGTCTGCCCACCCGAGACAAATATATCGAAGCCTATAAGCAGAATGTTTTGAACTGCGGCAAGGCGGGCGTTAAGTGCATTTGCTATAACTTTATGCCTGTTTTCGATTGGTTCCGCACCGACCTCTGCTACAAGCACGCGGACGGATCGAACTCCCTTGCCTACACCGAAGCCGACTTTGCCAAACTTGACAAAAAGAACCTTCGCTTGCCGGGTTGGGATGAGAGCTATACGCCCGAAGAACTGGGCGCGCTTTTGAAAAAGTACGAGGGCGTCACGCACGAAAAACTTTTCGAAAACCTTGTCTATTTCCTCAAAGCTATTATGCCCGCTTGCAACGAGGCGGGGGTGAATATGGCGATCCACCCCGACGATCCGCCGTGGGACATCTTTGATCTCCCGCGTATCGTAGGCAAAGAAGAGGATTATGACAAGCTCTTTGCGGCGGTACCCGATCCGCACAACGGCATCACGTTCTGCACGGGTAGTCTCGGCGCGGGGCGCTTTAACGATCTGCCCAAAATGGCGGCAAAGTATGCCAAACGCATCCATTTTGCCCACCTAAGACAGCTCAAATTTGTGAACGACACCGATTTTTACGAGAACGGACACCAGACGGCGGAAGGCAACGTGGACACTTACGCCATCGTCAAGGCTCTTGTGGAAAACGGATTTGACGGCTATGTCCGCCCCGACCACGGCAGAAACGTGTGGGGAGAGACGGGCAAACCCGGCTATGGGCTGTTTGACCGCGCAATGGGCGCCACCTACCTCTCGGGACTCTTTGAGGCGGTGGAAAAAGACCTTGCGCAAACCAAAAAAAGATGAAACACGCCTACAAAGACGGAAAAATAGTGCTCGCCGGGCAGTTTTATGAAAAAGCGCCCTATGAGATGGCAAACGAGCGCATCGGCGTAACGGTGGACGGACTCGGCGGTCTTTCGGCGTATCGCATTGCGGATCACGCAAACAATTACATCGAAAGCTTTTTTGCCCTTTCTGTCGCAGTGGACGGCGTTCCCTTGGATCCTTACGAGCAAAAAACAGTGGAACTCGTGGGACGGACAGTAACCCTTCGCACATTTTGCGGTGGCAAAACGCTCACCGTCAAACAGTTTTTGACCAAGGACGATAACGGCGTATTTTTCGAGATAGAAACGGAAAAGGACGCGGCGCTCACCGTCACGTTGAACTGCCGCAGCGCAAAGTCCCAAGACCAAATGGGCGCGGACTTTATCCGGGGGGAAAACTTTTTGCTTTCCGCAAGTGCAAAAGGAGATTGGCTCCGCGCAAACGATGCATTTTATACGGGTGCAAACAAGCGCATCCGCTTCCTTTTCACCTTTGACGGCGAGGCGGACGCACACCGCGCCGCATTCCGTGATTTTGACCGGCGCGCAAGGGAGACGCAAGGGGAGATCGACAGCGTGCAGATCCCCGCTTCCGCTCGGTCGGAAGAGGAAAAAGCCCTCTATCTCGCCGCCTATTTCACCTCTCTTGAAAATCACAAGACCGTGGGCGATTTCCGCGCGTTTGCCGCAGGGTGTGCCTATATCTATCCTTTGCGCACCTATTTCCGCGATTCATACTTTACGATGCTGCCGCTCTACTCTTCGCGCGCCGAACTTGTGCGAGATGAGATACTCACGCTTGCCAAAGGCGTGGCGCCGGACGGCACTTGCCCCTCTGCGGTCAAGAGCGATTATACCGCCTTTTGGGGCGACCATTTTGACAGTCCGTCCTTTTTGATGTTGGAGCTCTTTGATTACGTTACGCACACGGGCGACACGGCGATTCTTGATGCGGAAGTCAACGGAAAAACCGTCCTTGAGATAGCGGACGCCGCACTCCGTAAGCTCAGTGAGCGCGCCGACAAAACGGGGCTCCTCTATAAGGAGGGGGATTACAACAAACGCGATTGGGCGGACGAGGTGAATCGCAACGGTTACGTCACCTACGTGGAAGCACTCTATGCGCGCGCTCTTTCCTCTGCCGCACGTCTTTTCGCGGGGCGTGACGACAAGCGCGCAAGGGAGTATCAAGGGACTTTTGAGCGGGTGAAAGCCGCCATCAACGATATCCTTTTCGACGAGGAAAAGGGGTATTACGTCAATTATAAGACGGCGGACTTCACCGAGGACAATCTGTCGGTAGATACCGTGTTCACGCTTCTCTTTGGCATTGCGGACGAGGAAAAGGCAAACCGCGTTTTGGACAACATGGAGCGCATTTTGGAAACCAAAAACAACCGCGAACAGAAGGGCGGCGATTTCGGCGTGATGTGCGTCTATCCGCTCTACAAGGGCAAGACTGCCACTTGCAACAAGTCCATGCGTCCTTACGACTATCACAACGGCTCGAATTGGTGCTATCTCACCGCGATGTACGCTTATGCCAAGTATCTCTACGGCAGAGATTTTCGCTATCCGCTCCTTTCCTGCTTTGACTATAACGTGGCGCAAGGACACTATACGCTTGTGGAGTATTTCTCCCCCGCGGCAGAAACGGGCGGCGCTCTCCAAGGGTGGAGCGGTGATATCGCCTTTGTGTACGAGCAAATCGGCAAGAAAAACTTTTTTGAATAAAATCACCGAAATATCGGTGCAAAAGGAGAAAATATGAGTGTTCCTTTCACAGTAGATTTAACGAATAAAACGGTGGCGATCACGGGCGCAGGCGGCGTGATCTGCAGTGAGTTTGCGCGTGCGCTCGCCGAGTGCGGCGCAAAAGTTGCCCTGCTTGACATCAATTACGACGCGGCAAAGAAAGTGGCGGACGAGATCGGCGCAAACGCCGTAGCCGTCAAGTGCAACTGCCTTGATAAAGCGAGCATTCAAGCCGCAAAAGAGGAAGTCAACGCAAAGTTCGGCGCCGTAAACTTTCTTATCAACGGTGCAGGCGGCAACAATCCGCGCGCATCCACGGACAACGAGACAATGACCCCCGATCTTGAGGGGGTGAAAGACTTTTTTGCCCTTGAAGAGAGCGGCTTGAAATTCGTCTTTGACCTCAACATCACCAGCGCGTTCCTTGTCACGCAGGTATTTGCGGCGGATATGGTCAAAACAGGCGGCAATATAATCAACATTTCCAGTATGAATGCATTCCGTCCTCTCACCAAGATCCCCGCCTATTCGGCGGCAAAAGCGGGCATTAGCAACTTTACCGAGTGGCTCGCGGTGCACTTTGCGCCCTGCCGCATCCGTTGCAATGCCATTGCGCCGGGATTTTTTGTAACCAACCAAAACCGCGCGCTCCTCTTTAACGCGGACGGCACGCCCACCCCGCGCACGGGAAAGATACTTGCCGCCACGCCCATGAAACGCTTTGGCGAGATATCCGACCTTATCGGATGTCTGCTTTGGCTCTCGGACGATAAGGCGAGCGGCTTTGTGACGGGTTCGGTGATTGCGGTGGATGGGGGATTCTCCGCTTACTCCGGTGTATAAGAAACGAGCTCACATAAAAGCGCATTGACTTTGTTTCTGGCGGCGGCGTGCGGTTACGTACGTTAGTACGCGCCCTTCGCCGCCCTGTCGAGCCTTGTCCCTGCGCATTTCTCCGAGCTCGTTTGAAATAAGCAAAAAAAATTGGCGTTATTGAAATAACGTCTTTTTTTACAAGCATTATTTTTTAGTGATTTTCTGCCTGTTTTTTCAAAGAGCGCTTGTCTCTGCACCACTCTCCGTCGCCGCAGTTTTATTGGGAATTAAGAATTCGGAATTGTTCGAGGATTTGTCGCGTTCCTTCACTGCGCAGCGCGCAACTTCACTTTCCTAAAGGAAAAACTTCACTTGCCGCCGAAACTCCATTTACGGTGCCAAAGTTCATCGCGAGCTCCCGTCGAACGCAAATATTTGACATACATTCCTTTTTTGAGTACAATATATACTAAAGATTATTTCGGAGATGCGAAATGGCAATTAAATTTCTTACGCCGGTGCAGCTTTGGCAGGATTTTGATCCTACGAGCACGCCGCTCGATATAGCAATAGCCTATAATACCGAAGAGGGCGGATTGCGCCGCAAGGGCGTATATTTCACCGCCGTTACCGATGGGGACGAACAGGTTCGCGCTTTTGCGGAGCTCAAAGCGGCTACCGCACAGCCCAAAAGGGCTTTGATCTGCGTGCTTACGGAGCCCGATCAAAACGCGCTTGCGGATAGTTTTGATGAACTTTTAAAACGCGGTTTTGCCATTATGACGGTGGACGTCAGCGGCGTTCAGGACGAAGGGGGAAATGCCACCAAATACACGGACGGCTTTGCCTATGCGTCCTTTGCAGCGGGGGAGCCCGATAGGTTTCTTGCAAGCCCGTCTGCCAAGAGTTCGCCCGTTTTTCTTTGGGCAAAGATCGTGCGCCGCGCCATCACCTTGCTTGAATACTTTCACCCCAAGGTCAAGCCTTCCGTGATGGGAGCCGAGACGGCGGCGGACGTTGCGTGGCAAGTGGCGGCGATGGATTCGCGTGTTTCCGCGCTCATCGCGCTTTTGGGCGATTATTCCGACCCGCCCGTCGATGAAGAGGACAGCTCCAATGCCGACAGTTATTTGATGTCGCTCAGCGCAAAAAGTGCGGCGCGCATGGTCAAGTGTCCCTGCCTTATCGCCACCTGTTCCAATGCCCCCGGTGGCGACGTGGAGAAAATCAGCGAGGTGGTGAACCAAATTTCGGACGCTGTTCCTTGCGCTATCACCATTACCCCGCGCCTCAATCGTCAAATTGATGAAAACGACCTTATATCCACCTACAAATGGTTGGATAGAGCCTTAAAAGGAGAGAAAGCGCCCGAGCTGAAGCTCACTTCCTCGCTCTCCGAGAACGAGATCAAATTCACCCTTTCCACGCCTGTCGGCAAGGTGCAAGCGGCTACGCTCCATCTCACCTATAACGACGCGCCCGCCGCCTATCGTCATTGGCACGAATATCCTATGCAGAAGCACGAAGACGGCACCTTTACGGTGGAAGTCCCCGTTTGGGAAGGCGACCGCGAAGTGCTCTCTTATACAACGGTGAATGCCGCCGGCGGTATGAACTTTTCCACCAAGGGGATGAGCACGCTCGTGACATCGATGCGTCCCTACCATACGAGTCAATTCTTGCTCGATACGGCGTCCGATCACGGCTTTTATTCGGACAATTCGGCAACGACATTCATTTCCCGCAAGGAGGATTTTGCCGTCAAAGAGTGCCCGAACGGCGTGCCCGGTTTTTGGGGAAAGGGAATGCTCCGCACCAATATTCTTTCGGAAGTCGGGCGGTATGAGCCTGCCTCTTCGCTTCACATCAGCGTTTATTCCGCTTGCGATTCGGAAGTGCGCGTCTCCCTTTTGAAGCAGGAAGATACGGGCATCGTTCTCTATACCGCGATTTGTTATGCCGAAGGAGAGGAATGGACGCGTTTGTCCCTTGAAACGGACGATTTTAAGACCGAAGAACTTATCCCTATGAAGGATTGGGACGGACTGCTTGGCATAATTCTGCCCGACACGGACGATAAATACTATAACAATTTCTTATGGATGTGACAAAATGAACGGTGAAAGCGAAGGGCGTAAAATCTTAAAAATAGCCGTAGAGGTGGTGCTTTGTTTCTTCATCGCCATTCTTTTGGTCGGCGTGGTGCAACAATTCTTTTTGGCGCCCGTCGGCGTGCTCGGCACGTCTATGGCGCCCACCATCAATAAAAACTTTGATTGGGACAACCAAGCCTCAACGATGGACAAGGTATTTGTGCAAAAGCGTTTTTATTCCATTAGTCGCGGCGATGTGATCGTTTTTTACCGACCCATGGTGGACGAGCCGAAAGCGGAAAATCCCGCGAATACCATCACGATCTCGGACTTTTTTAACTCCCTGCCTTTTGTGAATAAAACTCCCACTTCCGACGAGTCCAAGGGCAACGGCGAGTATATGTGTCTTATCAAGCGTGTGATCGGCGTTCCGGGCGACAAGGTGGAGATCCGCCACCTTGCGTCGGGCTTTTCGCAGCTTCTCGTTAATGATAAAGTGGTCAACGATGGCTTTGCGATGAACACCTTTAGCGTGCGCGAAGGCATTTGGAATGTGGGTGAAGATGAATTCTTTGTGCTCGGTGACAACCGTAATCACAGCAATGACAGCGAGGATTTCGGCTGTATCAAGCAAAATTGGCTGATGGGCAAGGTTGTGATGGCGAGGATCGACGGCAAATATACGTTCGGTCTCGGAATGACGATTATTTGATATGAAAAAGGTATGGATGGCATTGATCTGTATGGTAACGGCGCTTTTCGTCCTCGCTTCCTGCGAAGGGGGGTCGGAGAGCGTTTCTTATACCGTCCATTTCGATGTGTCTCACCTTTCTTACGCGGTGACTGTGCCCGCTGACCTTACCGTCGCGGCGGGAGAAACCGTGACTGCTCCCGCTTTGAACGGCGAGAGCGCGGCGGGGCTTGAAACGATATGGACGACTGAGCCTACCGCTCCCACTCGCTATGATTTTACCAAGGCGGTGGCGGCGGATCTTACTTTATATGCGGTGGAAGTGCCCAAAACGTACAAGATCGTGTATCTTGTGGAAGAAGAAAAAGGGCAAAACTCCGCGCAAAATCCCGCGACGTACGACGGCAGCAAGGCGGTAACGCTTGCGGACCCCATAGCGGCATTCGGATATCGTTTTGTCAAGTGGAGCTATTTTGACGATCAAGAAAGCGCTGTTACAAACATTGCGGCGGGCAGTAAGGGAGACGTGATACTTCGCGCCGTTTTTGCGCCGCGCGTGTACGCTATGATCTATTCCGACGTCAATGGCGCTGTCAATACGAACCCCGCGTCCTATACCTTTGGCGACAGAATCACCCTCGCCGACCTTTCCTTGGACGGCAATGAATTCATAGGGTTTACCGCGCGATACGGGCAGTCGCTTGTCGTGACCGAGATCACGCCCGAATTTTTGGAAGCGCACCACGATGAACTTATCAACGGCGGCATTTGCCTCCGCGCCAATTGGAGAGATGAAGAATGAAAGCGGTTATTACGGGAGCAAGCGGCGATATCGGTAGCGCGATCGCGCGCGCTTTTATGGACAGAGGCGACCACGTGGCGCTCCTCTATCATAACGACGAAAAGAGCGCAAGCGCCCTTGCCTCCTATGGCGCGGCGCGCGGCGTAATGGCGGTGCCTTGCAAGGTGGACTTTTCAAACGCGCAAGGGACTACGGACGCATTGGACGGTCTCCTCGGCGTGTTCGGCGCGCCCGACATTCTTGTGAATGCGGCGGGTGTGGACGATTACGCGCTTGCTTTGGATACGTCGGCGGCAACGTGGGATCGCATTTTTGATATCAATGCGCGCTCCGTCTTTCTCGCTTCCGTGTGGGCGGCAAAGAATATGCCGGCGGGCGGTCGCATTGTGAATATTTCTTCGATATGGGGATCTCGTCCCGCGCCCTGCGAGGCGGCGTACGCGGCGTCCAAAGCGGCGGTGGAGAGTTTCACCAAGTCTTTTGCGGCGGAAGTGGGCAGTCTCGGCGTGACGGTGAATGCGGTCGCTGCGGGGCTCATCGATACCAAAATGAACGCCCGTTTCACCGAGGAGGAGAAAGAGGCTTTCGCGGACACGCTCGCGATCAAGCGTCAAGGGCGCACGGAAGACGTTGTGAACGCGGTGCTCTTTTTTGCGGATGAAAAGTCCGATTATATCACGGGACAAGTGCTCGAAGTGTCGGGCGGAATGAAAAAGTAGGCGCGAGAGGCGCAAAAATGATAAAATTTCGGAGGGAAACTATGTCGAACGATTTTGCCGAAAATTACAAGTATTGGCTCCAAAACGTCACGGAAGAGGAAAAGCCCGAGCTCTTGGCGCTCGCCTCGGACGAAAAGGAGCTCAAAGAGCGTTTCAGCCTGCCCCTTGCCTTTGGCACGGCGGGCATGCGCGGGACCATTGGGCTCGGCACCTTCAAAATGAACCGTTACACCGTGGCGAGAGCGACGGCGGGACTTGCGGATTACATAACGGAGCAGGGCGAGGAAGCCAAAAAACGCGGCGTGGTGATTTCATACGACACCCGCAGAATGAGCTTTGAATTTGCGATGGAAGCGGCGCTGGTGCTTGCCTACAACGGTATCAACGCCTATCTTTTTGAAGACGTACGCCCCGTGCCCATCTGTTCGTTCAGCGTGGGCTATCTCGGCACGTTCTCGGGCATTATGATCACCGCGAGCCACAATCCCAAGGAGTACAACGGTTATAAGGTGTACGGCGAGGACGGCGCACAGCTCTCCCCCGAAGCCACGGCGCGCGTTGTGAAATACATTGAAAAGCGCGATTATTTCGGCGTTGGCAAAGCGGATGTGGATCCTTCGCGCAGTAACGTCCTCGGCAAGGACGGCTACAAGCTTCATGAACATATCACGATCATCGGCAAGAGCGTGGACGAAAAGTATTTCGAGGTCATCGAAAAGCTCTCCCTTTCCCCCGAAGCGGTGGCAAAAGAGGGCGCCGACCTCAAAATCGTCTATACGCCCTTGCACGGTAGCGGCTACAAGCCTGTGACCGCCATTCTTTCCCGTATGCACATCCCCTATAACGTGGTGCCCGAACAGGCGCTTCCCGATACGGAATTTCCGACGGTGAAAATGCCCAACCCCGAGATGCCCGACGCGTTGACGCTCGGCATCAAACTGGCGGAAGAGCTCGGCAGCGACGTTGTGATCGGCACCGATCCCGATGCCGACCGTATGGGCGTTGCGGTAAGGAGCGATAAGGGAGATTTCGTGCTCCTGACGGGCAATCAAACGGGCGTGCTTTTGATGGATTACATCTTGCGCCGCCACAAGGAACGCGGCACGCTTCCCGCAAACGCCGCCTGCGTAAAGACCATCGTCACCACCTCGCTCGCGCGCAAAGTGGCGGAGTATTACGGCGCCACCTGCTTTGACGTGCTGACAGGCTTTAAGTTCATCGGCGAAAAGATAGACCTTTTCCACAAAACGGGAGCGCACACCTTTATGTTCGGCTACGAGGAGAGCTATGGTTATCTTGCCGGCACGCACGCAAAGGACAAGGACGCGGTGGTGTCCACCATGCTCTTTGCCGAAATGGTTTGCTATTATAAGAGCATCGGGATCGGCGTGTACGAGCGATTGCAACAAATCTATCGCGCCCTCGGTTACTATGCGGAAAAGACCATCTCGGTCTATTTCAAAGGCTTGCAGGGCATGGCGATCATGGCGGAAAAGACGCGCGCTCTGCGCGACGTGAAGATCACCGAGATCGCGGGGTGCAAAGTGGAGTCCGTCACCGATTTCTTGGCGGGCGAAAAGACCTATTCTTCGGGTAAAAAGGAGAAAATCGACTTTCCAAAGAGCGATGTGATGTACTATGCGCTTACGGGCGGCGATTGGGTGGTGATACGCCCGAGCGGCACCGAACCCAAGCTGAAATTGTACGTGTCTTGCGGCGGAAAAGACAGCAAGGACGCGATGGACAAGGCAGAAGCCTTGCTCGATAATATGAAGGGATACGTGGAGTAAGTGAGACCTCTTTATGATGCCATACGAAGCTATCGCGCGGTTAAAGCGCGGTTTCATATGCCGTCGCACGGCGGGAAAGGACGGGAGCTCTTTGCTTCCGCCCCTTTCGATATTACGGAACTCTCTTTCTCGGATAATTTGCAAGCACCCTGCGGCGTAATTGCGGCGGCGGAGGCCCTTGCGGCGAGAGCTTACGGAGCGGAAAGAACGCTCTTTTTTGCGGGTGGCGCAACGGATGCGGTGCAGACTGTGCTTTGGACGGTGCGCAAGGAAAAAATTGTCTTTCTCGGCGATATGCACAAGAGTTTTTATGCCGCGGCGCGCCTTTTCTCCCTTAACGTTATTCGAGCGGCTGCTGTGGAGGAGCTTGCGAACGCCTCTTTCGGCGTGCTGTGCGTGACCTCTCCCAACTATTACGGGCAGACGGCGGACATCGCCGTCCTTGCCGCATTCGCGCACGAAAAAGGCGCAAAACTCCTTGTGGACGAGGCGCACGGCGCGCATTTCGCATTCAGCTCCCTTTTGCCCGAAAGTGCGGTGAAATGGGCGGATTTTACGGTGCACGGCATGCACAAAACGCTCCCCGTCTACACGGGCGGCGCGCTCCTGCACGTGAAAGAAAGCGACTACGAAGCGGCAAAAGCCGTGCGTGCGGAAGTGATAAGCACCAGCCCGTCCTATCTTGTGATGGGCAGTATGGATTACGCCCGCGACCTTTTCCAAAGGAAAGGGGAGGCGCTCTATCGCAAGGTATATCGCGCCGTGCAACGGGTGAAAGAGAAGTATTCCACGGTCGAAACGCTCCCGAACGACGACTTTTCGCGTGTGGTGATCCTCCGCAAAGGGGGAGGCAAAGCCCTTGCCGCGCATTTGGAACGCCACGGCGTTTTTGCGGAAGCGTCGGACGCGGACCGCGTGACTTTTATTGTGACACCCTATAATTACCGCGCCCTCGGCAAGGCGTTTCGCCTCGCGGCGACCTTCGACGGAAGAAACGCGAAATGTGCGGATATATCCGAAATTGTCGGAAAAGTCAACGCGCGCGACGTCGGCGTGTATCCGCCGGGCGTGCCCCTCGTGATCGAAGGCGAGACCTTTACGGAAGAGAAAGCAAAAGTGCTCGGAGAGAATTTAGATAGACTTTTCGGCACGGAAAATGGTAAAATATTGACGAAATGAAACAAGATCTTCGTTATGCTGAAGAGGTGAGAGAGTCCTCGGCTTACAGAACCATCGAGTCCGACATTCGGCGCGGAGAGTTCTCGCACGCTTATTTCATTCTCACGGAGGATAAGGACGCGCTTGACACGCTCTTTTCGCTCATTGCAATGCGTGCGTATTGCCCCGATGCGTGCATGGAATGCAAGGAGTGCCGCAAGGTGCTCATGCGCTCCAAACCCGATGTAAAATACCTTGCCGAAGGGGATGAGAATTTCTCCGTGGAGGAGATGTCCGCCCTCACCGAAGACGCGGGCATGACCGCCTTTGAAGGGGGCGAAAAGCTATACTTTTTCAAAAACTTCGAGCGAGTGTCCGAGGCGGCGCAGAATAAGCTCTTAAAAACGTTGGAAGAATCGTTTGACGGCGTGCATTTTATCCTGTCGTCGGCGGTGACGGCAAGCGTGTTGCCCACCGTGCTCTCCCGCGTGAAACAGGTGGTTTTCGGCGCGTTTTCCGAGGAGAAGATCCGTTCCGGGCTCCTTAAAAGCGGCGTACCCGAGGACAGAGCCGCACGCGGCGCAAGAATCGGGCAGGGCAACTTTACAAGGGCGCGCGCCCTTGCCGCGGACGATGACTTTGCGCGGCACGTGACCGAAGTGACAGACCTATTGCGCACGCTCAAAAAAAGCTCGGACGTCAGGCACTTTTTGAGGTTGCCCCTCTTTGGAAAGGAGCGCATTCTCCCCACCCTCTCCATTATGGAGATCGTGCTGGGGGACGCCATCAATTTGCACCTTGGGCTCCCCTTGGTGCTGGCGGAAACGGAGGGGGCGCTCCGTGAGATCGCGGAGATGTATTCTTTGTCGGCGCTTGGCGCCGCACAAGACGTTGTGTTGACCTGCCGCTTGCGTTTGAAGGCAAATTGTCTCGCCCCGAACGTAGCGGATTATTTGATGCTCAAATTAGTGGAGGTAAAGTACAAATGCCGATAATCGTTGGCGTGAAATTCGAGAATAATTGCAAAGTGTATTCCTTTGACCCGGGCGACGTTGCGTTTGAGGCGGGGGATAAAGTGATCGTCGACACCCAAAAAGGGAATGAACTCGGCGAAGTGGTGAAAGGGAATACCATCGTAGCGGATGGGGATTGCCCCAAGGAGCTCAAAAAAGTGGTGCGTCGCGCCACCGACCGCGATTTGGACCTTGCCAAAAAGGCAAAGGAGACCGAGCCGCGCGCCCTCACCGTCGCCACCGAAAAGGCTGTCGCCCTCGGGCTGAAACTCAAATTCGTTAAGGCGGAAGTTTCTTTTGATTGCAAGCGGGTGGCGCTTTACTTTACGGCGGACGAGAGGGTGGATTTCCGCGACCTTGTAAAGGACCTTGCCTATGCCTTGCACGCCCGCATCGAGCTTAGACAGCTCTATGAGCGCGACGACGTGAAGCTCCGCGGGTCGCTCGGAATGTGTGGCAGGGAATGCTGTTGCCGCTCCTACTTGAAGGACTTCGAGAAAGTGACGGTCAAGATGGCAAAGGTGCAGGGATTGTCCTTGAATCCCACCAAAATAAGCGGCATTTGCGGCAAGCTGATGTGCTGTTTGAAGTATGAAAACGACTATTACGCCGAAGTGTTCAAACAAATGCCCAAGCTGAACGGCAAGGTGACCACCCCCGACGGGCCGGCGATCGTGACGGGCGTGGATATGCTCAAAAAGACCGT
>Ga0310690_10005411_pt1 | contig 17325 bp, 18 predicted proteins | sample AusTroGonzalo_MG_2_FD_207661 | JGI IMG/M metagenome (GOLD analysis project Ga0310690, IMG submission 207661) | Bovine rumen microbial communities from tropical cattle in Woodstock, Queensland, Australia - Gonzalo_04 (v2) (version 2) | ecosystem: Host-associated > Mammals > Digestive system >...
GTCGCGCCAGCGGCACTGCAGGGTAGCTATGTTCGGAACAGATAACCGCTGAAAGCATCTAAGCGGGAAGCTGGTCGCAAGATAAGATATCCCCATGAGTTCAGTTCTAGACTAGGACATTGATAGGCTGCATGTGTAAGCCCTGCGAGGGGTTTAGCTTAGCAGTACTAATCGAACCATTGACTTTTTATCTTATCGTTTGGTTTTGGCCAAACGAATGCTTGAAGAGAACGTTGAAAGATTCTTGACAATAGATTTTGTTAGGTTATAATGATGTTCGCTGGATTTAATTCTGGTGATTATAGAGCGGATGCAACCCTCTGTTCCATTCCGAACCAGACAGGGAAAAGCCGTATCGCCGATGGTACTTTGGCTTAAGCCACGGAAGAGTAGGTCGTCGCCAGAATTAAATCCAGATCGATATAAAAACCGAAATTTGACCGCCGATACCGGCGGTTTTTGTTGCCCAAAAAGCACATAAAAAAAATGGAGGAGAAAAATGAATATCACTTTGAAAGGCAAAAAGACATTTATGCAATCTTTTAATCCGATGTGCATAGAAGTGGCCGAGAAAAAAACAAGAAAACAAATTGTTCATCGTTTTTATTCTTCGGCAAATGATATGTCGCCATCTGATAGATTTGCCTATTACGCCGCCACACGTAATTCGATGTGTCGGTAAAAAACGCCCGTCGGGGCGTTTTTTATTGAATTTTTTATTATAAATGTGCTATATATGTGGCAAACCAAAAGGATTAAAAATGGATATCAAAGAAATGTCAACCCGTGAATTTAACGAAATGGCACGTGACGATCTGGGGCGTGAAAACAAATATAAAAAACGGGTTTTTTCAACTCTTCGCGAAGTATGTTTATATGAAGACAACAGTTATTTACTTTATACTTTCGATTTGTCAGGCGAAGTGATTAAATATGAAGCAAAAATAGATGGCAAAAAGCAACGTGTTGTGTTCACTATGGACAAACAAACGAAAAAAATAATCAGAAAAATGGTTCATGAAGCCAACATGCCGACAATAAAAATGGCAATATGTGGGGTATTTTGTGTTGTTTCGGTGTTTGGGTTAATTGCTACATATCAGGCCGACAAAGTAAATAAACAGGTTAAAAAATACGAAAAAACTTTGCCGAATTGGAATGATTCTATTCGTTTGGCAAAAACAGATGTGGATTTCCAGCATGCCAAGAATATGCGTGAACAGCAAATGTTGAAAATACAACATTTCAAAGATAGTATTCGTGGAAAAAATGGTCGTTAGAAATAAACCGCCCAAAAATGGGCGGTTTTTTATGAATTTATATTTTCCTTTTTTTATTTTTCTTTTTTTGTTATAATCTTTACATGAAATTGTGATGAAATACCAGGAGGCGACAAATGAGCGATGACGATATCTATCTTTGGTACAACAGAATTATAAAACAAAAGGATGTTGATAATTATTTAAATAAAATCGGTACTTGGCACGAAGATATTTCTTTGAGAAAGCTCGCAGTGATTTTAAGTATTTTATGTGTTTGCGGGGCGGCACTAGGAACATATGTTTTTCTGAAAAAACACGATAAAAAATCAGAGTCACATCAAACAGAAAAAGTTAAACCATCGCATAATTCAACAAAAACAATCTTGTACAATTCTGTATCGGGTTATACAAGATAAAGTCAACAAGTACGAAATATTATTGACTTTTGGAGTGAAATACAGTAAAATTCAAGGGAAAAAAGGGTAAAAAATGAAAGAAATTGATTTCTAGTGACAATATCTGGATATAATTTTATAACGATGTTGATTCATCGTGTGTGTTTGTTGTAGTTTTTAATAAATTCGCCGTCAGTCTTGACGGTTTTTTATTTTATATTTCGTAAAAATGTGATGTAATCTTTCCCAAAGAGGGTTTATAAATGCGGAAATTGTTTGTTTGCTTTTATGTGCTTTTTGCCAATGTTAGCAGGCGCGGCAGTCGATATTTCAGATTGTTAGGTTATTGACTATCAACGCGGAACAATGACTATAAATGACTGTAATACCATAGAAACATGTAATGTTGATTTCGCAGATTTTTCCGAAGATTTAGCGTTGTGTTTAAAGCGGGCTAAAACCCCCGAACAGTGCAGCGAATATATCAAAGAGCGCAACGCACAAATAGAAAAAGAAATTTGGTTTATAAATGTCCAATGACGGTTTCGCGATTAAAGCAACGCGGCAAGACGAAAGATCATACTGTTCATAATCTGGTTTATAATAACGGTGAGGTTATTGATCAAGAAGCCTTGGCAAATGATAATCAATATGCTTATTTGTTTCACGGGCAATCGGGTTTAATGGGGTTTGTGAACAAAAAGAGATTCAGCATTATTGGTGCGCCTGAAAAATACGGATTAAATATGGCTATTTTTGATGAAGAGTAAGAAGACCGCCCGTTGGGCGGTTTTTTTATATTCCTAAAAAATATTTTGCCATTTCACCGATAATAAACGCGATTAATGAGACCGCCAAACATATGGTTAACATTTCATAAAAATGCCGTGTAAATTGATTTTTTCTGTAAAATATGAAATTAAACAAGTAAATTATAAGTATAACCATAATAAAAACAAATAAAAGTGCCAATATACGATTATAAAATATTATCAATGGCAAAATCAATAGTGCGCATGTGGCCATATAGGCGGCGCCTGTATAAACAGCGGCACGAACAGCGTTTTTCTTGTCGACTGTCTTTACTGCCAGATAATTTGCTGCGCCCATGGATAAACTGGCGGTGATGGATGCGATTATACAGGATAAAATAATTATGTTTGCATCAGTAAAGGCAAAGCCCAAACCCGCAATCAATCCGGTCAATGACACAATTGCATCATGCATCCCCAGAATAATAGAGGCCTTGGTGTTAAAAGTTTTTTTCATACAATTGTTATAATATATTTTTATGCACTGTGCCCTAAGTTTTTTTTCTTAATATATAAAAAAATCAGTTGCTTAAAATATTTGACAACATGAATATTTCTAGTAATCTGTGATTTAAGACAAAAAGGATGACATATGTTAACAAAACGCAAATTTCCAAACGATTGGTCAAATTTAACCGATGCCAAACTGCAACAAAATTTAAAATATTTACAGAAATATTACAAAAGATACAATGTGACGTCGTCTGATAGAAAATCTGTTGATATTGGTAATGTAAATATTCATTGGGAAATTAGAAATTCAGTAATGTATTATATAGTAAATAACAAGGCTTACCCATATAAAACAGAAATTGGTCATATGTTATGCCGTTTGTTACTGGGTGCCAGAAATTCTACAAAAACATTCAAAGAAAAATTCGAAAATTTCTATGATTATAGCGGTCTTGGGGAACTGGGTGGGGAATATGCCAAAAGAATAGCGTTAATACTGCTTTTTGTAATAGGAGGTACGATTTGTCTGAATAAGTGCAGTGCCCAGAAACATCCTGAACAGGGCAAAAACGACATAGCAAAAATCGAAAATAATATTGTGTTATATAAATTACAAAATGAAAGATAAAAACGCCCAAATGGGCGATTTTTATTTTTCAATTTCGTTTTTACGCGCAATTAATTTATCGTATTTATTTTTTACAAACGCATAATATTCTTCGAGTGTTTGTAAATCTTGGGTTTGTTTTTCCAACAAAGATTGTTCATGCGATGAATCAACCGGCGGATCATATTCGTTCAATGTTTTTATATGTGCGCGGGTGTCCATGATATCGCTATCTTTGGCGGTAATCGCATCGTATAAACCGTCCACACTGGTTTTCAGTTTATCAATTTCAACAAAATTCAAATATTCATTTGAACGTTTCAAATTTGGATGGCGTGATTGTGCAACGTCAACAATTTGTTCGCGATATTTTTTGATTTTGAAATCTTTTAAATTTTGTGTTGCAATATGATGAACGCAATCAACCAAAGACGACAATGCATAATACCCATAACCGGCATTTCTGTTTTTATCACAATTTATCAATATGCTGCCACAATTGATATGATTGGTTTTATGAAATTCAGGATTTGATTTCCCAATAAAATAAAGGAAATAACCAACGTCCTGGGATAATTGTTGCATAACATAACTGGCATTTGCCTTATATTTTTTGCAAAATTCTTTCATCCCATCAATGTTTTCAATTAAAAATGGATTGGTTTCACCAAAACGTAGTGGGTTATAAGACATTTCGTTCCATATAACATCACAGACATTTTCTGTGGATAAAACACCGGTTTCCATATAAACAATTGGATTAAATGGGTTTTCGTGTATGTCACGATATGTTTTGTGCAATTTATACGGTGTCCACGAACCAAAATATTGGCGTCGTGTATTGTATTTTATAATATCATGCGCAAATTCAAATTTGTTTTGCATATACATCCCCATTTGTCCACTTCACACTTTATATATAATACAATTTATGAATTTTGTCAATTGTCTTTTTGTTGCATATGAAAAAAAATGTTATACAATACGTGCAAAATGGGGCCGAGAGAATAAAACAAAAGGGAAAGGTTTTATAATGGTCAATAATAATGCAGAAAAAAGTCTTTGTGAAATCATAGAAGATTATGGTTTTTTTCCTGTTTTTTCAGATGGACGTCTGGTGTGGAATATTGCTGTTTTTCCACAAACGGGTAAAAGAGAAAATCTTTGTAAAATTATGCAAGAATTAAATATACCTGTGACATCTGATTCTAAAAAGGGTCCGCGTATAAAACAGGTAAAAGAATGTTTTGTTTTTGACAGATGCAAATTTTCAAAAATTACAGCGATGATAGAACATGCTGTGCAAACAAGATAAAATACTATTAAATTAGTGTTTTTTTGTTGCATATCGAAATTTATGGTCTACGATACTTTCGTGAGAGAGAACAAACGAAAAGGTTTTAATATGAAAAAATTTGTTCTTTTGTCTTTTGTTGCTGCTTTGTTTTCAAATGTTGCAATTGCAGACGTTTATGTTGAAAATGTAAACGATTGTGATGAAATGGAAATGCGCGCCGCATTGGATGATGCGACGGTTGAACAAAGGGCTGTTATTACAATAGTTGAATGTGATAATGATGTGGATGTTGAAACAACAACTGTTGTGGCGCCACGTTATACACGTAATTGGGATGATTCATATGTAAACAGATATATACGTCATACATGTGAAAATCAACCAAAACCTGTTCGTGCGGTTGTGTCGCGTGAATATTTTGTTCGTGAAACAGTTCAAGAATACAAACCAGTGATAAAATATGTGCCGTCCCACACGTATGTTCGTGTGCGTCCGGCGTGCAATGAATGTGGTTTATAAAAATTAGTAAATAAATGAACCCCGCTTTTGCTGTCCTGCTTGGCATTTGCTAAGTCGGACAGGCGGGGTTTTCAACGCCCCACACCACGGTTATTGGGGGCATTGCTGGTCTGTGACCTCAACCCGCCGTCGAAATAAATTCTTTGGGGTTGCCGTGTGTCAAAGACAATTTGATTATAGGTTATTTTATATTTCCGCGCCACAGGTATGAATTCTTAAATTATTTAGTAAAAATAAAACCCCACTTATTCACGGTGGGGTTTTTGATGCCAATAACCACGGTGAAAGGCATCGTATGACCGTACCACCCGTTTTGTGTTCTTGGTTTAAGGGGCTGTTTTGGTACGGACGTTTGTAATTATATATTTTTCAATTTATATTCCAACAGGTACGTTTTCTTAAAATTTATATCCGACGCCAAAACCTGCAAAATTAAAACCTTCGTTACGTGGGGTAAAATTGCCGTTTGAAAAATGTATAGTAAATAATTCGGCATGCCAATTATTTGCAAAATTTTTGCCGATAAAAACTTTTTCGCCAAATACCAATCGACTTTCAACCCAATAGTCCATATTGTCGCGCATATACGGTCCAATTCCGATTCCCATATACCAATCATCATATTGCAACAGTGCTGTATCAATCGAAATCCCCATACCAAAGAAAGTTAAACCAGAACTGGATTTATACGCAAAATTTTGAATCACGTTCAAATTCAATCGTGAATCCAGACGGAAAAATTTCATTGGTTGACTATATTGTGCCAACAACAATGTTTGCGGGTTAAAATCCCAAAGCCCCGGTTGAATCAGTTTTAATAATGACCCCGAACCAACGCCCTGGGCACCATATATGGTGATAGAATTTATTTTGTCACCAAACATAATGTTTGTATCTGCAACCGCCGGTGTCATCAATATCGTGGCAGCGACAGGAATTAAATATTTTTTCATAACTATCTTTCCCGATGTTGACCGAATAGGTATGCCATTGAATTATTTTTTATTTTATTTATGCTGTCCATAAAGCGTTCGTGTTTTATTTTTTCGCGTTCCAATCTTAAATCAGCACGTTTGCATTCTTTGACGCCGATACAGCACAACGCACCAAGCAATATCATTTCGAATATCGTGGTCAAAGGCATTCTGAAAATAGTTCTTTGGTTGTTTTGTTGCTGTTCCATATTTTTTTCCTCTTTTAAATTTTGATTATAATGTTTTTGATTGCGTTGTCTAATAAAATAAAGTGGTTTTTATACCCAACATATGATTTTTGTTATTTACAGACCGCATCAAAAATGTTATAATTTTTTTTAAGTGAAGGAATTGTTTGCAATTTTTGCCGCGTATCCGGCATTTATTGCGTGCAACAACGACAGGAGATTTTCATGAAAATTCGTATGAATATGGATTCTTGTAAAAATGCGCTGGGGACGGTGTTCCTTTTGGCGACCGCGTTTTTTGTTTGTTCTACGTTTATATCCATGCGTTCTGTATTTGCAGATCCGATATTACAAAATAACACAAATACTGTGCGCAACAATCGTCAAACCACCCGCACAAATCGTCAAACAACGCCAAAACGGACGGTTGCGCGGACTGTGTCATCGCGCACTGTGACGGCTCAGCCGGCGGCAACGACAACAACAACGCCATCACGTTCTGTGGCATCGCGCTCTGTTGCAACAGGTCGGACAACAAATTCAGGAACAACGCGTAATGTCGTGTCCAGACAACAAAATTCACTGTCGTCGCGTAATACGAATAATCGCGCCGTTCGTGCACGGACATCAACAACACCTTCACGGGTCAGTGTCACAAATTCTGCAATGGCCGCGGGCACTGGTTTGCGTGCTGGTTCAACAACATACACTTATTTGACAAGTAAATTATATTCTGGCACATATTCTAGCATTATTGATTCGTCCACTGGATTGATTTCTGCGGACGCGTATTCAAACTGTTTGGACGCGTATTATACATGTATGGATGAAATTTGCACCGCGCGCAGTGATACTAAAGGGCGCTGTTCATGTGCGGGTCGTGCAACTAATTTCTTAGAAGCCGAAGCAAAATTGGAAGAAGCAAACGAAGAATTGATTAAATTATCGGGTCAATTGTCGTTATTGGTTGCAACCAAGGGCGAAGGTGACGATTTAGCGTCTGCGTTTTCATTAACTGATGCTGAAAAAGTTATGAATTGCGTATCGTGGAAAGAAACTGTTGGTAAATACGGCATGTCATCAAACGAAGCGAAAAAATGGTGCACAATTCACAATATATTTGCATCCGATGGTGGCGAAGTATCAAGTTGCGGTCAGCCCAGTTATTGCAGTTCTACGGGAACTGGCGCGAATAGTTTTGGTTTTGATTTAAGTGATATCGATGGTTCATCGTCTGATATTTTGGCGCAATTAAAGGCATGGGCGGACGCCAAAGATTTGGCAAAACAATACACATCCGAAGATACGGATAGCCTGCTTAGTGCATATACAACCGTGTCTGGGATTGTGGATAATTTGACCGATTTCACAAACACAAATGATGATACCGCATCTTTGGATTCATTGGCAAACAAATGGGGATACAAATTGTTTGAGTATGCGCACAACAATGTTTGCGGACGTGTTTTGGATTCATGCTTTAACGGAATTTACGAAAGTTGTGGTAATCCGGGTACTATAACGGATTCCGATGGTAAAACACATTCAAAATGTGCAACCAGCGCGACATCAAATTGTCCGTTCAATTACAATAGTTATATTTCTATTGATGGCAGTGGTGACGTGAAATTAAATGAACGTGGATCGACTGTGGCGGAATCTTCGGTCACAAATTGTTTTGGTTATACAACAACCACGACGTCTTCAACGACAACATCATCAACCGACCCATATGTCGCAATTCGTGGCCCGGTTGCGGATGCACGTCGCAGTATTATGCAAAAATATTTATTAGATGCGAATTCTGCGTGTGACGTGTATGGTGCGCAATTGAAACAGACTGCGCAAAACATCAATTATCAAAAAATTGCTGCGCAACAGGCGTTGCAACAAAAACGTCTTGAATTCAAACAAGAAAAATCACAAACCGTTTTATCAGAAGCGGTGGCTGCGGCAAATAATTTTGATGAATGTTTGTCTGAATTGATTGATTGTTATGAAACACAAAGCGATAACACAACATCCAGTGGCGCAAAATGGTCAGAAGCACGTATCAAAACATATTGTGCCCAGATTGCACAATCACCACATTGTTATGAAACTATGATTTGCAATCCATCAACGGCGCAATTCCATGCAATTATCGATTTGCCGGATAATCCAGATTGTTTGAATGACCAAGATTATGAAAAGAATACATGCAGAAACGTCGTCACAATCAGTGAAATTTTGAACGGCACATCAACTGAGGCGGGCAATATCGCGGCGGGTGGTCGTGGAAATTCTGCGGCGATGCGCGAACAATGTTTGGTTGATGTCGGTGTTAATGAAATCCGTAATTGGTCACGTCAATCAGGCAATGTTTTATGCACTTTGTCCGAAGTTCGTGCCTTGGATCCAAATGCGAATGAAGGATACAAAAAAGAAGGTGCGACGACATGCGGATACATAACATCATGTAATTCTGGTTATGTCCTTGAAAATAATGCATGTATTATAGAATAAACAAACCGCCCGTTCGGGCGGTTTTTTATTTGTGTTAATATCATTAAATCCACTTTACACAATTTATTTTTTATGATAAAATTATTTATCAAGAGAGATGAAATTATTATCGCGCATTTTAACGATATGTTTGTGTTCTGCGCCCGTGTTTGATTTTGCGGCGCATGCTGTGGTTGCAACAACATCTGGTCATAATTTAACCGCATATAATCCGTCGGGGTCTAATAATAATCAATGGGCGGTGTTGACTAATGTCCGTGATAATTCTGGGCAACCAACGGCAAAGGCGGATTTTGGTAATTGTAATGCGTTAATTATGCGCTGTGCGACACCAAAATGTGCAAATGGTGGTTGTGTTGATTCTAATGTTGCGGCGGCGATTGTTGCAGGTTGTGTGCAATCTAATGATGTGTGTGCCCAATATGGAAATGAATTGATATCGTATATGACGGCGCAATTGGTGGCAAATTCTACGGCCAAAGTGAACGCGCAAAAGGCGGCGGCGGATGCGGCCGCGGCGGCGCGCAGTGCGAATTCTGACCAAACGGCACAACAGATTGCGCAAATGCAATCAACTATGCAGCAGCAAATGGCCCAGATGCAGATTCAAATGGAACAACAAAATGCGGCGGCACAACAAAGGCTGGAAGATGCATTGGCGGCACAACGTGAACAAAATACGCAAACATACACTGCGTCGGTTGTGAATACAGATACCGGAATAACATCAACGCAACAGGCTGCAATTGATCGCGGTGTTTCAAATGATGTTTTAATGCGCCAGCAAATAACCGGTCAAATCATGACCCAGATTGAAGATGCAGAGGTTTCATTAAAGGCAACACGGACCGCAATGCAAAATTCGTTTGAATATGCGGGATGTGACGCGCGTGGGAATAATTGCAGTGGGCCAAAGCGTGTAAAAAAATGGCGCGAATTGGCAAGCGATTTCTTGGAGCCATACGATAATACAATCGATAAGATTTATGATGCGTTGATAACCGCGCAAACTGTTGGGGTTCCACTGGATGATATTTATATGATGTTAAATGATTCGTGTAATGCATGGGCGCAATATATGTGTCCGGCCGGCAATGTATCATATCCATCTGGGAATAAAGGCCAAAAAGGCGCACCATATGTTTGTGGTGACACAAACTATCAAGAAAGCCTCGAAAAATGCGACACAAGATTTTCTAAGAGAAGTGACCTGACAAAGAACGATTCTAAAATTGATGACGATATTAAAATACAAGAACAATCTGGTTATGAAGCATGTGTTAGGGCGGCAGAGGCAGTCAAACAAAGCTCTTGCCAACAATGCACGATGTTAAAGGTTTTGAACGACAAGGCGGAAGTTTACGAAGGTTGGATAGACGCAGAAAAAAGTTCTAAACAAAACCAAACAGTTGTTGCGTGTGCATCGACGGTATTGGATTCTTCAAAATTATTTACCCGTCGGACAAAGACCAAAAATGGTGCCGGTTTGGTTGATATTGATCAATTGGATATCTGGATAAACCAAACAGAACCAAACGTTACAAGTAATATAGATGGCGACGCAATTCCGTATTGTTACACATCTGATCAAAAGAAAGTATTAGGATCATCACGGTCCAGTCGCACTGTCCCATCACAAAATGCGAAATTATGTGTGTCTGAATTAAAGCAGGACGTAGATAATAAAAATCAAGCCCCAGATTCAAATTGTCCATATATTTCTGGGGCCTATGCAATCTGTGATACACATCCATATAATGCAAATATCAAGCAGGTTGAAAAATCCACAAGTAATCGTACCAAAATTGAAGAAATGCGCGAAATTGTCGGGTTAAAGGTGACTGTGTTGTCGCAACAAATGTACAAACAATATGAATATTTGAATGCGACATTGCGTCGGTTAAAAACCCAACTGGAAAAATCTATTTTGATTTCAAATCTGGAAGCGGCCGGCGGTAAATCCGAAGATAATACATCGTCATATGGAACCAGTGGCAGTGACAAGGCAATACATCTGGCCGGGGCAGAAAATTGCAAGAATAAAATGGATTATGAATCCGTTTATCAGTGTGTTCAATCAAATGCCGCATTGATATTGAACTCTTTGGATACTAACCGGACAAAGGCGTGTAAGCAACTGAAAGAAACTGTGCAGGCGTTTGATATTTGGGCCAGTAAAGATAACAAGGCGCTGAGTAACGCTGCTACTAATACAAACACTAACGAAAATACAAAAGAATCACCTTGTGTCCTGGTTAATGGTGATAATTGCTCAAAAGATAATGTACGTGATTGTGCCCAAACACTATTACAAAAGGTTGCTAAAGAGCGTGCGGATACAAAAAATAAAAACCAAGGCGGTTATTATTTGGTTAAATCCGAATAAATAAACTAACTTTATATTTCCACCGCCGTTTCGGCGGTTTTTTTATTTCTCTATTTTTGGCGTGATAATTATTTGCATAAAATTTTCGACAAATTTGTTGACTTTGGGTATTTTATGTGTATAATTTGCATAAAATTTTGTGCAAAACGAAATTTTCAATAATAAAAACAATAAACAACAAAGAGAAACAAATATGTCAACATATGCTATCTTTCAAACCGGCGGAAAACAATATCGCGTGTGCGAAGGTGATATTATCAAAGTCGAAAAATTAGACGCCACCGGATCGGTTGAATTCGACCATGTTTTAATGGTTGGTGACAAAGTTGGAACACCATTTATCGATGGGGCCAAGGTTGTTGCCGATGTAATCGAACAAAAACGTGATGACAAGGTTTTGGTGTTCAAGAAAAAACGTCGTCAAAACTATCGCAGAACTGCCGGTCATCGCCAGTTTATCACGGTTTTGAAAATCAAATCTATTAAGGCCTAAAGCGCCCAACAAAGATAAAGACGAAGGAGTTTTATTATGGCACATAAGAAAGCTGGTTCTGCATCAACAAACGGACGTGATTCGGCCGGACGCAGATTAGGTGTGAAAAAAAGTGGTGGCAGCCGCGTTATTCCTGGCAATATCATTATTCGCCAACGCGGAACATCTGTGCATCCTGGATTGAACGTCGGCATGGGCAAAGATCATACTTTGTTCGCAAAAGTTGCCGGCACAGTTTCGTTCAAACGCGGAAATGGCGACAGAAAAACTGTTTCTGTGGTTCCAGACGAAAAATAATCAATACGCACACTTGTGTTTATTTTTACCCGTCGCAATTGCGACGGTTTTTTTATCTTGCACCAAATATGACTTTTCTGATAAAATATAATCGTCAATGGGTGTTCCATTGATGGGGTATCAGAACCCGTTTTCAAGTGCGTCAATGTGACGTTAAATAACTCCAACCAAAAAATAGGTTGGAGGGATGCCGAATATATAGAATAAGGCACACAATTTCACTTGAATTGTTCTGAACCTCCAACCACCTAAAGCGATTTTGGTGGTTTCTTTAGTTCCCCTCCTGTGGAGGGGTGGCCAACGGCCGGGGTGGGCTTTTCCCGTGGCGGGGGCGTAGTCGCGACCCTGTGACAGCAGGGACGGATGGCGGGGAAAACGAAAGAAAAAAAAGGAAAGAGAAATGATTCGGATATTGTTGTTTGCATTATTATTTGCGACGCCCGCAATGGCTGACAATTTTTCGAACAATCAATCCGGCGTTTCATCATGCACAATTGATATCGTTGGTTCATCATCCACACCAATTACCGCCACCGCGAATTATTCACCAATAACATACAATTGCAGTGCGGGAACATATTTACCGGCGGATGCCATTGAATGCGCAACATGTCCCGTTGGTTCATATTGTGGGGGTGGCCAATACGCATACAACGAAACAACAGACCAGGGGATAGTTGTATGTAATGCCGGATATTATTTTAATTCAAACAACGAATGTGTTGCATGCCAAGCAAATCATTATTGCGTCGGTGATGGTACGATGCAACCATGCCCAGAATTTACATACAACAACATTGAAGATTTATACCCAATGGTAACTGGATATAATGTCCATTCAATTAGGTGGGCTGGACTTTATTCTAGTGTGTCATATATTCCAACAGATATGACAACAATTGATCGTTGCCTCGTAGAATTGTCTTTTGTGGCTGTAGACGAAGGAACGATTAGGGATTATAGAATGTTTTATTCATCGGCAACCGGCGGATATGATAATAGGCTTGCCAGGTATTGGGATGTCGCCAATCCCGGATATTATTTATCAGATGAATATGTTCCTGGTTATTGGCGTGGCATAAAACCATGCACCAATTCGCATCCCGAACATTCGCATTACAGTGGTCCTGGCACCCCAGATAGCATAGAAAACAATATCGTTGACGCAAATGATTGCCCATGGGCATGCGATACAGGGTATAGTGTTAACAACAATGATGCAACGTGTGATGCGAACACCATTAATATTCAATGGGACGATGGTAATGGTGGATACACCGCGGGAACGTGTTCATATGGTGGTTCAATAACAACACCAACAACCGCCCCAACCAAACGCGGCCATGTGTTCACAGGTTGGACATTTGATTTGAATTGATTTTTATCGTAAATAGTCTTTGGTTTTGCGGTCGTTTTGTGGTATAATATAACACAAAGATGAAACGTTTTATTTTATGCTTTTTGATGGCTATGTTTTGTGGTGCCAATGTTTTTGGCGCAGTGTCTGATGTATCGCGCACTGTTTCTGGGAAAACATCTGAAAAATCTGAATCAATTATTGACACAAATCGTTCTGTGCGACGTGTAAATAATACGGCAAACAAAAACGCAACGGATTCACGCACCATTGCATCACGTAATGTATCGCGGACAAATTCTGACGCCAAAGATGTCACATCACGTGGTGTTTCACGCAATACGCAAAAAAATATTACATCACGTACAAATGGTGACACAAACGTTGTATCGCGTAATACCCGCAATGAAAATACAACCATGCGTCAACCAGTGGCACGCACTGCGTCGTCTGATGTTGCGTTGCGTGGTAAAAATGTACGTCCAACACGCACTGTTCGCGAAGACGAAAACCGTAATATCCAAGAACGCGCCGTATTAACATGGGGCAAAAAACAAAATACACCAACGGCAGAATCTATCGCGGTGGCCAAAGATATATTGGAAAAAACTGCGGATTTGAACAATACATGTCAACAGCAATATAATGAATGTATGGATCAATTCTGTGCAGTTATTGACGCAAATCAAAAACGTTGTTCGTGTTCGGAAAATTTATCCCGCTATGCCAAGGTGCAACAGGCTGTCGAAGATGCAAATGCTGAATTAAACGACGTTGCACAAAACATACGATATCTGGGGCTGTCGGCGGATGAAATTCGCGCAATTATGAATGAAACAGAGGCAGAATTAGAATTATCAAAATCCAAAGATACGTCCAAGACGCGTTCTATGTTAGAAGACATTGCCGACATGATCAAAGATCCATCATCAAAAACGTCTGCGTCGTCGTGGTTAACGAATACAGATTCTATTTTTGATATGGATTTTGATTTTTCATCTGAATCTTCTGATTTGTTTGGGCTGGATTTATTTTCGTCATCATCAACAAACGATATATCGTTAAAACGTGGCAAAGATTTATATCGCGAAGCGGTCAAACGTTGTAAACCTGTGTTGACCCAATGCAAAGATGCGGGCGCCACAGAATCACAAATTTCGGGAAATTACGATTTGGAAATTTCCAAAGATTGTATCGCGTATGAACAGGGCCTTGAAAAATTAAACCAAACATTATTGTCGAATGTCCGCAGTGCAAATTTAATGTTGCAAAAGGGTCGTTTGGCGGTCCTGCAAAATAAAAATCAATATGATATTCGTGGGTGCATTGGTGCGCTGGAAAATTGTATGTTGGACGAAATGGTTTGTGGCGAAGATTATATCAAATGTTTAGACCCAACTAAAAATTACATTGATGAAAATGGTAATGTTGTTTTGGGCCGCAATATCACAAATATAACCGGTTTTATGGAAAATCCAAATGGTGATGCGACCGCCGGATACAGCAATACAAAAATCACTGCGGATTTTGTGCAAAATTCCATAGGTGATACGACGTGCGCAAACAGTGATGGTGCGTGCATTGTGAATTATTTGATGTCTAAAATTGGAACGGGTCAATCAGCCAAAGATGGCGGCCTTTGCCGTGCAGTATTGGATAAATGCCAAGATTACACATATGAATCAGATGGAAAAACGTCTACGTATAAGCCGTATAATGATGTCGTTGTGAATTATATTCAACGTGCGCTGGTCAATATTCATGCGGCGCAATCGCGCGTGATATCGGATTATGCGTCAACATGTATGTCTGATATTTCTGAATGTTATAATCAACAGGTTTCACAAATTAATTCGTTTAGTGCTACGGCCACTGCAAACAGTATTTATAATATAATGACAGGTGCATGTTATAATGTTGCATTAACATGTGGATACGCGATTTTTGCATATGATGTTGAAGTTGGAAACGCAGTGTCGGCCGCAGAAACAGAGGCAGAAAAACGTGCTGTTCTTATCCGGGCGATTTCTGAATTATTCTATCAATCTTTATTGTGCCCAAGCAATTCAACATTTGATTCAGATGGTGAAATACATGATATCGATGAAAACAGAATAATCGGTGGCTATGTTAATGCGCGCTGTAAATGTAATGCCGGATACAGTGTATGGGGGGGCACATGTGTTGCGACATGTAGTAATAATCAATATCGTAATGCATTGGGCGCATGTGTCAGTTGCGATACAGGTACCCCAAGTGGTGGAGCAAACACACAAGAAAATTCATTCTGTGCAACATCAGGAAACAATTGTCCATTGAATTCGGCACAGGTTGAAACAGAAGTATCCCGACCGGATTCTAATTTGACAATCAATGGCTATGTGACGGTTGGGTGCAGATGTTCGTCTAATTTCACTGTGTGGAATAATGAATGTCAACCAAAGTGCGATGATTCACAATATCGTGATACAGACGGTGTTTGTAAAGATTGTAATGGGACACTGGTTTATCCACAAAATGTGGATGAAGGAACCGTAGAAGCAAATGCGTGCAACCTGGTCGCTGGTGGCGGCGGTGGCGCAGGGCGCGGATAATTTATGAATTTAATATTTTTTCCATAAATTCATTATGTGTTTTCAATTCATCGTCTGGTATTTCAAATGTTCTTTTTGGAAAATTAGCGCCAATTTTTGGCGTTTTCAAGAACGCATCGTGTTGTTTATCCATCAATTCATGTATATCAATTGCCGGTGCGGTATTTTCTAATTCCAAATATACGTGCGCCAGAATTTCAGCGTCAATCAATGCCCCGTGTGCATCTGCACGTGCGGTCAACGACACACCAAACCATTTCGCCAACGCGTCCAACGTGTACGCCTTGGGACCGTAAACACGATTGCGCGCGATAACAATAGAATCCAACATTTGTGCGCGCGGAATAGGCGGCAATTTCAATTTGTTTAATTCATAATTTATAAAAGGGAAGTCAAAATCCAGACCATTGTGCGCAACAATTTGTGAATCGCCAATAAAATCTAGGAATCTAGGCGCAACAATCGACATTGTAGGTTTGTCTTCCAAAAAAGCATTTGAAATTTTATGAACCATATATGTTTCAGGCGGAATAATTTTACCCTCTGGATTTATATATTCATGAAATGTGTTATCGGTTAATTTTCCATCAATCAATTCTACGGCGCCAATTTCAATACACCGGTCGCCACGCATGTATTCGAATCCTGTGGTTTCAATATCAAAGCAAATTATTCGTGCCATAATGAATCACTTTTTTATTTAACAAAATGATTGTATAGAAATCTTTTATAAATTACAATATAGAAAATAGAAAAAACGCTATGGATTATATGGATAATTTGAATAATGAACAAAAAGAGGCCGTGACGACACTGAACGGGCCTGTTTTGGTATTGTCGGGGGCAGGAACGGGCAAAACGCGTGTGTTAACATCGCGAATCGCACATATTTTACAAACAAATTCGGCAAATCCATGGCAAATATTGGCGTTAACGTTTACTAACAAGGCCGCAAATGAAATGCGTTTTCGTGTTGCGCAATATTCATCGATTTCTCATTTGTGTGGCGATTTATGGATGGGATCGTTTCATTCGATTTGTTTGCGTATTTTGCGTTCTAATTATGCATTTGTTGGATTACGGCGCGATTTTTTAATTTATGGCGAAGATGATCAAAAGGCGACATTAAAACGCGTCATGGGTGATTTGAAATTAGATGCCAAAGAATATAACCCGTCTGATTGGG